>Ga0114999_10001339_pt1 | contig 34405 bp, 19 predicted proteins | sample ArcticOcean_MG_C_3_FD_89820 | JGI IMG/M metagenome (GOLD analysis project Ga0114999, IMG submission 89820) | Marine microbial communities from western Arctic Ocean - ArcticOcean_MG_CB8_126 | ecosystem: Environmental > Aquatic > Marine > Oceanic | place: Arctic Ocean: Canada Basin | collected...
TGCTGTCGATGGCCAAGACGACCGACGATACCAACGACAGCCAGTTCTTCATCACCGAAGGCCCCACCCGACACCTCGACTTCAACCACTCGATCTTCGGCCTGCTGACCGAAGGCGAGGGTGTGCGAGCGGCGATCAGCGACGTGGCGGTCGGAGCCGGCAATCTGCCGGTGACACCGGTTGTGTTGCACGAGGTCGAGATCTTCGACGACCTCGAAAATGGTGTCCTGATGCTCTCGGCCGCCGAAGGCGCAACCGGCGTGTCGACCATCACCGTCACCGTCAGCGACACCCTCGGCAACCAGGTCACCCGTAGCTTCGACGCCACCGTCGTCGTCGATACCGACCCCAATTCCAACGGCAACCCGTTCCTGGACGATATCGCCGACGTCCGCATGGAAGCCGACTCGGTCGCCACATTCCAACGCACCGCTCAGGACTCGGACGGTGACACCGACTTCGAATTCCTCGGCGAATCCGAACTCGCCGCCAGGCTCCAAGCCTCGCAAATGCCCACACTCCCCAGCGGACTCGACTACACCGTCGATTCTAGCACCGGAGAGGTCAGCATCACGGCATCCGAAGGACTCGTCGGCGAACACCTGATCCGGGTCGGAGTCCGCAAACTCGAGACGCTCGGCTCCGACTCGACCATCGACTCGCAACTCGTCTCCATCACACTCGGCGTGCTCGCCGTCAACGCCAACGATCACTCCAGTGGCAGCCAAGCCGGAGACGGCACACCCGACACCTTCTCGATCGCCAAAACCACGGCCTCCGAATACAACGTCTCGGTCAACGGCGAAGTCGTTCGCACCATCGACCAGTCACTCGTACATGCCATCGACCTCGTCGGATCCAGCGACGACGACCGCTTCGTCATCGACTACGGCAACGGACCACCCACGATGCCCGGTGGCGTGGTGATCACCGGAGGCAGCCAGCAAACCGCCGATGGCGATTCGCTCGAACTCAACAGCGGCAGCTTCTCCACAATCACTCACCACTTCGACAGCACCTCGGCCGGAACCATCACCATCGAATCCAACGCCCCGATCCAGTACTCGGGGCTCGAACCGATCGCCGACAACCTGTCGTCCGCCGACCGAGTCTTCGAGTTCGGGGACGGGGACGACCAGATCACCATCGGCGACGACCCCGACAACGCCAACGGAATCTCCACCATCTCGAGCATCGCCTCCAGCGAATCGGTCGACTTCCAGATGGTCCCCGGTGGCCGGATCACCGTCCGTACCGGAGCAGGCCACGACGAAGTCACCGCCTTCGAACTCGATCCCACTTTCGTCTCGAATCTGACCATCGCCGGAGAAGCCGGTGACGATACGCTCGATGCTGCAGCCATGACCGATTCGGTCACACTGACAGGCGGGTCCGGCGACGATTCGCTGATCGGCGGCTCGGGCGACGATGCCATCAATGGACAGGCGGGCGACGATGTGGTCCTCGGACAGGACGGTGACGATGGACTGCTGGGCGGTTCGGGCCGAGATCGACTCGATGGCGGCAACGGGAACGATCGACTCAGAGCACAAGGCTACAGCGGCGATACACTCGTCGGCAGCGGCGGCAGCGATCTGCTCAGCGGAGGCGACGGCACCGACCATGTCACCGCTCAAGGAGATGCCAATATCACGCTCTCCGATTCGCAACTCACCGTCGGAACCCAAATGCACCAATTGGCCGACGACATCGAACGAGCGGTTCTCACCGGAGGCACCGGCGACAACTCGATCGATGCGGCTGCATTTACCGGCAACTGCACGCTCAGCGGCGGTGACGGTGACGATACACTGACCGGTAGCGCCGGTGTCACCACGCTTCAGGAATCACTCGATCAAAACCTCACACTCACCAACTCCCAACTCGTCGGCAACGACACCGACAGCCTGGTCAATATCGATCGAGCCAAACTCACCGGAGCCGCCACGGACAACCTGTTCGATGCCAGTGACTTTACCGGTCCCGTCACCCTCCGCGGCAGCGCTGGAAATGACACGATGATCGGTGGAGCCGAAGATGACCTGATCTTCGGCGGCACCGGGGACGATCGGATCGAAGCCGGAGCCGGCAATGATGATGTGCAGGCCGGCAGCGGACACGACACGATCGATGGAGGCGATGGCGATGACTCGATTCGGGCCGCCGCCGGGAATGACTCTGTCGTCGGAGCAGACGGCAACGATACGCTCAACGGAGCAAACGGACGAGACACCATCGAGGGCGGGACCGGTGACGATGCGATCAGCGGACTCAACGGACCCGACCTGCTCAGCGGTGGAACCGGAAACGATACACTCGTCGCCGGAACCGGAAACGATACGATCACTGGCGGCGACAATGACGATCTGCTGCTCGCCGGCGACGGCAACGACTCCGTCTCCGGTGACAATGGCCTCGACACCCTCGTTGGAAATGCCGGAAACGACAGCTTCGATGAACCCGGCGAAGTCGACGAACTGTTCGTCTTCTACCAGGGCTGGATCGATCGAGTCTGACTGGATCGAGTCTGACTGGATCGAGCTTGGCCTGATCGAGACTGGGCCCGGTCGCTACTCGCCCGGCAACACGTCCTCGCCATCACCCAACTCACCACCCGGATCTTCGGCCTGCCCGCCCGCCCGCCCCTCTCGAGCGGACTCGATCTTTCGCACGTACTGGTCCCACGAATGGCTCAGGGAATCGACAAACCGAGACACATTCGGAGCGGCCAGGTAGACTCGAGCGGCGACTGATGACCGAGGGAAAAAGGTGGTGATGAAGTCCAAAGAGAACTCGGTACCGGTGTGACCGACCATCACCGCGTTCGCATACGTCCCGCTGATCGTCTCGTCCTCAAGACGCAGGTCGTCATAAAGTTCTTCCGGAGTCGGCTGAGCGGGTGGTGTCATCTGGTCCAACGGCACCGGAGCCTTCGCAACGGGACCAAAACGCGTCTCGTAATTGCCCAGGTTCTCGCGCAAGGCCGCGATCATCCGCGGGACAACCGGCGGAGGCAACACGATGCGTGCGGCCACACGGTGGGGACGAGTCAGCCTGAGTAGAAAATCGAGGATGAACTCGTGGGGTCCGTTGAGCACCACGGCGCCGGTGCTGAAGACGCCCTGAGCGACATGGTCGGGAACCCGGGCGCTAAGTTGCTGGTGCTGCACCTCCTGACTCGAAGGAGCCTCGTCACCGTCACCGTCACCCTGTTTTCCCGCGCCCGGGACTGACTCGTCGCTCATCGTCACCCCGCCTGACCGATTTCTACTCGGCCACCGCCCAGCTCAACCCTGAGGTCGAACCCGACGCCTGACATCTGTCTCGACAACGCCAAATGCCTGCTCGTGACGCTGAAGTGTCGCCGACAGCAAGCCCAGCATTCGCTTGGCCGTGATGTGGTTCATGATGATCCGTTGCGATACGGGCACCGTGATGTCGCCACTGGCGAACGGCGTGGTGTTGAGTCCCAAGTCCAGAATCAACTCCTCGGGTGTGCTCGAAACACGACAGAAATTCGAATAGCAGGCCGTAACATCCGAATCTTCCACTGTGATTCGCTGCTGGATCTGACCCGGCTGAGGATCCGCGCTATCACCAGAACCCTCGGCCGCAACCGCAGTCGACTTGGCCGCCCCGGTTTCCTCGGCCGCTGATTCAGTCGCCTCGTCGGTCGACTTGGCCGCTTGACTCTCTTCGGCTGCTGCGTCGGTCTTGTTCTTTGCCACGGATCCCTCTCCCCTTCAACGTGTTACCCCTGCTCAAGCTCTCCGCCTCAACAGGCCATATGTTCCATTTCCCGCCTCTCCGACGGGACACCCCAACAGTACTCCCCGCATCAAGCAGAATCAACACCTGTTTCGACCACCGAAACACCCCAGTGTCACACCTCAATGTCAAACGAGTACCACACCAGTATCAGGCGGCCACCAACACCAGGGCCATGCCGACCACACCGCCGGTTCATCCATCTTGGCCACTCGCTCAACACCACCTAAGATACTCCCGCCAACCCCCGACCTTCCCAACACACACACTCCCCCCCGCACCATGCCAGCACTCTCACCTCTCAACTGGTGGTCACAGGCCCGGCTGGTCGGCTGGCGTCGACTGGCCAACCAGATCGATTCACGGGCCAGTGAATGGACCGGCCTGGACGACGACGAACTGATACGCCACAGCCGCGAGTTGGGGTGGGAAGCCAAGAGCGGCGTGCCGCTTAAGAAACTGCTGGCCGAAGCATTCGGGTTGGCTCGCGAAGCGTCGCGACGCACCACCGGGATGACTCCCTTCAAGGTCCAGCTGATCGGCGGGATGGCGATGTTCGAAGGCGGCATTGCCGAAATGCAGACTGGCGAAGGCAAGACACTGACCGCCGTCCTGCCCGCATACCTCAGAGCACTGACCGGCAAGGGCTGCCACATCGTCACCGTCAACGACTACCTCGCCGGTCGCGATGCCGAAGAAATGGGTCCGATCTACCGGGCACTGGGCATGACGATCGGCTGCATCCAGACACCCATGGAAACCGACGAACGACGAACAGCCTATGCCTGCGATATCACCTACGGCACCGCCAAGGAGATGGGTTTCGACTTTCTACGAGACCGCCTGCGCAAAGGCATCGCTCGAGGAACAATCGACCGCCAGGGACTACTCGAAACCGAACCCGGCTCCAACCCGCCCGAAGCGTCGGCTCAGCGAGGACATCACTACGCCCTGATCGACGAAGCCGACAGCGTGCTGATCGACGAAGCTCGGACACCCCTAATCATCGGGATGACTCAACCCAACGATCCCGGCAGCGTCAGCCTCTTTCGCTGGTGCTACCGTACCGCTTCCAGACTCGAAGCCGATGTCGATTTTCTCTACGAACCCCACCGCCGCACCGCCTTCCTGACCGACACCGGCTGCCGTCGTATCGTCCTGACCACCAAACCCTCGCTGATCAGCTCGATCGACAGCGAACGCATCTACCGGCACATCGAACAAGCCGTCACCGCTCAACTCGCCTACCAGAAAGACCGAGACTACGTGATCGTCGACGACGAAATCGTAATCGTCGACGAATCGACCGGACGCATCATGGACGGCCGCAAATGGCAGGATGGACTGCACCAGTCCATCGAAGCCAAGGAACAAGTGCCCATCACCGCCACCTCCGGCGAAGCCGCACGCGTCACAATCCAAAGCTATTTCCGCCAATACACTCACTTGGCCGGAATGAGTGGCACGGCGGTGCAGGCGAATCGGGAACTGAAAAAGATCTACGGCATGAACGTCGCCACCATCCCCACTCACCGACCCTGCATCCGAAGTGGACTCGAACCGCGAGTCTTCCTGAACTCCGATGACAAACGTGACGCCGTCGTCGCACAAATTGCCGAATTGGTCGACAACGACCGAGCCGTACTCGTCGGAACACCCTCCGTCGAAGCCTCCGAAGCACTCGGAAAACAACTCCTGTCTCTCGGCATCGATCACCGTATCCTCAACGCCACTCGACACGAAAGCGAAGCCGATGTCGTCGCCGATGCCGGGCAATGCCGGCGAGTCACCGTCGCGACGAACATGGCCGGACGAGGTACCGATATCAAGCTCACCGAAGAACTCAAACAATCCGGTGGCCTGCACGTGATCGCCACCGAAATGCACAGCTCCGCTCGCATCGATCGGCAACTGGTCGGTCGAGCCGCACGCCAGGGCGACCCGGGCAGCTACCAGTTCTTCCTCTCACTCGACGACGAACTGCTCAGATGCCGAGAAGACCAACAGCTCGAAACACTCCGCAAACAAGCCCGAACCGGACAAGGCGGCGCACTGAACAAAAGCTGGATGACCTTCTTCCGGAAAACCCAGAACATGCTCGAACGACAACACCGTAAACAACGACGCGAACTGCTCAAACACGAAAAACAACGCAACGACAGCTACAAGAGAATGGGGCTGGACCCCTGCCTGGAACTCACCGAAAGCTAACCCACAGGGACGGGCTCCCCTAAAGCCAAAGCCGCTTCCGTACAAATTCCACCACGTCGCCAAACAGCACATAAAACAGACTGCGCTGCCCACAATGCACCCGTGCATTGACTTGGGCACCAATCCGATGCTCGGGCAACAACTCACCCGTCGGCTCGACGTGCAATTCGACCACGCTCCCACCCGCACCGGACGCATCGGCTCGAGTCGACATCCGCAACAACCGGCCGCCGTAGGTCTTCTCCGATGCCGTCGCCAACACGAACTCGACCGGCACCGCTCGCGGATTCGATACCTTCAACCGCTTCCGCTCCTCCTGGTGCCTCAGAATATGACCAATCCGGTGCTCTTCAACTTGCAACTCCAATCGCCACTTCGAATCGCCTCCAACTTCCATCACCTCCAACAACTTCTCTCCACGATTAACCGGCCGGTTGAGTAGCTTCTGCTCGACCTGGAACGTCGCTACCACGCCGTCCCGGATTGCCGTAATCGTCAGTTCCGATCGCTGCTTCTCAAGAATCACCAATCGCTTCTTCAAACCCTCGTTCTGGATCTCCGCCTCGCGGATCCGACCGGTCAACTCGATCGCGTCCGGGTCGTTCCCCGACTCGACCGCACGGTCGTACTGAGCCCGCAACGTAGCCAACAACTCAAGGTTGCTCTCCCGTTCGCTCAGAACCGTCTCGACCTGAGCATTCAGTTCGAGATTCTCAAGGATCACCATCCTGGTGACACCCTTTTCGACCCTGTCACCCTCCTTGACCAACACCGCAATCACCTTGCCGTTGCTGGGTGCGAAGATGTCCTGCCGAGCGACCGGCATCAACTGACCGGTCGCCTCAACACGGTAATCCCACGGCACCAACGCCAACACCAGACCGACCGCGACGATCGCAACCACCACCAAGCCAGCCTTCAAACGGTTGCGACCCTCCAACCACGACAACGAACGGCCGAGAAATCGCCAGAGTTTCATGCCGAACAGCCGCTCGTGACGCATCGAATTCGACAATGCCGTCGCCACGTGGTCCTTGACCAACGCGAGCCGCTCGGCCAAACCCTCCTTCATTCGACTCTCGGCCACCTGCTCAACCACCAAGCCGCCCACCACTCGACGCGGTCGCTCGGCCTGTCGAGGACCACGAGCATCCTCGGCCAAATCAAACAACGGGTCGGGCTCGAACAATGGGACGATCTGCACCATCCGTGAACCACTCTCCTGGATGTACTCGGCCAGAGGCTGCTCGATCTGAGGCGGCAGCTCGTCCAGTCGGCCGGTGTAGATCAATGGCTCGCGAGTCGCCAAGACCTGGCCCGCCAATTTCCTCATCGATCGGATCAGGTTCGACTTCTGGTTCACCGCCGTCTGGCCGCTGATCGCCTTGATGTCGGTCCGAGGACCAACCTGCACCGCGACACTCACCCGGTCGCAACCCAGCAACAAACGAGCGTCGTTGGCACACGTCGACGCCACGTCCGCCGGATTCAAACTGCGGTGCAACTCCAATGTGAAATGCTCGAACGACTCGGAAAACTTCGACCGCTCCACCACTCCCTCGGACGACTCGGCCTGACGCTCCAAATGACGGCAGGCATGACCACACATCTGCTCGACAAATTGCAGGAATCCCGTTCGAGCCTGGGCCGGCGTGTCCTTCCTCTGGAAAATCTCCACCACACCGACACACTTCTGCTGACGCTGCAACGCGCCCAGGATGATCAGGTCGTCGGTCGGTAACTCGACATCGCCGTCGTCAGGACTGTGAGTGCACGCCTGGCCGTTCTGCATCACCTCCTGCAACAAACGACTGTTGCAGCGCAGTGCGTCCGGATTGTCGTGGAATCCCGTCGATTCGAGACGGTGATCGGCCAACAACTGGATCTGATGGGACCCGTTTTGAACCCAGACCGCGCCCGCGCGACCCCCAACCGCTCCAACCACTCGCTGCAAAAACTGACCGAAATAATCCTCCGATGACATCCTCTGCTGCGACATCTCCTCGATTTCTCGAGCCAGATGGATGATCCGCTGACGGACTTCGTCGACATTGTCTGTGGACATCAGAGGCCAACATCACTGCAAAAACAAAAAATACCGGGGCAAACTCGGGCAGAAACTGGCTCCCCTGCCGCTTTCGGCGACGCAGGTGCACGTCCCAAGCCTTCATGCCACATCGGCGCGTATTCTAGTCCCATCAGCCGACTTGGGGAAAGACCGCAGTTGCTCGCAACACCAACCACAACACCGCTGAAAATGCGGAACCTGTCAAGCTGTGCCGGTTATAACGCCGATAGCGACTGTAATGGTTCTACCGATCACTTGGGAGAACGGTCTCGTTGTATGGACCGTTCAAACTCGGTATTCGCCATCCGTGTGCCAATACCGCTAGAAACACCGCAGAAAACACCCGCCGCATGCTCCCTCGCGATCACCTCACTCGACTCGTCATCCTGCCGCTCCTGCTGGCACTGGGCGGCTGTCTGGCAGGACCACGAGAACTGACCTATCTCAACGACGCCGACCTGACTCACTACCGCGACGTCGCCACCCGAATCGTCGATCTTGACGAAAATGACGCGACTCGGGACGAACGGGCTCGACGAGTCGAAATGTCCGCCGAACCCAGACGACTCAGCCACGCCGGCGAACAGGAGATCTGGGACCTGACACTCGCCTCGACCATCCGGCTGGGTCTGAAGAACAGCGAGATTATCCGCGAAAGCGGGACGTTCTTGTCGCCCAGCAACCGCCTGCTCGCTAACCCCGAATTCGTCGCCAGCGTGTTCAACCCCGCGATCCAGGAAACCAACGTCCAGTTCGGACAGCGAGGCATCGAAGCCGCATCGGCCGACTTCGACACGCTGCTCTCCACCTCGATGACCTGGGGCGGCAGTAGCTCGGTTCAGCGGACACCCAACCTGGGAATCGCTGCCGGCGACACACTCGACGAAGACAGCGGCCGCTTCCGATCGTCACTGTCGAAAATCACCGGATCGGGCACGCAACTCTCGGTCAGCCACAACTGGGACTACTCGCAAAGCAACCTCCCCACCAATTTCTTCCCCTCCAGCTTCTTCGGCACCTCGCAGGCTCCAAGCATCGGTCTGACCATGAGACACCCTCTGATGGCCGGTGCCGGCACCGAGTACACTCAAGTCGCCGGACCACGACTCGGACGCTTTGGCGGAGCGACGTCGATTGTCGGAGTCAACCAGGGAGTGGTCATCTCGCGGATCAACAGCGACATCACGCTGACCGAATTCGAAGTCGCCATCCGAAACCTCGTCAAGGATATCGAAGACCTCTACTGGGACCTGCATCTGGCCTACCGCGTCTACCACACCCAGAAAGTCGCACTCGATAGCGCCGAACAGACCTGGCGAATGGTCCAGGGCGACCCACGCCGGCCAGCTGCCGAAAAAGCTCAGGCTCGTGACAATTACTTCGAGATCAAGGGCCGATCCGAAGGAGCACGCTCGGACCTCTACTCCGCCGAATCACGACTCAGACGACTCATCGGACTCCCCGTCAACGACGGCCGAATCATTCGACCCTCCGATGAACCCATCACCGCCGAATACACTCCCGATTGGAAAACCAGCCTGATCGACTCGCTGACACGACGAGTCGAACTCAGACGCCAGAAGTGGGCGATCAAAAGCCTGCAACTGCAACTCGACGCCGCACGAAGCCTCACCCGACCGCAACTCGATGTCGTCCTCGGATACAACATCAACGGCTTCGGCGACGACCTGCTCGGACAAACCAACCGACCCCACCGCAGTGCCTACGGCAGCCTCGCCGATGGAGACTTCAATAGTTGGGAGGCCGGAGTGCAATTCAATATGCCGCTGGGAATGAGAACCGCTCAGGCCCAGGTCCGAAACCTCGAACTCCGACTCGCCAAAGCTCACAAGGCACTCGAAGAACAGGAAGTCGAAATCAGCCACGAACTGGCCGCCGCCTTTCAGGCCCTCGATCGAGCCTGGTTCACCACACGCATCGGATTCAACCGACGCAAGGCCGCAGCCGAAAGTGTTCGAGCCTACCAGGCCGAATACGAAAACGGACGTACCTCCGCCGACCTCCTGCTCCGGGCTCAAGTCAGCCTCGCTCAAGCCGAAATCGCTTACTTCAGCAGCCTCGTCGACTACAACAAGGCCATCTCGGAACTCGAATACCGGAAAGGACGGTCGCTGGAACACAATAACGTGCGGCTCGCCGAAGGACCCTGGAACAACCAGAACGCCTATCGAGATGCACTCCGTCGAGCCGAAGCACGCAGCCACGGATCACGCTCGAAACTCATCCACCCAGAACCCAAACCCTTCGTCGCACCATACCAGCAACAACCACCAACACTCCCAACGGGACTGGCTCCGTAGCCGCCCCTGGCGCCGCAGGTGCCTGTCCCCCACCCTGCTACCGACCAACCTTCAAATCCACAACGTCTCGATCAAAACCCTCAAACCGGTTCGACTCCAACTTCACGTCCCGGGCCTGCTTCCCGATCCGAATCCCAATCCGCTGCATCGGCTTGCGTGTCTCACGGATCTGGTTCCCCTCGAGCGTCACCTCGCGAGTCCGACCCTGTACGTCGATCGCCACACCATCGACACCACCACTGTCGACAATCCGGTTCTTTTCCAACGTGTTCCGGTTCGGCCAGAAGTCCTTGCCACGTGCATCGTCCCGGAACAACACACCAACCTTCCCGCTGCCGGTGATCGTGTTCAACCGGATCACGTTGTCCGTGTCGCAATGGCCAATCGATACGCCGTAGCTTCGGTTGCCACTGATCTGGTTGCTCTCGGCCAACCCGTGACGGATCCCCCAACAAAAGAACACGCCGATCGTGTTCCGCTCGATCCTGTTGTTCCGCATCAACGGCCGCTGCGACCCGCTGCCCGGATGCAAACCCAGGTCAGCGTTGTCGTGAGAATGACAGTTCTCGACCAACACGTCGTGACAAATCTGCCAACTGATCCCGTCACCGTTGTAGTTCCGAGCCTCGACACCATTCATCACGATCCGGTTACAGTCCTGCAGGAAAATGCAGCCGCCGTAGTTCCCGTTCAGATTGGAGTTCTGCTTCAGGTTCCCGTCCAAAGTGATGTCCCTGATCGAAATGTCGTCGACATGGTCGCCGGAAATCAACGGGAACAACGAGGCCAATGTCGGTTTGCCCGAGAGCCAGAAGTTCTTGCGCAAGGCCCGGTCCAACTTGAATCGGTTCCCCGTCCTCGCGACCAAAGTCCGCTTCAAGACGTCGGTGACACCGTTGTCAGGATTCCGGGTCCGCAACACAATGCCGTCGCCAACCTGGAACCCCTTCGCGTCCGACACCGTCACCTCCTGGTCGTACCAGTCACTGTCGTCAGACAATGACACCGAATGCGACGGACCCTTGGTCAGGATTGAATCGGCACCGCTGCCGAGAATGCGGATGCCGCTGCGCAAATGAACCGAGTTCCGCAAGGTATAGGTGCCCGGCAAGACCTTCACCGTCCCGCCACCGAAACGACTGATGTAGTCGACCGCCGCCTGCAACACCCGATCGGTGCTGCCAACCAAATCGGCTCGCTTCGGACCCACTGTGATCGTCATCCGCTCGTCCCAGGCCGGCTCGTGAACCCTGTCTCCCGACGTGGATCGCGGAGACGTCACACGAGGCAAACCACTTCCAGATCGACCTGCGGCTGACGCCAATCGACTCAGACCCGCCACAGATGCTGCCGCTGCTCCTGCCGCTACAACAAACCGGCGACGCGTGACTCGGACTGCAGAATTCGTCTTCATACCTGACTCCTTATGACTCGATCCTGTCGACTGGCTTCGTCCGACCATTATGCAACCGCCTGCCACCGTCGTTCAATCAGACCCGGTCAATTCGAACGCTCGCTCCCGACCTTCGACCAATACCCACTCGCGATTCACACCAAGTGCCTCGAACACCTGACGCGAACGACCCGGCCAACTCACCTCAACTCTCACCGTTCTCTCAACGCCCCCCACACCGATCAGAAGACGTCTCTGGTTGCTCGCCAAGTACCCGTCGCCCGAGGTCAACTCGTGAAACGTAGCCCTTTGTCCATACTCCACCCGCACCCGAGTCCCGATCGCGTCGCGATGACCCGCCGTGGCGATCAGTTTCAGAACCAACCCGGCTCCCGACTCGCTGGTCGTATTGGTCAACAACACGGTCGGCACGTCCAGAGACGTGATGATCGCATCCGGATGCAAGTCGCGGTTCCAGTCCAGAACGGCCAATCCGCGGCCCAGGAACCGCTTCTTGAAGTGAGCCCCCTGGGCCTTGTCGGCGAGCAGGTCAAACCGACCATCACCACGGTTGCGGTAATACTGAGTTGCCATCGTGTAAGGGCGACCGACGTCCGAGTAGTCGTCGACATGGCCGTTGGCGACCAGCAGGTCGATGTCACCATCGAGATCCGCGTCCAGAAACTGAGTCCCAAAACCCAGGGTCGACAGGCTGCTGGAAGCCAGCCCGGCTCGACGAGTCCGGTCACTGAACCGGTCACTGCCCAAACCAGGTCCGATCCCTGAATACAACGTGTTCGTCTCGTCCAGGAAGTTCGTGACAAACAACTCGGGCCGACCGTCACCGTCGGTGTCACCCACCGCAACCCCCATCGAACCCTCCGCACGACCCTCACCACTCAGACCCACACCCGCAACCAACCCAGTCTCAGTCAACCGCCATCGACCGTCGCCCTCGTCCCGAACCCGAAACAGAAAATTCGCTCGCGTGTCGTTCGCCACGAACAACTCGAGCCGACCGTCACCGTCCAGGTCCGACACCACCACGCCCAACCCCTTGCCACCCTCGACATCCACTCCCGCCTCGCGACTCACGTCCCGAAACGTGCCTTCACCACGGCCCAGGTACAACCGATCACTCGCCGGAGCAAACTGGAACGGCTGGCACATTCGCAACACTCCGCCTTCGTCGCGACACACACGAGTAAAAAGATCCGGTCCCGACAGGTAATTCACCACATAAATGTCCGCGTGCCCATCACCGTTGATGTCCGCAATCGAACAACTGGTCGACCAACTCGAATCGCCGTCACCGGGCAAACCCGACGCATCGGTCGCGTCCCGAAATGTGCCGTCCCCGTTGTTCAGGTACAACCGGTTGCCGCCGATGTTCGCAATGTGCAAATCCGGCCAACCGTCACCGTCAATGTCCCCGGCAGCCACGCCCTGGCCAAAACCCGTCTCCATTAATCCCGCCAACCCGGTCACATCCTCGAACCGGCCGTCGCCACGATTTCGAAACAACCGGTCCCCAGCTCCCGAGTCGCCTCGATCCACCGGCCAACCTCCACCCTGGGCCAGGTACACGTCCGGCCACCCGTCCCCGTCGTAATCCAACACCGCCACACCGCCACCTGTGAACTCGCTCATCCGCTTCGACGACCCCGAAGCGTCGCGACCATTGATGTAACCAAAGACCAAACCCGACTCGGCCGCGTCATCGCGAAACGACGCGATCACCCCTGGCCCCGCCCCACTCTTGGAATCCACGGCAATCGATTCGACCAACCACTCGGGCCGAGACCACTCTGAAAGATCCAAAGCCAGGGCCGAGTTCGACGAGTCTCGAGTCAACCTCGAACTCGACTCGACCGGCTCGCTCGTCAGCTGCTCGCCCATCCGCACCACCGCCTCAGCCACCCACCCGGCCTCCGCATCCCGCCCCTCGGCCAGCCGGGCCCAACCCCAAGCCTCCCAAACCCGACCCATCCGCTCCAACTGCTCGACCTTGCGGCGGACCAGCTCCAGCGACCCAACACCACCGGCGGCAATCATCAGATCGTCGATTTCTCGTAACGCCTGCAAATCGGCCGAACGTCGCACAAACCGCGCCGCATCCGCCTCGCGACCCAATTCCCTCAGCAGTTCGCCAAGACGGTAGTTGGCCTTCCGGTGATCCGGATGCCGCTTCAACGCCTCCCAGTAACACCGGGCGGCCGCACGTCCCTGGCCGGCCCGGTCATGAAACTCGCCTCGCACCACCCACACCCTCGGATCACCTTCGGCCGATTCCGGCAACCGACCATGCCACTCGATCAACTCGGCTATCCGATCCGATGACAACAGGCCGCGACCGATCACCGAACGAGCGGCCAACAGGTCCGATCGCAACTCCAACGCCCGACGGGCTCGCTCGATGGCACGGTCCGAGCGACCCGATTTCAAATCGGCCACCGCCAAACCCAACAAGGCCACCGGATCGTCCGAGTTCCTCAACAACCCCGCAGTCAACACCGCCGTGTCCAATCGCATCCCGCCGCCAACATCCATCAGCCGCAACAAGTCCACTTCACTACCGTCCGATGGCTCGGCCTGGCCCGACTGCAACACACGACGCACAAACGGAACCGACTCCCAACGACGACCACTCACGGACAACAACATCGCCAATCCGCGGTTGGCTTCGACATGATCCGGACCCATCGCCAAGGCCCGACGATAACGACTCTCCGAACGGTCCAGTTGATTCATCCGCTGCAACAACAGCAAAGCGGCCCAAGCGTGCCCGTCGGCCGACTGGGTCGGGCTGCCCAACTCGGACACCCGGCCGTACAACTCCAGTGCCCGAGTATGCTCGCCACGCTTGCGAGCCGCTGAAGCTTCGGCCAGCAATTCGACCACGTCCGGACTCGACCACCAGACGCCGATTCCAAACAACCCGGCAACCAACACCGCGACGAGCCCGGCAGCCAGCAAGGCCGCGGCTGAAGTCAGCCTGTAACTCGACCGACTGGTCACCTACTCGGTTTCCTCGATATCCACCCGGCCCCGCGACGGCAACGGGCCTGGCACAACCTGAGTCTTCCCCGTCGGCCACGTCACCTCGATCTTCTCGATCGACGCGGCCGATCCCAACCCAAAGTACAACGGCATGCGACTCTGAGACAAATATCCACTCTGACCATCGTGAACCTGCACGTACGTCTTGCCGCCGGCATGGACGGTCACCCGAGCACCCAGCCCGTCGCGATTCGAATCGACTCCGACCAACCGCACCTCGACGTAACGCACCGTCTTCCTCTCAGACAAGTCGCTCGTCAACACCAACGGCTCGGTGTTGAAGTCGTTGGTCACGATGTCCAGGTCGCCATCACCGTCGATGTCCAAAATTACACTCGAACGGCTGCCCAATGCACCGTACATCGTGAACACACCCTTGCGGTCCTCGCAGAACGAATGATCCGAGTCGCGACCGTCGGCGTCCAACTGGTGCCAGGGCACCGACGTCCGCTCGCCACGACGTGGCTCCACACCCAGCACGAATTCACTCAACACGAACCGCTTGCCTGCATCATTGAGCAACACGTGGTTGGGATGATACCGCCACGGGAAATTCATGCTCGAAGTCACAAACACGTCCAGGTAGCCGTCGGCGTTCAAGTCGCCAACCGAAATGCCCCACGGCCAATACGTCTCGGCACCAATCCGATCCGAAACCTCCTCGAATCGACCCGGCCCCGTGCGACGGAAAAAACTGTTCCCAAACAGACTCGCACCAGCCGTCTTCAAAATACTCTCGGCAAACGGACGAGGCGACTTCTGCTGCTCGTCGGCCTCAGTCGGGTTCGCCCGCAGATACTCGACTCGCTCGCCACCCATGTCCGAATGCATGTCGGTGATATAAATGTCCAGCCGTCCGTCGTTGTCAAAATCGAAGACCTTGATGCCCATCGCACCCCACGATGTCTTCGGAAACAACTCGCGGCTTCGCTTCACAAACTTCGTCCCGCCAACATTCTCGTAGTACTCGTCGTTGCCCTGCATGTTCAAGACGTACAAGTCGATCCAGCCGTCGTTGTTGGCGTCGATCGGACTGGCCGCACCCGTCCAACTCTCGTCTACTAATCCCGTCTCACGCGTCACGTCCACAAACCGACCACCACCCTCGTTGTGGTACAGCACACTCGCCTCGGTTCGACCACTGTGCAGGTGACCGGCAAACGCATCGTCCATCCCGTCGAAAAATTGCAACTCCATCTCCTGGCCCGCGTCGCTTCGGACTTCGTCCGTCGAGTCCGACTCGACACCACGCAACCGCTCGTGCGTGTACTGACCCACGTTGCACAAAAATAAATCCAGCAACCCGTCGCGGTCGTAGTCGAAAAAGACGGCCGAGGAACTGTGAGCCTTGTGCCCCAGGCCCGAACCGTTCGACACGTCCGTGAACCGGGCCTTGCCATCATTCAAGAACAACCTGTTACCCGTGCGAACATTGGTCACATACAAATCGGCATCGCCGTCGTTGTCGACATCCGCAAACGACGAGGTCACTCCCGTCGCACCCACGACCGACACGCCCGCCGCCGCGGTGATGTCCTCGAACCGACCCCCCCCCACGTTGCGATACAGTCGATTGCTGCCGACCTGGTTCGAAAAATAAATGTCCAATCGCCCGTCACCGTCGACATCCGCCACCGCCAATCCGTTGCCGTGGTCGTAGTGCACCGCCTTGTACGTCCGGCCGGCATCGTCCACCACCCGGTGACGGAAATCGATGCCGCTCGTCGGCAACGTATCCGTGAAACCAAAGTCGTGATACACACTCCAGTCCTTCGATGCGGAAATCTGACGCGAGGCTCGAGCGGTCAGCCAGTCGGGGGAAACGATCTGAGGCGGAATCGCTACGCGCTGTTTGAGTACCTGCTCGATCGCTCGGATCAACTTGCCACGACCCTCGTCCTTCATGCCGTCAAACACACCACGCAAATGACCGCGATGATCGACCAATGCCACCTTCGATGTGTGAACGATCGGCTGGTCACCGTCACCACCATCCAACTCGGCCACCGGCAAACGAAATCCACCAGTGATCAACGAGAAAATCTCGGACTTCTTGCCCGTCAGAAAACTCCAGTTCGACAGGTCCGCTCCGAAATTGTCCGCATAACGCGACAACACCTCCGGAGTGTCCGTCTTCGGGTCGACCGACAGACTGACAATCCGTACCTGGTCCCAAAGAAAATGCTTCGGACCACCCCGCTCGTCAGAACTGTGCTGGTGCTCGACCTTTCGAGCCAACCGCTTCTGGAACGCTGCCATCCGACGCGTCTGCTCGGGACAGGTCAACTGGCATCGAGTAAAAATGAAATTGACGACGTACACCCGACCAGACAACTCGCGACTGCCAAAACCCTCGCCCGTACTGTCCACCAACCGGAACTCCGGCAACACAAGATCCAATGGCAACAAGGAACGAGACGGCCGGGCCGATACGGCATCGCCACCAGTACCCGACCGAGTCACGCTGCCCGGACGCGTGCCAGAATCGGGATCCGTCGACGCACCGCCGCCGGACTTGTCGGGACAACCGCTAACCGACAGCAACACCGCTGCCGCCACGACGACCACACCACCAAACCTCATGCCAAACCTCATGCGATGCATGCCGTGTTGTCTCGAGCCTGGGACACGGGTGTCTTGACGAGACCCACTGCAACAGGGCCTCGGATGTTCGACTTGAATCGTTCGACGGGATACTGTCAATGTTCCGTGCTCGAGCTCGACTCCGGATTCTTGAACCGGCGATACCCCACCCCGACATACGCCGGACTTCGTGGCTCGAACCACTCGTCAAATTCCGGATCCGGTGCATTCAGAGTGTTCGTCGACGCGTCGAGAGTCCCTCGCAAATCCACCGTCGCTCCACCAAAAAAACACCCCGCGACATTCTTGCCATCGACAATGTCCATCTCGTAACGACCCTCCGGAGACGTGCCGCCGGCACAAGTGTTCTGCCAGAAAACCGAACGCGTGTAGTGGTTGCCCTGGCCCTTGTCGTCGACACCGTTCCAGTTGCCCGTCCATGTGCAATCGGTCACCCGCACCCTCGAACCAGGAAACACCGTCAAGGCACCCGACCCGTGCCGAGCGTTGTAGAGCGAGTCGGCAGGACTCACCGTGTCGAGACCCGTGTTGGCAACGTTGCCCACAAATAAACAGTTGCTGATCTCCGCACGACTGCCCGGCAGTACGTCGATCGCCGAACCGGTGACCTGGCAACGGTTGTCACGGAAAATCGAATCGCTGATCCGCACCGAGTCCTGCTGGTAGCCCAGGTGCTGGATCGAAATGCCACCACCGCACGGATTCGCCACGTTGCCGATCACCTCGACTCGCTCGATCCGAGGATAACTGCGGCCGAAAACCTTGATGCCGCCGCCGTCACAATAAAAGAACAACAGGTTCTGCTTGCCCAACTCCGGACGGTTCGGCTCGATCACCTCCGGGTCGTCACGCCGTGTCTCGAAACCATTGGCACCGGTGACCGTGAAACCCCGAAACACGGTTCGAGAAGTGATCCCGTCGCCGAAATAGACCACGTGGTTGACCAACGCCGGGAAACTCGGATCACCACGCTCGGCAACTTCGGCGTTGCCACCACTCAAGATCACCGCCCCGTCAGCCTCCAACGTGATCCCGTCATGACGACGGTTCAGCCAAATCAAGGCCTGCCCCGCCGCCGTCGGACGATACGTCCCCGAATGCACCACCACGCGATGACCACGATCCGAATCCGCCGCTTCGTCCAACGCCGCCTGGATCGAACCCCCCGGATGAACATGCCACGCCCCATCAGCATCCGGACCGCTGCCAATACGACCCGAACCGGGGTCCTGGTCACAGCCACAACCAACCGCAGCCAATCCCAGCCAGGCCGCACCGCGAGCCAACGCCGCACGCCGGCCAAGCACCCGTCCGCTGAACTGTTGGGAATCTGATCTCATCGGGCCATTGTCGCCAACCAGTCCTCGAATACCGACAATTCGTCGATCTGCATCCGCCCCATGTCCTCATCATGAGAAAACCGGATGGCACACATCGGGTCCGCAAGCAATCGGTAACTGCCCACACGCTCGGCTTCAATCCGCAACGTATGCACCAACTCGGGCACCGCAATCTCCTCGAGTTCCAACTCCGGCAACGTCCACGTGTAGATGTAGTCCGTGCTCGTCAGCTTCAGGTCGACGCGTCGGCCACGAGGCAAATGCAGGACACGCGAACTGACCAAGTCGTCGACCGTGCCAAAACGCCCGTCACCGCCAGGATAACGAAAGACCCACTCGAATCCGCTACCCGTCACCTCGACCAAACACACCTCGCCCTCGGACGACTCGGGCCACGCCCCAACCCGAGTCTCGCCGCAACCGCCTGCCACGCAGACGATCAGTGCAATCAATGCGATTCTTGGGAATCGTGGGATGCGTGATATTGAGACCGTCCTGACGACCTGCGCTCGTGACATGGACTCGATCATAAGACACCACTTCGACCGCTGACCAGAGACTGGTTGCCACGAATCACTCCGGCCGTTTGACATGTCACGACACCATCCTGACAATCTGGTGTCAGAGACTCACTCGACACTCCGTTCGAAACAACTCGCCAAGGGCTCGTCCATGACGTCCGTTATCCGATTCGTCCTGCTCTCGCTGTGCCTCTCGCCGTTGCTCCTGTCACTGCTCGGCTCGCAAACAGCGTCCGCAGCCGATTGGCCGACATGGCGACACGATGCCGGTCGCTCGGGCACTACCACCGAAACACTCCCCGAAAATCTGAAGCTGGCCTGGAGTCGGCAGCTGGCCACTCCGCAGCCGGCCTGGCCCGAAGATCCTCGCATCGGATTCGATCTCGTCCCCGAACCCGTCGTCGTCGGCCGCACACTCTATCTCGCCTCAACACGCACCGACAGCGTCACCGCCTACGACACACGGACCGGACAACTCAAGTGGAAAGTCTTCGCCGATGGACCGATCCGGTTCGCTCCACTCGTCGCCGATGGCAAGGTCGTGTTCGGCTCTGACGACGGATGCGTCTACGCCGTCGATGCTCAAACCGGCAAGCCGGTCTGGAAGTTCCAGGCAGCACCGTCGAGCAGAAAGGTACTCGGAAATGACCGACTCATCTCCGTCTGGCCCGTCCGCGGCGGTCCTGTCCTCGATGGACACCTCGTTCGCTTCACCGCCGGTGTCTGGCCGTTCGAAGGCGCCTTCCTCTGCGCAATCGACTTGACCACCGGACAACCGGCCGAAATCTCCGGACCCGCCGCCGTCGGAATCCAACACGCCGTCCGAACTCTCAAGGACCACACCCCACAAGGCTACCTCGCTCTCTCGGAACAGAAACTCTACATCCCCTGCGGACGAGCCGTCGCCGCCTGCCTCGATCTCAAAACCAACCGCTTCCTCTCGCATAGCTACAGCACCTCAAACACCACCAATTCACACGTCGTCGTACAAGGTCGCTGGCTGTTCCACGGCTCGATTGCCTTCGACACCGTCACCAAGACCACGCTCCGCACCCGTAACCACAAACCCGTCACCACGCCCACAACTGTCTACTTCGGCGAAAATGGACGACTGGTCGCCTACGACCTCCAACACCCCGAAAAAATCACCGCCAAAGACCGACGCGGTCGAACCACCACCAGCACCGTGCTGCCCAAACTCTGGACTGTGGCCAATGCCAACATCACAACAGTGCCCGAAGGTGCCGCCTACAAGAAGTTCCTCGCCCAGAACCCGCTGACAATCGACTTGGCCGCCGGAAATCGACTCTACGGACACCAGGGATCTGTGCTGTTCGCCGTCGAACCACCCACCGCAGCCGTAGCCGCCACCGCAGCCGCCAAACCAGCTCGAGTCACCTGGAAGACAACGATCACCGGCACACCCGGTTCCCAGATTGCCGCCGACAAACGGCTGTTTGTCACCACTCTCGAAGGCCAACTGCTGTGCTTTGCCGCTGACACCGGGCCGGGCAAACTGACCGACAACGTCGCTCGATCCGAAAGACCGCCTCTGGCAAAAGCCGTCAGCATTCTCAAGACCGCCGGCTCGACCGAAGGCTTCGGCCTGGTGCTGGGCGTCAACGACGGCTCTCTGATCGAAGCCCTCGCCCGGCAGAGCCAATTGCGGTTGATCTGCGTAGACCCCGACGTCGGTCGCATCGACGCACTCAGACGACGCCTCGACCAGGCCGGACTCTACGGGCACCGCGTGTCCGCACTCGCCGCCGACCCCCTGACCTGCGGCCTGCCTCCCTACATCGCCAACCTGATCACCACCGAATCGCTCGAATGGAGCAACGGACCCGAGCAGGGTCCCCAGGTCGCACGACTCGCGTTTGGTTGCCTGAGACCCTACGGAGGGACGGCGGTGATGGCGGTTCCCGGTGATGGAGTCACCCGGTTCATCGAAGAAGCCACTCGGATGAAACTGCACGGAGCCGACACCAGCATCGTCGATGGACTGGCCGTGATCCGGCGACAAGGAGCCCTGCCTGGATCGGCCAACTGGACTCACGAATACGGCGACCCGTCCAACTCGCTGATGTCTCAGGATCAACTGGTCAAAGCCCCACTCGGAGTACTCTGGTTCGGAGGTCCCGCCTCGGATGGCAGCCTGTTCTACAACCGGCACTTCTGGGGCCCGAGCATGGCCGTCATCGACGGACGCATGATCCTACAAGGGCCCGGAAAACTGTCGGCCGTCGATGTCTACACCGGTCGCATTCTCTGGCAAGTGCCACTGGTCGACGACGAAAAATATCGGGCGGGACGACGAGGCAATGACTTCGAAAAAGTCCTCGCCGGGTTCCACTTCCTCGCCGTCAGTGACGGCATCTACCTGGTCCACAAAGAACGGATCCTCAAACTTGATCCGGAAACCGGAAAACAACTCGCCGAATTCCCCAACGCCGCTCCCGGTGACGTCTGGGGCCGCATCCGAGTCCAAGGTGACCTGCTGATCGGGACCGTCCACAGAAACCTGGGCAAACGAGGACGGGTGCCCGCCGAAATCCAGGTCATGAACCGGCAAACCGGCAAACTGGTCTGGAAACACACCGCCGAAATGACCATCCCGCTCGTCGCCGTCAGCGAGAACACTCTCTACTGCCTCGATGGCATCTTCGATTCACTCTTCAAGGACTGGGCACGACGCGGACTCGTCCCCAAGTCCGAACCCATCCGATACCTCAAAGCCTTCGATCTCAAGACCGGAAAACCCAAGTGGAGATACACCACCGACTTGGTCGTCACCTGGATGAACTACTCCAGAGAACACGACGTCCTGATGGCCTCGAACAAGAAGGGTATGGTCGCCTATCGCGGACAAAACGGGGAAGAACTCTGGCGGAAATACAGCGAAGGCAAAGGGTTCGCCGGACACCCGGAAAGTTACTGGGATCGAGTCATCGTTTCGGGCAACCGGGTCATCGACCAGCGAGGACCCGGCAAGGCCTACGACATCTTGACCGGCGAACCGATCCTCCGACGCGATCCGATCACCGGTAAGGACGTGCCGTGGGAATTCACCAAAAGTGGACACCACTGCAACTACGCGATCGCCAGCCCGCACCTGGTCACGTTTCGAGCCGCCTCGGCCGGGTTCACCGATGTCGCCACCGGCAACACCGCACGACTGCAAGGTTTTCGCTCGGGATGCCGCAATAGCCTGATCCCCGCCGGTGGAGTCCTCAACGCACCCAACTTCGCTCACGGCTGCGTCTGCGGATACTCGCTGTTCACCTCGCTCGCCTTCACACACGTGCCGCAGGCCGAAATGTGGAGTTACAGTGCACTGAAATCACCCGAATCGTCGGTCAAACGACTCGGAGTCAACCTCGGAGCACCTGGAGACCGAATGTCCGACCAGGGAACACTCTGGCTCGACTACCCCAGCGTTGGTGGCTCCTCGCCCGATGTCCGCATCACCGCAAAAGGACAGGCACGTACCTTTCGGCAACACTCGTCCCTGATCACTGCCAAGGACCACGACCACGATTGGGTCGCCTCATCCGGTGTCAGTGGACTCCAGACACTCACCATCCGACTCGACAAAAACGCCACAACACCCAAAACCTACACCGTCAGACTGCACTTCTGTGAACCCGATGACCTGAAACCCGGTCAACGAGTCTTCGACGTGCGACTTTCCGGTAAACCGGTGCTCGAACAATTCGACGTCATCGCCGCCAGTGGCAATCGGTACAAGGCTGTCGTCAAGGAATTCAAGACCGTGACGGCGACCATCGACTTGACCATCGACCTCGTCGCCCGCAAAGGATCTCCGATCCTCAATGGAGTCGAAATCATCGCCGAGGACTGATTTCAGCAATGGTCAACTCACCAACCTCCAAGTTACACTGGATCAACACGTCCCCACTTCTCCTCTCAATTGCCTCGCCCCAATGCCTCACACATGCTCATCATGAACCCATCCAGTCGCACCACCAATGGCCTGCTCATCCTGGCCACCTTCGTCGCGGCCCCAGCCTCAACCCAAGCCCAGGACGCCACGCCAGCTGCCACAAGCCTGGTCTACCCACTGGATGTCTCGGTCGCCAAAGACGCCAAGACACTCTTTCTGGTCGACCGCAAGTTGCCCGGACTGTGGAAGACCACCCCGGCCGGAACTCTCGAAGTGCTCTACCCGGCAAAAAAACAGTTCCGCACTCCACTCAACGCCGTCCGCTGTATCGCTTCTGACGGCAAGGGCGGACTGCTGGTCGGCGATTCGGGGACCCGCGAAGTCTACCGGGTGACCGTCGATGGAAAAGCCACCCCCCTGACCAAGGGTGGCATCGGAATCGCCATGGGGATCGCCGTCTCAACCGATGGAACCATCTTCGTCAGTGACCTGGAACTGCAACGCATCTGGTCGATACCCGCCGCGGGAGGCCAGCCCAAGGAATTTGCCGTGCTGCCCGCGCCGCGTGGCATGACCTTCGACAAGAATGGACAACTCTGGGTCGTCTCAGGTGGACCAAAAAATCAACTCGTTCGCATCGACGCAAAAGGCAAAATCACCGCCGTCGTCAAGGACCGGACCTTCATCTACCCACACGACGTCGCCGTCGCACTCGATGGCAATGCCTACGTCAGCGATGGCTACGCCGATTGCATCTGGAAAGTGACCGCCGAAGGCAAGACCTCCAAGTGGGTCAGCGGCAAACCGCTCGATAACCCCGTCGGACTCGATTGGCAAGGCACCAACCTGCTGGTGGTCGACTCGCGAGCCAAACAGGTCTTCAGCATCACTCCCGACGCCAAGCTCACCGCCGTCAAGTTCGGCATGTGAGAACCGACACACATCGGCGCCAAGTATCATGATCCTCTCCCTGCAACAGCACCGCCTGCCGTCGAATTGGCAACGCCCCACGGCCATGCTGATCGCCAATCTGCTCGCAGTGCTGCTCGTGGGAATCTCTGACGTGCAGGCCAGTTGCGGAGACTACCTGCACGCCGATTCGGCCTCGTTCAATACGACCTCGCAACGAACATCGCAGCAGACACCGCAACAGCGACCGTGCCAGCACGGCCGCTGCGATCGGTCCCCGTCTCCCATGCCGGTCCCGACTGCTCCGGCCTCCAACAAGACATCCGACAATGTGACCGTCGTGGCTCAACCGCACCTCGGCCACGAACCCGATACTCTCTGCCAGGTCGCACACTCAGACCAACTCCACGCTCGGTCCGGTCACCACTCGCGCATCGACCGCCCGCCTCGCCGCTGATCCTCTCGACCGATGCGACGCGACCGGCTCGTCTCTCGCGAATCAGCCAGCATTCTGGATGACTCACGACCCGACACCCGCCGGTCCCTGACCACAGTCGCTCGTCGCAACAGCCCTACACGGGTTCGGCTGTTCGGCCCGGGCGACTCATGCTCATCGAGGATTTCGTTTCGATGTCCGAACACGATCAACCAGCCACACCGGCCACACCGGCCGAAGCAGCCACCCCCGAAACGCCAGCGGCCAGGAAACTCTACGTCCGGGCCGTCACGCCGGGGCTCAGGAAACTGCTGTGGGTCGTCTTCGTCCTCGTCGCACTGCTCGCCGCCAACTCCAGCTACCTCTCCTCCATCACACTCATGCAATGGGCCACCGGCGAGGTCTACCAGACTCACTTCTACTTCCTCATGCTGCTCGGCCACATCGCCGGCGGACTGCTGCTGGTCCTGCCGCTGTTGATCTTCGGCGGCCTGCACATCCGAAACGCTCACAATCGCCGCAACCGCCGAGCGGTCCGGGTCGGCTACGTCCTGTTTGCCGTCTCGATCGCCGTGCTCGCCACCGGGTTTGCACTGGTCCGAGTCGAAAACGTCATCGATCTCAAGCACCCCCTCGGCCGCAACCTGGTCTACTGGCTGCACGTCATCCTGCCCCTGCTCGCCTTGTGGCTCTACTGGCTGCACCGGCTGTCGGGGCCGCGGATCAAGTGGCACATCGGAGGCCGCATCGCCGCGGTCGCCGCTGCCGCCGTGCTCGTCATGGTGCTCATGCACTCCCAGGACCCCAGGCAGTGGAACGTCGTCGGGTCCGAGGATGGTGTCCAGTACTTCGAACCGTCGCTGGCTCGGACGACCAGCGGCAAGTTCATTCCTCGCGAAGCACTCATGATGGACAGCTACTGCAAGAAGTGTCACCCCGACACACACGCCGCCTGGTCCGACAGCGTCCATCGATTCAGCTCGTTCAACAACGCCGCCTACCTGCCCAGCGTCCGCGAAACTCGAAAAGTCGCGTTCGAACACGACGGCAATGTCAAAGCCTCGCGATGGTGCGCCGGCTGCCACGACCCCGTGCCGTTCTTCAGCGGGGCCTTCGATCAAAGGGACTACGACGACGTCAACGACCCGACCGCTCATGCCGGGATCACCTGCACCGTCTGCCACGCCATCACCCACATCAACAGCAATCGAGGCAACTCGGACTACACCATCGAAGAACCACTGCACTATCCTTTCGCCTACAGCGACAACAAGACGCTGCAATGGATCAACAATCAACTGGTCAAGGCCAAGCCCGACTTCCACAAGAAGACCTTCCTCAAACCGCTGCACAAGACAACCGAATTCTGCAGCGTCTGCCACAAGGTGCACCTGCCGCTGGCTCTCAACAAGTTCAAACACATCGACGGCAACAGCTACCAGAAACACTTCATCCGCGGCCAAAACCACTACGACGCCTTCCTGCTCTCAGGACTCGGACACGGTGCCTCGAGCTTCTATTACCCGCCCAAGGCCGAAACCAACTGCAACCGCTGCCACATGCCCTCGGTCGCTTCCAACGACTTCGGAGCCAGGCCGTTCGGAGACTCGGGCACGCTCAGTATCCACGATCACCTGTTCCCCGGTGCCAACACCGGCATCGCCTGGTTCCGCAATCGACCCAAGGTCATCGCCGCACACCAGGACTTCCTGGCAGGGACCATGCGAGTCGATCTGTTCAGCATCCGAGAAGGACACTCGCTCGTCGGCAAACAACACGCCCCACTACGACCGGATGTCCCCACTCTCAAACCCGGCGCCAGCTACCTGATGGATGCCGTCATCCGGACCGTCAAACTCGGACACCTCTTCACCCAGGGAACAGTCGACTCGAATGAGGTCTGGCTCGAAGTCACCGTCACCTCCGGAGACCGGGTGATCGGAGCCAGTGGACACCTCGATCGGCAACGTGAAGTCGACCCGTGGTCGCACTTCGTCAACGTCTTCCTGCTCGACGTCAACGGCCGACGTATCGATCGACGCAACCCGCAAGACATCTTCACGCCACTCTACAACCACCAGATCCCGCCCGGAGCCGGACAGGTCGTTCACTACAAACTCGTGCTGCCCAAACAACTCGACGCACCCGTCACCGTCGAAGTGAAACTCAACTACCGCAAGTTCGACAAACAGTACACCGACTTCATCGCACGCAGTCGCAAGACCGGAGACCTCGAAATCCGAGGACTCGACCCGGCAACCGGACGACTGGCCAACCACCTGCCCATCACCGTTCTCGCCGTCGATCGCGTCACCTTTCCCGTACAGGGCGTCGACACCCCTGTCGCCAACTCGCCCTCCGACATCAAGCAGTGGATCCGCTGGAACGACTACGGAATCGGACTGTTCCTCAAGGGGAAAGATGAACTCAGACAGGCAAACGATGCCTTCGCACAAGTCGAACAACTCGGACGATTCGACGGCCCACTCAACCTCGCTCGAACACTGTTCCGTGAAGGACAACTGTCCGAAGCCGCACAGGCACTCGCCCGTGCCTCACAACACACCAACCCGCCACCTCCAGCATGGACCATCGCCTGGCTCTCGGGCCTCGTCGCCAAAGATCTCAATCAACTCGAAAAAGCTCGGAAGAACTTCCAGAGCGTGCTCGAAGATCGTACGCCCGAAATGGCCATGCGAGGCTTCGACTTCAGCAAGGACTATCGAGTCATCAACCTGCTCGGACAAACCTACTTCGACCAGGCCCGACGACTCCGAGACTCCACCGTCGCCGTCCAGAGAAAAGCCTTCCTCGAAAAAGCCGTCGAGACCTTCAGAAAAACTCTGGACATCGACTCGGAAAATGTCACCGCGCACTACAACCTGCAACAGCTGTTCCGAGAACTCGGCGATGACAAAAAGGCCCTCGAACACGCCGCACTGCACGCTCGGTTCAAACCCGACGACAACGCACGCGACCTGGCCGTCGGTCGAGCCAAACAACGGTACCCCGCCGCCAATGCCGCGTCCGAAGAACCCGCATTCTACCCGCTGCACCGAAACCAGGCACCCGGACTGCCAGACTCCAAAGTCACTCCTCTCAATCCCAACGCCCGACTGCAAACAGACAACTCGCAGCCGAAGACGACGACCGGAGCGGACCAATGAACGACTCCCCGCATGAACCCGAACAACCAGACCTGAACGAACAGGCCGAACAGGTCCAGCAGGCTGGGGTGGAAGACTTGTCCGAGCCGACTCCGGATTACGATTACGACACCGAAGAACGTGACGACACCGTCATCGCCCGGGCACTGAAGAAATCGCTGGCAGTCTTCCTGGTCGTCGCCGCCGTCGTCGCGGTCATACTCGCCGCACGCGACTGGTTCACCCATGACGGTCCACCGATAACCAAACGGACTCCGCTCCAAGTGCCTCAGGTCCCAAAACGACCCGAGGCCGATATTCCCCGAGTCCCCTTTTCGGACATCACCGACGAAGCCGGCATCGACTTTGTCCACGAAAACGGAGCCTATGGCGACAAGCTGTTGCCGGAAACCATGGGCGGAGGCTGCGCGTTTCTGGACGTCGACAGCGATGGAGACCAGGACCTGCTGCTGGTCAATTCGCAACGCTGGGACTGGGACACCCGACCCAAGCCCAAACAACCCGCCCGCATGGCTCTGTACGAAAATGACGGCAGCGGACACTTCAGCAATGTCACCGCCCAGTGGAGACTCGACGTGTCACTGTACGGCATGGGAGCCGCCGTCGGTGACTTCGACAACGACGGACACCCCGACCTATTCATCTCGGCCGTCGGACACAACCGCCTGTTTCGCAATACCGGCACCTACTTCGAAGATGTCACCACGACGGCCGGTGTCGCCGGTTCCGACTCGGCGTGGAGCTCGAGCTGCGGGTTCTTCGACGCCGACGCCGATGGCGACCTCGACCTGTTCGTCTGCAATTACGTCGGCTGGAGCAAGGACTTCGACCTCGCACAAAACTTTACGCTCGACGGGACACTACGCGCCTACGGCCAACCACAGAAGTTCCCCGGCAGCGCCCCCTACCTCTACATCAATACCGGCAACGGGACCTTCCAGGACGTCACCAGCACCGCCGGGATCGAGGTCAAGAACTCGGGCACCAACGTCCGACTAGCCAAGTCGCTCGGGGTCGCCTTCGCCGATCTCAATGACGATGGCCATGTCGATCTCGTCGTCGCCAACGATACCGTTCGCAACTTCCTGTTCCTGGGCAACGGAGACGGGACGTTTCGAGAAGAAGGACGACAGGCCGGAATCGCCTTCGACACCAATGGCAACGCACGGGGCGCGATGGGGATCGATATCGGACACTTCCGCAACTCCAGTGAACTCGGCATCGCCATCGGCAACTTCGCCAACGAAACCACCGCACTCTACGTCCGACGCACACTCGCCAACCAACTGCCAGTCTTCCAGGACGAAGCCGTCTCCAATGGCATCGCACCGCCAACCCGACCGGAACTCACCTTCGGTGTCTTCTTCTTCGACAGCGACCTCGACGGTCGGCTCGACATCTTCGCCGCAAATGGACACCTCGAAGCCGACATCAATATCGTCCAGGCCAGCCAGCACTACCGGCAACCGCCACAACTGCTCTGGAACTGCGGACCACAACACAAAAATGAATTCGTCGCACTCGAAGCGGAACAGTGTGGACAGGACTTCGTGAAACGGATGGTCGGCCGTGGAGCCAGCTTCGCCGATATCGATGGCGATGGAGACCTCGACCTGCTGATTACCTCCGTCGGAGGACCACCCAGGCTGCTCAGAAATGACCAGGAACTCGGACACCACTGGCTCCGCGTCAGACTGACAGGCACATCCCAGGTCAACCGCTCCGCGATCGGAGCCTGGGTCGACCTGCACACCAAACAGGGAATCCGTAGCCTGCAAGTCATGCCCACTCGCAGCTACCTCTCCCAAACAGAACTCCCCGTCACCTTCGGACTCGGATCCATCGACCGGATCGAAAAACTCGTCGTCCGCTGGCCCAATGGCACATCGCAGGAAATCGACGACCCCCTGATCGACCGCCTGATCGATATTGCCCAGGACCCAAACCCAAACGCCCCGAACGGGAACTCAACACCATGAACTCGAAACCCAGGATCGCGTGGGTCGAAGACGATCAGGCCAGTGGCGAATTGGCCAGGGTCTACCAGGCGTGGAGCGAACAGAACCCCGATCGCAACGGGATGCCCGAAATCCTCAAGTGCTTCTCGGCACGACCGGATTTCCTGCAACAGGTCATGCAAGCCTCCTATGGACTCCACTTCACCGACGGCCACCTCGACCGACGACAAAAGGAAGCCATCGCCACCTACGTCTCGGCTCTCAACAACTGCCAGTACTGAACCGACGCACACGCCCACTTCCTGCAGTTGCAGGATGAAGACAACTCGGTCGTCGAACAACTCGAATCCGCTGACCTCGAACACGCCCAGATCGACGCCAAACAGAAACTGCTGCTCGAGTTCGTCAAAACGCTGACACTCGAACCTGCCGCAACCACCGACCAACAGGTGGTCGGACTCAGAGAAGCCGGATACAGCGACCCGCAAATCGCCGAAGCCGTCTACGTCACCGCCCTCTTCGCCTTCTTCAACCGCGTCGCCGATGCCTTCGGATTGCAGAATCCCGGCTACCGCGAACTGGACACTCCACCCGCTCGGTTCCAATGAACCGGCAGACAACGCCGGCATCGACCCGAACGCAGAACTACAACAACTCGCGGATCGGCTCGCCGTCGGTCAGGATCGGGACCGGACGGCCCGTGTTGTCGTAGTAATGGTGATCGGTGTTCACGCCAAATCGGCGGTAAACGGTCGATAGCAGGCAGTTGCTGTTCATCACCCGCTCGACCGGGTTCTCGCCACGTGAATTCGTCGCCCCGATCACCTGCCCCATCTTCAAACCACCACCCGACAGAAAAATACTCATCGCTCGCGACCAGTGATCGCGACCGGGTCGCTTGGTCGCCTTGTCCTGATGAGCGATCTTGGGGGTGCGGCCAAACTCACCACAAAAGATGAACAACACCTTCTCGTTCAAGCCTCGGTCGTACAAATCGTTGATCAGGGCAGGCACCGCCTGGTCGAAGACAGGCATCCGCTCGCGGTACGCCTTGAAGATGTCCGCGTTGACACTGTGGTCGTCCCAGTTGCTCGTCCGACCATTCTCCTTCTTCAACCGGAACGTGGCCTGCATCTGCACAAACCTGGCACCGTGCTCGACCAACCGACGCGACAACAACAGGCTGCGACCCCAGTGTGTCTTGCCGTAACGTCGATGCACACTCTCGGGTTCCTTCGTCAAATCAAACGCCCGAGCCGTCCGCGAACTGGTCAGCATGGCCACCGCCCGACGACGGAACTTGTCCAATGCGTCCATCGAACCGCTCCGGTCCAACTCGCGACGGAAGACGTCGAATTCGGACAATAGCGACGTCCGTTTGCGGAGCGACGCCAGGGCGGTGTCTCGAGCCGACAGCTGGCCGTCCTTGGCTCCGAACAACGGCACCGGATCGTATTGGTTCGCTCCACTGGATGTGACCAACTTCGAATTGGGCATGAAAGCCGAATACGCCGCTCCAAGATACGCCGGACCGCCGCCGTAGAATTTCGTGTTCGCCACGAACAACGGTATGTCCCGGACCTGGTCCTCCAACTGCTTGGCCACCACAGATCCCAACTCGGGGTACTCGGCATCCGCCGGGTTCGCCGCCTTCGGTGTGTAACCGCTCAGAAATCGACAGGTGCCGCCAGAATGCTCGTTCCGGTTGTGGAACAAGCTCCGAACGATCGAAAACTTCTCGGCCATCCCCGCCAGGTTCGGCAACAACTCGCAAATGTCCATGCCCGGCACGTTCGTCGCAATCGGCTGGAACTCGCCGCGGTACTCCGACGGAGCATCCGGCTTCATGTCGAACGTATCCAGATGACTCGGACCACCGTTGGCCCAAAATAGAATCACCGAAAAACCGTTGTCGATCGCTTCTCCCGCCGCTTCGGCTGCCAACAAACCAGCCAGGTCAGGCGACAGTCCACTCGAAAGCGCACCCAGGGACAGACCGCCGAGCTTCAGGAAATCGCGGCGAGCCATCGGGCCGCGGCAGACGGGCAAGGTTTGGGTCATGACACAGTTTCCAACCGGAAGTCGCCAGATGACAGCTGTTAGTGATTGTACTGGAATTCCTTGGTGTTGATCAGCGCCCACATCAGGTTCGCGTACGCAGTCTTGGCATCGGACTCCGAACCAATGTACTTGATCGCCTTTTTCAATTCCTCACTCGTCGCAGGCCGCGACAAGGCCAACAGAAACAACCGACCGACCCGCGAAACATGATCACCCTCCGCTGACGACAACGACGTCGCCGTACTCTTCGAATCGAATATCTTGCCCAACAGGAACGCGTCGTTCAGAGAGAACAGCGACTGAGACAAACTCGGCGTGGCCGTCCGCTCGCACTCGCATGCACTCTCACGAGGCGGTCGACCAAATAGCTTCAGGAATCGATTCGAATAACCCTCGTCGGGCAACTGCATCGCTCGAGTCCCACTCGGGAGACCGCTGTAGGTGGTGGGCCGAGATGTGACCTGGTCGATCGAATCCAACAACGTCTCGGCCGACAACCGCTGAGGATAAAAGCGCGAATGACACGTGGTCTCGTCCAGGTTGTCGACGTTGGCCGATGAGTCCAGCTGATACGTCGTGCTCGTTGTGATCAATCGCAAGACCCGACGCATGTCGAAACCGCTGGCAACGAAGTCGGCAGCCAATGCATTCAACAACGCCGGGTTCGTCGCCGGATTGGTCACCCGCAAGTCGTCAATCGGCTCCACCAGACCGCGGCCAAAACAATGAGCCCACATTCGGTTGACGAAGGCTCGAGCAAAGTACGGGTTGTCCGGTCGAGCCATCCAGTCCACAAGCCGGTCGCGCGGGTCCGCGTAACGTGGGATCTCCAGATCCGGACCACCCAGGACATGAGGCTGGACCAGGTCGTTGGTGACCGGGTGACGCACACTGCCGCTCGCCTTGATCACGATCGTCTCGTTCGATCGACGCTCCGAATTACCCACTCCACCACGACGGTCGACTCGAGTGAAAAATGCCGCCAGGCCGTAGTAGTCGCCCTGAGTGAAATTCTCGAAAGGATGGTGGTGGCAACGGGCACAACCGATGCGAAGACCCAAAAAGACCTGGGCCGTGTCGTCCACGTAACGGTCCAAGTATCGCACCTCGGCGTACCACTGAGCAGCCGGCGATACGCTGACGTTGCCGGTGGCCGTCAAGATCTGACGCACGAAATCGTCGTAACGCATCCCGCTCGCGATCGCGTTGCGGATCCAACGGTGAAACGTGATCGTCCCGACAATCCGGTCCGCCTGACCGCGACGCTTGTTTCTCAACAATGCAGACCACTTCTGAGCAAACGTGTCGGCGTACTCCGATGAACTCAACAACCGCTCCACCAACTTCGCCCGCTTAACCTCCGAACCGTCAGCCAGAAACGACTCGACAGACGCCGACGACGGAATCCGACCAGACAGGTGCAACGAGACTCGCCGCAAAAAGGTCGCGTCGTCGCAAACCGGCGAGGGAGCCACTCCCAGGATCTTTAGATTCCGCTCGACGTGACCGTCGATCAGGTTCACGATCGGGAACTCGGGCCACTTGGCCCGTGACGACTCCAACGGAACCGTCAATCGCGATACCGCAACCCGACCCTGCAACAACGCGATCACCGCCGTCTGACCCGTGCGACGACCAGCCGTCAACAATCCCGTATCGCCAACTTCCACCAGGCTCGCATCATTGGTCCGCAATTCGGCCACCCGCGTCACGTCCCGAGTCGTCCCGTTGTCAAAAATACCCGTTACGACCAACTGCTGATGATGACCCGACAACAAGGTCGCTTCGGTCGGAAATACCTCGATTCGCAGCAGTTTCGCCGCGTCACGACGACCCCAACCAGCACCCTCGGCGACCCATCGCCTGAACAATCGGTACGCGTCCGAATCGACCGACATGCGACGACCGCCGCCATGAGCCACACCCAGGGTCGGCTTTTGCAATAACAACGATTGGCCCGGAGATGCCGCGAAAATCCGACGACCGCGACCGCCCGATGCAATCCACTCGAAATCCCACTCCGGATGATGACCAAACAAACTCAACCGAAAACCGCCGCGACCCGTCGACTTGCCGTGACAACTGCCGCCGTTGCATCCCAAGCGGGTCAGCAACGGATTGATGTCGTTGGCGAACTCGACCGCTCGATGCGTCTCACCACCGTGAACCCGCACCACAACCTTCGCCTCGAAACTACCAACCGACACAAACACCGACGCTGTACCGCTCGTGCGAGCAATCAACTCGCCGTCGATACTCACCTCGACGACACCAGATGGCTCGACACGGTACTTCGCACGACGACCCAAATCCCAGCTTCGACCCAATCCAACTGACTCGGCCGACGAGGTCAAACCGGTCACAACCAACCGCTGACGCTGACCGTGACCGGCCAAGACGACCGACTCGGGAAATACCACCAACTCGGCCAATCCGCTCAGGTCAACAACCCGATCCGCTCCACAGGCAGCGGACACTCCTGGCCCGCAAACCAACAGACCGACAATCAGACCGGAAATCGAAAACAATCGCATCACTCCAATGTCGCCGTTCACTCAACCGACCGCAAGCCGATCTGCTCCAACAAACACCGCAACAAACACCGCAACAAACACCGCAACAAACACCGCAATCCGCAGATCCAACAAACAACGGGAACCTAAGCCACCCTCAACGCGTCCTAA
>Ga0114999_10001342_pt1 | contig 34385 bp, 24 predicted proteins | sample ArcticOcean_MG_C_3_FD_89820 | JGI IMG/M metagenome (GOLD analysis project Ga0114999, IMG submission 89820) | Marine microbial communities from western Arctic Ocean - ArcticOcean_MG_CB8_126 | ecosystem: Environmental > Aquatic > Marine > Oceanic | place: Arctic Ocean: Canada Basin | collected...
ATTTAGCTCGGCGTTGGGCATGGGGGCGTTTATTCCCTTCTATGTCTACAGCTATTTACAGGCGATAGTTATCGCCTTTATCGTCGGCGATTTTCGCGCTGCTGACGAAAGGGCCGAGATCTACGAGGTGATCGCCGGCCGGCCGATTGCGACGGCCGAACTGGTCATCGGTAAATATCTCGGTGTCGTCGGCGCGATGTCGACGTTGAGCATCGCGGTCTTATTGCTGACGGTGGCGATACAGGCGGCCAAGCTCAGCCTGCTCGACTCGCCTTTTACGATTAAACCCTATTTGGTCTACCTACTGGTGATGACCTTGCCGGCGCTGATCTATATGTCGGCGTTGACGTTCTTTTTGGGTGCGGTACTCCGACAGCAGACCGCGGTGGCATTGTTGATTATCGCCTACGCCTTGGCGGTATTGTTTTATCTCGGCGAGGGCTATGGCGGTATTTGGGATTTCGGTGCCTTTTTTGCCCCGCTATTCTACTCCGATATAATTGGTCTAGGCGATCTCTCACGGGTGATCGATCAGCGGCTGTTTTATTTGGCGTTAGGGTTATTCTTTTTTGGCTTGTCGATAGAGCGCTATCCGCGGCTAAGCCAATCGTTGGCCTGGGCTTGGGCGGGGCGCGGTATGGCGGGGGTCGGGTTATTGGTGGCGGTGGGATTATATCAGCATATGGGGGCGCAGGACGAGGCGAATCTGGCCTATCGCCAACGCTTGCTCGCCGAACAGTATCGCTATGCGGCAGTGCCGGCGCCGCAGGTTGAGCACTATGGCCTGGATATCGCGTTGCTCGGCGAGGGCTCGCCGATTGCCGCCAAGGTGCACATGCGACTCTATAATTATCACGAGGCCGCACTGGACTCACTGACCTTTACCCTTAACCCCGGCTTGGCATTGCGAGCGGTAGAGGATTCGACCGGCAATCCACTCGCGTGGATACGCGGCGAGGGGGTGATTCGGGTACATGCGCCGATGCTCGCTGGCGCGGAACGCACGTTGACCTTGCTCTACGACGGCGATATCGACCGCCAGGGTTTTGATTTACTGCGTGACGAGACGCGTCTTGAAAAGAGCAAATGGCCCTTCATTAAAGGCGACCTGACGGCTTGGATCCGCGACGAATCGGTCTTTTTGCCGCCGCGCAGCCGTTGGTATCCCATCGCCGGTGTCGCGTATCATCCAGGAGAGCCTCCGCCGCCTTCGTTTGCCACGGCTGAGATCGCGGTATCGGTGCCGGCGGATTTAGAGGTGGTTACTCAGGGGCAACCGACGAGCAAGGAAACGCAGGGCGATCGTCTCGTCTCGAATTGGCGGGTCGACCATCCGGTGCCGCTATTCTCGTTGAACGCAGGCCAATACGAAGTGTATCAGACCAAGGTCGGCGACGTCGATTACGCGCTCTATGTGCATGCTTCCCATTTGCGCCCGATTCGCTTTTTTGCGGACGCGCCGGAGAAGGTCACCGAGACCATCGACCAGGTTTTCAGTGCGATGGAGCAGGAGACCGGGCTTAAATACCCCTATGCGCGTTTGTCGATAGTGGAAGTGCCTTTCCTGGTGCAATGGTATTACGAGGGTTGGCAAGAAAGTGGCCGGTTGGTGCAACCCGGGGTGTTGATGGTCGAGGAGGATGTGTTAATGGGGCATCGTTTTCAACGCGATTTCGATGCGCGACTGCGGCGTCGCCGCGGTGACCAGGACGAAGCGCAGATCAAAAAAGACGTGCTAGTCGGGGCCATCTTTCAGGACTTCTTGAGCCCCGAAGGGGCGCGCAGCGGTTTGTTTCGCAGCCCGCTGGTGCAGTTGTGGTCTTTTGACCGCGGTTTTAGCGGTGAGAATTCGGATTTGCTCGCGCGCGGTTTGCCGCTCTATATGCAGGAGGATGTCAGCTCCGATTTGCGGGTGGCGATGTTTTCGAGCCGTTTCGGCGGCCGGATGAGCGGCGGCATGGCGCGCATGATCAGCAGTATGATGCGCTCGCGTGGTGGTATGGGCCGAAGGGGGCCGGGCGGTGGTATGGCGCAGCCGGCGGTCAATACCGGCCCGGCTTGGGATACGCTGGTCGTTGAGATGCAGCAGAATTCGCTGGCCGAAATGGACAAGGAGGCCGAACCTGATCTCTATCGGGCGATTCTCAAAGCCAAGAGCTTGACGATCTTCCGGGTGATCAAGTCGGTGTTGGGCGCCGACAAGTTTATCGAATCGCTAGGGGCCTTTGACGAGGACAACAAATACAGCCAGGTGTCTTTCGCCGACTTCGAAGAATCGGTCATTCCCGAAGGGGAGATCGGTCGTCAGAAGATCGATGTGCAGCAGTTGGTGCACGATTGGATCTACGGTACGCATGTGCCGGGCTATACACTGACCAGGGCGACAGCTAAGAAGATAGATGATGGTTGGGGCGAGGTGGTCTACCAAGTGATTGTGCGGATCAAAAATGGCGAGCCGGGTCGCGGTTTTGTCGAGGTGCAGGCGATCGGTCGGGAGGACCAGGGCTCGAAGTCGGTGATGATCGAGGGCGGGCAGGAGGTGGAGGTGTCGATGGTGCTTTTCGCGCGGCCCTTCCGGGTGATGGTCGAGCCATTCTTCGCCAAAAACCAACGACCGATCATCGCTCCTTTGAGCATTCCGGAGAAAGTCTTCCAAGGTTATCCGAAATCGTATGTGCGGGTGGTCGACGACGCCGAGAATTTTTTCTCCGAAATTGTAGTCGATAACGACGACGAGGGTTTTTCGATGCCGATTCGTCGGGTGCAGCGCTTTTTGCGCCCGGGGCTCAAGGGCGATAATTGGCAAGTGCAGCAGCTGCCCTTCGCCTTCGGTCGCTACGAAAAGAATTTTCGTTGGAAACAACCCGGCGACGGGGCGCAACCGGCGGTGTGGACGACTGCGTTGCCGGTCGCCGGTGATTACGACGTCGCCTACTATTTTGTGCCTTCCCAGTTCGGCCGGCGTTTCGGTTTAAACCTGGCCGAGTCTTTTTCGCTGTCGGTCACACATGGTGGGGTAACGGATACGTTGGCGATGAAGGCTGAGGTGCTCAACGGGGGATGGAATTTGCTGGGGCGTTTTCATTTTGAGGAAGGAGAAGAGGCCCGGGTTGAGCTTTCCGACCAAGCATCGGGCCGCCTCTACGCCGACGCGATGCGCTGGCGTTGGGTGGACCCCAATAACCCGGAGGCAGCCTACGAAGAAGATGTCGGCTCGTTTGGCAATTGGCGCGGTCGTGGTGGTCGTGGTGGCGGTCGTTTTGGCGGACGGCAGCAAGCGAGCGGTATTACTAGTTGGTTGAATAGACTATTCTGACATTCAGGAGATTTGAGGGTGATACGTGCATATGAGATTGAAGATGCGATACGGATGGCTTTGCGGATTGTTGGTATTCGGTTGCGAGACACCGCAAACTGAGCAGTCGGCCGATTTGACGGTGCCGGTCACCGTACAGCCGGTGGGCTTGGGCACGATTGAATCGGTGGTGACCTCAATGGGCACTCTGCGACCGGTACAGGAGGCGATCATTGTTACCGAGGCGCGGGGCTTTTTGTCGCTGGGTATTTTGGCGGAAGGGCGCAAACCGACAGAGGGCTTAGCCGTGCAACAGGGCCAGGTGATCGCCCGGCTGAAGAATGAGGAACTGGTGGTCGGCGCCCGACTGGAGTCGCGCAAGTTGGCGGTCAAGAATATGCGCAAGATGCTCGATGAAAAAGAGGTCTTGGTCAAACGCGGCCTGGTGACGCAAATCGAAGTCGAGACGGCGCGCAAGGACCTCGTCGACGCGCAGTCGGATTACGACGACGCGCTGGTGCAGATCAAAAAGACCAAGGTCACCGCTCCGATCTCCGGAGTACTCAGCGAGTTCACTGACGCGACAGAACAAACGCTTGTCGACGAGGGCACGCAGATCTGCCGGATCGTCGATTATAGCCAGGTATTGGTCGATTTGCAGATCCCTAATTCGCAAATCCGCCATATCGAGTTGGATCAACCGGTACGGATGATTGACTACTCCTACCCTGACGAGGTGTTTGACGGTAAGATTTCGGTGGTCGATCCGGTGGTCGACCCGACGACCCGGACCTTTCGCGCAGTGGCGGTGGTCGATAACCCCAAGGGCCTGTTGCGTCCAGGTATGTTTGTCAAGGCGGAGATCGTGGTTGAGTCGCACGCGGATGTGGTGTTGGTGCCGCGCGAGTTGGTATTGATGCGCGGCAATCGCGAAGTGGTTTTTGTCGAAGAAAGCGCCAGGGCGCAGATGCGTGAGATCGAAACGGGGTTGGAGGACGAGAAGTTTGTCGAGGTGCTGAAAGGGGTGGGTGAGGGGGAGCGGTTGATTACGAGCAATTACGAGACGTTGCGGTCCAGGACGCGGGTTACTGTGGCGGGGACGGAGGAGGCGAGTGGTGGGAGAGGGGGAGGTGGTCGATCCGGTGGTGGAGATGGGGGAGGGAGGAGATGAGGGGGTTGTGTTGTGGGAAGGTTTTGTTCGTTAGAGGGCTCGCGGGTGGTGGCAGGATTCCTTGCTGATGCACGCATTGCTTTGCAATACTCACATTCACCGCGCACCTATGGGATGGAGCCCCTATTGAAAGGGCCGGGTGATTCCCTGCGCAGTCCCACCGATAGTACCGTCGCGCTGTCGAAGATCACGCATCGCGTAGCGATGCTAGTGCAATGTTTGCCCGCCGCAGGACAGACCCCGACCGGATCGTCAATAGTAGCTACACCATTTAAACACATACACGCCTTGAGAAAGTCCTGACGAAGTATTTGCCCTATGTCGCTACCTGAATTTTCTACCCGCTATCCCGTCACCGTGTCGATGCTGACGCTCGCCGTAGCCCTACTCGGTGCGATCTCGCTCGGCAAACTCGGGACGGACCTGCTGCCCAATGTGAATACGCCGGTCATCACCGTCGATCTGCAAGTGCCTGGCAAGGCGCCGCAGGAAGTCGAAGAGCGCTATACGCGGCGGTTGGAGCGCGATATTAGCACCATCAGCGGGGTCGACCGGGTCTATTCGATCACCCGTTCGGGGCAGTCGGTGGTCGTCGCCGAGTTCGATTGGGAAGCGGACATGAACTTCGCGCTGATCGATGTGCAAAAGAAAATGGGCGTGTACGCGACGGACGAGGATATCGAGACCCTCGATGTGATCCAGGAGGACCCGCAGGCGCTGCCGGTGATGCGCATCGCTGTATCGCCGACGGGCGACTACGATCTAGACGCGTTGTTGGGGGCGGTCGAGATGGTAGTCAAGCCCAAGTTGGAGGCGCTCAGCGGGGTGGCATCGGCTGATGTTGAAGGTGACGCCGAGAAGGAAATTCGGGTGACGCTCGATCCTTATTTATTGGAGGCTTTTGGGCAGGACGCCGACGCGGTGATCACGGCGATTACTTCGGCGAACGAGGATGTGTCGGGTGGTACGTTGCGCGAGGCGCAGCAGTCGTACCAGGTCAAGGGATTAGGGCGGCTCGAAGACATGGAGGATGTGCGCAATGTAATCGTCGGGGCTAGGCAGGGCGTCGAGGCGGCAGAAGGGGAGACGGCTCAACTACAGGTGCCGGTCTATGTGAGAGATGTGGGGCGTGTGGCGCTCGAATACGAGGAACGCGAGACGATTGTACGGCTCGACGGGGTCGAGTGCATCGGCTTGGCGGTCTACAAAGAGGCCGATGCCAATACGGTGCAGGTGGTTGGCGCGGTGCTGGCGGCGATGGGCGATTTGGATCAAGACTTGCCCGAATTGCGTTTCGCAGTGGTTGAAAACCAGGCGCGTTTTATTGAGGAAGCGGTTGCCGAAGTCGAAGAAGCGGCTTTGTATGGGGCGCTGTTGGCAGTGGTGGTGCTATTCTTTTTTCTGCGCTCGTGGACGGCGACGTTGGTGATCGGCTTAGCGATTCCGATCTCGATCCTGGCGACGTTCACTCTGATGTATTTCGAGGGGTTGACGCTCAATATCATGACGCTGGGTGGTTTGGCATTGGGTGCGGGCATGCTGGTCGACAATGCGATCGTGGTCATCGAAAATATCTATCGGCATCTGGAGCGGGGTGAGCCCGCGGACAAAGCTTCAGCCAAGGGGGCGAGCGAGGTCGGTGTGGCGATTATGGCCTCGACGTTGACGACGGTGTCGGTCTTTCTGCCCATTGTTTATTTGCAAGGATTGACCAGCGAGCTTTTTAAGGATCAAGCTTGGACAGTGGCTTTCTCGCTTGTTTCGTCGCTCGCGGTGGCGATGATCACGGTGCCGATGCTGACTTCGCGTTTTTTGCGCAAGCGCGGTGGGATGGATACTGAGCACCGGTGGTTGCGTTTTCGCGCCTTTCTCGATGGGGTGCTCGACCACAAGGCGGTCGTTTTGTTACTGCTCTGTACCAGTGTCGCGGGCACGGTGTATATCGCCCGTTCGATAGAGACGGAATTTCTTCCGCGCGAGGATCAGGGGTTATTCCATTTAGATATAGCGCTGGCTGAAGGATCCCGCTTGGAGGTGACGGACCGGGTGGCCAAGCGAGTCGGGGAGATTGTCCGCGAAATTGGCGGGGATGAGGTGGCGGCGGTTTATGCGCGTTCGGGGGTGGATCCGGCGCGCTTGGCCAATATCGGCGACCCGACGGGACCCAATCGCGCGACCTTGTCTGTCTCGTTGGTTGCGGATGAACGCCGGAGTTTGCCGCAACTCGTCGGGGCGATCGACGAAGAGTTGGCCGATATTCCTGAGCTGGAGGTGAAGTATCAGCTGCACGAGACCGCGCTCGAAGGCATGATCGGTGAGCAGGCGGCTCCGGTGCAGATCGAGATCGTCGGCGATGATATCGCGGTGTTGCGCCGTTTGTGCAACGAGCTTAAGGCGCGAATTGAAACGCTGTCCAGCGTCTACAATATCACTACGAGTTTTCAAGGCGGCCAACCCGAGTTGGATCTGCGTTTGCGTGAGGACGCGGTGGTCGCCACTGGGCTGACGGTCGGGACGATCGTGCAGGCGCTGGAGCGTCGGTTGTCCGGCGAGATGATCGGCGAATTGACAAAGGACCAACGCTCGCGCGATATACGCGTCGGCTTTGAGCGTGTTGATTTACGCGAGTTGTCGCAGATGCGCATCGATACGCCGGACGGGGCGATGCTGACACTAGGCGACTTGTCCGATCCACAGATTGTCGAAGGGCCGCGCGAGATTTTGCGTGAGGACCAACGCCGGGTTGGGCGGGTGCTCGGTTATCTGTCCGAAGACGCAGCATTGGGCGAGGCCATCGGGCAGATCGAAAAGATCGTTGCCGATATGGCGTTGCCACACGGCTATCGCGTCGAGATTGGCGGTGAGGAGCGCGAACGGCAGCAATCTTTCGCCGATTTGTCCTTCGCTCTAGTGCTATCGGTGTTATTGGTTTATATGGTGATGGCCTCGCTTTTCGAATCGCTATTGCACCCCTTTACCGTGATGTTGACGGTGCCCTTGGCCGGCGTCGGAGTAGTGTGGGCTTTTTGGGGTTTGGGCGAGCCGTTGAGCGTGATGGCCTATATCGGCATTATCATGCTCGGCGGGATCGCGGTCAATGATTCGATCGTATTGGTCGACCGCATAAATCACCTGCGTGCGCAGTTGCCGACGGTGCGCCAGGCGGTGTTGCAGGGGGCGCAGGACAGGATGCGGCCGATCCTGATGACAACGGCGACGACGATTCTGGCGCTGGTACCGATGGCGGTAGGTTTAGGGGAGGGCGCGGGTTTGCGGGCGCCGATGGCCATTGCAGTGATCAGCGGGTTGTGCTCCTCCACGCTTATGACTTTGCTGGTAATTCCCGTGGTTTACGAAGCCTTCGAACGATTGCGGAGAGGTGCGGTGTCGTGAGCCTGGCGAATTTCTCCATCCGCCGACCGGTGACCACGGCGATGTTTTTCCTTGCCGTCTCGCTATTGGGGTTGATCTCGCTCGGCCGTTTGCAGGTCGAGTTGATGCCGGAGGTGGTTTATCCGGAGATCTTTGTGACTATCTCGCAGCAGGGCATGAGTCCGGAACAGATCGAGCGCGACCTGGTGATGCCGGTCGAGGAGGAGGTGGGGCAGTTGCTCGGGGTGGTTGAGATGACGTCTGCCGCCGCGCTTAATCGCGGCAATGTGCGTATCTCCTACGAGCCGGGCACCGATATGAAATTCGCGCTCTTGCAGGTACAGAGCCGGATGGACCGTTTGCAACCGGGCTTGCCGGAGCAGACCCAGATCTCCGTGCAGCGCTTCGACGAGGGCGATCTCAGCGCTACCGTAATGGAATTGCAAGTATTGGCGCAGGGGGCCGATCTCAACTGGCTGAGGGATTACACCGAAAAAAACATCGCCCCGGAGTTGGCTGCGGTCGAAGGAGTGGTCAATGCGCAGGTCCTGGGCGGCCAGCAGTCGGCGGTGGAGATTGTCGCCGAACCGGAGCGTTTACAGGCCTATCAACTGACGATGGCGAATTTGCGCGGCGCGTTGACCGACGCCAACCGGCCGCGGGCCTATCTTGGCGCGGTCTATGATGGTCGCCAGGTTTTTCCTGTGAGTTTTCAAGGACAGTTCAGCGATCTGCGGCAGATCGACGAGGTGTTGGTCGATAGCTCGATCCCGCTGCGATTAGGTGATGTCGCCGAAGTTGGTTTTGGGCTGCAGCAGCGTACAGACCTCAGTCGGGTCAATGGCCAGTCGGCGGTGGGAATATTAATCCAGAAGGAGGACGAGGAGAATCTGATCAAAGTCGCTGACGCCGTAGTCGAGACGATCGCCCGTCTCAACCGCGACTTCGCGCATGAGTCGGTGGAGTTGATTATTACCAGCAACCAAGCCGAGTTGATGGAGGATTCGCTCGATACGCTGAAACAGGCGGCGTTGGTGGGCTTGGTATTGGGTTTGGCGGTGCTCTTTCTCTTTCTGCGCAACGCGCGTTTTGTCGCCATACTGCTCTTGGCGATTCCGGCTTCTTTGTTGGCGACCTTTAATCTGATGTACGCCTGGGATCTGACGCTCAATGTGCTTTCGCTCTGCGGGCTGGCGTTGGCGATGGGCATGTTGACGGACAATAGCATCGTGGTGATGGAGAGCATCTTCAAACACTTCGAACGCGGCAAAAGCGCGATGGACGCGGCGCGAGACGGCACCGCGGAAGTGAGCAAGGCGGTGGTGGCGGCGACGGCGACGACGGCGCTGGTTTTCTTGCCGGTGGTTTTTATTCAGAGCGACTTCCAGGATATTCTGCGCGAGTTGGCGCTGGCAATCACCTTTCCGCTTTTGGCTTCGTTAGTGGTGGCGCTTTCCCTAGTACCTTCGGTAGCGGCGCGGATGCTTGGACGGCGAGCGACGACTCCCCTGGGTACCGGGCGGCTGATGTTGATGTATACGCTATTGCTCAAGGCTAGCTTGCGGCACCGAGCGGTAGTGGCTTATGGCGTGTTCTTGAGTTTGATCGCGACATTGGTAGCCGCATTTTTTTTGATGCTCGAACAGGAAGTCATTGCCGAGGAAACGCAATTTTCGGTCTATGCGAGTTTGTCCGACGGGGCGACTTTGCAGGCGACGGACGAAGTGATGCGTGAGATCGAAGCAGCGGTGGGAGAGTTGCCGGGGGTAGATCGCTATATTGCGAGTGTGCAGGAGGGCCAGGGCAGTCTCACGGTCATGTTGCTCGATCGAGATGAGCGTCCCGAACGGGTTTCGGCCGAGGAACTAAAGGCCCAGCTCGAAGACCAGTTGCAGGAGATCCAAGGTGGGCTGATTGGCTTCCAGCCGCAAGCAAGCAGTTTCGGTGGTGGTGGTGGCGGGCGTGGCGGTGGCGGTGGCGGTGGTGGCGGCGGTGGTGGACGCGGTGGCAGTGGCAATGGCGGTTTTAATTTGCAGGCGGGAGCGACGTCTGAGACGGCGCTGATTAAGGGCTACGATTTTGCCGTGTTGCAAATGATCTCCGACGATTTATCCTATCGCTTTGAAGAATTAGAGGCGATCGACGCGAATAGCGTTCGGCCCGACCTACAGCGCAGCGCGCCCGAGATTCAGGTCATTCCCAGTCCAATGGCGCTCTTTGATCATAATCTCAGAGTCAATACGGTATTGGGTGCGATCTCCGACGCCAATCCGCAGGGTTTCGCGACGCAGACTAATTTCCTCAAAGCCGACGGCAGTGAGATTTCGATCGAAGTGCGGCCGACCGAAGACCCGGAGGCCGATGGGCCGGGCCGCGACGGCGTCGGGCAGATCCCGGTGTTGACTGCCACGGGCGAATATTTGCCTCTAGCTGAATTGGCGAAAGTGCGCGTCGACGAGGGGCGCAATAATATCCTGCGCACCGACCAGGCGCGTCGCGTGGAGCTCTCCTATCAATTCCTCGACGAAATCCTAGATTCACAGCCGCTATTGGACGGTGCGCGGGCAATGGTACGGGCAATCGTTCAAGACTTGGTGTTGCCCGGCGGATATACCATCGAGATCGTCGAAGTCGAAACGGATACCGTCTATTATTGGATGATGGGGATCGCGGCAATACTGACCTATATGGTGTTGGCCTCGCTCTTTGAGTCCTTCGCTGCGCCTCTACTTATTTTTTGCACGCTGCCGACGGCGGCGATCGGTAGCTGCTGGGCGCTGATGTTGACGGGCACCGGGCTGACTTCGCAGGCGGGGCCGATGGCGCTGTTGGGATTTATCGTGTTGATCGGCATCGCCGTTAATAATGGCATTATACTAATCGACGCGATCGGTACGCTTAGGGATACTGAAGGTTTCCGCCGCGAACGCGCGGTACTTGTCGCCGGCCGTTCGAGGGTGCGGCCGATCCTGATGACCTCGGCGACGACGCTATTGGGCGTGCTGCCGCTAGCACTCGACTTCGGTGGCGACTACGAAGTTTGGCCGCCCTTCGCTATCACCGTGTTGGGCGGGCTGGCGGTGTCGATGGTTTCGACGCTAATCTTCGTGCCGGTGGCCTATATGGGTTTGGACCAGGTGCGCATGTGGCTTGTCGGAATTGGCCGGGTCGGCGTCGGTGTTTCGACTGCGATTGCGGCGGCGGCCACAGGCGTGCTGTATGTGGAGTCCGATAGTTACTTTTGGCCGGCTCTTATTGCACTGCCCTTGTGGTTTTTACTGCTCGGTGCGATTGCGCTTGGCTTGCGGATCCATCGTGCGCGCGTGGCCAGACACGCGGCGTCTGCGGTGCAGGTGATCCGCTTGCAGACGCTGACCAAGGTCTATGGCGCACCGGGACGTTTTCGTCGCGAATGGGCGCGCTTTGACCGGCACGCTGAACGGTTGCTAGCCCAGGGCATCGATCCGGTAGACCGCAAGGCGGTCAAGGACGGTCTGAGCTGGAAGCTGCCGCTGATGGGATTGGCGGGGTATTTGCACCTCTACTTCGAGGATGTGCTGTGGATTTATTTGCTCTCCCTGGCGAGTTGGGGGTTGGTGTTGCATTTGCTGCGGCAATTGGCTTTGCTTGGTGCGCAGGCGGGTGCTGGATCGTCGGGCGCGGCGCCGCCCTCTATGTGGTTAGCTCAAAGTCTGCGGGCCTTGGCGCACTGGGCGGTGCCGCTGCTTTTTGTCGCCTATGTGCATCACCGTCTGGCCTTGCCCTCGCTGACGCTAGCTTCGGCGGCGGTGTGGTTGGCGTATCGAGGTGCGCGCTGGTTGGCCGATCGGGTGCGTCGGGGGCAGGTGGATATCGAAGGCATGGTGGGGCGGATGATGTGGCTTCGGCGCAAGGTCTATGGCGGTGCGGCGGCGTTGCCGCTAATTGGCGTGGCCAAGCCGACCTACCAGGCGCTCTACGGGGTTAATTTGGAAATCGGGCGCGGGATGTTTGGTTTATTGGGGCCCAATGGTGCGGGTAAAACGACGATGATGCGTATTATCTGCCAGGTGCTGGAGCCGAGTTCGGGCTCAGTGGCCTTTGACGGGGTTAATATTACCCGTCAGGGTCCGGTACAGGGGGTGATTGGTTATTTGCCGCAGTATTTTGGCCTCTATGAGCATATGACGGCGTATCAATATCTCGACTATCGCGCGCTATTAGAAGGCTTCCGCGATGCCGGTCTGCGCCGTGAAAGGGTCAATGCCAGTTTGGTGCAAGTCAATCTCGAGGAGCGCCAGGATGATGCGATCGGTTCGTTTTCGGGCGGTATGAAACAAAGAGTGGGCATTGCGCAGACCCTATTGCATCTACCGCAAATTATCGTCGTTGACGAGCCGACGGCGGGTCTTGACCCGGTGGAGCGGATCCGCTTCCGCAATCTGCTGGCCCGCATTAGCCAAGAGCGCATCGTTATTTTTTCGACGCATATCGTCGAGGATATCTCGGGCAGTTGCAATCGCCTGGCGGTACTGAATTCGGGCCGTATCCTCTATCAGGGCACGCCGCGTGAGATGCGAGATTTGGCTAGCGGCAATGTGTGGGAGACGGTTGTTGAGGAGGCGGCTTTCGAGCAGGTCGACCGCCAAGTCAAGGTGATCTCGCATTTGCGCACGCCGCGCGGGATTCGTGCGCGATTCTTGGCGGCAGACCCCGTGCCTGGTCTGGCCGCCGATCGGGTCGACCCGACGCTAGAAGACGCCTATCTCTATTTGTTACGGCGGGAGGTGGCCTGATCATGCTGACGTGGACGGCGTTATTGGCCAGCGTGGTGTCGTTGGGCTTGCTTAGCGCGCGGATCATCTTGCACCGCAAGCTGCTCTTTATGGCGGCGGGGATTGCGATTTATTACGGGATCCTCTACGCGCTGGCGGTGTTCCGGCCCGACGACGGTTTTACCGCGGGCAAGGCGCTCTATGTGCTGGTGGAGATTCCCGGCGTGGTGCTGGCGATCTACCTGACGATGGATCTGGTGGCCGGTGAGCGCGATCGTCGCACGTTGGAAACGCTGTTTAGCACCTCGACTTCGCACTACGGTATTTGGACGATGCGGATGGTCGCCGTCTATGTGGTGCTGGCGGTGACGCTGCTGGCGATGAGCGTGGCGGCTTATTTTCTCTTTGCGGAATTTCCCGTCGTGCTCGGCGGTTTTAACGCCTTCACGCCGGCCTTTCTGATCGTCAACTTGACCTTCTTCTTTTCGGTGTATTGTAAGAGCAGCAATACCGCTGGGATGTTGTCGCTGGCGGTGATCGTCGCCGTGTTATTGAGCGCCGAGCAGCTGAAAGAGACCTATTATTTTTTGTTTTTGAATCCGTTCAACCTGCCGATGGGCGTCGATGCTGCTGTATGGACTGAGATGGTCCTGCTCAACCGCTCGGGGTTGATGCTCGGTGGCGGGTTATTGCTTTTTTTAGGGCTGCGGCATATGGCGCAGCGCGAAAGGCTGTTGTCGTGAAAGGAGGAAATGTGAATCGCTGCAAGTGGAGTCTGCTCTTCGCGCTCTATTGGCTGGTAATGGGTGTGGCTTGGGCACAGGAGCCACAGGTGCTTCGGCTCGGTATCGATGACTGTGTCGCGATCGCGTTAGAACAGAGCGCACAAGTGGTCCAGGGCCGCTTCAATGTCGAGTCGGCGGCAATACAGGTCGAAAACGCGCGCAACGCGTTTTTGCCGTCGATGAGTACCTCCTACGGAATGTCACGCAGCCTTTCCGGTCCGCGCGAAGGCTCTTTTGTCGATCCGGCGACCGGCGAGATCACGTCCACTTTGGGCGAGAGCACTACCAGCGGCTCGCAATCGCTGGGCGCCAGCTTCGGCATGGACCTCTACAGACCCAGTAACTGGGTCGGGTTAGCATCGAGCAAGTTGGCGCGCAAGGCGGCGAAGATGGATCTCAGCGCCAGCCAGCAACAGGTGGTCTTCGAGGTCAAACAGGGTTATTTCAGTCTATTGCAGGCGATCGAGTTGATGGCGGTGCAGGCCGAGCAGGTGAGCGTGTCGGAGGAGGATCTGCGCCGGGCCGAGACGCTCTTCGAGATCCGTTCGGTGCCGCTTTCCGATGTGTTGACCTCGCGGGCGACACTGGCTAGCGCACGGGCGACGATGATTGACCGGGAAAATAACGTCGAGTTGGCCAGGGCGGATCTGGCTTTCGCGATGGGCTTGCGAATCTATGCGAAAATTGAGCCGCAAAAAAACGACTTCTCCGTGGTGCCGCTAACATTGGCCTATGAAGAGGTCTTGGCGCACGCACTAGAGCATCGGCCCGATCTGCGTTCGCAGAAGTTTTCGATGCTGCAGGCGCGGGAAGACCTGAAGGGCACGCGCTATGAGTTATTGCACCCGACGGTGAGTATGAGCACCGGTTATTCGTGGCAGCTGCGGGCGGACGAGGAATTTCAGGGGCCGGAGGATCTCTTTCTTAAAAATTACGGTTATAGCCTGAGTATGAGCGTTAGCCTGCCGGTGTTCAATCGCTTCAGCACGCAAAACTCGATCAAATCGCAGAAGCTGAGCTATCGGCAGAGTATGGAGGATTTGCAGCAGGCCCAGCGGCAGGTGGGACTGGATATCCGCCGGGCCTTTTTGAATATCGAACTGTATCGCCGCAGTATCGAGGCCAACCAAATTGCGGTAAGCGCCGCCGAGGAGAGTTATAAGCTGGCGCAGGAGCGCTATGCGCTGGGCACCGGGACGCAACTCGAGCGGCTCGAAGCGCAGTCGAGCCTCTTCGCGGCGCGCAACGGCCTGGTTCAGGCGCAGTTCAACTACCATATTCAGTTGGCGCAGTTGGATCAGGCTATGGGCAGACCTTTTGCTATGAGTGGAAAATGAGCGTGGAGGATAATGTGAACTATCGACGGTTGTTATTGGCTTTGCTGCTGATATTGTTCTCGCTCGGAGGGGCGTGGGCAGAGGGGCCATTTTTCTCTAAAAAGTTCTACGGTTATACCGCATTGGGCGCCAGTGGCTGGTTGTTTAGCGAAGCCTATGCAGCACGGCAGGACGCCAATGACGCCTATGGTCGCTATAAGCGCGCCGAGACCAGGGGCGATGTGCAGATTTTTTATGATGAGAGCCGGCGTTTTGATACGCGGGTCGTGGTGATGGGGGTTCTGGGGGTGGGGGCGCTGACCTGGTCGGTGCGGCTATTGCGCGGCGAAGAGCGAAAGCAGTTGCCCCCGCCACCCTCGTTGAAGATTAAGGGAGTTGATATTGATATCGGCGGTGATTTTCTGGGCAGACGAGTGCAGATGATCTTAAAGAAGGATTTCTAAATTGCGATGGTATGTCCATGGGTTCTTGATCGTTGCCTTGCTCTATGTGTCGCCGCCGGCGTATGCTGAGCAGGATGAAACACAAGGCTGGCTGACGTCGCGCCGGGCATGGAGCATGGCCCTGTGCAGCGGCAGCGTGGTGTTGCTGAAGAAGAGTTGGGATTTTCACCGGCAGGCGGACGAGTCCTACGCACTCTATCGCAAGGCGACAACGGGGCCGGAGGCTGAGCTTTTGTTCGAGCGCGCCGACAATCGCGACACCAAGAGCCAGATGAGTTGGATGGCGGCGGCGGCCTTCGTCTTGGCGGGTTGGCAGATGTTGGCGTCTGGCGATAAAGAGGGCACGCAGGCGTCGTCCGGGGGAAATCTGCAGTTGGTAGGAGTGGAGATTGCGCCGGAGTTAGAATGGAGGGATAGGCGTGTTGTGTTGCAGTTCAAACGCCGATTCTTTTGAAGTGTATTTGGGCAAACGGCTCGCGATATCATCGACAGTCAAGTAATTTTCGCACAAGACTGAGCAATTTTATAGTAACGGATTTAACATAATAAATGAAGAATTTATGATATTTTTAAGAGTCGGACTGATGTTTTGCGGTGTGCTTTTGCTGATGACCGAGGTTGACGCGCAACGGCGCGGTTGGGGGTCTAGGCCTTCGCCGGAAATTGGGGTGCGCGGTGGTCGCGATTACGATCTCGATATTTGGAGTGCTGGCGGGCAATTTCGTTTGCCGCTTGGTCGCCGCGGTCGCTTGCAACTGGTGCCGAGCGGTGATGTTTTTTTCGCTGAGGGCGAGGCCGATTGGCAGGCTAGTGCCGATGTTCTCTACGGGACGGAGCGGGGTGGCGGTCTTTATTTTGGTGGTGGTATAGGGTATAGCAATAGAACCGGCGTGCAGGAGCGGGTGGTCAATCGCATCGTCGGTTTGCGGCTGTCGGAGCGTTTGTATCTCGAAAACCGCTGGACCAATATCGATGGCAAAAGCCTGTTCCGGGTGGTGGTGGGGTATAATCTCTCGCTGGGCAAGCGGCGGGATTCGGCGGCGGAGATTTTTGATGCGCTGGCGCCGGGGCGATAAGAGTACGCCGCGGCTGTTAGATAATTGGAATGTAACCGGTCGACCCCGTCGGCGCATAAGCTAGGATGGGGATGCGGTCTTAGATCGGGGGAATCGGCTCATCGCCCTTATGTGCTTTTTCTCCCTTCTTTTTTCAATTTTCTGAGCTGCTCTTTTACTTGCGGATAACAGGCCGGGCAGATGTCGTGCACCTTGTGGTCAATGGCGCACAGGGTGCACGAGGGCGACTCCTGCGGGCGCACTACTGGTAGACAATGGGTTGTCGTTGCAAGGGCAAGTTGGGGCGGATACTGCGCTGCGGCGATATCGACCGGGACCGGATTTCTGAGTTTTTTTGCGAAAATGGACGAAACATACGGTGGTTGACGGGTTGGTGAGGTGCCTACCGTGCTAAGTGCGGCGGCTTTTTTCAACCAGCTGGCCGATCGAATTGATGCAGGTGTCCAAATCTTTCAGGATGCCATTTTCGATACTGTAGATCCAACCGTGCACGGAAAGTTCTACGCCATTTTTCCATGCGTTTTGCACGATGGTCGTATTGCATACGTTGATTACCTGCTCCACTACATTTAGTTCGCATAATAAATCGAGTTGTTCGCCGTATTCTTTTCCATCGAGCTTATCCGCATTAAAGCGGCTAACGTCTTGAATGTGTCGCAGCCAATTGTCGATAAGGCCGTGCTCCGTTTCCTCCATCGAGGCCTTTATACCGCCGCACCCGTAATGGCCGCAGACGACGATATGTTTTACTTCTAGGACTTCAACCGCATACTGTATGACTGAAAGGCAATTGAGGTCCGTATGGACGACGATGTTTGCGATATTCCGGTGAACAAATATTTCACCCGGGGGCAAGTTGACTATTTGGTTCGCGGGTACTCTACTGTCTGAACAGCCTATCCAAAGGTAGTCCGGTGCCTGCTGCTTGGACAGTTCGGTGAAAAAGTCAGGATTCTTCTCCTTTATTTCGCTCGCCCACGCCACGTTTCTGTCAAAAAGATGTCTTAATGTTTTCACCGTTTAGTCTACCCCTGTAAGGTGATACTGTCTACCGCTAGCGATTATTGGAATCTCCGCAACAGGCCGTTTAAGTCGATGCGAGCGGTCGGGTCATCGCTGGTGGCCCGCGCGTTGGCTTTGACCCATTCCGTCCGCCGCCATATCGGCGCGCGCGACGTTGAGCAGGTCTTATAGCGTATCTTCGGTACGCCCTAGCATGCGATACTGCCTGCAGATTTCTCTTGGGAATCGCGGGAAACTAGGATAGCAACCAGCCTCCGTCCACATCGATGGTCGTACCCGTGACAAAGTCATTTTGGATCATAAACAAAATGCCTTGTGCCACTTCTTCCGCGGTGCCGGCGCGAGGAATGGAGTGGGTGGCGGTGTTTTTTGCGTAGAGTTCCTCACGTTCTTTACCTTGCAGTGCTACCATTGGCGTATCGATGATACCTGGCGACACCACATTCAGTCTGCGCGGCGCGATTTCGGGCGCGACGGTGCGGGCGAAGGCCTCTATGGCGCCGCCGACGGACGACAAAGAAACCTGCCCCGGTTTGGCCCTGCGTGCAGGTGTACCGCTGACCAGGACGATGGTTCCGTTCTCGCTCATGTGCTCAGTGCCGAAGCGCACGACATTCGCATAGCCCCACAGTTTGTCGAAAGAGGTCTGGTAGCCGTCCATATCCATCTGCAGGAAGGGGCCGATGGCTCGGTCGCCGCCGGTCGCTGCGCTGACCAGAATGTCGAAAGGCGCGCATTCCTGGAAGAGCTGTGACATCGCCTCGCGGTCGCGGACATCGCATTGGCGCAATGTGACCCCCTCGGGCACGTCGCCGGCCTTTTCAGGATTCCGACTCACTGCAGTCACCTCGGCGCCCAGCGAGGCCAGCTCTTTTGCAGTGGCCAGGCCGATGCCCGATGTGCCGCCGAAAACTAGGGCTTTCTTACCGTTTACTTTCATGATGGTACCTTTCTTTTATTTATTGGATTGGAAGATTGTCGCTATTCTTTCGGCTCATGTCAATGCCGTGAATCTGCTGGGGTTGGTTTTATATTTTGGCCTGTCGATATCTTCGGCTGTTCGTGTTGCACTGTGTATTTTATTTTGCCGGTTAGCTCGGCATTCTATCTGTGATTTTGCCGGCGATCTCCGGAGCCTTCAGCAGGGAGAAATCTACCGACTCGAGATTGAAAGCTAATTGATCGTTAGGGCTTTTTCGGATAAAATAACACAAGTATTTAATAAATAGTTATTTTAATGAAAATAGTCACTGCTATAGCAACCAGCCCATGGTCTATGTACGAATTGACGCCATCTAGTTTTTCTCAAATAAATTACTAGGAGTATTTTGTACGACGAGAAAAGACCGAGCCGTTTAGTCAACGCCTCGCCCGTGTATTATGGTTGGGTTATCCTCGCGGTTGGCACTTTCGGCGGCATTATGGCTAGCCCTGGCCAGACCTATGCTTTTTCCGCCTTTTTAGACCACTTCATCACCGATCTTGAACTCAGTCGCTCGTTTGTCAGCACGCTCTACACGGTGGGCACGCTGACCGCTAGTTTTGTACTGCCCTATGTCGGGCGCCAGTTTGACCAGCGCGGGGCGCGCGTTATGATCGCGTTAATGAGCCTGCTGCTGGGCCTGGCTTGTGTCTATATGAGCTTTGTGCGCAATGCCGCGATGCTCTGCATCGGTTTTTTCCTGCTGCGCCAACTCGGCCAGGGCAGCTTGAGCCTGGTGAGCAAAAACGTCATCAATCTCTGGTGGGTGCGTCGACGCGGTCTGGTCATGGGCATTGGTGGTGTCGCAGGCGCGCTCTTGAGTGGGCTTTTTCCTTATCTCATCAATGCGATGATTCCCCTCTACGGCTGGCGTTTCACGTACGTGGCACTCGGCGCTATGCTGATGCTAGTCATGTTGCCCATCGGCTGGATCTTCGTGCGCGACCGTCCCGAAGACCACGGCCTACAACCCGATGGCATAGACGCCAATGGAGAAGACGGCGAAGACTCGAGCGCGCCGATAGAGCATAACTGGACGCGCGCTCAGGCGTTGCGCACCTCTTCCTTCTGGCTGGTGGTGGCGGGTTTGGCTTCGATGAGCATGCTCAATACGGGGCTCACCTTCCATATTTTTAGCGTCTTCGAAGACAGCGGCCTCTCGTCGGCGGTGGCGGCTTCGGTCTTTGTGCCCATCGCCGCTACCGGGGCCATCGTGCAATTGCTCGGCGGTTTGCTCATCGGCCGCGTGTCCATACGGCTGCTATTGGCGGCGTCCCTGGGCATGATGAGTTTGGTGCTGGTCCTAGCGCCTTCGCTCAGCTCACTTGAAATGGCCTATTTTTTCGGTTTCTGCATGGGCGTGCAGGGCGGTTTGGAAATGATCGTCTCCAGTGTCGTCTTCGCCAACTTCTTCGGACGTCGGCACCTGGGTAGTATCGCCGGATTCGCCAGCACGCTATTGGTAGGGGCCTCGGCTCTCGGTCCGATGCCGATCGGCGTCGCCCGCGATCTGATGGGGGGGTATGCCGCGGTGCTCAGCACCTTTGCCATTGTGCCTTTCGCCCTGGCCATCGCCTGTTTGTTATTCTGCAGAGTGCCGGGCGCACCGCCCGAGGAATAGGCGCGCTCCGTTTATCTGGGGTTGTATTTCGCAAGGATTGCAAGGCCGCTTAAATGACATATCTCATAAAAGTGCTGGTGACGGGAGCGATGGGGCATATAGGCAGCAGCGTCTAATACGGCGCTGGCGGCCAAAGAAGATCTCTACGAAGACTATGTTTTTGTCAGCCCGCGCCATATTGTGCAGTTGATAGAGTGCTGTATTCGCGCCGACGAGTCTTTGCTTTTTGACATTTTCTACGGTCGGTCGAACAACGATTGGCGCTGGGCCGACATCGAAAATACACGAGAGCAAGTGGGCTATGCGCCGCAAGACCGGTTCGCCGATAATCATGTACTGAGCGGAACAGGTTTTGCACGTTTAGGCTGACCTCCCACTCGTTGATCTGCACGGGGACAACAGGTCGCCTGCGGGCCAAGCTCGGACCGGCCAAGGCCGCGGAAGAAGGCGGGCGAACGCCGAGTCGCTGTGGCGGTGTGGATAATCCATGTTGAATCCCGCCGTAACTCCGACGTGTTAGGCGGTCTCTATCTCGCGAAAATCCTTGTGTCTTTGCACGCAGAGCAGTAGATCTCCGCGCTCGACCTCGATCTCGACTATATCGCCGACGACTTCGTTGGAGATACCGTCGCGGAGACCCGGGACTAGGCGCTCGTTTTGCAAGGCGAATTTCAAGCCAGTCGTGGTGATGCCGTCGACGGGACCATTGAGCGGGCAGAGGGATATTTTTTGGCCGATAGTGGCGCGGAAGCGGATGCGTTGGCCGATGAGGCGCAGGTCGCAATACTCGTCGACAATGCGCAGCGCGATTTGCTCGGCGAAAGTCTTGAACACGCTCAGATTCCACAGCAGGTGGTCGGTGCGTCCACCGGTGAAACCGAGCAGGACGGCCTCGCTGATGCCAAGATCGACGGCGTGGCGTAGGACTTTCTGGATATCGGTGCCGGTGTTGTCGGCGTCGACTCGGATAATATGCGTCGGATCGACGCCCGCTGAGCTTGCGCGGCTGATCGAGTCTAGGTCGCCGACGATATAGTCCGGAACGAGGTCATAGCGCCTAGCGGTATCGGCACCGCCGTCGGCGCATAATAATAACGTATCCCCACCAATAAACTGATTGATAAGTTCGCGCGAAGGCGGTTCGCCATTGCCGAGGATGAGTGCGGTTTTATACATCAGAACGCCGTCGAAAGACCCAAGCCGAGTTGACGCGGGTCCCCGTAGCTTTTGTAGAGCGTGTCGGCGTAGTTGGGCGGAGCGAGTCCAAAGAAGAAGCCGCGCGTGGTGTAGCGCTCGTCGAGCAGGTTGCGGCCCCACAGCGTGAAAGTGTGGGCGCCGCGTTTGTAGCCTAGACGACCGTGGAAGAGCTGGTAGGCGTCCGATTTCTGGTCGTGGCTGTCGGAGTGGAAGAAGGCGTCGGTCGCGGTCATGTCAAGGCGGGCGAAGAGGCCGCTTTTTGCGGTGTATTCGGTGCCGAGGCGGGCGGTGTAGGCCGGAGCGTGCGCAGCGTCGCGGTCGCCTAAGGTCGCGGGGGTGCCTTCGGCGGCTTCGAAGGAGTAGGCGTCAACGTGGGTGCGGAGTAAACCCAGTGAGCCGGAAAGACGCAGTGTGGGTAGCAGCGAATAGCTTTGCTCAAATTCGATACCGCTCGAACGGCCGGTGGAAGCATTGGCGGTGAAAAAGAAGAAGCTATTGGGGTCGCCGGGATTCTGCTGGCTCGAAAGGCTGACCTGTTGTTCGTCGCGCAGCGCGTGGAAGAAGGTCAGGTTGGTGGTGGATTTGGCACTGGAGGCGCGGTAGCCGATTTCGAAGTTGAGCAGGTATTCGGGATCGTAGGGACGGTTTTCCGCCGCCAGGCGCGGGTGTTGGTTGACGCCGCCGGCGCGGTAGCCGCGCGAGGCCGCGGCATAGAGATGGCGGCGTCGCCCGAGGTTATGGGTAAGGGCGAGTTTGCCGCCGGTGAGCCACTGGTTGATATCGAAGCCGGTCCAGTCGGCACTGTCGGTGGTACCGCGATAGTCGATGGCGTTGCGGTCGACGCGCAGGTTGACCGAGAGTTCGGTCCGCTCGTTGAGTCTTTGGTCGTATTGGCCGTAGAAGGCGAGGTTGTCGATTTGGAAGACGCTTTGCAGGTCGGCGGCCTCGCCGCCGAAGAGATAACCCTGGGCGTCGTCGGATTCTTCGAGCGTTTTAAAGTAGACGCCGGCGATGGCGTTGCCGCGCAGCAAGCGCAGTTCTTGTGTGAAGTTGTCGCGGGTGCGCAGGGTGCGGTCGAAGAAATCGTAGTGCCAACCCTCGACTTCCGGATTGAAGTTATAGGGCGGCTGTAGCCAGTATTGCTCATTGCCCCAGTCGCCGTCGAAACTGTATTCGAGCTCGGTGTTGGAAAAGGAGGAGATCGAGACCAGTTGTGTGGCGGCGAAAGTTTTCTCGGCTTTGAGCGAGAGGGCTGTCGTGACCTGGTGGTCCTTGCCGGGTTTGTCGGTGTAGGTGACGAGGTCTTCGTTGTTGTCGGGGGTCCAGGTGTCGTAGCCATTATCTTGGTCGGAGCGGAAAGCGGTGAATAGTAGCGAGAGACCGTGCTCGTCGGCATAGCGGAGTTTGGCGCGCGCGAAGTTTTCGTCGCGCTGGTTGGAGTTACTTTTGTTGAGAAACTGATTGTCGCGGAAGCCGTCGGCGCGGGCTTGCGTGTAGCCCAGACGCAGCGAGAGTTTGTCGCTGAGTGGTTGGTTGAGGGTGCCGCTGAAATGCGCGAGCGCGTCGCTGCCCAAGGCCAGGTCGACACTGCGCCTGGCGGCGGGTGTGGGGTCGGTGGATTGCAGTTTGATCAGGCCAGCCATCGCATTGGGGCCGAAGGTGGTGGACTGCGGGCCTTTGAAGATTTCGAGCTGGTCCATGTCGAAGAGCAGGCCGGCGGTGCCCAGACCGCTTATGTCGACGTCGTCAATTACAAAACCTACCGAGAAATTGGGCGGCCCTTCGCCGGCGTACTGGCTGCGCTCGCCCATGCCGCGGATCTGGAAGTAGCGCGGGCGGGACGTGCCGCCCGCCCAGTTGAGATTGGGCACGGCCTGGCTCAAATCTTGCAGGTGATGGGCGCCTGCAGCTTGCAACTGGCTTCGGTCGAGTATCGTGACGCTGGTGGCGACTTTGTCGAGGGCCTGGGATTTGAGGCCGCCGTGTACGACCAGTTCTGGCGTGGCGAGGATGGTGCGGTGCAGGCGGATGGTTAGGTTGCGCGCATTTTGCGGATGCAAGGTGCGGGTCTTGTAACCGACGAAAGAGACGGTGAGCGAGTCGCTGGGGGTTAGAGACAGGGAGAAGTGGCCGTCGTCGTCGCTGCGTAGGCCGGTGGTGCCGGTGTTCAGGTTGGCGTCAGACAGCGGCTTCCCCGTGATCGCATCGACGATTTGGCCTTCGAGCAAGAAGCTTTGTGCGTACAGGGTGTGTGGCAGCAGGAACAGTGCGACGAGCAGGTGGCAAACTGTGTGCATAGTATGCGACTCTTTTGGGTTATGGCCCCAAAAGATGAGGGCCGTTTTCTCGCGCGTGGGGAAAACGGCCCGCGACCTGTTGCCGCGACGGCGCTTTGTTTCCCTACGCTGGTATGGTCCAGGTCAGGTTCTAAGGGTGTAGATCTCAGCCTCTGGTGGGAGGCACCCCTAACAAGTGCGTATGTTGTTCGTAGGAGCGAATATAGGGGAGGAGTGCTATAGTGGCAATGGGCTGAGCGAAGTGGTCTGGGGGCGAGATAATACTCTCGCTTCATAGACGCGACTCATCCCTGGGCCACTCGGACGGCGTTGAATTAATGTATCAGCTGGAGCAGGTGGTCAGGGCGTACGAGGATTTGCGGGGGCGGTGCTATTGTAGAAACAGAAGTTAGTGCGTGGGTATTACGCGTGGTCGGTGTACTAAGCCGATGTCGAGGGCTTTGCGCACGGTATCAAGGAGTTTTGTCGGGCTGATGGGTTTTGTCACGATTGAGGTGATGCCCATCGAGTACATACAATCTTCGGTTTTTGCGCGATCGATGCCGGCGACGACGACGATTTTCATTTCAGGTGATTCCTCGCGCAAAGTGCGGATCACCGCATAACCGTCCATTACCGGCATATTGAGATCGGTAATGACGAGGTCGGCCCGGTCCCGGTGGTAGATATCGACGCCTTCTTGGCCATTTATCGCATGGCTGACTCGATAACCCTGGCGTTTCAAGGTCGTGCTTAGACCGAGAGCAATAAGGGCGTCGTCTTCGATAAGGAGGATATGTTGCATGAAATAAATATAGTCGAAAAGAAGGGTAGAACCAATTATTTTTAGTTATATAAATGCATGTAAAACAGGTAATTATACTTTTTATCAAAAAAATACAAATACATTATTTTTTCGGAAAATATCATTGATGGTACTACCATGTCGGTGAGATAGAGATCCTCAGAAGCCATTGCGATAGGTTTTTGAAATCATTTTTTTCTGTTATTATTGACGGATTGGTCCCTAATTGTAATTCCTTTTGAGAAAGGATGACCATGAGCAACCAAAGATCGTACGAGCGGGCGTGGGTTATTCGCACTTGGTTTGAGCATGGGCGTCGAGATGTGCCAGGGGCAATCAATGCAGCGGGGTTGTATGGCATTGAATTTTGCGGTCGAGCGGGGGCAGGGCCTCGGCGAATTTTGCACCGATTTGCCCGCTGAAAAACTGGTAAAGAACCTGCACGTTTTTGGTGCGGGCATGTTGGTAACTGCGAAAGCGGTGGCGCAAGAGGAGGCCGATGCGAGTGAAATAGCCGAGTTCGCGTTGAGACTGCTGTCGTAAGAACTGCTGTCGCGGCCATATCTCCGTTTTAGTATCTTCAGGCAGGTCTCGCCTTGTGCGGGACCTGCCGTTACTCTGTCTGGGAGGATGTCTGGCGTGCTTCTACTAGGCTGCCCTATTATGAACGAATTCATTGAACGCGATGTGATCTACGAAAACGCGCTGTCCCACGCGGCAGATATAGCCGAATGGGTTATGGAAGGCGATGGCGCCATTTCTTTTCCAAGAGGAAAAATGCGCCAAGAAAGTCTGCATCCGCGCGAAGCGGGGCAGGTGGGGAATATCGTGCATTGGTGCCCTGTTAACTTCCCGGATAATATTTCAATCAGTTGGGATTTTCAACCGCTAACAGAGCCAGGGCTAGCGATCTTGTTTTTCTCTGCTGTTGGGGTTGATGGCGAGGATATTTTGACGGGTAATCTGGCCAAGCGGAACGGGCCGTACGACCAGTACCATCATGGGGACCTTAATGCTTTGCACGTTTCGTATTTTCGCCGCAATCCCAAGGAGAACGAATTTCAAACATGCAATTTGCGCAAGAGTTTCGGGTTTCATCTTGTTGCCCAGGGGGCAGACCCCCTGCCGACGGTGGGTTTTGCCTTGAATCCATATCGTATTAAAGTGATTAAGTGCGGTGCCCAGGTTTCTTTTTACATGGGGTATAAAGACGAGTTGATTACCATTTTTTCATGGCAAGATAAAGGTGAGATCTATGGCCCCCTGCTGGGTGGAGGCAAGATCGGATTTAGGCAGATGACCCCGCTGATTGCCGAATACAGTAATCTTGTAGTGCGAAAAGTCGAGATGAATTGAATAGCCGCTTCGCTGCGGCCTCGCCGATTTATTATGGCTGGCTAATCCTAATCGTCGGCACCTTAGGGGCGTGTGACCAATGCCCCCATAGGGCCTAAGAAGAGATAGGCTATGGCGGATAATATACCGGTCGGCACGTGGAAGCCCGCTGGCCATAGGTGCATGGCGGATAGTTGCGGGTTGGATTCGCTGTTGGCGCTGGAGCCAACGATCACACCGATCCTTATTCGTGGAGAAGAGCAGATGTGTCGGATCTGTTGGGAGTGGGCCTGATGGAAGCGGTGACGAGGGCGGTTATTGGCCCGGGGCTGATGGGGCATGGCATCGCGCTGGTGATGGCGAAGGTAGCGGGCGATGTTTGGCTCTGCGGCGAATCGGATGCGGTGCTTGCGGTGGCGATGACCAGGATCGATCAGAGCTTGCAGCAATTGTCGCGCTATGATCTGGTGCAGGATACCGACGCGATCGCGGCGCGGATTCGCCCGACGACGGATCTTGCGCAGGCGGTGGAGTCGGCGTGCTTCGTGGTCGAGGCGGTCCCGGAGGACTTGGCGCTAAAACAAATGCTCTTTGCCGATATTGAACGGCTCGCCCCGGCCGACGCGATTTTGGCGACAAATTCGTCGGGGCTGCCGATCGCGCAAAGCGCGGCGCGCGTAGAAAATAAAGCACGTGTGGTCGGATCGCACTTTTTTCTGCCGGCGCAGATTATCCCGTTGGTGGAGGTTTCGCGCGGGACCGAAACGAGCGACGAGACGATGCAGTGGACCTATGACCACTGGCGTGCCTGCGGCAAGGAACCGATCCGCATCGAGAAGGACCTACCCGGCTATGTAGCCAATCGCATGCAGGGTGCCTTGGTGCGCGAGGCGACGCACTTGTTGGCTGAGGGGGTGGCGAATGCCGAGGATATCGACAAGGCGGTGCGCGTCGGTTTTGGTTTGCGCTATTTGGTGTCGGGGCCGTTGGAGCAACGCGATTTGGGCGGGTTGGATCTGCATGTGGCGTTGGCGGGTGAGTTGTGGCCGCATCTGGATGCGAGTGCCGGACCTTTCCCGATGGTCAAAGAGATGGTTGCGCGCGGCGAATTGGGCTTAAAGGCGGGCAAGGGTTTTTACGATTGGTCGGGGCTCGACGAAGACGAGGTCCGCGTTGAAAAATACGAGGCGCTGCTGAAGCTGATGGCGAGTTTGCGGCTTTGAAAAAGCGAATGACGAAACCTCGGATATTTTTTGATCACGACGCTCGGCACCCGTTGATTTATATGTACGAGCCGCCGATGCAAAAACAAGAGTTAGAGGCGGCGGTAGAGGAGTTGCTGGGGACTCCGGTCGAAGCGCTGTCGCTGACTCTGGGTGATGCGCAAAGTCTGCTCTACGATTCGCAGGTCGGGCAGTTGTGGGGGCGGGGTATCAAAAAATGGCCGCATCTGATCTGGAAGCGCGGCCATCAGAATTTAACCCATCTGATCAACGCAGGGCACGACCCGTTGCAGGTGTTGTGCGACAAAGCCCATGCCAATGGTTTATTGCTTTACGCGATGCTGTTGCCACAGCAGGGGCCGCGCGAACGGATGCTGAAGAGTTGGGAAAATCCGCATTTTTCTGTCGATGATTGGCTGTGCGATTTACAGCCGTTAGAGATTGGCGAGAAAGGCGGTGTGGACGCGGAGTGGCCGGGGTATCGCGCGTTGGATTACGCTTATGCCGCGGTGCGCGAGCGCAATTTGCAAGTCGTCGAGGAAGTGCTTGCGCGCTATCCGGTCGACGGCGTCGAGTTGCAACTCAACTACTGGCCGTATTATTTCCACCCCGATGAGATCGATGCCGGGACGCATATCATGACCGAGTGGATTGCCCAGGTCCATGCGGCGGTAAAAAAGAGTGATCCGGAACGGGAATTGGTCCTGCGGGTACCGGCGGATTTGGATGGTTGTCGGGCAGTGGGGCTGGAGCCATTGCGATGGATGCAACGGGGCCTTGCCGATGTGATAGTGCCCGAGTGTTCTGCGGTGGATCCGTCGGCAGATTTCAGTCCCTTCGTCGAAGCGGCCAAAGGCACGGCGTGTCGGGTTTTGCCGGCGCTGCAGCATCGTGTAGACAGCGATCGGGTCGGCGCGGGCACGATCGAGATGGTGCGGGCGGGGGCTTGCAACTATTGGCAGCAGGGTGTCGATGGCCTTTATATCGCGCATTGGTTCGACCATTGGCCGTATGCGGCGGATTTCTACGAGAAGCTGCGCGAAGTGGCTTATCCCGAAGTGATGGCGGCGAAGGACAAGATTTATCGCGTGCCGACCGAGGGCAGTGCGCCGGCGAAGGCGGTAGTGGCGCCGAATGCCGCGAATCCGTTGCCGCTAGCGTTGGCGAAGGGGCGGGCGGTGCAGGTGGGTTTTACGGTCAGCGATGATCTAAAAAAATGGGGCAAGGTCAAGCGGGTGCACGAGGTGATCTTGCGGGTGCGTTTGCAGGAGACGACAGAGCGGGATCGATGGCGTTTTGTTTTTAACGGTAGAGACCTGCCCGAGAAGTCGTTGCGCAGAATCAATCAGATGTATGTGATGGACGCGCCGCGCTACCGAGTATTTGGCTATTGGTTTGTCTTTCGCCTCGACGAGAGCCTATGGCCGGTCCGGGGGCGGAATATGATAGAGGTGCAACTGCTCAAACGAGACGGGCAGGCGCTGCCGGCGGCGCGATTGAGCGATGTAGAGTTGGAGATCAGGTATTTACTGGGGAAGAATTTCCATCGGGGTTTGATCGACGCGGATTTGGCGCTGGGCTAATTGTAGCTTGTGTTTAGTTGTTCGGGGCCGCAACATCTTCGATCAAACAGCGGCAATGGTTAGAAATGGCTGTCGGCAGAATCTATCGGCTCCACAGCTCCTTGAATATGTGATTAGTAAAGTGAAAGCATTGGCTGAGGATGTTCCCCAAGGCGATGATCAAACCCATCGCTGATGATTCGACTTACTGGCTCGGTTGATCCCGCAAAGTAAACGCTACCAAGATCCCCAAAAGTGGAAAGATCGCCATCAGTAAAAAGACCTGCTGATAGGCCCCGACCACTGAGGCTCCTCCGTCCAGTTGCATCTGTAGGAACACCCCGCACAGTGCCGTGCCCATTGTCGCGCCCAAAAAACGAAACATGCCGTAGAGGCCCGCCGCCGCGCCCGTATCGCTTTCTTCGATATTGCTCATTACGCTCTTGTGCAGTGTCGCCAGCATAAGGCCCGCACCCAGGCCGTGTGCACCCAGGGTGAAGCCAATGCTCCACAGCGAAGCATCGTCCGGTAGTTGCCAGAATATTAACATCACACCCATTTGTACGGCTAAGCCGACGACGACGAACCAACGGCTGCTGCAGCTGTCAGACAACGCGCCGGCCACGCGCACGATCAAGGTCATCGCCCCGGCGCCGATCATCAACATGCCGCCTAATTCAGCGGGGTGCATCTTTTGCACATCGACCAGATACAAGGGCACGAGGAAGGTAATACCCGCCATGACGACCATGCGTATTGCTGCACAAAAAGAGCTGCGCAAAAAAGCGCCATTGGCGAATAGGCCCAACGGCATAAAGGGCGAGCTGCGCCGCTTTTCCCAAGCGACAAAGGCCGCTAAGAAGAGTGCCGAGATAAGCAGCAGGCGCCAATCTTTGAGCGGCTCGACTCCTGTAATCGGGCGGCTAGAAAGAAAGAAGATCAGACAACTCATGCCCGGTGCCAGTAGCACGACACCGCCCCAGTCAAAAGCGCGCAGGAAACCGAGTTCGACCTCGCCTTTGGGCTTGGGTATGGTCCTATAGACGGCGATCAGCGCTAACAGGCCAAACAATAGCGGCGGCGCAAAAGCCCAGCGCCAGCCCCAGCCAGCCACCAGTATACCGGCGACCAGTGGTCCCAAAAACGCGGTCGCCGGGCCGATGGTGCTCCACGTGCCCAACGCGCGGCCACGTATCTCGGTGGGAAAGGTCGTGGTGATCAGCGCCATGCTCAACGGGATCATGCCCGACAGGCCGAAACCCTGTAGGGCGCGGCCCAATAAGAGCGAGGTCAGATCCGTCGCGGCCATAACCGTTGTCGAGCCGAGCGCGAAGAGCGCGATGCCGATCATTAACAGGCGACGCGCTCCGAGTCCGTCGCCTAAGCGCCCGTAGACCGGCATCAATAGCATAAAAGGCAACGAGAAACCGACGTCTATCCAGGCGGTGACATCGGCTTGCAGCGCGAAGTCGTCGCGCACGATGGGCAAGGCCACGCGCGACATGGACGATACCATCGGCATGAGCATGGACGGGCACATCAGGCCGAAAAGAATGCGACGGTTGCTGGTGGATGATGGGTGTTCAGAGGAAGCTTGCGTCACGGCACCTCGCTCAACGCGCGGATTGGAAATGGAGTAAAGAAAATAATAGCTATAAAGGTGATTCTCAGCAGCGGCTCCGCAAAGGTGGTTGTCCTGGAGAGCGAAAAGGGGGACGATGCCGTTTTACTCGGCGATCCAAAAGCTCTTTATAAGCCATGAAGTTTCACTATTCTTTGCCGGAGGACTAGGATGAAAAAGAGCGTTATTGGACTTTGTTGCGTGTTGCTGATGGGGCAGGCGCTGTGGGCTGGTGATTGGCTCGGCTGGCGACGATCTCCGGCGTTCGGCAGTATGTGATTTTTTTGACGCGGAACATCGTCGGCGTCAATACCGCGACGGGGGAATTGCTCTGGCGATACGCAAAAATCGCCGAAGGAAGTCCGGCGAATATTCAGGCCCCGATCGTTGACGGTGATCGCATCTATACGGGGTCGGGGCCGGTGGTGGAGGGTTGGTGCAGATTGAATTGGGTGGGGCAACGCTAGTGGAGGAGATCTACCATAACCAGAAGATGCCGACTGGTATGGCGGCGCGATCCTGTTCGGCGGCTACCTCTACGGCACGAGCTGGACCTATCCGGTCGTCGCCAATGGAAGTCTGTATATTCGCCACCTCGACAAGATGTGGGCGAATATGACGTACGGGCGCAATAAGGTCGCGCCTCGTTTAGCCTAGTATCGGTCCGCGTCGGCGCGGCTATTTCTTCGCGACGCGAAAGCCTATGTGGTCGCGTCGGCGCTGCGGATAGCTCGACGAGCGCGATGCACAGCGGATATAATTTTCATTTGGACTATAAAACGATCCGCCGCGCAATACGCGATGCGCCCGCGAGGTGGGGTCTTCGCGGGCATCATCTGCATCGTATGGATAGTCCGCCAATACGCTGCTGGTCCATTCCCATATATTGCCCGCCATGTCGAGCGCGCCGTACGGACTCGCACCAGAAGGGAATTGATCGACTGGTGTCGTCGATTGCATTTTTACGTCTTGCCCGAAGTTGGCGCAGGGCGTTTTGGGCATTTGATTACCCCACGGATAAACGCGTGCATCACCTGCGCATACCCCACGTGCCGCTTTTTCCCATTCCGCTTCAGTCAATAAACGCACATCCGCCCAGGCGCAAAACGCTTGCGCACTATCCCACGATATATTCGTCACAGGATGTTTTTCCTTTGCTCGCGGGATCTCGTCGTGGATCCAATGGGCAGGCGCGGGATGCTGGACGGCGCGTGTGAATAGCGCGTATTCCGCGTTGGTGACCGGCGTTTGGGCGATAGAAAACTCGGGCAGCCGGATCGAGTGGACGGGGTATTCGTTGGGCAAGGCCAGATCGTGGAAGGATCGGGGGTCATTGCCCATGGGGAACTCGCCGGCGGGAATATCGACCCATGTGAGGGCTAAGGGCGTAGGTTGTGCCGGAATGGTACGCGCGACGCGAAAACCGAGATACGGCCCCCGAGTACCCGGTGCAAAAGAGTGGCGGTCGGCGGCGCGAATCTCGCGTGCGGTGTGGGTGTAAGAACTGCCGCGTACGGTGCGGGCTTCTGGTCTGCTCGGATCTTCACGCCCATCATCGGCGCGGTAGGGATACGGGTGGGCGAGGCTGCTCGTCCATTCCCAGGCGTTGCCGGCCATATCCAGGACGCCATGCGGACTAGCGCTTTGCGGAAATTGCTGCACCGGGCTGGTGGTAAGGATGTTTTTATCGAAATTACAGCGCTTGGCGTCGGGCGGTTGGTTGCCCCAGGGCCAGAGGCGGGCGTCTTCGCCGCGTGCGGCCTTTTCCCACTCTGCTTCAGTGGGTAGACGCCCCCCTGCCCACTGGCAAAAGGATTGTGCATCGTGCCAGTCGACATAGGTAATCGGATGCTCGGCTAGGCCTTCGGGGATTTGGCCGTCTAGCCAATGACCCGGCGCGGGATGCCCTGACGCGTCGACGAATTGCGCGTATTGCGCGTTCGTAATATGCGTGCGGGATAGCTGGAATGCCTCGACTGCTACCCGATGCCGCGGGGATTCGTTTTCATAGGGTACGGCATCACCGGCCGGATCGCTGCCCATGCGGAATTCACCTGCCGGAATCACAATCCAGATCGGCGTATACATGCGTTAGGTCTCCTGTATAGTTGCGTTAAAACGTCTCGACTACGCGTCTTTCTCGATCTTGCGGTCGGCTGCTTCGCCCCCGTCTTGTTCTTCCCCCCAAGGCTCGTGCAATGCCCCGTCAATGCGCATGATCTCGATACCTTCACCCTCATTCTCCGCTAGGATCCTGAATCGCGTCGCGATGACCTCGGCACCAAAAGGTCCGTATGGATTGGCAAAACCCTGGTGATCGCCGACCATGAAGATACTGTCATCGGGCATTAGGCAGGCTCCGGGGTAGTAGGCGTAGCGGTCGGTGGTAAACCCCCGGTCGGGTGCGGGTTTGATCCAGGTTTCGCCCGAGTCGCGGCTATAGAGGACCTGGCCGTTACCGCCGGGCCGGCCGCAGGTCAACAGCACCACGGTGCCGTCGGAGGTAACGAGCAGGCCGCCTTTTTTGCAGCCGTTGGGATCGGGCCTACCTGCGAGGGGTTTTAAACCTAAAATCGCGCGCGGCTCAGACCAAGTAAAGCCTTCGTCGTCGCTGGTAATCCAGAGTCCCCAGGGACGCGAGCAGGTGCCCAGACGCCCGTCCGGTAGATACACCAGATGACCTTCTTCCATATCGTAGTCGTCGTGGCCGAATATCGAGCGGGTTTGCCAGGTTGCGCCGCGGTCGCTCGAGTGCAATAGGGCATTGACCCAACGCGTTTTTTCCGCTCCCGGCACCGCGTGGCCGTCGATAAGCAGCAGTAGTGAGCCGTCTTTGGCTTCGGTGATCGAGCAGGGGTTTTCGAGGCGGCTGAGGAAGGGGCCACTGGTACGGCCGACTTCGCGCCAGCTTTCGCCGTTGTCTTCGCTGCGCAGGACGGCGATTTCCTCGGGGAAGTGTTCGTGCAGGGTGCGCAGGAAGGCAAGGGGAGCTTGTGGGATGCGTTCGGCGTGGAAGTGGCTGCGCTGGATTAGCGCGGCCGCGTAGAGGGTGCCGTCGGAGTGTTGTGCGATGGCGCCGGCGGCGTAGGCGTGTGGGATGACGGCGAGGTCGCGCGGCGGCGTCCAGGTGGCGCCGTCGTCGCTGCTGCGAGTCCACATGATATGGCCGCCGGAAGGGGCGTGCCAAGTAGATCCGCCGGGTAGCGCGTTGTCCATGTATTCGGCGTATTCGGTGGGTAGGTCGGGACGCGGGTTGACCCAGGAGGCGTGCCAGTAGCCGGCGGAGAAGGTGGTGTAGAGATCCCCATTTGATAGGCGACAGATGCGGGGCCAGCCGCAGAAACCGCCGAAGCCGACGAAGGGGTTGGGGGTGTTGATGGTGGGGGAGGTAATGATTTTGCGCAGGTCTTTTGGCATGGGCGTTTGTCGCTGGCATGGCGTACGGGGCGATCGAGGGGCTGCCCGTCGCTCATTATAGCTCGCCATCCCTGGCTCGCTCCGAGGGGCGGTCTGTTCTGATTTCGCAATCCTGCAAAATCGGGACCGCAATCCGCCCAGGGCATACCCTCGATTGCCCCTGCGGTAGTTCAGTGGTATTCGTTGAAAAGCCAAAGGATTGAAAAAGGGAAAGACCAGAGTATTAGAATATTAAAAGGGATTACAGCCTCGACATAAAGGCCGGGAATTGGGCTACGAGAAGATGGAAGTTTACGAAGATCAGGACAAGGCCTGTAAAGGGTGTGATGGGCGGGATCGATGGGGTGACTGGGATATTGTCGATGTTGGCTGAGGTGTTTAGATTTTGCATATGGTGTATGGAGCGACAGTATGCGATTGAATCTCGGCGCGGTTCTGGTGGGTTGCCTGGTATGGGTGGCCTGCGAGGCTGAACGGCCGCCGGCGGAAGAAACGAAAGCGCGGCCCGATGTGCGTCCCTATGTCGATTTGGGCGGTGATTTTGTGTTGGTGGACCAGGCGGGGGAACCTTTTGCGCTTAAGGATCTGCGCGGGCAGGCGGCGCTGTTATTTTTTGGTTATACCTTTTGCCCGGATTTCTGCCCGACGACATTGTCGCGGCTGGGGCGGGTGCATGAGTTGATGGGGGATAATCGCTTGGCGACGGTTTTTATCAGCGTCGATGTCGAGCGGGATACGCCGGAGGTATTGCGGGAATATCTAGCGTATTTCCCGATTGAGACTGTTGGGCTGACGGGGAGCCGGAGAGCGGTGGACGGGGTTGTTGAGTTATATGGCGCGGAATACGAGATTGAACAGCGCGGCGAGGATGGGCGCTATCTGGTCAATCATAATACGGATGTTTATCTGTTGGATGCGCAAGGACGGCTGCGGTATGTATTTGATTACGAAATGGGGCCGGAGGAGATGGCGGAGGTTATTCGGGCGTTGGGTAAGAGCGGGGGTGAAGCGGAAGCGCGTCGGGTGGAAGATGACGCACTATTGTCCGCGCGCGATTTGGGCAATTATGGTTGTGGGACCTGGCGTAAAG
>Ga0114999_10001344_pt1 | contig 34372 bp, 31 predicted proteins | sample ArcticOcean_MG_C_3_FD_89820 | JGI IMG/M metagenome (GOLD analysis project Ga0114999, IMG submission 89820) | Marine microbial communities from western Arctic Ocean - ArcticOcean_MG_CB8_126 | ecosystem: Environmental > Aquatic > Marine > Oceanic | place: Arctic Ocean: Canada Basin | collected...
AGCTGCGCCAGCTGCATCGCTATCGTCATCGCCGCTTGAACATGCTACTGCAAGCATCGCGGTGACTACCGCTAAAACTGCTATCAGGAGCAGTTTGCTTGACTTAGTTTGACTGAACATAGGACATCCTCCTTTTTCTCTCCCCCCGGAGTTCGGCAACACACATCATTATGTCTTTGAACCGGAATGTCAACGGTAATTTAGACCCTAGATATAAATTCATTCTGAAATTCTGCTGACCTGCACATATGCGTTGAGAAAAACGAGCAGGGTCAACAACTCTCTACTGGTACGGAAGATCGAATCTCGATGCGATTGTTGTTGGGGGCATAAATGGCGAATCTCCATGTGAGGGTGCTGGATTACCAGAGTTGTTCTGAGGCTAGCCGGGCGCCCTCTGCCAGGCTCTGGAACTTGGCCCAGACAATCTCCGGCTCAACGGTATACGTGGCGCTGGCGAAGGTGCCAAAGCCGCAGTCGCTCCCCGCGATTACCCGCTCTTTTCCCACCACTTCCGCGTATCGTACGATGCGCTGAGCCACCACCTCTGGATGCTCTATGTAGTTGGTTGTGGAATCTATGACACCGGGAATGATGATCATATCGTCGGGAATCTTGATGTCCTGGAACACGTTCCACTCATGTTCGTGTCGCGGGTTTGCCCCTTCAAAGGAGATGGCGCCTACCTTGGCCTTCAACACCGTAGGCAGGATGTCCCGAAGGGGGATGTCCCGGTGGTGTGGCCCCTCATAGTTTCCCCAACAGAGGTGGATACGTACCTGCTCCGCTGGGATGTTCTGCAACGAGTGGTTCAGGGCTTCAATATTCCCTTCAGCGATCTTCACAAACTCTTCAGTGCTCAGGTCCGGGAACCGGAGGTGCCTACCCATAGCCAGGTCAGGACAATCGAGTTGCAAGATGAATCCTGCCTGGGTAATAGCTTCGAACTCATCCTTCATCACGTCTGCCAACGTTGCTAGATATTCGTCGCGGGTGGCGTAGTACTCGTTCTGCAGGAAGTGGGCGATGACCCCCGGCGATGCAGCGGTCATGAACGCTTCTTCGGACGGGTTGGTAGTGACTGCAGCTCGCAGTACAGCGATGTCTACCTGCACCGCATCCTTGTCCTTCCATGTGATGGGGCCGTTGCATGACGGCCTGGCAACACCTGGCGAACGCTTTTGGCGGGCCAACGCCTCGGGGAAGTCGGCCCAATCCGCGCGGATGCTGACCCCTGCCTTGCCCTCAAAGCCGGTCAATCGGTCTTTCACGTACGTGGAGTAACCAATCTTGCCCTGCTCACCGTCACTGACGATGTCCACTCCCGCATCGACCTGCTGCCGAACGATCTCGGTGACTGCGCTCTTCACGCTGGAGTCAAAGCCGCTGATGTCGGTCAGTGTCCCAGCCTCCTTACCGTCCAGCAGCTCAATCAGTTCCAGCGGACGGGGCAGGCTGCCTGTGTGGGTTGTCAGGATGCGCGAAGTGCTGCGTTTCATGGGCGCTCCTTTGCCGCGGGCAATTTTATCGGGTTGAATATAGACTGTTGGGTGTCAGAATGCCAGCACACTTGAGGAGATAGTTCATGCCTGAGTACACTCCAAAGGAATCCGCCGGACTCTACACCGCATCAACGACTCACCTGATGAAAATCCTCAACGGCGTTCGTATCGGACAACTTGATGATAGAACCCCATGTTCGGAATGGAACGTCCGCGACCTCATCATGCATTGCATCGGTGGCCAGCAGTTCGCCGGAGGGATGCTGACAGGGAAGCCTACGGGTATCGAGTTCGGCGACATCGCTACACTGGAGCCGGTGCCTGACGATGCGGCGGCCATGTCTGCCGTGTATCAGCGAACTATCGGCGCCAGGATGTCCGGCCCTCGACCAAGTTGACCCCATGACTGTTCGTTCCAGACTTCACTGTTGCGTCGCTTCAGACGAGTCTGTTCAAGGGACTCGGGCACCATCCATGAGATGCTGACCCTGTTACCGGTATCAGGGGAGACGTACGTCATCTGATCCCGATATTCGTCCGTGTGCTGAAGGTCATAGATTCTTGCCAATTCCTTGGCCATTGGGGCGAATGCTGGGTGGGTGGTCACGTCATCGACTTTTTGCCGTCGATGTACACCTCGCGACCGTCCTGCAGGCTTTTGATGAACCGCTCTCCGGTCATTGCCCCTTCGGGCTTAGCTGTGTCCAATACCATAAAGTACTCCTTTTCCAGACATAATCTCCCCCTACCGGAAAAGGATACGGGGCGGCTGGAACAGTGTCACCTGCCGAATGGGCCATAGACGAGACGCCACAAATCTACGGAAACGGGGCCGTTGTGGGCCAAATGGCCCTATAAGAAAGAGAGCGCCCGGGGTATGAGCGCTCTCTTCGTGCTTGCAGTAGGACAGGATATCAACTGAGTTTGGGTATGACCTCATTGATGAGTAGCTCCGTAGAGTGGAGCCACTGCTCCCTGGGTTGCCACTCATGGCCCATGGCCAGCAGCACACCGAACCCGCCGACTTCGTCCGATAGTGCCTGGAGCTTCTCAGCGACTTCGTCCGGGCTGCCGACGATCCACACATTGTCAGCCATGTACTCCGCCGTTACATCGGAGTCTGGCATGTTTGGGTCCTTCTTGACTAGGTCAAGGTGTCTGACCTTGGGGAGCAGCTTACGGAAGTATTGATTGAAGTCGCGTGCCAGGACGCCTTCCAGAGCCTCTTTGCGCGCCTGCTCACTTGTGTCAGCAACGTATATCTCTCGGGCGATGCGCCACGTCGAGCGGTCAGGGTTCCTACCGGTCTTCTTCGCGCCCTCTTCTACCGAGTCCCAGTGGGTCTTGAGAATGCGCCCCGGCACCAGGTTGATGCTCATAGGGATCCAGCCGCGCTCGCCTGCCTGGAGCATGGTGTCCGAGTTTTCAGACACGCCCGCAACCCCGATGGGTGGATGCGGAAGCTGGTAGGGCTTCATGTGGAACCGTAGGCTGATCTCATCGTCGGGTTCCGGGATGGTGAAGCTCCAGTACTTGGACTCGTACAAACCAGGCTTTGGGTCGTCCCAAATCTGCAGGATGAGGTCCAACGCTTCCCACGTCATCTTTCGGTTGTCGCCCGTGGCGGGGTCATAGCCGAACACCTCGAAATCGCCAGGGAAGCCGCCAGAGCCGACGCCCCAGTGGAAGCGCCCCTTGGCCATTTGATCAAGTTGCGCGATGCGATGGGCAACGATAAAGGGGTTGTGGTTGGGCATGCACGTGACGCCTGTGCCCAGGATGATGTTCTTGGTGAGGGCTAAGGCCTGGGCAATGAAGAGGTCAGGCGCGGGGATGTTCTCCCACATCGTCGTGAAATGCTCGCCTATCCATGCCTCTTTGTACCCCAGCTTGTCCAGGGTAATGATCTGCTGAAGGTCGTCCTCAAGGGTCTGGCTGATTATCGCCTCCGGCGGATGCATGGGCATAGTAAAATAGCCGACTTCCATGAGGGGCCTCCTTGTGTGCGGGTTGGGGGTGTTTCAAGAACGGTTGCGCCCCCAACCTCGATTCTAGAGTGAGAGCGCAACCGCTTTTATTCACAGGGGTTTTTGTGCTACGAGGTGAAGAAGTCCAGTACGTCTTTGTTGAACCTCTCAGCAGCCTCGGTTGGTACTAGATGGCCAATCCCATCATAAACGATGAGCTTGGAGCCGGGGATGCCTGCTGCGGTGGCCTCGCCCATCTCCAGGGCGTTGGTCTTGTCATCGCTGCCCCAGATCACCAGCGTGGGTGCCTTGATATTGCCGAGGCGTCGGAGGGTGTTGTAGCGAGGTCGAGTGATGGGGTCAGTCATGTGCTTCATGACCTTGCCGAACGCTTCGTCATGTCCAGCCAGCGTGGTCTTCTTAATGAAGGCCGCGGCCATTTCTTCCAGGTCAACGGTGCCTTCGGGGTATCGGTTTGCGACCTGAGTGCGGATGGATTCCTCGGTGGGCATCTTGAAATCGACCATGTTCTGCAATGGTCGGGTAGCTGTGCCGCCACCGGCGACGTTGACGACCTTGTTCACGCGATCCGGACTCTCGTAAGAGAGCAAGGTCACGATCCAGCCGCCCATGGAGTGGCCGACGAAGTTGGCTTTGTCTATGCCCATCACGTCCATGAACTCTCGCACATGGTCTACCAGGTAAGCGAAGGACATCTCCTGGTTGAAGATATCGCCGGTTCCCCAGTTCAGGCAGTCGATTGCATATACGTGGAGCTTCTCAGACAGCGGGCCCATGGCCAGAGCCCAGTTCTCGCAACCGCTGGTCCAGCCCGCGCCGTGGAGCAGGATGGTGGGATAGCCGGTTCCGGCTTCCCAATAACGGGTCTTGCCGTGGCTCATCTCGGCGAAATTCTCTGTCCAAACCTTTGCAACAGTAGTCATAATTTCCTCCCGTAGGTAAATATTCATTGGAGTTGGGTCTGCGAGCAATGATACCCGCCTGCGCGTAAGATTCAACCCCCCGGCTTCATCGGTTACAATGCGGTTGCTTATAGCAAAAGGGGAGGCGACAATGACCAACTTATCGACGAGATTTCAGCTACGACAGCGTAACTCGGTATCCGGTCGAACGTTACCATCGCCGATGCCGGAGCCGATGCAAGCTAACCTGGATAGGGCGCAGGCGTTGTTGGCCGAGGAGTTCCTGGGCGTCACTACGGACGGCCGTGTCGTTCCTGGCCTCTATCAACTACAGAAATCCGGCCTTTCCATCGACCCGATTAAGAATGCTGCGAATACCTTCCTCGCTTCGCTCAATTCCGAGGAAAAGGACGCCGCTTCCTTCGATGTGGATAGCATAGCGTGGCGGCAGTGGAGCAACATCCACCCCTTTCTCATGCGCCACGGTGCGTTCCTGGATGAGCTGTCGCCTGCCCAACGCGACAACGCCATGGCCTTGTTGAAAGAGAGTCTGAGCCCCAAGGGCTACCAGACCGCGCGAGACATCATGCGGCTGAACGAGTCCATTCTGGAGCTCACCGGCAAGACGGATGAGTACGGCGAGTGGCTGTACTGGATGAGTCTCATGGGAACGCCATCGTCTGAGGAGCCTTGGGGTTGGCAGATTGACGGACACCACCTCATCATCAACTACTTCATGGTGAACGGGCGGGGAATCATGTCGCCGGTGTTCATGGGGTCTGAGCCGAACGATGCAGACATCGGCAAGTACGCCGGGACGCGCGTGTTCCACGACGAAGAGCACCTGGGGTTGGTGCTGGCCCAATCGCTATCGGCGGAGCAGCGGAGTAAAGCGGTCATTGGCGATGAGTTGCCGCCAGAGGTCTTCACCACCGCGTTCAGGGACAATTTCGAGCTGAAATATGAGGGTATTCGCTACAACGACCTCTCAAGCAGCCAGCAGGGGATGATGCTGAACGTCATCGATACGTATGTCGGGCGCATGCGACAGGATCAGGCATCGCTCAAGATGGATGAGGTGAAAGAACACCTGGGGGAGACGTACTTCGCGTGGATGGGTGCTGCCACAGAAAAGGATGTCTATTACTATCGCATCCACAGCCCGGTTATCCTCATTGAGTTCGACTACCAGCGAGGCGTCGCTCTGGATACGGACAAGCCAACCAAGGACCACATCCACACGGTTGTCCGGACACCCAACGGGAACGACTACGGCAAAGACCTGCTAAGACAGCACCGCGAGAACGCAGACGCCTCCCACGGACACAAAAGCTAGCTGGCGGTTACGCGGGGAACCAGCCCTTGCCGGTGAGCATGCCGCGTACGTACTCTATTTGGCCGGTGTGCTTGAAGGTATCGGAACACGCACCCATGAGGGTGCGCCAAACGGGACGCGGTTCACCCCTGCCGGGGATGTAGTCGACGTTCTTCGCCAGGTCTTCCGCGCCCATGCTTTCCACACGCCTGGTGAACGCCTGGTGCGCTGCGTCAATGTAGCCCCAAAGCAACTCCTGACTGGGATTGAACTCGGCAACTTGCTCCAACGTATCGCCAATGCCTGAACGGTCTGAAGGCATGCCAAACTTATCGTGCCAGCCACCGCTGACCCAGACCTCGTCCTCGCCCACAGCCTGGGCGCTCTGCTTGTCTTGCCATCGGTTCGCATGCCACGCCAGCCACACCATGGAGTTGGTGTCCGCTGTGGGCTGTTTCTGGAGTTGCTCCTCCGTCAGGCCGTCAAAAGCTCGTTTCATAGAGCTATATGCTCCGTCCATGAACGTGGTGATGAAGTTTGCTACATCTACTGGCTTATCGGTAGTCATCGTTCTCTCCTGAGTGTTGCGACTGGGTTAAAGGGCCTTTGCTATCTGCTGCGCTTCCTGCAGCCCCTCATCGAAGGGTGTGTTGTTGGATAGGCTGATGGTCAACGTAGTGGCACCCAATCCCGCCCATTCTTTAGCGTCACTAATATGGCTGTCAGGGTCGCCTCCATTAAGGCTCAATCGACCGTCGATGCCGAGGGTGTCCATGTCCCTGCCGAACTCGGAGGCGTAGGACTTCAGTTGGTCTACCATCTCCGCATGTTTGGCCATGTCCGACTCCATTGGCGAGCCAATCCAGCCGTCCGCGATCTCAGCTGCACGTTTGATAGCCGCCTGAGACGCCCCTGCCACCCAAACGGGAATGGGTTGCTGTACGGGCTTTGGATTGAGGCCTGCGCCGTGGATGTGGTGCCATGTGCCATCGAAATTAATGGAGTCCTGTGTCCACAGCGCTCGCATGACCTCTATCTGTTCTGCTGAACGTGCGCCGCGGGTGTGGAAGTCCTCGTTCAAGGCCTCGTATTCCACGGTGTTCCAACCCACGCCGATGCCCAGCTGGAACCTGCCGTTACTAATGAGGTCCAACTCCGCAGCTTGCTTGGCTACCAGCACAGTCTGCCTCTGCGGCATGATGAGGATGCCGGTCATGAACCGGAGCGTCGTCGTTGCGCCGGCCAAGTAGCTGAACAGCGTGAAAGGCTCATGGCTGAAGGTGGCGTTGGTGTATGACCGTTTCCAACCTTCGTGGTACGCGGGGTCTGCGCCAAGGACGTGGTCTGCCATCACCACGTGGGTCATTCCCAAACCCTCCGCGGTGACTACAAAGTCTTTAATCTTGCCGACATCCGCCCCTATGGCCTCTGCCGGGATAGCTACTCCAACTTGCATAACTTCCTCCGTATCAACTCGATGGCATATTGTCGCGTGGCGGCTCCGCTGTGTCTACATCCTGTTCTTCCTCATGTTCGTATTCATGGATGGACATAATGGCGCCTCGACGAAGCAGGGCGTTGATCACGATGCCTACGCCCCCGGAGGCGACCATTAACGGAACGCCAAACTTTTCACCTGCCACGCCCATGACGGCGCCGCCCACCGCTGTGAAGGAGATGGCCAGGCTGTGCAGACTCACAGCACGTCCCCGCATGTTGGCTGGCGCAACTAGCTGAATGAGCACACCCAGGGTTAGGTCGTAGGCGTTTAGGAATGCCATCACCGCAGCTGCCAGGAAAATGGATAGCGGTAGTGACCGCGAAAGTGCAAAAGCCGTCAGGGCTATCCCCGCGCCTACAGCATTCAAGAAGATGATTCGAGGTTTGTTTTTGGAATCGCCTTTAGTAGCCATGATGATAGTGGCCACAAAAAGCCCCGTACCTACCCCTGCCTGGAGCAGCCCCATTCCTACGGCATCGACCTCAAGGACGGTCTTAGCCATCACCGGAATCATGACCAGGAAGGCGAAGCCAAGGGTCTCCATGACTATGCTGACGGTAAAGAGGACACGGAGGGATGGATTGGCTGCTGCATATTGGAGCCCCTCCAAGGTTTGGCGCAGTATGTGACCGCTGGAGGACTCCACCGTTCCCTTGACGCTAATCATTGCCAAAAACGGCAGAGAAACGACGAGGCTACCTGCGATCATAGCGTAGGCAGCCCAGATGCCAGTCCACTCGATTAGCAGGCCTGCCACCAATGCCCCGCCGATCATCATCGGGGTGTTGGAGACGCGCCAGAGCGATACACCGTTCACAAGCTTGCCGGGCCCAACAAGGTCATAGATAAACCGGTTGATGCCTGTGAACCGTGTGGCTCTGAGACAGCCGATAAAAAAGGCGAGGCCAATCGCCATCCAGAGTTCAATCAAATCAAAATAGGTAGCTATTGCCATGAGGATAGCCATTGAGGTGCTGATGACGCCTTCGACGAGGAGCAGGTTCCTTCGTTGGAACCGGTCTGCCAGGGTTCCTGCCAGGGACGAGAACAGGAATTGCCCTATACCTAACACCAGGGCATAAATGCCTGTCCAGAAGGCGGAGTCACCTGAGAGTTCCAACACTAGCCACCCGTGCACGGCCATACGGACGTTCATGTCCACCGCGGCAAAGGTGCTGTTGACGTAGAAGAGCTTGTAGCCCGGCGCTTTGAAGGAAGCCAGCATTGTTTTTGGAGCAGAGTCGTTCAGAGAAGAGCCTCCGGGAGAATGACGGATTCAACGTTGCTGTGAATGGTAACAGAAACACGTCTGTCCTACCGATTGGCCCCTTCACTCCGTGACGGTTAGGGTTTGCGGTGTCACAGGTTCAGGATGTTCCCTTGCGCGTCTACATCCAGAGCCCTGGGCGCGCCCGGAAGTCCCGGCATGGTCATAATGCTCCCGGCGATAGGGTAGATGAATCCCGCGCCCACGGACGCACGCACGTCTGACACCTCGAACGTGTAGCCGGACGGCCGACCCTTCAGCGATGCCAGATGGGAGATGGAGAAGTTGGTCTTGGCCATGCAGACGGGCAGCTCACCCCAACCGTTGGCCTCGTACCCACGGAGCGTGCGCTGCGCACTTGGACTCCATGAGACATCATCGGCGTTGTAGACCGTGTGGGCCAGAGCCAGCACCTTGTCTTGAATGGATGCCTCCACCGGGTATAGATAGGTGATCTCCGGCGACGGCCCTTCTGTCGCCCTGATAACGGCCTCTGCCAGCTCGATTGCACCTGCACCACCCTCTGCGAACACCCGACTCTCCACCGTAGCGAAGGCACCAGCATCCTCTGAGCCTTGTTTGACGATGGCCTTCTCCGCGTCGGTGTCCGTTGGGAAATCGTTAATGGCTACGACGACAGGCAAGCCCATTGCCTTCACCACGCCTATCAGGTGGGTCAGGTTCTCCATACCCTTACGGACAGCGTCTTCATTCGGCGTGTCCAGTTCCTTTGTTGGTACGCCGCCGTGGGACTTCACCGCTCGCACCGTAGCTACCAGCACAGCAGCGTCAGGCTCCAGGTCGTTGAAACGCGCCTTGATGTGCATGAACTTCTCAAACCCCAAGTCGGCGCCGAATCCGGCCTCTGAGAGGACATAGTCGGCATAGCCCAGGGCCAATTTGTCGCCGACCACCGAGCTACATCCGTGGGCGATGTTGCCGAAGGGGCCAGTGTGGACGATGACCGGCTGGCCCTCTGTGGTCTGCACCAAGTTTGGCAGGATCGCGTGGCGCAGCAGCGACATAAGGGAACCGACGGCATTCACGTCGGTAGCAGTCACCGGGACTTTCTCGGTGGTATAGCCGACCACGATCTTGCTTAACCGCTCGCGAAGGTTGTGCAGGCTACTGGCCAGGGCAAGGATGGCCATGATTTCTGAGGCAGTGACGATATCGAAGCCGCTCTCTCGCATGGGAGCGTTGGCCGACCCGCCGATGCCCGTCACGATACTTCGTAGCGCGCGGTCTTCTACGTCGGTGACGCGACGCCAGGTGATGCCCTCCGCTCGGAAGCCGGGAATCAGGCCGCGCTGGGCAACGTTGTCGGTTAATGCACCCAGAAGGTTGTGGGCGGAGCCTACAGCGTGGGCATCCCCGGTGAAGTGGATGTTTACCTCATCCTGTGGCTCTACCAGAGACAGTCCACCCCCGGTGCCGCCGCCTTTGATGCCGAAGATCGGCCCCAAGGACGGTTCACGGAGGGTGGCGACTACCTTCTTGCCGAGTCGACCAAAGGCTTGGGTCAGACCCACCACGGTTGTGGTCTTCCCTTCGCCTGCGGGTGTTGGCGTGATGCCTGTTACCACTACCATCTTGCCCCGCTTGCCGCCTGTGCGGATGGCCTCCAGGGGTATCTTTGCTTTGTAATGGCCCTGAGGGATGAGGAGTTGTGGATCCAACCCTAGGTCCTGAGCAATTTCTGCAATTGGTCGCATATGTTTAACCGCAGCATCTACCGGTTACGGATTACGAATGCCGCATCCTCCTCCTGCTAATTTCGTGAATACCGTCAGAATGAATCCGAGAATCTTTGGCTTTAATTTATATATCGCGTCTTGACGTGCGTGAAAAGTTGTTTCATTATGATGCGAAATAATATATTCGGAAATTCGCTAATAATAAATATATAGTATTCATAATTACTATATTACCCTTGATTGAAACACCATAACATAAGGGAGGGTATCAATGAGCAGGCTTAAGGACACTTTGGAGTCTGGAGCGTTTGCGTTCACCGCCGAGTTGATTCCCCCCAAGGGCACTAACCTGGATCCCATGTTTAAGAAGGCTGACCTCCTGGACGGCCTGGTCACTGCGTTCAACCTCACTGACTCCTATACGGCAAAGATGTCCATGGCTCCAATCGCCGCCGCACGACTCCTGCTTGACCGTGGCATAGAGAGCATCCTGCAGCTCACCTGCCGTGACAGGAACCGTATCGCGCTGCAGGGTGACCTGCTCGGGGCATCGGCCATGGGGTTGTCCAACATGGTGTGCATGGGTGGGGACCCTCCCGATATCGGCGATCACCCTGAAGCGAAGCCCGTCTTTGACTTTGATGCAGTTTCCCTGTTGCAGGCTATCACAGCCCTGTCTCAGGGGCATGACATCCACGACAATCCGCTGCGAGGCACGCCGGAGTTCTTCGCAGGCGCAGTGACCAACCCGGGTGCCGATGACCTTGATTGGGAGATCAACCGGGTGGGCCAAAAGATAGAGGCAGGTGCCCAATTCTTCCAGACCCAGGCCGTCTATGACCCCGCAGCGTATGAGAAGTTTGCAAATGCTACAGCGAAGTACGACGTTCCCATGCTCCCCAGCATCATATTGTTGAAATCAGGCGACATGGCACGGTTCTTCAACGAGAAGGTGCCGGGAATTACAGTGCCGGACGACATCATCACAGAGATGGATGATGCGAAGACGCCCGAAGAACGGAGCGCCAAATGTATTGAGATCGCTGCCCGTACCATCCGTGGCCTCCGTCCAATGTGCCAGGGGATACACCTTATCGCTGCTGGTTGGGAATCCAGTATCCCGCAGGTGATTGAGCAATCAGCAAGCTAGCACACGTATAGTGAGGCAAACGTATGACGCCAGCTGACCAACCGGACTTGTCCTTACGGTTCTTTGATAATAGGGAGAAGTACCTCCAGTTCGTCTCTACGTGCAATGAGAAGCAGGTGATTGCACGTCGCGTGGCCATGGACATCCGGCACCTGAACCCATCCCCACCAGGGCTACGCGTCTTTGATGCGGGTATGGGCGATGCCACGGTCCTTACGCGCCTTATGCGGCACCTCCACCAACGCTACCCCACCGTGCCGTTTTTGATTGCTGGCAAGGAGATCAGTCAGGAAGACGTACGTATCGGCCTGGAACGCATGGGGGACAGGTTCAGTGAGCATCCTCAGACCGTCCTGGTAATCACCAACATGCTCTACTCAGAGGCTCCAACATTCACTCCCGGTTCGCCTGAGAAGATGGAGAAATTGAACTGGCTGGAAATGGCCTTCGACGGCACAACAGCCTACGAGTTCGATGAACAAATCCGTGAGCTTGAGCCTATCGTTCGTGAGTGGTGGAAGACGGTACCCAGCGAGCGCACCGGCAATCCCGTGTATGCAGCGCCCTCCGTCGTTGTCATATACCGGAAGGACCAACGGTGGCCACTGGAGCAAATCATCCCTAAAAAGGGCGATCCAAACGTCTGGTACGACCTTATTCTGGCCGCACAGCCGTTCCGTGCCACCCAACCGGCAACGGCCAAGGTCAAGAACGTCCTTGCGCCCCTCGCCAAGAGCCTCGCTCCCGGCGGCAACATGGTGGTGGTGCAATCGACGGGCAAAGACCCCGGAATGGAGATCATCCGCACGCTGTGGCCGGGCGAAGACCCGTTCCAGACCCCTCGGTTCGACCTGTTACGGGAGTTGCGTATCCAGCTTGGCGATTCCCATCCGGAGCTGCATTTCCTCAGCTACCCGGACTCTCGGGCGGAGTTCCGGTATGAACTTCAGCTACAACCGGAGCAAACCACAAACAACATCGGCACGTCAACGCTCCTGGCGGCATGGAACGCGGCGACCTACGTTGCCCAGACGGACGAGCAACGACTGCGCGAGGTGATGGGCACTAGCGGCTACCTGGATGTGACCCAGAACGTTCTCCACAAATACAATGGGCTCTGGTTCAATGATGAGTCGTTCATCGTCTCCAGGGTGCCTGGTGAGGTGCATGCATGAGCCAGGGAAACGCAGGTACCCTCCTCGAGCGTTTGGCCACAGGTGCCCCTCTGATCTCCGATGGCGCCACATGGACATACCTCCAGCAGCACGGCCTGAAATCTTGGCAATGCCCGGAGGAGTTCAACGTGACTCACGCCGATGTAGTATCCGGCATGGCCAGAGCGTACTTTGATGCCGGTGCTGAAATGGTTCTGACGAATACATTCGCTGGGAACCGATACAGCCTCAACAAGTACGATTCAGGTGACCGCGTCCGAGACTTCAACCTCCAGGCTGCAAAGCTTGCTAAGAGCCAAGCGTCTTCAGGTCAGTACGTCGTAGGATCGGTAGGGCCGCTTGGTGAGTTCCCGCAACCTTTGGGTCGTATTGGCCAGGCTGAAATGCGTGAGGCTTACATTGAGCAGGTCAACGCTCTTGTAGAAGGTGGTGTGGACGGTGTGTTGTTCGAGACTCTGCGTGTAATTGAAGAGGCAGTCATCGCCATCAAGGTCGCCAGGAACCACTCGGACTTGGTTGTCATGGCCAGCATGGTTTTCGATAGAGGGCCGGACGGCTTCGTGACCATCATGGGGGCGTCGCCTGAAGAGGCGATGGCTGCGCTGACAGAGGCAGGAGCCGACGTAGTCGGAGCGAACTGCGGCAACGGCATCGACGACATGGTAGAGCTGGCCAAAGAGATCAAGCGCGTCACCAGCGGCTACACACTCATCAACTCGAATGCCGGTATCCCTTCTATTATGAATGCGGAGATTGTGTACCCGGAGTCGCCTGAGTCCATGGCTACTGGGTTCGCAGAGTTGGCCAAGAACGGTATCAACATTATAGGTGGTTGCTGTGGCACCGGGCCTGAGCACATCCATGCCCTGGCCAACGCGATTAAGAGGTAATAAAACCGCCCCCAGGCCGCTTGTTGGGCCTGGGGGCGGTAGTGATTCAATGGTGGGTTGGGCTTAGCGACGGAACTTCACTCGTCCGTCCGGTGTGCCACCGTCTACCTGATCCAGGTCAATGATGACCGCCGCGCCGGCTTCCCATGATTCATGGTTCTGCTCAACCTCAGGCGATTCGTCAAAGATCTGCTTGCGCACGGCCGGGTCGGCATCTACACGTGCTGTGCCCTGCAGGATGATGGTGGAACGCGTGGGGTTATCGCGGAACAGGAAGGACATGCTCGGGTTCGTGGCTACAGCCGATGCCAAGCCCGAGTCCTTGCGTGCCCAGATACTCAGAGAGTGGTCGCCGTACGTCCGAACGCTGCCTCGCAGGGAGATCTTCGGCTTACCGTCGGCACCCACGTAGGTGACAGACAGGGGTATGTCATTGGCCAACGCCGAGTTAATTCGACTTGAGATGAAGTCCGGGAGGACGTCTGTCTCCACCAGTTGAGTCTTCACAATGTTCTCAAGATTGACCTTGTTAATCTGGTCTGAATCGTTGAAACCAAAGGTGACGTTCACCTCTGCGGGGCCGGCACCTACGGGCTTCATGGTCGCATTGACCACAACGTCAGAGGCTGCTTCCTTGGCTGCGCCCCATGTGCCGTTGCGATACACGGGTGTCTGCGGCCATACGCCGGTGATGCGGCTCAGTACCTCGTCGTGTCCCTCAAACGTGCGGTTCCCCACTGTGGATACGACGTCACTTGCGATGTGTTTGTCTGCGGCTGCTGCCGCGCCTTTGTCTCCGGTAGCTAGTGCCTTTGCATACGCATCAGCTGCTGCCAATCGTTCCTTTGTAGCCATGATGTTCTCCCCCTCTGTTTTGTGCTTGTTATGGTAGCCGGAAGTCCCACGCAAATTACCTCGCGATGAGAATCTTCGGCGCCAAAAATGCTACTGCCGCAGGGATTCTAGGTCAAGTGCTTCTAATGAATAGTATGTATTCTAGCTAGACGCGCCCCTGTATCTCAGGTCCGTCTACGGCGTATCGATGGGCACGGAATATTGCCCGATTGCGCTTGTCACCCCGCCAGGGGAAGGTCTCAGGGTTCATGTACTCCCAGACGATTTCACCTTCTGGGGTGACCTCCACCAATCTCCCGGTGCGACCATCACAGATGAAAGTGTTGCCGTTGGGGAATCGTTGCGCGCCGCTGATACCCGTGCTGAACAGCGATAGCGGCGGGTCTCCGCGATATTGCCAGACGATCTCGTTGGTCTTGGGGTCAAGCTCCACCACGCGGGAAAAGCAACCGCCTCGAACGCGGTGCTCTCCGTTGTCGAATACCAGGATATTCCCGTTCTCAAGCTGCGTTGGGTTGTGCTGATGAGAGAACTCTCCGGGACCGAACCGCCATTTCACGTCGCCGGTGAGCTTGTTAATGATCAAGATGGTACTGGTCTGCCGGAAGCTCAGCAGGAGGTTTCCGTCCTGCATCTCCGTCACGCCGTTGCAGTGTGTCCACTCGTGTCGACCTTCAAGGGCGCAGATGACCTCATGTGCGGGGTCAAGATGGTCTGAGCCGTGCCACTCCCACACTGTAGAGCCGTCTGGTGCCAGCTCTCGCAGGTAATCACTGACCACTTCATGATCTTCCTCGCCAGGGGCAATAGAGCCGCCCGGGATTTTGGCCACGAGTTCCTTGGCAAGGGGTTCCCAGCCTATGACCATCGTGTTGCCGTTCTTGAGTATCTCGTGGTCATGGTGGATGGCCGGGTTGTCGTATCGCCACACCACATTGCTATCCCAGTCCAGCTCCACGATGGTGGCGCTTGCCCCGCCGAACTTCCATTGCTCCTCGCCGGATTGGCAACGCAGGGACAAGTTGCCGTTGGGGCGCATGAAACCGTAGTAAGGCTCCAAAGGCGCAGGGGGAGTCCACGTATGGACGACCTTGCCCTCCATATCGACGAGGTTGACGTGGTCAGACCCAAAAGTGGTGTACACCGTTACGCCGGGGAAAGCTTTCTCGCGGTCCCAGTGTGTGGTACCCGTTGAGCCGAATATTGGAAATCCCATGTGCTATCACCTATCGATGATGTCGTCAGTCTTTGACAACCGTATTCGCTTCGTTGGCTGGCTGTTCTATGCCCATGTCTCGCACCGCTTTGTCCCGACCTATCCCAGCGATTGCGATGATACATGCAATCGTCCCGCCGATAGCCACGGCGGCGGATGCGCCAATGCCGCTTGCCAGAGCGCCTACCTGCATTTGCCCCATAGGTTGGGCCAGCGTGTAGGTCATTCCCCAAATGCCCATGACTCTACCGCGATACTCGTTCGGCACCTCAGAATGGAGGATGCTCTGCCCAATGACGGTGAACATCTCGTTGCCTGCAGCGGACAGCCACTCCATCGCCAGGAGCAGTGCGTACCAGGGAGACAGGGCGAACACGATGACCGATCCGCCGAAAGCCAGTGCACTGCCCAACAGGATACGGCCCTTGCTTCGCTTGCTTCCGATGGAGCCGCCCACTATCGCTCCCGTCAGCCCGCCGACACCGCCCGCAGCGAAAATGTAGCTGATAGAAGACCCTGAGGCCTCTCCCATCAACTCTTTCGCAAAGATAGGAATCAAAGCAATGTGAGCGCCCGCAAAGAAGGCGTTCATGAGGCTGGTGCCTATGATGAGCCGGAATATGCGGTTGTTGCGTACGTACTTGATGCCGTCCTTCAAATCCTCAAGTCCTGAAGCGCCTTGAGCACGCTGTACTGCGCGCGGCCTGGTGCGGAAGACCATGAAGCTGTAGAAGACGGTGCCGATGGAAACCATGTACAACACTATCCCAGCACCCTGCAGCGGAACTCCCAAGTGGTCAATGAGCAATCCTGCTACCACCGGGGCAAAGATGCGCGCACCAGGGTGGATAGCCGAGTTCAGCCCTACCGCGCTGGACATGTGTTGATGGTCGATTAAGCTGGAGAAAAAGGCTTGGCGTGATGCTTGCTGGAAAGACTGGACCGCGCCAATACCGAATACGATGGCTAGTACATGCCAAACTTCAATGTTTCCCGTGAAGGTAAGCGTAGCGAATAGTGTCCAGAGGAAACCGTTCATCGTGATGGTAATCATCAACAGGCGTCGCTGGTTGACCTTGTCAGCCATGATGCCCCCCAGGAGGCCAAGGAACACCGCGGGAGCCGCGCGAGCCAGACCCAGTAGGCCGAGCGAGAGTGCCGAGCCTGTCAGGTCAAAGATCAGCCAAGCTTGGACGGTGATGGCCATCTGCTGGCCGATGACCGATGAGAAGTTCCCAGCCCAGTACAGCCGGAAGTCCCGGTGTTGCAGCGCCTGGGTTATGGCGAACTTTTGAGCAATGGTGTTGATGAGCATAGTTATGCTGGGTTCCTGTGGACGGGCTGCTTGAGGTTGAGAGCATCCTACGCCTTTGCTGCGTAATACGTCCAGAAACACAAGCAGTGGTCTCTTTTGCTATGGGACTTAGTGAAAGCAATAGACCCCCACACGAATGTGGAGGCCTATTAACCAACAGGAGAGTACCACGCTGGCTTGGTCAGTTCAGCGCTATCGATATCGCTCTAAAGCGTCTTGCTAACTCGACTTGTTCAGCACGAAAGGCACGGTGTCATTAAATGAGATCTCACGATCTTGCAGAAGTGATACAGAGCGCAAGCGGTAATCGGACCCCTTTTCAGGGGTGAAAGGGTCACCGCCCTCCATGATTTCACGGGCGCCTCTTAGGTAAACTCTGCGCAGGTTGATGATGGCGGAGTCCGACGTCCCCAGATGCTCTTTTGTCCTGTCACAGATGGCACCCATACCCTCTTGGATGCCGGCATCCTGCACGGAACCGTTGGCAATGCCCGTATAGTTCACATTGCGCTGCATCTCACGGTCAATGCCGTAATCGTTGTCCCGGTTGATGGTTGCCCGCATAGTGCGAGGCTCCAACTCCAGATCGCTGGCAGGATGGTTCTCACCCTTGTTCAGTGGCCTGCTGGCGTTCCAGCTATAGGTGAACATCCAGCAGCTCTCGTCGTCTGACGGAATCCAACCGTGACCGCTGTAGGTCAGGTCATCAGCGTTGCCGATAGAACCTGGAATAATCGTGAAGAAAGGCATCATGAACGGCGTGATGCGCCAGTAATACTCATCGTTCTCGGCGTCGCGGGTGGCACCGTATACGAAACCGTAGTTGGTGTCCTGTACAACGAATCGAGGGGCACTGTCGCCGATCATAGCCGTGGGTTGTGTCGTCCCTCTTCGTAAAGGACGCGCTTCCGGATGGTCCCGCTGATAGGGAGTTAGGCCAGCGTGGAGGAAGGAGACGTGACTGGAGTCAATGCCGCCCTCGATGCCCTGCACGTAGTTGTTCTCTTGGAGTCGTCGCGACACCTTGCGGTGGCTGTCAGGCACCATGGCCCAACCCACTTCCGGCAGGTCCGGCTGATGCTCCACGGGTCCCATGTACGCCCAGATGAAGCCGCCCCAATCGCGCGCCGGATATGCCGTGATCTTCACCTTGTCCTTAAAGTTGCTCTCGGCAGGCTCTGATGGCATGTCTACGCAATCGCCATTGGTGTCAAACTTCCAGCCATGGTACACACACCGCAGGCCACACTCTTCGTTCCTGCCGAAGAACAGGCTCGCTCTACGGTGAGGGCAGTAGTTGTCGACAAGGCCGACATCACCGTTGGTGTCTCGGAACGCGACAAGTTCCTCATTGAGAATCTTGACGCGAACCGGAGGGCTGTCTGGCTCCGCAATCTCGTCGGAGCACAGCGCAGGAATCCAGAACCGTCGGAGGTAGTCCCCCATAGGAGTGCCGGGGCCGGTCCTGGTAATCATTTCATTATCGTTTTGGGTCAGCATGTGTCCCTCCCCTGTGTAAGTTGTTCCCTAGGCTGACAGGAATTCCCATCAGCCTAGGCCAGAAGTTACTTCTTGGCAACCTGGATCTGGGCGAAGTGGCTCCACAAGCCGGAGACGTTGCCTGGCCACACCCAGCTCTCTACGAACTCCGGGTTCAGGACGATCTGCGGCGGCAACCAGAAGAGGTTGAGTGCTATGTGGATCGGATGGGCGATATCGCCGATCTTTCGAAGCAACTGGTCCTGCTGTATCGGGTCCATGATGGTCTGAAGTTCCTTAATCAGCGGGTTGATTTCCAGGGGCTCAAACCCGCCGCCCCTTGGCGTGATATCCGCGTGATGGACTCGAGTGCTCTGGACATCGAAGGACGCGGTAGATGTCAGGTCCAACCAGTTCTTGGCCAGCAGGCTTTTCTCTAGTGGTCGCTTGCTTGCCGAATCCATGGTCCTGAGGTCAACCTTGACCCCTACATCCAGCAACATCCCGCCAATGGACTCCATCAGGTCTCCTGTGGCGGCGAACGATGCGACCGGGCTGACATCGATGTTGATTTCAAGGGGGTTGTTGGAGTCAAATCCGGCAGCGGCCAATAGTGCCCGTGCGGCCGCTGGGTCATAACCATACTCTTCCTGGTATGCAGCTCTCCAAGCCGGGTTGAAGGCTGAGCTGGACTCAGGGATGGCCTGCATAATCATGTTCTGGCCCGCACCGCGGAGGAAAGCCTCGTTCAGCGCGTCTTTATCGACGGCTTTATTCATTGCTTTCCGTACCTCCGGGATCAACCATGGTGAATCGCACGTGGAGTATCCACAAGCGGTGCCTGTGGCGTCATAGCTCCTATCTGATACGTCCAGATAGGCGCCCTGGAACCCTCCAAAGATCCGCGCACCTTGCTGGGTACCCGTTGATACCAGCATTCCGTCATTAGCCGCCAACTCTGTGCTGTCCGCACCAAGCTGGGTGACGTGGATTTCGCCCGTTAGCAGCGCTGCCAATCTGGTTGATTCTTCATTCAGCCATCGGAGTTCCAACTGACTGAATTCCGGGTTGTAGCGCCAGTGCTCGTAGGCTACTCGCTCAAACTTGATGTTCGTTTGCTGATCGCGGCTAACGAACTGCCACGGAGAGGTGCCTGCTGTAGGCGCCGTAGACATCTGCGGTGGCCCAGATGCGGCATAGTCAGAAGCACCCATGACCTCCATACCGCCTACCTGTTCAGAGAGTCGCTTGAACTGCTCTGCTAGCGGGCCTGGGAGTTTCCAGATGAACACCTTCTCGCTGACAGGCTCAATGGTGACTGTGGTGTAGTTCCGTTGGTGGGTATGCTCTGAGTCATCAGCACCAAACTCGCCAACAGTGAGGTTGATGTCTCTCCATGAGAGTTCTGAGCCATCATGGAAGCGGACGTTGTCACGCAGCGTGATGCGGATGTCGAATCCATTCGGTTCCACGGTCCAATCGGTAGCTAACTGCGGAATCAGTGCCCCGGTCTCAGGGTCCGTGCCAATCAAGTACTCATACATGGCAACCAACTGGATTTGTGACTGCGGAGACAGCCCCCTACCCACGTTGTTTGAAATCAACGATGGCAACTGCGCACCGATGACTACTTTGTCTGTGGCCGGGGTCATTGCTACCGGAGCAGCGGTAGCTGCAATCGTCGCTTGCGGTGCTGCTGGCACTTGGGTGGCCGCTGGTGCACCTACGTTGGTGTCATCATCGTCATCGCCGTCACTGGAACAGGCGGCTACTAACACTAGTGCCATGGCTAACACCATTGGCCAGACCAGGAATTTCAATCCAAAGTGGGTTAACATGTTTTCCTCCCCCATATTTGCTCTATGAGCACCTCTGTCACCGCCCTGAGAAAGCAGCCGAATATTCCTTAAGTTTTAATACCTGCACGTTTGCCTGCCTCTATATATGCTTCTCCCAGGGTCATGAAAACTTCTGACTCTTCACCCTTGAAATGAATGTTGTATAAAAGCGGCTGGTTCGATTCATACAACTCAAAAATCTCCACATTTCCGTTTGGCCCGGCGATAATTTCTACCTTGGTTGCTTCTACTGCCACTGTATATTCTCCTCGGTTGTTCCAAGCTCCAGAATGACCTAGTCACCCTCCCCGAGGAGCCGGATGGTACATCAGATCCTGATTAAAATCTAGGCTAGCCAGCTGGCTGTTCTTCTTCTGAAAAGGCTCCCCATTGCAGATCTTGAGTGGCTTCAATGCCGTTGATATCGTTCGGCAAAAGCGTTGAAACAGAGCGCACTTTGTAGAGCTCAGGATTATCTACAGCAGGTGGCGGCGTTCCGTCTTCGCGGAATGCTAGAGCGTGCTTCACCAACAGGCGTCGCATCCGGATGATACCGGTGTCCGTTACCGCCAAATGCTCCTGTTCTCGCTTGTAGATCACGCCCATGCTCTCTGTCATGCCGTTATCCTGGCCGCGGCCAGGGAGGCCACTCCAGCCAAGACCACCGACTTTAGCTCGCTGGGCCTCACGGTCTATCAGATAGTCGTTCCCTCTGACGCCGGCTATCTTGAATCGGTCGTACCAGCCGGTTCCGTTGCGTGACGCATTCAAGTGGAAGGACGTGGGCAGGCCATCGACAATTGCTGGGCCGCCGAAGCCCGGCCTTGCGGGCTCAGAGCTTGACCTAACACTCATATGCCACCGCATGCAGTTCTCATCATCCATGGGCACTACCGCGATGAACGTCTTTTCTCTGAAGCTGGCCGGAATCATTGCGTAGAAGGGGAAGAGGAAGTGGGCGATGCGCCAGTAGGTGGAATCTTCTTCCGCCGGACGATTGTTGCCTGACGTGCAACCGAACTCTGTGTCTGTGACGAAATGCCGGGCCCAACGGGTCTTCAGGGCATATCGCTCGAATGTTACGTCCGTTGCTTCATCGATTTCTTCAGGTTGGCGCGCGCCCGCGTGGAGCCAACTGACGTGGCTTGTATCGTAGTCACCCTCCAAGGACTGCATCCAGTTACACTCAGAGTAGTACGCACTGATGGTGTAATCCCCTTCGGCTTGCATGTTGGCTATCAGTGAGGGTAGTGGCGGCGGCTCGCTACGGGCTCCCATATACACCCAGATGAGGCCACCCCGTTCCTGTACCTGATAGGTGACCGTCTTGACCTTTTCAAGGTATCTGCTCTCCGGCGGTTCTGACGGCATATCAACGCAGTGACCGTCGGTGTCGAACTTCCAACCGTGATAGACGCATCGAAGACCTTCCTCCTCATTACGGCCATAGAACAGCGAAGCTCCACGGTGCGGGCAGGAATTGCCGACGACGCCGATCTTTCCCGATGTCGCACGAAAGGCGATCAGGTCTTCGCCAAGGAGTTTCAAACGTACGGGGTCACAGTCAGGCGCTGGCAACTCGTCAGATGTCATAGCCGGCATCCAGTACTCACGCATCATGTCACCCATGACGGTGCCAGGGCCAACTCGCGTTAATATTTCGTTTTCTTCTTTGCTCAGCATTCCCTATCCCTCCTCAATTTATCCCCACTCTGGGAAATCACCATTGTTTTGCGGCCATATTGTATGAAGTGCCGCGTGGCATCAACGCCTGGATTACACTGCCGGGGAGTACCCTTCGCCTTCAAACAACGCCTCATGCAGGGCGTCCTGCCACCTGACATTCTCAGGCAGTACCCGTTCGATGGCGCGGATTCCGTAATAGGTTCCGGCAACTCCGGGAGGGCTCCCACCGTCTTCGACGATCTTGGCAGCTTCTAGCAACATGCGACGTGCAGAGATGATAGCGCGGTCTGTTGTGGCCAGGTGTTCATGGGACCTGTCGTACTGGATGCCCATGGACTCCTGAATGGCCCTGTCCTGCAGGTTTGCAGCGCTCTCAATACCGGTATAGGTCTTGGTGCGTTGCACTTCCCGGTCGATCCCGTAGTCATTGTCGCGGTTCCAGACGCACCGGAAGCCGTTTTCTACATCGATGTACTTGTAGACCTCCGGGCCATGCTTGGACCGCAGCTCATCGCTGAGAGGTTCCGGTGCCAGGGTGTACGTCCAGTTGTAGACCATGCAGTTGTCGTCATCCATAGGCACCCACATGTGGCCCGCCACCATTGGCGGTGAATCGCCTCGACCAACGGTGTTCTGGTTGGGTCGCAGTTGGGTGAAGGGCATGACGTAGTGGTATGCGCGGACAAAGTTGCCGTCCAGATCAGGCACAGGACGAACCGAACCGTAAGTGTAGCCATAGTCCGTAGGCTCAACTTCAATGTGGGCAACCGTTGCGCGCTGTTCGTAGCGAGCGGCGTTTGTGATGTCATTGTTGTGAAGGTAGGTAGCGTGGATGGAATCTATGCCACCCTCAAGGGCCTGGGACCAGTTGCCCTCCTGCTTCACTTTGGTGACGCCCCTGTGGGTGTCCGGCACCTGGGTCCACTCGAACTTGGGTGGCGGAGGCTGCAAATCCGGCGGCCCCATGTACGTCCAGATGACCCCGCCCATGTCCAGGCAGGGATATGAGGTTATCTTGACCTTGTCCTTGAAGTTGCTCTCTGCTGGCTCGCTGGGCATGTCGACACAGTTGCCGTTCACATCGAACTTCCAGCCGTGGTACACACAGCGCAGTCCGCATTCCTCGTTGCGACCGAAGAACAGGCTGGCTCTTCGATGGGGGCAGTAGTTGTCGAGCAGTCCGATGTTGCCGTCTGTGTCCTTGAAGGCGATGAGTTCCTCACCTACCAGCTTGACGCGGACAGGCGTGCAGTCAGGCTCTTTCAACTCCCAGGAAAGCAATACTGGCAGCCAGTATCGTCGCATGACCTCTCCCATAGGAGTCCCCGGGCCTGTGTGGACTATGACCTCGTTCTCTTCTCTATTTAACATCGAACTTCCCCCTCCTCCCCTGTACTAAAAGACGTTATCGCTAGGTCGCGCCCACAGCCACCTTCTCCGTGGTCTCCTCAAACGTGACCTTCTTATCCATCACATCGGCAACGGAACGGACGCGGTATGCCGAGCCCTTCTTGGGAACAAAGGGCTCCTTGCCCTCCAACAGGTCTCGACACCCCTGGAGGTACATGCGACGCATGGCTATGACAGCCGAGTCCGATGTACCAAGGTGTTCCTTGGTCCTGTCACAGATGGCGCCCATGCTCTCCTGGATGCCTGAGTCCTGGATGGAGATGGCCTCGATTCCCGTGAAGGTCTTGGTGCGCTGCACCTCACGGTCAATGCCGTAGTCGTTGTCTTTGTTCATGACTGCGCGCATGGTGCGAGGCTCCTTCTCAAGGAAGCTGGCCCCGTGGCCTTCGCCTTCATTGAGAGGCCTGCTGGCGTTCCAGCTATAGGTGAACATCCAGCAACTCTCATCGTCGGCGGGCACCCAACCGTGACCGCTGTACGTGCGCTCGTCGGGGTTGCCTGTGCCACCGGGAATGACCGTGAAGAATGGGAGCATGAAGGGTGTCAGACGCCAGTAATAGGAGTCGTTCTCCGCTTCACGGTTGGCCCCGTACACAAACCCGTAGTCCGTGGTCTTCACGATGAAGTGGGGCGCGGCGTCTATGTTGCTGAGGGAATGGCCTGCGCGCGCGGGGTCGTCTCGCACCACCGGCGGAAGACCGAAATGCAGGAAGGAGATGTGGCTGGAATCGATGCCACCCTCGATGCCCTGTACGAAGTTGTTCTCCTGCAACCGACGGGACACTTTGCGATGGCTCTCAGGCACCATGGCCCAGCCGACCTCCGGGAGTTCCGGCATCGACTCTGCGGGTCCCATGTACGCCCAGATGTAGCCGCCCCAGTCTTCAGTCGAGTATGCCTTGACCTTTACTTTGTCCTTGAAGTTGCTTTCGGCGGGCTCGCTTGGCATATCCACGCAATCGCCGTTGGTATCGAACTTCCAGCCGTGATACACACACCGCAGACCGCACTCTTCGTTGCGACCGAAGAACAGGCTTGCGCGACGATGTGGGCAGTTGTTATCAATGAGGCCAACGTCGCCGTTGGTGTCGCGGAAGGCTATGAGTTCCTCGTTGAGGATCTTGACCCGGACCGGCGGGCTGTCAGGCTCGGCGATCTCCTCAGACAGTAGCGCAGGCATCCAGAATCGTCGCAGATACTCTCCCATGGGAGTGCCGGGACCTGTCCTGGTAATCATCTCATTGTCTTGCGCGCTCAGCATGTATGCCCTTCCTATGTGCCTGTATTGCGTAACAACGGTGCGTCGCGTTCCTACTGCATAATCGGCGAGTACTCGGCTCCCTCAAACAGCAGTTCCTTCATTCCCTCTTGCCACGGGACATCAACGGGCAACACCCGCTGGATGGATCTGACTTTGTAGTACGACGGCCCGGTACCCCTTGGAGTGCCGCCGTCACCAACGACGTTGGCAGCTTCCTGAAGCATGCGGCGTGTGGCGATGATTGCGCGGTCCGTAGTCGCCAGATGCTCTCGTGTCCGGTCAACGATCGTCCCCATGGATTCCTGTATGCCACGATCTTGGAGGTTTGCTCCCACGCGTGCATCGGCAAGGATGCCGGTGAAGGTCTGCGTACGCTGCACCTCTCGATCGATGCCGTAATCGTTGTCGGCGTTCCAGATGCACCGGAACCCGTTGTTGATATCGATGACCTCATAGGCCAGGTCAGAATGCTTGGCCTTGTCTGCATCGGTTAGCGGTTCGTCGCCCAGGGAGTACACGAAGTTCCAGACGAAGTGGTTCTCATCGTCTATGGGCACCCACATGTGTCCGGCCACCTTGGGGGATGCACCGCTCTCACGACGGTCATCCGGGCGAAGCTGTGTGAAAGGCATGATGAACTGGTACGCCCGAACAAAGTTACCCTCCTCCTTGGAGAGGTGCCTGACAGAGCCGTAGGCGTAGCCGTAATCGGTCGGCTCTACTTCAATGCTCGGCGCTGCAGAGCGAGATTCGTATCGAGTGGTGTTGGTGATGTCATTGTTGTGGAGGTAGGAAGCGTGGACGGAATCAACGCCACCCTCCAGGCCCTGTAGCCAGTTGCTTTCCTGGAGGACCTTGTTCACAGCCCTGTGGGTCTCCACCACCTGAGTCCACTCAAACATGGGTGGCGGTGGCTGGTTCTCCAGCGTGCCCATGTACGTCCAGACCACGCCGCCCATGTCCATACATGGGTAAGCCAGTACCTTGACTTTGTCCTTGAAGTTGCTTTCCGCGGGCTCGCTGGGCATGTCCACACAGTTGCCATCAACGTCAAACTTCCAGCCGTGGTAGACGCACCGCAGGCCGCATTCCTCGTTCCTGCCGAAGAACAGGCTTGCCCGACGGTGGGGGCAGTAGTTATCGATGAGGCCTATCTTGCCGTCCGTGTCCTTGAAGGTGATAAGCTCCTCGCCCAGCAGCTTCACACGCACCGGTGTGCCATCTGGTTCTGCTACTTCCCATGACAGGAGAGCGGGAATCCAGTATCGCCGCATCAACTCCCCCATAGGGGTGCCCGGTCCCGTCTGGGATACAAGCTGGTTATCCTGAGCGTTGAGCAAAATCGTCCTCCGTCGCCTGTACGTTGCGCTCTAGACTGACTACCCCGCTGGTTCAGGCTGTTCTTCCGGATACATCTCCGGCAACATGACATCCCGCCAGGCTAGAGAGCCGTCGAATACTTTCTCAATTGCGCGGGTATTGTAGTAGGAAGTGGTGTGGGCGCCTCTGGGGTCGTCGCCCTCCGCTACTGCCCTGGCAGCCTCAATGAGCAGCTTGCGAGCAGCTATGATGGCCCCGTCCGCGGGCCCAAGGTGCTCACGCGTGCGATCCACCACGGTGCCCATGCTCTCCTGCACACCACGGTCCTGGGCGTTGATGCCGTCGATGCCGGTAAACGTGTCTGTCCGCTGGACATCTCGGTCAATAAGCCAGTCGTTACGGACATTGCCTTTTGCCCTGTACTGGTTGTCCGGGTCCACGTTGGGCCAGCCGTTGGCGGAGCCCTCCCCGGTCCGTTCCTTCTCGGAAAGCGGCTGGTCGTTAAAGCTGTATGTCCAGTTCCAGACCATGCAGTTATCATCGTCGATGGGCACCCAGTGGTGTCCGTCGACGTGGGCACGGTCGGGCGATCCTGCGCGGCCGATCTGGCTGGGCCGAAGCTGTGTGAAGGGCATGGCGAAGTGATAGCCCCGCACGTACTGCTCCTTCTCGCCCAGCTGGCGGACACCGGTATATCGATATCCATAATCGGTGATATCGACTTCGATGGTGGGCGCTCCACCACGGACGAAGGGGGTTGATAGCTGAATGCCAGCGCTCGATGCCCCTTCACGTATCTGACGATGAAGAATGGGGGCGTGAGAAGAATCGATTCCCCCCTCTAGAGCTTGGAGCCAGTTGCACTCCTGCCAGACCTTGGTGACGCCACGGTGTGTCTCTGGTACCCGCGTGTACTCAAAGCTGGGCACGGGTGGAATCTTATCGGCCGGGCCCATGTAGACCCAGATGACGTCCCCTGCCTCGTAGGTGGGGTACGCTTTGGCCTTGACCTTGTCTTTGAAATCGATTGGTTCGTTCATCTGGTCAACGCAGTTGCCGTTCACATCGAACTTCCAGCCGTGATAGACACAACGAAGCCCGCTTTCCTCGTTGCGACCCAAGAACAGGGAAGCAAGTCTGTGCGGGCAATTCTCTTCAAGGATACCGATGTCGCCATTGGTGTCACGGAACCCAATGAGATCCTCGCCAAGTAGGCGCAATCGCACGGGCGCGCAATCCGGCTCTGGGAGCTCTCGTGTCAACAGTGCAGGTAACCAATACCTTCGTATGGTCTCACCCATTGGTGTGCCCGCACCCACTTTGGTTACCAACGCATTATCTTCAGCAGTTAACATGTCCCTCCCCCTTCGTGATTCTTCCTCAAAGTCTTCTCTGCAATAACCAAATACCCGACCTCAAATCGACCGGCAATTTCCCATAGCGCAAAGATGCGCTTAGGCGATACAATTGTCAATGCATAAATAGTGAACATTTCTTTTCCAAAGTGGAACAATGTGAAGTGGGGTGATGTGATGCCTGAACTACCAGAATGGAGAGTATTCTGTGCTACGGCAAAGTTCCACAGTATCTCCAGGGCATCGGAATCCCTTGGGATAGGCTCTCCAACAGCTACGAAGCAGATTGCGAAACTTGAAGAGCGACTTGGCGTACAACTCCTGGATAGGACGACGCGGCCAGTTAAGCTTACGCCGATGGGTGAGCGATACGCCGCGCTGGCAACACCGCTGGTAGAGGGTTTTGACAACATGGTCGGCTCCGTGGCGGCTGAGGGCACCACGGACCCGGTAAGCGTCACCGCGCCCTCCGGGATCATCAGCTACAAGCTGCCAGAGGCTGTAAAGTTCTTCCAAGACACCTTTCCCCACAACCAGGTGAGGATATACTCGCGCACCAAGTCTGAAGGCATCCGAATGTTGTCTGACGGCGATGTGGATATGGCGTTGGTAGACCCGCAGGTGCCGCCGCACATCGATTTTCAACCGCTAATCACTTTTGAGCGTGTGCTCATCGCTGCCCGGAACCACCCACTGGCGCAGCAGTACGAAGCCACCATCGATGAGATCGCCCGCTATCCTCTGACGTTTCTCCGAGCGAGTACAACCACCCGAACGATGCTTGAAGCAGAGATGAAACGCCAGGAGATCCCCTATGAAGTCGGCATTGTGTTGGACCACATAGAGGCGGTCAAGCGCTATGTCTCGTTGGGGCTTGGGATATCAGTGGTGCCTGAATTCATCGTCGAACCCAGGGACAGGGAGAGCCTGGCCATCATTCGTGTGCAGGGTTCATATGCCACCGAGAAGATAGGCGTCGCGACGCTTCGGGAGAAACCCCTCACCACGTCTGCAAGCAACTTTCTGGTGGTGCTTCGCCAGACCCTGGGCCAATAGCCTCAAGGGCTAGGATTTGCGTGTGGGTATCTGGGGTGGCTGAATCGCATAGGCTGCCAGCGCTGCTAGTATCCACGTCCCTACTATCATCAGAAACGGGACAGTGTAAGAGCCGCTCCAATCATGCATGGCCCCGATCATCAGCGGCGCTATGGCCCGGGTGCCGTTGGCGAAGGGTGTCATGAACCCTCTGATCGCACCAATGTGGTCGCGACCAAAGAACTCGGCGGTGGCAAGAGATTGCAGCATGAAGAACCCCGCCAAGTTTATCCCCTGGAACACGCCCCACGCCACCATCATCACGGGGTTGAAGATGAACAGCATGAATATGACGCCTACCGTAGCCAGGCATCCTTGCAGGATCATCATGGTTCGGATGTTGTACTTCCCCGCCAGGTAGCCCCAGACGAAGCGACCACCAACGTTGAAGAAGCCATAGACCGCTACACCGCTTGCTGCCACCTCCAGGCTGAACCCCTTTTCCTGGAAGTAGGGTATCCAGTGGGCCTGGTACCCGGTGATACCCACCACAGCCAGCGCCAATGCCAATGTGAGTATCCAGAAAGAACTGGAACGCAGGGCCTCTCCCTTTGTGAAGCTGTACTCCTCAGAAGGTGTGGGTCTTTGGGATGTGGAGGTTGTGGATGGCTTGGTTTCCTCTGTGTCTCCATCAGGAAGCATGCCCATGACTTCTGGGCGGGTACGAGCCATGAGCGATAGGGGGAGGACGATGATGAGGGTGGTGATTCCCAGCCAGAGCCAGGCGTCACGCCACCCCATGCTGCCGATGAGGAACGTCAGGAACAGTGGGAAGATGAGTGGGCCGCTGGCTGCCCCGGCGTTGCTCCAGGATAGTGCTTTGGCGCGCTTGCGCACGAACCACTTGATGGCCAGAGTCTGCCACATGCCGCTGCCCTGAGCCGCTACTCCAACGGCTCCCAAAACTCCGTAGACCATGTAGTACTGGAACGGCGTCTCCACCCACCGTAGAAGAATGAACGAGAGGGCGAGGAAGATACTGCCGATGGGTAAGATTACCTGCGGGGCCCAGGGGTGGTCGGCCAACGGACCAAGGATCGGCCCCATGAGGCCGCCTAGTAGCACACGCACTGACAGCGCTCCAAAGATAACGGTCTGGCTCCAGCCAAGGTCTGATTGCATTGCCGCCAGGAACGTACTGGTGGCGAACCCGGCGCTTCCCAGGTTGAACGAACCGCTGATTGCGCCGGCCCCTACAATGATCCATCCGTAGAAGAATGGAAGCTTGCGCCGGGATTTCCCCTTACCTTGCATGAGCGACATTATACGCACGCTGTTGCCTGTCGTGTTTGGGGTTCCGGCTAAGAAGTGGTTTTTTGGGGGGATGCTACCTTCGATTTCGCCCGACTCTCCGGTGCGAACAGCATCACCAGGGTGGCGCTGACTCCAAGCCATATGGCTACGACGATGAACGCACCGCCGAAGCTCCACCACTGGGCCATGGCTCCAACCGCCAAGGGTGCCACAAACCCTCCGGAGGCCTGGAACAGTGACCAGACCCCCAGGAACGCACCCCTTCCCTCCTTGGGTGCAAGGTCCATCGCATAGACCTGCGATGTGCTTTGGCTCATACCCCATGCCAGCCCGTACAGCAGCACCATGGCAAGTATGCCGATGTAGTTTTCGCTGATACTCAGGAGGAACGCCGCTCCGGCCAGGAGGAAGAGGCCGGGTACTAGCGAGAACTTCCTGCCGTATTTGTCACTCAGCATCCCATTGGGGAAGGACACGAACACAGCCACAATGCCCCCCATGCCCAGGAGGGTGCCAATGCTTGTGGGGCTCAGGTCTGCAATATCCTGCGCATACAACGGTAGTAACGTCGCGAAGACGCCCTGTCCCATCATGCTGACGGCAAAGGTTGCCAGTACCAGGAATAGAAAGGTCTTTGTCTTGAACGGGGCAAGCTTACTGGATATGGAGCTCGACTTCTTCTCCTCAACTTCCCGCTTCTTGGGTACGGCCTTTGGCTTGCTCTCCCCAATCAGGAAGAGGGCTACTGCAAGGGTCACCAACTTGGTGACGCCGTTGAACAGGAAAATCGCCCGGAAATCAAAGGTGAGCAACAGCAGCCCGCCCATCAGGGGACCCGCTACCTGCCCCAGCCGTTGAGACATCCCTCGCAGTGCGACGACGCGGCCACGGACCTCCTGGTCAGTGACATCGGCGATGAGGATGTTGGCGCTGGTCATCCACATGGCGATGCCGATACCGCCGATAAACTCCAGCACGAAGAACTCGATGTAACTATCGATGAACATTTCGATGAACGCTGTGACCGCCCGAAGGCTTGCGCCGGTAATCATGAGTGGTTTGCGACCCCATCTATCGCTCATGAAGCCAGTGATGGGAGATGCTACAAGGATGGCAACAGCGTTGAAGGCCAGGATGAGGGTCACCAGAAAGATGTTCTGTTCAAGGGAGTATGCAAAAAGCGGCCGACCCAGGTTCTGAGCGCCGCCGCCTGCACCCCAAAAGAAGAACGCAACAAAGATAGGCAGCGTGCGTTTGGTGAGGATTCCAGGTTTGGTGGGCTGTTCTGGCTCTGCGGTACTCAAAGTAGGGCGAGTATACGCCGTTATCGCGGTCTGTTTCTACCTTGCCGCACCTATACCCGCTTAATCACATCTAAATATTCTGAAGAACAGATGAATCAGGCTGATGAGGAACGACTTATGCCTGTGGAGTGCTTCCTCCCGATTCACTTGAACCTGGATGAAACGCCATGATACGTCACGCCACATCGGGTCACAGCACACGCTATACTTCCCCCACTATGACAACTTCACCCATAACCGCCGATTTCATCTATGACCTGCCCACGGTTTCGGACCCGGCTGTGAGTCCCGATGGCTCCAACCTGGTCTACGTCCGTAGCACTACTTCACGCGTGGACTACAAGAAGACCTCAGTCCTTGAGATGATTCCCTTTTGGGGTGGTGAAGTACAGCAATTCACGGCTGGCCCCGACGATGGTCACCCCATCTGGTCGCCTGACGGAACTACGCTGGGGTTTCTGCGGCCAGGGGAACCCGATAAGCCAAAGCAGCTCTGGTTGATGCCCAGAAGTGGCGGTGAGGCCAAATGTGTTACCAAGGCCCTAAAGGGCGTGCTGGACTTCGCCTGGTCTCCCGGTAGCGATGTGGTGTGGTTCATCAGCGAGGTGGAGGCCCCAAAGCGTGGCGGTAAGAAACTCGCAGATGACGTGCCGCAGGTCAAAGAAGTCCACCAGATCTACTACCGGGGGGACACCCTGGGCTGGCGGGGGGACGGCTATCGCCAGCTCTTTCGACTGGATATCGCCACTGGTACCGCTACACAGATGACTCGCGGCGACTTCGACCACGACACGCCCACGCCATCGCCCGACGGGTCCACGGTAGCCTTTCAGTCCACTCGCTCGCGGGCGCGCCATCTTAAAATGCCCTGGGGCGGCGAACTCTGCATCATGGCTAGCGACGGCGGACGGGTTACACGCCTCACTCCTGGAAGCTGGCAGATTGCCGGCATTGTCTGGGCTCCCGACGGTCAAAACATTGCCTATGTGGCAGCAGAGGAGTCGGAGCGCTGGCAGTACTATATCGATACGGTGGACGTGGAGACGAAGACGGTTAAACGTCTCACCGACGATGCCATCACACCCCATGCGGGGTTTCACCCCACCGGCCCGCCGCCTCCCCTCTCCTGGGCCAACGATAGGATTCTCTTCCTGGCAGACAGCAAGGGCTCCAGCGGGCTCTACAGCGTCACTCCTGCAGGAATGCTGGACCAGCTGAGGGTGGATTCCGAGGCCATTGGGGCCATCAGCTACTCGTCATCAGCCAGCCGAGTGGCCATAGTTTCCTCTACTGATTCCTGCCCTGGAGAGATAATCGCGCTGGATCCCTTCAATGGCCAGAACCAGCGCGTAACTCAGATTACCGACGACTACATGGCCGAGCATGCGGTCGGCACCACCCAGAAGACCGTGGTCCACCGGGACGACTTTGCTATTGATGCGTGGCTGGTGCAGCCGCCGGATTTCGATTCGGGGAAGCAGTACCCGTTAATCCTGGACGTTCACGGTGGCCCAAACGGCGCCTTTATGACGGGGTTCAATGTGCTTCATCAGATTTTGGCTGGGGCCGGGTATGTGGTGCTGGCGGTAAATCCTCGAGGATCCAGCACCTACGGTTCGGACTTCACCACCCGCGTGTACAAGGACTGGGGCGGAGAGGACTACCAGGATCTCCTGGCGGTTCTTGATGTCGTATGCGAGCTCCCTTATATCGACCGCGACCGTGTGGGAATCCATGGCTATTCCTACGGTGGGTACATGACCACCTGGGCCGTGGGGCACACCGATCGGTTCAAGGCAGCCGTCGCCGGCGCCCCATGCACCAACCTCTTCTCCATGTACGGCCAGTCCGATATTGGCGTCAGCTTTGGTGAGATTCAGTGGGGTGGCAGACCGCAGGAGGAGCTCCGGTGGTATCTGGACCGTTCGCCGGTCATGCATGTGGATAAGGTCCAGACTCCGGTGTTGCTGATGCATGGCGAAGCTGACCACCGCGTTCCTATCAGCCAGAGCGAGGAGTATTACGTGGCGCTAAAACGGCTGGGGAACACTGTAGACTTTGCGAGGTTTCCTGGTTGCTCCCATTTGTTCCTAAGAGGAGGCCATCCGGAATTGCGTCGGGAGTACTACGAGCGAGCGATTGGCTGGTTTCATCGGTGGATTACTGGACAACCGTAGAGTGGTTTGTTGCCTCAAAATGGATAATCAAGTTTAGGAGGGTTGTGTAATGTCCCAAAACACCGAACCGAAATACCTCGTTGATTTGGTGCAATATCAGGAGGGTACAGTTGTCAGTCGCACTTTGATTAAAAAAGATGCCGGGAGTGTGACCTTATTTGCTTTTGATATCGATCAAGGTTTGAGCGAGCATACTACGCCATTTGACGCGATGGTTTGTGTTCTAGATGGGAACTTGGGGATGACAATCTCCGGTAGTACGGCGAATTTGGAGCGTGGTGAGATGATCATCATGCCCGCAAATGAGCCGCATGCCTTAAAAGCAGTTGAACAATCCAAGATGATGCTAACGATGCTTCAATGAACCCCACAACACCACGGCCACGGAAGTAGGCATTCAAAAGCAAGAAGACCTGGAATGTTTTCCGACGATGTTCATGAATGACCATGGTATGTGGTAATAAAAAAAGGGCTTCCACAATGAAAGCCCTTTTGGGTTTCTTGGTTGATCGGGGTGATAGGATTTCACCTGGAGATTCCTTACCCCATCTTCCATCTGGCATCAAGATCTAGGTGTGGAAGCGCGGAATGAACGGCTTCACATGGCCGCATAAGCGCTTCTGCTGGTGGAGATGGGGGAGGCCTCGGCTCTCCCCGAGAAACTATATGGAAGTCCTGCTCGTTGCCTAAAAACGCTGAACGTCCAAACCCTCTTTCTCACACGCATCTTGCGTCGCTCAAAACCGTGTTCTGGGCAGCCACTGTACCCGTGTGCGTCGACTCATTTAGGTGTCTTTCAGTCGGTACGTCTATGACTCTCGTTCTCTAAGACCTAACGCTTTTAGCAGGCAAGCGCTTTTCAGCGTCGCCTGGCTAACTTGTTAAGCCCTTTATAGCAGATGGCAATTCCCTAAACGTAGCGACCTTGGCAGTTGCTTTGGACAAATCGTGAGCTGCAGTAAACTCGTTTGCAACCACGATGCAGTCAATACCCGCCGCTATTGCCGACTTCAACCCTCTCGCCGAGTCTTCAATAACTACCGTTTCAGCGGCAGTAGCACCAAAGCGTTGGAGTCCTCTCAGGTAGGGTTCGGGATGTGGTTTGGCTCGCTCGTAATCCTCCACAGTTAAGTGGAACTCCATATAGTCTAGAATAAATCGCTTTTCGTGTATTAAGGCGAAGTCAGTTCGTTTGGATGTAGTAACTATACCCATCCTATACGTATCTGCGAGTTCGGCTAGTGTTTGCAGGACACCCTCGATCTCTTCGGTCATCAGGTATTCCTGGTAGGATCGGTTTCTTAGTTCTCGGCCACGTTTAATTTCAGATTCGGATATTTCTGAAGCTCGTGCGGCCTCCCACGCGGAAACTCCATTGGCCATATTCACTAAGTATGCGTCTCGTGGGAGATCAATTTCG
>Ga0114999_10001348_pt1 | contig 34304 bp, 33 predicted proteins | sample ArcticOcean_MG_C_3_FD_89820 | JGI IMG/M metagenome (GOLD analysis project Ga0114999, IMG submission 89820) | Marine microbial communities from western Arctic Ocean - ArcticOcean_MG_CB8_126 | ecosystem: Environmental > Aquatic > Marine > Oceanic | place: Arctic Ocean: Canada Basin | collected...
AGAGCCTTCAGCCCGCGTTGAACCCGTGCCCAGCCGAGCGACGATACGGCGCTCAAAGTCGTACACGTCGGATTCGCCAAAGGCATTGTCCAACGAGAGCATTGGCAACTCATGCACAACCGGATCAAACGCACCGAGTGGCTGCCCCCCCACACGCTGGGTTGGCGAGTCCGCCGAGACTAGCCCCGGGTTGTCAGTTTCAAGCTCGCGAAGACGCCTGAAAAGGCCATCAAAGGCTGCATCCGAGATCTCGGATACATCAAGCGAGTGGTAAAGATAGTTCTGGTGGTTGATCAGGGAGCGTAATTCACTCACCTCATCAGCAACCGATTTGCGGGCCACGAATCCACATCTCCACTGGGTACCTGATCACCGCGCAACGCCGATCAGCCATATTTCAGTTGATAGTCCTGAATACTCTGACGGTCATGTTGCCGCGTTTGCGTGGTCAGCGCGCTACGGGATTCATCCCGGACCGACCCGCCCAATTCCGCTGCAATGCGCTCAGCAACCCGCAGCATCTGGTCATACGCAATGATGGGACTGGCGAGTTCATGCACCTTCATGAACAGCAGAACACCCGGCGTGACCTGGGCCTGGGCCCGACGCAAATCGAAAGTACCCGGCTCAACCGCATTGGCGAGACTGAACAAGATCGTTCCGTGGTCATCCCGGCGGTGGAACACCTCCATCGGCCCGTGCTCAAGCCCACAGTCAACCAGGGTTTCAATGAGTCTCTGCACCGGGTAGGACACCTCTTCACTCAGCACATGGATGACGATGAACTTCTCTGGACCTCGTGACGGCTGTTCTCGTTGCCGGCTGTCAATGCCAGTGACGGACGCGGGATTGTCGCCCCTCCATTCAGGCACCGCGCGCGCAGTCAGGCCAGGCTCCGGCGCTGCAGCGGGGACATGGCCCCCGTCCTCGTCGGCACGAGTCGATGGATCCGGAGGCGTAGACCCACGAACTGGACGCGTGGCTATAATCCCGGTCGCGTGCGAAGAAGGGATCCCCCCGGATGCCGCGTCACCGGCAAAAGGACGCTCAGCGGGCCCGCCCGAGAGTCGAGGCGAGTCGACGGCTTCAACGAGGACGGGAACCTCGCCCGGTGTCAGATCGGCGGGAAGGTCGAGGCTGCTTTGCTCGGGCCTTAATACGACGCGAGCGCCGCCATTGGGGAGTTCAGCCTTTAACAGCGCCAACTCGTCGGCGCCAGGAACATCCGCGGCGCCATCGCTGTTGACGTACTGCCGGTCGAGCGACATCTTCAGCTTGTCCCCACCGCGCATGCGGAGATAGCCATGAACCAGAATGCCCCCCACAACAAGCGAGCCCAACATCATTAACCAAATACGCAAATCGAGATCCATCAGTCTCTCCTGACGATTTTGTTCTTGACTGTCAACTCAATCTCATACTGCTGCCATCGCGACAGCTTCTTCCACATCGACCGACACCAGCCGCGAAACCCCCGGCTCGTGCATTGTCACGCCCATCAACTGCTCGGCCATCTCCATCGCCATCTTGTTGTGCGTAATGTAGATGAACTGCACAGTCCTCGACATCTCTTTGACCATCTCTGCATAGCGACTCACATTCGCGTCGTCGAGCGGCGCATCGACCTCGTCAAGCAGGCAAAAGGGCGCAGGATTCAAGCTGAAGATACTGAACACGAGTGCAATCGCCGTCATCGCCTTTTCACCACCCGACAGCAGGTGAATGCTCGTGTTCCGCTTGCCTGGCGGCCGTGCCATCAGTCCAACACCCGTGTCCAACAGATCTTCGCCAGTCATCTGAAGGTAGGCATGGCCGCCACCGAAGAGCTTGGGAAATAGCTGCTGGAGCTTTGTATTTACCTTGTCAAACGTCTCTTTGAACCGTGTCCGTGTCTCAATGTCCATCTTGCGGATGGCACCTTCAAGGGTTGTCAGTGCCTTGACCAGGTCTTCGTTCTGAGCGTCGAGATATTCCTTGCGCTCACTCTGCACCTTGAACTCATCGATGGCCGCGAGGTTGATCGGTCCGAGCCGTTGAATGCGACGGTCCATGCGTTCAAGTTCTTCTTCCCAACCCGCGATGGATGCGTCGTCGAGCAACCCCTCGATCAACTCGGCGATCACGAAACCTTCCGCAACAAGCTGCTCGGCCACGGTCGTTCGACGAACGTCCAATGCCTGCCACGCGAGCCGCACGTCTTCGAGCGACGACCGGGCCGTTTGCACCGCCTCTTCAGCGCCGCTTCTCTGACCCGTTAGCGCCCTCACACGATGTTCGGTCTGCTCAGCAGTCCGACGCGCCTCGGTGAGCGCCGTCTCAACGGTCAATCGCTGTGCAAGCCCCTGGTCCAATTCCTGCCTCAGGGCTGCTCGCGGGCCTTCGGTCTCCCGCAAAGCCATCTCCAGCGACTCCCGACGTTCGCCCAACGCGACCCGTTGCGCTTCGAGACGCGCGACCGCCTGCCGGGTCGAGCTATGGTCGGACTGCAACGATTGTATTTCGAGCGCGAGTCTATGCACGTTCTCCCGGTCTTCTCCGGCGCTTTCGCGCGCAGCGACGAGTCGCTTCCGCAGGTCGTCGCGCCGCCGCGTCAAGTCTTTGCGCGTGTGCGTATCCTCTTCCATCCGGTCAAGGGCAGCGGCCAACCGGCCTCGCGCCGCTTTGAGCGCATCCTGATCTTCAGCAATCTCAATCTCGCCGGCGCGGATGGCATCCCGGGCCCTGGCGAGGTCAGCCGCCACTTGTTGCGCCTGCACCCGCTTGGCAGCCAGATTCGCGCGGGCTTCGCCGTGGGCACGCTGGGCTTCCGCGAGCTTCCTCGCCATATTGCCGCGGTCGTACTCAAAACCCTTCAGGGCTTCGACACCTTGTTTGACCGCAAGGTCAGCCACGTCGGCAGCGTCTTCGAGCCCCTCGATCGCGGTCTTTAGAGCGTCAATCGCAGCCTGGCGTCGAATGATGCCGTCGCTCGCCTCTTGCGCCCTTGCAACCCGTACCCAATGACTACCGAGCCATATGCCATCAACCGTGATCACCGACTCGCCGGCGCCAAGGTCGCGACGCATCGCCAGTGCCTCACTCACGGACTCCGCGGTCCGCACGCAACCCAGCAGCGACGTCAGGTCAAGGTCGGTCTGCACCTTGCCGAGGAGCGACCCCGGCAACGATGAGGGCTGGACGGAAGACGCGATCGCCAGGGCTGATACTTGGCCACCCCGCGACTCGACAAACGCAAAGGTGCCGCTCTCAACCTCTGCAAAACGCATCGCGACCGAGTCGATTTGATCAAGGCACACCGCTTGTAGATGGCCGCCAAGGACCATTTCTACGGCACCATCCCAGGGCTCATCAACCCGGATGGACTCACCCAGCCGGCTGGCATCGGCGAGGCCCTCTGCTTCCAGCCAGCGCATTTCAGTGTCGTCTTCACGGCCGAGGGCGGCTTTTTGCAAGGCCTCAAGCGAAGCGCCCACGCCGTTTGCTTCAAGTAGTTCGCCTCGGGTGCTGTTCAGGGTGTCGGCAAGACCGTCATTAGTCGAACGTTGGGTTTCGATCTGGCCCGTCAGACCGGTCAGGCTCTCCTCCATGTCGCGTATCGCCGACTCATTGCGCTCAACGACCTCGGCGAGCGGGCCGATCTCGCTTGCGGTGGTCGATGCGGCCAGGGTCTCTTCATCTGCTCGCGCTGTCCGCAAGCGCGCGTCAAAACGCTCGATCGACTGTTCAAGGTGCGCGATACGTGACTGCTCAACCTCCGCTGCCCGGCCCGATGCGGCCGCGGTCTCATTAAAACCATCCCATTCAACCTGCAATCGGGCCATCAGTGTTTCAACTTCCTGCAACACCCTGCCAGACTCCTCACCCGCAGACTTCACAGCCTCCTGACGCGGTACGATATCTGCCAGTCGGGTGTCGAGATGACCGAGAGTTGTTGTGTCTTTCTCGATGTCGGCATCAAGTTTCTGGGCGGTCGCGATCAACTCCTGATGATCGCGCGACAGCTGAGATTCCCTTGCCTGCTGGTGCTGTAGCGCCTCCTCGACACGGGCGATTTCCGTGCCGATGTCGTAGTAGCGCTTTTGTACAACGTTCATCTCGTCCTGCTGGTCAGCCAGGACAGCCCGCGCAGTTTCAATTTCGGCATCGATCCGACGTTGCTCGGCGACCCTTGCTTCCGTTTCGACCTCAAGACGCTGCACCTCGCCTTCCTGGCCCCGCGCTCTCTGATCGATCTCCTGCCAACGGAGACTCGACAACTGGGCTTTGAGCAGGCGTTCTTCAGACTTTAGCCCCGTGTAGCGCTCCGCTGCTCGCGATTGCCGCTCGAGACGGTGGAGTTGGCGCTCAAGCTCGTCCCGGAGATCGGTCAGGCGATCGAGGTTGTCGCGCGTGTGGCTGATGCGACGCTCGGTTTCGCGCCGCCGCTCTTTGTATTTGGAGATCCCCGCCGCTTCCTCGAGGTACGCACGCAGATCCTCCGGGCGCGCCTCGATAAGCTGGCTGATCATGCCCTGCTCGATGATCGAATAGCTGCGGGGGCCGAGTCCCGTGCCGAGAAAGACATCCGTGATGTCCTTGCGGCGGACCTTCTGCCCGTTCAGGAAGTAGCCAGACTGGGCTTCCCGATTGACTTGACGTTTGATTGAAATCTCGGTGTAAGCAGCGAATTCGCCGCCCAGCCGACCTTCAGTGTTGTCGAACAGCAGTTCGATGCTCGCCTGGCCAACCGGCTTGCGGGTGCTTGAGCCATTAAAGATGACATCGGTCATCGACTCGCCGCGCAGGGTCTTCACACTGCTCTCGCCCATCACCCACCGGACCGCGTCGATGATGTTTGACTTGCCACAGCCATTCGGGCCGACGACGGCGCACAGATTGCTGGGGAAGGGAACGAGCGTCGGATCGACGAAAGACTTAAAGCCCGAAAGCTTGATCGCTTGTAAACGCATTGAGCTTCTTAGTCTCCAGGACCTACGAAGGCCGCTTGAAGGCCCAAATCATAGTATAAAAGCATTATAAATTCGCTACTTACACGCATCCGCTTTTCTGCGCGCGAAAACCGACGTCGCAAGCCACTGATCTATCGCGAACAATTTGAGGCCCACGATACGAAGTTCTGGGACAGGAACGAGCTACTCAAGAGGACAGGAAGGGCGCGGATATGCGCTTGATGTCATCGACGAGTCCGGCCGGTAGATCAGCATTGCAGCCCACGACGTCCACCAGACCGCCGAACCGCTCCTCGATCTTCGCGCCGATCTCGTCATGCCGACCCGACGCGCAAAAAAGATGCGTGACGTCATCGGACACCTCTGCCGTCATCGCGTCCCACTTGCCCTGCTTCGACATCTCGTTCAGCTTGTGTCCGAGATCCTCAAGGCCATGCGCTTCAAACACGGGCCAGTACGATGGCGTTGACCCATAGAAACCGACGCGGGTTCGCACCCCGTTGAACGCTCTATCAACCGCCTCATCGGTCGCACCTGTTGCGATGAAGCCGCCCCCCGATATCTCGAACCCGGCGCGATCACGGCCAACGCGATCAAGTCCTTTCCCGAGACGTGGCAACACCTGCTCTTCCAGATACTTGCGGGTGCAGAAGGTATGCAGCATGACGCCATCACACTCTTCGGCAGCCACTTTCATCATCGCGGGGCCGACTGCAGCAATCTGCACTCGCGGCACCGCCGGCAGTTTGTCCGGGGTGAAGTTTGGCGTCATCAACGAAAATTGATAGTGCTCGCCCTGGTAATCCAGGCGTTCGCCGTCCTGCCAGCACCGCCAGATCGCGCGCAGTGACTGCACGTACTCCCGCAGGCGCGGGGCCGGCGGACTCCAGGGCACGCTAAAGCGGCGGACGTTATGTCCCTTGACCTGACTGCCCAGTCCAAGGGTAAATCTTCCGCCAGAGGCAGCCTGCAAGTCCCACGCTGCATGCGCCGCCGCCATGGGGCTACGCGCGAATGCAATCGCAATGCTTGTGCGAATTTCAAGCGACGCCGGCCCGGCGGCAGCGACGATGAGCGGCAGAAACGGCTCGTGCCGGTTCTCCTGGGTTGAGACACCGTCAAAACCCGCCGCTTCAAGCGACTGCGTCAATGCGCCAATCTCGCCGAACGGCACCCCGGTGATCGATGTAATAACGCGCATCGGCGCCTCCTTCATGTCCGATTAAACGTACGTTTGGACGTCCGATTCAAGGTCCGATTGAGTGTCCGATTCAAGGCCCGATTGAAGGTCCGATCAGAAAAACGGTGACAATGCAATCATTCTGCCCCATGTGAGGTCAGACTGCCGCGATACCAGTTTTACGTCTCTTAGTAATACACCGCATTGCTGCCACCCCCATCCGCAGGAATCACCTCGCCGTTGATCGCCCATGCCTTGTCCGAACACAGAAAACTGGCGAGGTAACCGATCTCTGAGGCGTCCACCATCCGACCAATCGAATTGGCCCGCGGGTTGTCCTCTGCGTAATCCTCGGCTTCAACGTCCTGCGGAGTGCGTCCGGACTTCTCCGCCCGCGCCGCCATGACCACAGCCGTTCGCTCGGTGCGCGTGATCCCCGGGTGAATGCAATTGACCGTGATGCCATCTCGCCCAAGTTGCATCGCAAGCGTCCGCGTGAAATGCACGAGCGAACCGTTGCGCGCGCCACCTGACAGATTGCCAGCGGTTCGCGCATTGAGACCGCTGATGTTGACAATACGTCCCCATCCCGACGCTTTGAGAAACGGAATAGCCGCCCGCGTGCAGCGCAGCGCGCCGAGGTATTTGGTGTTGAAGTCGTCGAGGAAGTCCTCATCGACAATCGTGTCGATGTATCCCACCGCCGTTGCGGAGCCGCCTGGCAGCGAACCGCTGTTGACCAAAATTTGCAGACCGCCAAGCGCAGCGGCAGCGGCGGCGACGGTCTGGTCAACCGCGCCCCTGTCCCTGACGTCGCAGGGCATCGGGATGACCGTACGTCCGAACTCCTCGCTGATCTCGCGCGCCGCGTCGGCAAGCGGTGCCTCACTCCTCGCGACGAGCACGAGATCCACCCCCTCAGCAGCGAGTTCCCGCGCGATCGCTTTGCCGATGCCGCGGCTACCGCCAACGACGAGGCCCTTCCTGCCTGCCAGTCCAAAGTCCATGCCCCACCCCTTTATTGCTTGTTGAATCCGGCTGAATGACTGTCGTTCTTGCTCTTGCCGGGACGCGCGCGCCAAGCGCGTCAATCGCCAGGCTGAATCACCAGCTTGACCACTGCGCCATCAAAGTCCGCAAGTCTGATTTCCCCGGAGCGCACCTCCGGTTCCCCGCCGGTTGCATTGGCAAGGCCGCTCGCCGAAATGCGCGCAACCAGTTCAATGGTCGTGGCGGTCGCGAGGCTGTGTCCTGGCATCATTGTCATCGACTCATCCAGGGTCACGAGCCGTGGCAGGTCCCGGACCGGGAACCGCTCAACCGCAAGCGGCATGGGGGGTCCGCCAACCGCACGTGCAAACACATACACCGTGTGGCTGTCAGCGGCTGATACCTTGCTGTCTGCTTCTACGAGGATTCGAATCGACCTGCCGGTCGCCCTGGCCTCCACCGCCCCTTCCCCCAACGCCCCCTCCGCCACTGACAGCGCAGAACCCACGCCTTCAAGTTGTTCACCCGCAGCAGGCGGAGAGGACTCCATGGATAGTCGCTTGACGACTGCACGAATGATCTCGCCGCGCTCACCGCCGACACCCGAGGCGAGCGCCCGCTGAAAGTAGCCGGCCGCTCCGGCCCGGTCGCCATTCTGAATGGCATCCATACCGAGTAGCTCAAGTGCACTCAGGTGGTGTGGATTGATCGCAAGCGCACCCTCAAGCAAATCCTGCACCGGCACCGTCATCCGCTTGCCTGCAGCCAGGTACCCAGCCTCAGCGGAGCGAACCATCAATTCAACATCACCTGGAAAGGCTTCTCGAAGATGCTCGAAGGCGAGCGCGGCCTCGTCGTAGCGACTGAGCACCGTCATCGACTGACCCAGCAGGTACCACCCCTGGTGGTTGTCCGGTTGCTTGTTCATTTGCAGAGCCAGGCGATCTGCAATTGACGAGGCGCCCGCTTCGTCATGATCGCCCATCTGCCGCAGGTCCGCCGCGAGGGCCACTCCATCAATTGATCCAAGCGACCCGCCCCACGCGGCATAGAGCGAAATAGCGAGTATTGGCACAAGCGCCGCCATCACCCACGCCGGCGTGCGCGGTGCCGCGACAACCGGTTCGGCCTCGTCCGGCATGTCGGTGTCCAACAACAGGTCCCGTTGCAGCTCGGCGGCGAGTGCATCCCGCGTTGCCTCGTCCAGACGCGACTCTTCAACGTCGCTCGCCAACTCGCGCAGGCGTTCTTTGTAGAGTGCCGCGTTAATTCGCGTCCGGCTCCACGTCTGACGCGATCGACCAAGCATTGGCACAATGATGAAGGCCGACGCAAGCGCCGTGAGGACGATCGCGACCAGCCAGAAAGTCGCGCCCATTGAAATTGTCATCAGCGCTCCAGCAGATCCGCGAGCCGCGCCTGATCCTCTGCCGACAATGACGCGTGTTCCCGCTTGTGGCCGCGTGCGACCCGAAACACCCAGATGCCTCCCATGAGCAGCAACAACCCCGGGGCGGTCCAAAGCACCACTGTCCCTGCGGTCAGGCGAGGCCGGTACAAAATAAAGTCACCGTAGCGCTGGTACATGAACTCCAGGATCTCAGCGTCGCTGCGCCCGGCATTGACCTGCTCTGCAACTTCGCGGCGCAGATCCTGGGCGATCATCGCGTCCGAGCCTGCGAGATTGGTATTCAGGCACTGCGGGCAACGAAGCTCTGCGACTAGTGCGTGATAACGCCCCTCTATATTTTTGTCAGCGAACTGATAAGCATCGATGGTGCCCGCGGCTGCGATCATCGACGAGAGCGAAACAAGCCCCGCCAGAAACAGATGACGGATGTGCATCACGACCCGCTCAGACTCTGAACCATCGGTCCCAGAATGTCGTCCCAGACTTTGCGGTTAACCGCACCGACATGCCGATAGCGAATGGTGCCCGCAGCGTCGACAACGTAGGTTTCCGGCGCCCCGTAGACGCCGAGTTCGATCGCGAGCTTGCCCTCATCATCGACGATGTGGAACGCATACGGATCACTATGGCGATCAAGCCATGCGAGCGCCCTGGTCCGGTCGTCGTTGTAGTTGACGCCCACCAGCCGAACCCCCTCCTCGCGCACAATACGGACGAGTTCCGGATGCTCGACGAGACAGCTCGGACACCAGGTCGCCCAGACATTGACCAGTGTCACTTCGCCTTGCAGGTCGACAGGCGATGCGGTTCGATCGGGTTCTTTCAGGAGCGTGGCCGTGAACACCGGGAAGGGGCGGTCTATCATCATCGACGGCAGGTCATGGTGGTCACCCAAACGAAACGAGTACCCCAGCACGGCAACAATCACGAGGAAGATCGCGAGGGGCACGAACAGCTTGCTCATGATCCTGTTCATGCACCTGCTCGCGCCGGTGCAGCAGAAAGATCCTGTACCGCGACGTCCCGCCGCTCGCGCAACACCCGATACCGGCGGTCAAACAACGTGATCATGCCACCGGCCGCGATCAAAACGCCGCCAAACCAGATCCAGCGGACGAATGGTTTGACGTGGATTCGCACGGCCCATGCACCGTCACCAACCGGCTCGCCAAGTGCAACGAAGACGTCGCGGAACAACCCCTCATCGATCGCCGCTTCCGTCATCACGTTGCCACCAGACCGGTAACGACGCTTCTCCGGCAGGAGCGTAGCGATGATTTTTCCGTCGCTTGTGACTTCGATGACGCCCTGGTCGGCATCATAGTTCGGACCCGGCAAGCTGCTAACGGACGCCAACTTGAAACCGTACCCAGAAACCTCGGTTTCATCACCCGGCGTCATTCTGACATCACGCTCTTCGCTATAGTAGACGGTGGTGGCTACGCCGATGATACAAACCGCCATGCCCGCGTGTGCGAGCCACATGCCGTACCACGACGGCGGCTGTGACAGGAGCGCTCGAAGGCGAGCGCGCTTGTTGCTGACCCGCTGCCAGGCATCGGCCACGAGGTTGGCCACGATCCAGACCGCCAGCGCATCGATGAATAACACGACCCATTCGAAGTCACGTCCCGCCACCAGCAGCAGCACCGCAACCGTCACGAGGCTGCAGGCGGCGAGCACCATTTGGCGGCGCAACAGCAGACCGAGCGGGGTGTCACGCCAGCGGGAGTGCGGGCTGACCCCCATGAACACGAACAGCACCAGCACCAAAGGCACGAAAACGAGATTGAAGTATGGGGGCCCGACAGAGATCTTCCCACCGTCTGTCATCGCCTCGTACACCAGCGGGCTCAGCGTGCCCATGAGAACCGCCGCGCAGGCGACCACCAGAAACAGATTGTTGATCATGAGCAACATCTCGCGTGAGCGAAACGAGAAGCCCGCATGCGAACGAATGCGGCCGGCGCGAAGTGCAAAGAGCAGCAGCGAACCGCCGATGACAAACGTGAGAAACGCGAGGATGTACATGCCACGTTCCGGGTCCACGGCAAATGCATGCACACTGACCAATACACCCGAACGCACCAGAAAAGCGCCGAGCAAGCTGAGCGAGAAGGTGAAGATGGCGAGCAGAACTGTCCAGCTTCGGAATACGCCGCGCTTCTCGGTGACTGCGAGCGAGTGGATCAGCGCGGTGCCAAGCAGCCAGGGCATGAATGACGCGTTTTCAACCGCATCCCAGAACCACCACCCGCCCCAGCCAAGCTCGTAGTACGCCCACCAGCTCCCAAAACTGATGCCAAGTGTTAGAAACGACCACGCTGCGACCGTCCAGGGTCTGGACCATCGCGCCCACGCCGCATCCAGTCTGCCGGCGCTGAGCGTCGCGATCGCGAAGGCAAAAGGCACAGCGAAGCCGACGTAGCCGATGTACAGCATCGGCGGATGAATGATGAGGCCGAAATCCTGCAGCAGCGGATTCAGATCGGAGCCATCGCCAGGCGACACCGGCAACAGGCGTTCAAACGGGTTGGACGTCAGCAATACAAACGCGATGAAACCCGTACTGATGACGCCAAGAACGGTCATCACCCGCGCCAGCATGTCGGTCGTGAGGCCCCCGGTAAAAATCCCCACCAGCATGGTCCATATTGTCAGAAAGAGCGTCCAGAACAGGAAGGAACCTTCATGGGCCCCCCACACAGCCGACAGCTTGAACTGGAGTGGCAGCGCGAGGTTGGAGTTGCGCGCAACGTAGGCAACCGAAAAATCGTCTGCGGCGAAGGCGTACATCAGGCACCCAAAGCTGATGAGCACGAACAGGCACTGCCCGACTGCGATTGACGGTGCACAGGCCATGAGTCGCTCGCGGTGGGTAACGAGCCCGGCGAGGGGCAGGACCGCCAGCGCCAGCGCGAGTGCAAGTCCGAGCACCAGACTAAAGTGGCCCAGTTCGACGATCATGCCGGTCGCTCGCAGGTCAATTCAGTCATCTCCACCAGCCCTTGATCCAGGAACGCTTGATCCCGGAAGGGCGACGAACCGATCTTTCGCACGACTCGCCGCGGCCAAGTCCACGCCTTCGTGCGCTTCATCCAGAACGTCCTGCACCTCGGGGGGCATGTACGTCTCATCGTGCTTGGCAAGAACCTCTTCGGCGACGAAAACACCCGATTCGCTCAGCTTGCCAAGTGCGATCACGCCCTGCCCTTCGCGAAAGAGATCCGGAAGAATGCCATCGAACTCTACCGTCACTTCGGCGGCATCGAGGTCGCTGATCACGAATGAAATCGTGAGGTCGGTGCCCGTGCGTCGAACGCTGCCCTCGGCGACCATGCCACCAGCGCGTATCGTTTTGCCGACCGGAGCGTCGCCGCCCGCGATCTGCTGCGGCGAATAGAAGAGATTGATGTTCTCCGAAAGCGCGAGCAGAGCGAGTCCAACCGCGGTCCCTGAGGCGACGACCAGGGACAGTACAAGCAGCAGACGATTACGCCGATGCGCCTTCATTGCACCAAATTTCATGTCGCAACACCTCCATTTTCATCGCTGCGCACGTCTTGAGCGCTGCGCCCGTCATTCGCTGCCGCGGTCCCGTCGCTCCCAACCCCGCGCCCGGGGGCTCGCGCGGCCTCACGGCGTTGCCGCAAAAAAAACTGCTGCCGGCCCCTTACGGCAACGACAACATTCAGCGCGAGCACAATCGCGGTCAGGCCGTAAGCGCTCCACACATAGGGCCAATGGCCACCCATGTGCAGAAACTCTCCGAAACTGGCGAAATTCATCGGTGCACGCTCATGCTGGCGTCCCGCTGTCATCACTCGTCGTCATCATTGGGTGGCACCATCGGTCAGGTCGCGGACCCAGCCCGTCCTGCGTTCGCGACGCAGAATCTCCGTGCGGATCCGCATCATCCACACGGTAAAGAAGAAGCCATAGTACGCCACCACCATGATCAGCAGCGGCATCCACATCGAGGCTGGCATCGATGGCTTCTCGGTCAGCGTGATGCTTGATGTCTGGTGCAGTGAGTACCACCAGTCGACCGAGTACTTGATGATCGGAATATTGACCGCGCCGACAATCGCCAGTATCGCGCAGGCCCGCGCGGCAGCGGGCCCATATTCGAGCCCGGAGCGCAGCGCGATCATGCCAACAAACAGGAAGAAGAGGACAAGCGTGGACGTCATGCGGGCATCCCATTCCCAGAACGTGCCCCACGTCGGCATGCCCCAGAGGGCACCGGTAGCAAGCGCGAGAAACGTGATCGAGGCACCCACCGGTGCCGCGCATTGCACCGCCAGGTCGGCGAGCTTCATCCGCCAAATCAGGAAAACCGCGGCTGCTCCGGCCATCATCAAATAGATCGACTGCGCAAGGAAAGCAGCCGGGACGTGGATGAACATGATCCGGTAACTGTGCCCCTGCTGGTAATCGACCGGCGCAAACGCAAGTCCCCAGACCACGCCGACCACGAGCAAAAGACCCGTCGCAAGAGCGGCGATCAGGCACAGTCGGCCCAGGATGCCATAGCACCATCGGGGCGACCCGAATTTGTGAAACCAGTTGAACATGACAATATGCTGTCGGTGATGGGCGGTTATCGGATTAGGAGGCGCCTGTCGTGTCGTGGTCGAGCATTTGACGGATCTGGAGTCGACGCGCCGGGTACAAGTGACCCGAAGGACATGATCAACAAGAAGGCGCACCAAGTCGCCCCAACACGTCGAAAGGGCAATAACGCACGCTTTTTGACCGACCGTTTGCGCGGGAGCGATTCTAGCATTCAAGGGCATGTGATGGCGGCGCGCGGAGCAAGTTTTGCGACTTTTACAGCCATGCAGTGTATTCAACCGGACGCTACCGTCCCGGTCCCACCTTTATTTTTCACCGGCCAATCGACAGGCGTAGCCCGGCAGCCGTCGCGAGCGGGGCAAATCCAATCGCGAGCGCGAGCAACGCGCCCAGCATGAGGCCGTGCGCCGTATAGCTTGCACCCTCGGCACCCGCAGCAACCATCAGGGTCCCAATCACCAGAACCGGGACGTAAAGCGGCAGGATTAAGACCGCCAGGAGCGTCCCGCCTTTGCGCGCACCCAGGGTGAGTGCCACACCGATGGACCCGACCAGACTAAGCGTCGGCGTCCCGAGCAGCAGCGACAGGATCATCGCTCCGATTGCGTCAGCCGGAAGGAAGTACATAACCGCGAGGACGGGGCAGAGGAGCACGATCGGCAAGCCGCTTTGCACCCAGTGGCTCACAATCTTGCCGAGGACAAGCGGCAGAAATGGCCTGCTGGAGACGGCCATTTGTTCAAGCGATCCATCGTCATAATCCGGTCGCAGCACGGTTTCGAGAGACAGCAGCGCGGACAACAGGGCCGCCACCCAGATGACGCCTGGTCCGGCCGCCGCAAGCAGCGCCCGATCGGGCCCCATGCCTAGGGGAAATAGAACGACGACCAGGACAAAGAAGGCAACCGCATTGCCAACATCGGCTGGCCGCCGCCAGGCAATCATGAGATCCCGGCGCAGGATCAACAAAAAGCCGGTCACAGGCCGAGGTCCAGCGTTTGAGAAGGCAGACGCCCCTGCAGGTCCTGGTGCGATGTGAACAGAACCGCGCCACCGGCATCCAGATGTGCACCAATCTGTCGTTCGACCCAGTGCACGCCGTCCGCGTCGAGCGACGCCAGCGGTTCGTCGAGCACCCACACGTCCGGACCGGCGGCATCGTCACCACCGATAGACGCCCGGTTCGCGACAGGCGCCCGCGGGCTAACAAAGGCGAGGCGGGCCAGGTTCACGCGCTTGCGTTGACCCTCGGACAAGGCTGAAGCCGGCGTGTCCTCATAACCGGCGAGGCCGACCGCAGCCAGCGCCTGATCAACGACACGGGAGCCCGTCGCATCACCCGCAAGGCCGACAAGGAATGCCAGATTTTCGGCTGCACTCAGGGCCCCGTTAACACCCGGCCGGTGACCAGCAAACACAAAGCGGGTGTCGTCCGCCCATTCGACCTCGCCGGTGAAGTCCTCAAAGAGACCGCAGAGAATGCGCAGAAGTGTTGTCTTGCCACTGCCATTGGGCCCGCGGATCCGCAACAGGCCGCCAGCCGCCAGTTCGACGTTGAGATCACGGAAGAGGACCCGCTCATTACGCTCACAGGTCAGACCACGTACGGTCAGCATGTCGTAGCAGCCTCTCACGGTGCCGGATTACCGCGCTGTCGCGCAGGGAACACCGCAGCATATTGCTTTAGTTCCATGAAGGGTTGCTGAAAAAGAGCCCGGACCCAATCGAAAAGAGCGCAAGCACAATCAAACTGAAACACTCGCGGCGTTGTGTCACATCCCATAGCTTTGTGTATTTTTCTTATTACTGGTTAGTCTTGCAGGGCTATTGTTCTGCCCGCGGCTCATCCCGGCGGGCGCTGCCAGGGGCCACGGCAGCGGCAAGCGTCGGCCGGGTGAATTGTATCCGGGTACGATCTTCGCCGTCAGCGCTTCTGTCTGACCGCCACGTCGCGCCGAGGTCTGCAATCATAGCTGGCGAGATCCCGAGCCCCGCCGCAATCTCATCTGCGTCACATCCATCGGGGCAGTCTGGCGAGCGCCCGCGAAGATTGGTACTCGGGCGGCAGTGAATCCGAGTTGAACGTCTGGCAACCTGGATTTGACATCGGCAGGCAAGAGCATCAACGGGCCGTTCCTCACCGCGACCGACCCATCTCGGCCAGACGGCGAAACGGAGGTGACCGCAAACTCGGTCGCCTCCAACATCCTGGCCCGACGACGTACCCGGTATGCGCTCGTTAGATGCATCAACAAGACAACAACGACAGTAACCGACGCGAGTACGGTAAACCGGCGTTCCAACAACGAGTAGCGCTTCCATGTCCACTCCGAATGTTTCACCCTTAATCACAGTCTAGCAGGCCAGCGACACGTACTCCTGCCCGGCATATTTGCGCGCTCGTCCGCGTCAAATGACGAGGTTCCGGTCGCTCTGCTTGAACCATCGCCTCGTCTGTCGACAAACCGCATCCAACGCCTGACAACAGAAGGAAACCTGTGGTTCCAACGCTTACAAGACGACAGACCAAAGCGGGTCGGCCATCGCCACGGTCCCTGACGAAAGCGTCCACCCCGGCATCGATTATTCGGGAGGCGGCCGCCACGGGCTGATCTGCCGGGTTGGCGCGGCACGAATCGCGCTCAGACTCATCCTCGTCCTCAGCGTCAGCGTCGCACTGCCCGCTGGCGCAACACGGCTAAAAGACCTGCAACAGCAGCCACCGGCTTCGATCTCAGCGGGTGCGATTCGGGGCGCATTGACAACGTCTAGTCTGGAAAAGCAGTTCCCCGGACTCGGCAAGATGATCGAGCGTGGCGAGTTCGCGACCAACGTCGGGCGGGCGCAAGCGGCCATCAAAAGCAATCCAGATTCAGCCGCAGGATGGGTCCTGCTCGGCTCGGTGCATCTCTTGAACGAACGCGCCGGGGACGCGGCGGACGCGCTGGAGCGCGCTGCCGCCATTGACCCGGACGCCGCGTCGACCTGGTCAAAGCTTGGACTCGCGCGTCTGCAGTCATCGCGGGTGGATACAGACGTCGCTTTCAAGCGGGCTCTGGCCCTGGACTCGGCAAACATGCTCGCCAATGAATGGTACGGCATCAGCCTCGCAGGCCGCGGTGAGAATGCACGCGCTTTCACCCATCTTGCGCGTCTGGAGGGCAATGCCGAAACCTCAATACAGGCCATCATGGAACTCGCTCGGCTGCTCGCGCTGCGGGAACGACACGAAGACGCGATCAAGATGCTGGAACCGCGGGTGCCGCTCGACAGTACGCTCACGCGCGGACATATGATTCTGGCCGCATCAATGCTGGAGGCGAACCGCAACCCAGACGCAGTTACCCGCTTCAATCGCGCCCACGAACTCGGCGCGTCGCCGCGATTCACGCAGCTTGGCATCGCTATCGCCCTTAGGGACTCCGGTGATGCCAAAGGCAGCAAAGCCGCATTCGCGCGACTGTGAAGTCGAACTGGCAGACAACGGACTCGAAGCGGTCAACCGCCTTCACAGTGACGCCTTCGATGTGGTCTTCATGGATTGCCAAATGCCGATCCTCGACGGCCTCACCGCCACCCGCCGCATCCGCGAACGCGAAACGGGAACGGCGACAGAGCGTCAGATCATTATCGCCATGACCGCGCTCGCCGAGCACCGACGATCAAGCCTCGACGCCGGTATGGATGATCACATCACCAAGCCCATCACAATCGACAAGGTGCGGGGCATGCTGGACAAGTGGACCCTGAACCTCGCTGAGACGCATTCTATTTACGGCTCGCGTAAGCGAACGTGAAATCTCGCCCACACACAAACAAACATCTATTCACGGCTCGCGCAGCGAACGTGAACCCCCGAGCGCAATACAAACAAACATTCTATTCACGGCTCGCGCAACGAACGTGATGCGACCTGCTTGACGTCGAGCGCAGGCTGACCTCGCCCCGTACCATTACTCCATTACTCAGCGATGTCGCTCTTCAGCGCCGCGTTTGACGCAATGCCGGCTCCATTTTGCCGGTACTGCTGGCGGCGCTCCTTACTGAACTTGTCAATCTCATCCTTTGGCACACCAAATGAAATGCCCCGCTCAACACCCGGCCGCGCGCGTACGCGGTGGACCCAATCGACAACTCTGGGCTTCGTTGTAATATCAATCTTCGCCCACTTGTAGGACCGAAACCAACACCAGGTGGCAATGTCCGCGACGGTGAATTCGTCCCCACAAATGTAGTCATGCTGCGCCAACTGGTGGTCAAGTACCGCAACCAGCCGCAACGCTTCTTTGTCGAACCGCTCAAGCGGGTGCGCCTTTTCAACATCGTTTGCATCTGTGATGTAGCGCGTATAACTCAGCTTGTTGCCAAAGACCGGTCCGACGTTAGCCGCCTGCCAGTACAACCACGGAATCACATCCCACCGCCGCTCGTCGAGTGGGAAGCGCGACGTTTCGAACTGCTCCCCCAAATACTGGAGGATGGCGCAACTCTCTATGATGGGTCGCCCGTCGTGCACAATCGCTGGAATTTTCTGGTTTGGGTTGATTGCAGTGAACGCGTCGGTGAACTGATCGCCCCCCAGACTGACCGAATGCAGATTGACCTCTGGCAACTGTGCACCCGCTTCCCGTAATTCCTCGATCATGATGGTGATTTTCCACCCATTCGGCGTCGCACCGGTATAGATCTCTAAGCTCATGTGAACGCCCTGACGTGTTCTGATGACTCACCATACCGGATTCGTACCACTTTTCTGAGATGATGCTGCGCCTGCCAATGCGTCGAACGCTGACCAAACCATGCTGCATTTTTACCCTTACCCCCATCCATACCCATTCCGACATGCGCACCCCCATCCATACCGACATGCCTACCGACACCCCCGTCGCCACGTGTTCATCATCACCCTCATCTGCACAATCGGCGGGTGCACGACTGATCGCACGGCACCGGCGGACTCGGCAATTGGGCAACTGACGTTCACGGACGCCGGTCGTTCGGTTTCATATCCAGGTCAAAGCGGCATGTCCGCGCTTTCAACGTTGCGCGGTGCTGCCGACGTCGAGATCGAGGTTCACGACTTCGGAGAGCTCGTTGTTGCCATCAATGGTGTCCGCGCCACGTCCGGCCGAAGTTTCTGGCAGTTTCGGGTGAACGGCGAAGCATCGGTCACCGGCGCGGCCAGCGTCATCGCAGGCACCCACGATGAATTCTCCTGGCGTCTGACCGAACTGCGCCAGCGCGCGGAGACCGCGCGACCCTGACCCGCGTCGCAGGGTCGAGCTAGTGCGGTGCAGGGATGCACCGCCATTTTGCGCAGACCTCTCTACTGCAGGCCTCTTTTCTGGAAGAAAGTGCGGGGTTTGCTTGCAAACCGATGCCCAAGAATTGTCATAGAACGAATTAGCCGCCAGCGACCTTTACTGTGTAACCCGATGCCTGCAACTGGGTCGCGACAAGCTCACGCTGCTCGCCCTGAATCTCTATGTGCCCATCCTTGACCGTGCCGCCTGTGCCACAGCGCTTGCGCAGCGCTTTGCCTACGCGCTCAAGCTCATACGCCGGCACGCCTGTGACCACCGTCACCCCTTTGCCCTTGCGCCCCTTCGTCTCGCGACTGACCCGCACGACCCCGTCGCCAGTGGACGCGGGTTTGTCACGACACACACAACCCGCGACCGGCCGCTGGCAGCCGGTGCAGATGCGCCCCCGATCCGTGCTGTAGACCGTGTTTCCATCCGACGCGCCACGTTTGGGTGTTTTCATCGTGCTTGCCGCTTCCCTTGGTCGTCGGCCCTAGCAGGGTGCTGAAAAAGTGCTTTTCTGCACTTTTTCAGAGTCGCGGGCCTCAGCCCGCTCGCGACAAATCAACGACTTACGTCGTCGATTTTCGGCCGATACATCCATGTATCGGTCTATCAGGCTGCTTTTTCGGCAGCCTGCTAGAGCCATTCGCCGACCTTCGTCCACAGTGTGTAGAGCGCAAAACTGATGTAGATCAATCCGCCAAACGATACCATCACGATATTGAGGAGCCTCGGACGTGCACTCGGTGGCAAGTACTTCAGATTCATATACAAGAGCGCGGGCACGTAACCCGCCATTGCAAAGCCGGACAGCGTCGCGCTGATGAAGAAGAAATCAAGCGCCGAGACCTCGAAGGTTTCAAAGAACCACGTCGCCGCGACACCAATCGCCGAACTGCCGACTGCGATCGTGAGATACATGCGGTTCGCGGCAAAGCCGCGCATGGACTGAAAGTTGGTGTGAAGGAGATCGACCCACATCCGCACCCCGCCGTCCATGCCCGCGAGGATGGAGCTGAAAAGCGCGCAGATGCCGATGACGAGAAACAGATAACGCCCAAAGACACCCATCGGGCCCTCGAGTATGAGTGCAAGATCCCACAGCAACTGCCCCTCCTCCGGGACTATTCCCTGCGGATAGAGAACGACCAGGGCGCCGAACATGAAGAGAAACATCGTGAATGTATTACCGAGCCAGAAGAACACGGTCGAGTCGAGCTTTACGTAACTGAACCAGCTCTTGAAGCGGATGATGTTCTGCTCGGTATCCTTGAAGACGTAGCCGATCTCAGTGTCGCCGGTCTGCGACTCACGGAGTGGATTCAGCAGCACCGGGATGCGTGCGCCCATACCGATACCTTTATCGCGAAGGTAGTACGCGTAGAAGAGGTTGCTGAGTCCACCCGCACCGGCAAACACGAACGCACCGAAAAAGCGGTGGAACGTGAATTCGTCGTCAAGCTCGATGTGGCCGAAATTGACGATGCCGCCCAGCATCGTCCCAACATCGGCGAGCGTACCAATGCTGAACGCGACGAACACCATACCGATGGTGATGATGAGCACCATGCCTGTGATGGATTTCTCGACCGTCGCATAGATCTGCCTAGGCCCGAAGATGATCAGGAGCGCTGCACCAAAGACAACCGCCGTCCAGAACCAGTCCGGGCCGGGACCGTCGACGCCGAAGATCAGGTTTTTCACCGCAACGCCTGCGGCGCGCCCCCACCCCGGCATAAAAGCGCCGACAAACATCAACGTAATGAAGGAATACACCCAGAGTTTCGACATGCGAGCAAAACCGGTGAACGCGCTCTCCCCGGTTGACACCGCCCAGCGGCCGATCTCGATCTGTATCCAAAGTTGCACGAAGACGCCAAGCGCGGCTGCCCACATCATCGAGGGGCCGAATTTTGCGGTGATCCAGGGCCACAGAATGAGCTCGCCCGAGCCAACCGCGAGGCCGATCATCACCGCCCCGGGACCCATCATTTTCCAGGCGCTCTTCTCGCGCTCGGGCAGGTCAGCTTCACGCAGCGCTGGAATGGGAATAGGCATCAGTGTTTCCTCAGAAAAGAACCTGGCCCATGCTAAATGAAGCGTGGGGTACAGCGATAGGGGCCACAACCCGCGCCCATGCGCTCACAACATCGTTAGCCAGTTCCGCTGGCCTCTTTTCTGCAAGCCTCTTTTCTGGAAGATCATGCGAGGTTTGCTAGCAATCCGATGCCCAAGAATTGTCAGGATGACAATTTTGGGACGGCAATAGTTTGCAGAGATAGACCGACGTCGATGAAGCGCCAACCAACGCGGCTTAACCCGCCGATGGGATCACCGCACAGCCGGCGCGTCCGTTGGCACAAGCCTCACAATCTGCCCGCCGGAGTTATGCTCGAAGAGAACATAAAGCTCGCCATCAGGGCCGGTTTCAATATCTCGCATTCGCGCGACGCCCTGAAACAGCGTTTCCCGTTGAATGACAGTATCCCCGGCCAGCACCATCCGGGTCAGACTGCGGTCTTTCAGCGCGCCTACCAGCATGTTGCCCTGCCACGCGGGGAAGGTGTCACCGTCGTAGAAGTTGAAGCTGGAGACAGCAGGCGAGGGCGTGAGATCAACAACAAGCTGCTCGATAACTTTCAGCTCAAATTCAATACCAAGCTCTTTGCCATAATTAACCGGCGTGCCGTCGTAGTCCCGTCCAAGGGAGTACAACGGCCAGCCGTAATTACCGCCCGCTTTCAAGAGGTTAACTTCGTCACCACCGCGGGGTCCCATTTCGGTGCCCCAGAGTTGTCCTGACGAGGCGCGATACTCGAGACCCTGAGGGCTGCGATGACCGCGAGTCCAGATGCTTTGAAGTGCGCCGTCAACGCCGCTATATGGATTGTCCGTTGGTACACGGCCATCATCAAAAACCCGATGGGTTTTCCCCCAGGGTAAATCCAGATCCTGAACACCTACGTGATTATTGACACCTTTCATGCCAACCGAAAAGAACAGGTGATCTGTTTCATCGAAGCAGATCCTTGCGCCAGCAACGATATCCGTCATGGTGCTGTAATGTTCAATATCAGCTTGCCAGATCATTTCCTCGTCTACCCAGCGATCGTCTTTGAGTCGCCCGCGTATAACCCGAACCATGGAGACTGGTTGACTTTCAGCGCGACTCAGCTTGTTGCAGTTCTCGCACCGGTCGCCGTAGGAGAGGTAGATCCAACCGTTCTTTTCGAAATCAGGGTGCAGTGCAACATCCAGTACCCAGCCCACGCCCCATTCCTGCTCCATGCCGAGGATGTAGGTGTCGTCATACCCCTTTGGTGCGCCGCTCACCAGCGCAGACTGTTTGCCGTCCGCAGAAATGATCGAGAGGCCCCGCTTCTTTTCCGTTAGCAGAATTCGACCGTCCGGGAGCGGCGCGATTGAGTACGGCAGGGGGTCGAGGCCGGTGATGACCGGTTCAAAGCGGAAGCTGTGTTTTTCAGTTGCGATTTCATCTGTCGGCACCGTTAACGGTCCGCTGTAGTTGAAATCGTCGTAGTCGTAACCCGCGCGCTGTTCGATAATAAAGAAGGCGATGTTATCGATGGTGTCTTTATCGAGAGTCTCTGACCACGCTGGCATACCTTTGCCTGGCGCCCCATCACTGATGCTGCGTTTGAGCTCGATGAGTGAATCACCCTTATTGAGCTCAACACCGACAAGCGGCGTGCCCTGGGCAGCGCCTTCGAGCTTCTCGCCGTGGCACACCGCGCAGTTCTCAGCGTAGAGTCTGCCAAAAAAATAGTTGCCTATTTCTTCGACTGATACCCCTTCCGGTAAGGGAAATGGGGGGTTTGGGGGTTCTGCCGCGCTCGCCAGGAGGCTGGAGAACAACAATGCACTAAGGATCACGGCTTTCATGGGTCCACCTTTCAAATTGGGGTGACTGGATATCACACTGCAGAGAGAAAGTGTACGCGCGGGTTGGGGTATCGAGCACTAAGCGATCGTTAGATTCCGAGAGATTCCGAGAGATTCCGAGAGATAGAAGTTAACCCGGAATGTGCGAATCGAGGACACGACTACGATAGACAGATCATCACAGCTCCTAACTCCTTTCGCCCGCCACGCCTCGCACCTCACCGCACCTCACCTTCTGCTCACCTCCTGCCAGCCCGGAACTGCGATAAGATTCCGCACTAACCCCTCACACTTGACACCCACACCTCACGAGAGAACGCGACAATGACCACACGCGGCAGACGCAGTTTCTGGACCTGGGGCTGGCAATCGGACGAGCCAACCCCCGCCGCGCGCGACGACATGGCGCGCCAACTGTCAGAGCAGTACGGCACCGCGGTTACCGCGCCGCCGATTCCAAAGATCGACGACATTGAACTCCGCGCGCCCCGCGTGCGCATCCCGGGCGCCATCTCGGCCTATGTCACGACCGACAAGACCGAGCGGGGCATCCACACTTACGGCGGCCATTTCCTTGAGTTCAACCGGGCAGTGAACGGTGACTTCGCGTCTCCCCCCGATGCCGTTGCCTACCCCGCAACCGAGAATGAACTGGAAGCGGTGCTCGCATGGTGCGATGAGAGCGGCCACGCGGTCATTCCTTACGGGGGCGGCACGACCGTGGTCGACGGCGTGTCGGTTCCCGAGTCAGCCGATGGCGCGGTCACCATCGACACTGAACGCATGAACCGCATCCTCGAGATCGACCCGATATCACGGGCGGCACGCATCCAGGCGGGCATTTTCGGCCCCGATCTCGAAGATGCCCTGCGTCCACAGGGTTTCACGCTGCGGCATTTCCCGCAGAGTTTCCCGTGGTCGACCCTCGGCGGCTGGATTGCGACCCGGTCCGGCGGCCACTACGCCACCAACCACACCCACATCGATGATTTCGTCGAATCGTCGCGCATGATCACTCCCCGGGGCGCCTGGGAGTCGAGGCGCTTGCCGGGCAGCGGCGCGGGGCCAAGCCCTGATCGCATGGTGCTGGGCGCAGAGGGAACGACCGGCATCATCACCGAAGCATGGATGCGCATTCAGCAGCGTCCCACCTTCCGTGCCACCGCCGGGGTTGTGTTCGATGACTTCCTTAAAGGGGCAGACGCCGCTCGTCACATCGTGCAGGCAAAACTCTGGCCCGCAAACCTGCGACTGCTCGACCCGGTGGAAGCCGGGCGCGCGGCCGGTCTTTCCGGCACCGAGTCGCTCCTGATCATCGGCTTTGAGTCCGGTGCCCTGCCCCAGGGCGACCTCATCCGTGCGGCTGTCGGCATCGCGCGGGACTGTGGCGGCACCATCGATGACGACGACGTCCTGATTGCAGACAGCGCCGGCACCGTGACCGGCAGGGAAGGCGCGGTCGGCAACTGGCGCAGCAGCTTTATCGGTGTAAACGCCGGACTGACCGCCGGCCTTGGCCTCATTGGCGACACCTTTGAGACTGCAATCACGTGGGACGCTTGGCCCGATTTCGACGCGCTTGTGCGCGAACGCGTAAACGCCGCATTGGGCGAGGTCGTAAAGGGGCATTCAGCGCTCTCGTGTCGATTCACGCACGTCTACACCGACGGACCTGCGCCGTACTACACCTTCTCGGGACTTGGCACCAAAGGCGGCGAAGCCGAACAATGGCAGGCGATCAAGGATACCGCGAGCGCTGCCGTGATCGAGGGTGGCGGCACCATCACCCACCACCACTCGGTTGGACGGATGCACCGGGCCGGGTGGGCGCAGCAACGGCCGGACCTTTTCGAGGCAGCGCTCCGCGGTGCGCGCAGTGCACTCGATCCCAATGGCATCATGAATCCCGGCGTCTTGTACGATCCCTGAGATCAAGACCATGGCCTTACTCTCAAGATCCTTCGCGTTCTGCATCATCTGCCAGCTTCTGCTGACCGACGCCATCGCGGCGACGTCTCACGACTCGCCCGAACGGATCGCCTTCAATTCGACCTACGACCGCTATCTGCGCGCAGAACGCGAGCACCGCTGGACGGATGCTTTGCCCGCTGTCGAGCAATCACTGGCCCTCGGCCTGCAAACCTTCAGAGAAGACGGCATCAACATTGCCAACCTGCGGGTGAAGCTCGCGACCGTGCTCAACCGCACGGGAAAAACGGGGGGCGGCGCACGCGCGCGATCATTGCTGGGCGCAGCACGGCCGGTCCTCGAAGCCGCTTATGGCACCGATAGTCTGGAGGTCGTTGATCTCCTAATCGAAACGGCCGTCGCCGAGCACGACCCGACGCGGCTCATTCGCACTGTCAGCCTGTTGCGCATGGCCGTGAAGAACGCGCGTCAGGGCGGCGCAGAGATGCTCGCCGAGGTCAATTTCACGGCCGGCACCGCGCTCCTCAAACTGCGGTCATCCAGTGCGGCGGAACCCTTCCTCGCCCGGTCCCAGGCGCAATATCACGAGATCTTTGGAGACGCCGATCTGCGTACGGCAGTGGCGAGCCAACGCCTTGGCATCGTTCGCCTGCGCAAGCGCAACCCGGGCGGCGCTCTGCCGCTCCTGTCCACAGCTCTGAAGGCCTTCGCGCGCCATCCCCACGCACGCGCGCAGGAGGTGCAGACGCTGACCGCGCTCGTCGCAGCGATCGAGCGCACCGGCCGACATGACCAGGCAACACCGCACTGCGTCCGGGTTGCAGAGATGCTCGCTGTCGACGGCAACGCAGCCCCATGGCCCATCGTCAGCACGCCGCCAGCCACACCTCGCGTCCCGGTCACCGATGGCGGCGCGGAGGTGGTCGTCGGCTTCAACCTCGATGAACGGGGTATGATCTTCAATCCGATCATCATCTCGTCGACCGACGGACGCCTCAACGCGGCGGCCCTGCGTGCTGTTCGCAAGGATCGATACACGCCCAAACTCGCTGCCGGAACACCGGTCAAGGCAGAGGGCCTGACGCGCCGCCTGCAGTTTCACTAAACGCGGTCTGGCTGTTCCACGGAAGGCTGTTCCACGGAAGGAATGTCATGAACGCGGTTTCACCGAGGGGACAGCATTGAGCAAGACCAGGAGCAATCCATGAATCGCGATGACTTTCTCGCAGACGCCCAGAAGCCGGACAGATCTGGTCCGACGAGCGACCCGCCGACGCAGACCCCGCAGCCGGACAAGAAGGCAACCGGCATCTTCTACCGCAAAGATCGGGAAGGCGTCAGCGTGCTGCTGGACGGCCAGGAAGTGTTCAGGTATCCAACGATTGACGAACTGGTGCGCACGCATATAAAGGCCGTGCACAATCTGCGCAAGGTCCAGCAGGAAGAGGCCGAACGAATATTCGGCAACCAGTACAAATCAATCCCCGACTGAGCGTCAGTCCAGGTCCTGTGCGGCAAAATTACCCTGCGAAACCGGCAGATGGACGGTGATCCCGTCAAGGTCGGATGTCATCGTGATCTGGCAGGCGAGACGGCTGTTGGCGCGGGGGTCATCGGCGTACGCCAGCAGTTCGTCCTCGTCGGGAATCCGCGGCGGCAGCAGCGCCAGCCATTCCGGCGGAATATAGCAGTGGCAGGTGCAGCAATTGCACGCACCGCCGCATTGGGCGCGGATGCCGTGGATGTCATTATCGAGCGCACAGTCCATGACCGTTTCGCCCTCTGGAACCGTCCCCGACTCCTGTGTACCGTCCGCCTGGACGAAGTGGACTCGCAGCAACGAGGCATCCTTCGATCGATTGATAGCGCAGTTTAACGTCGGCTTATCCAGCTTGCACTCACCACGCGCTTATGGCACGTTGCGTCCCTTCTTTTTCGCAGGCTTGTCGCTTTGATCCTCGACCTTCACACGCATTCCATCAAGTCCGATGACGGCCGCGCCAAGGTCGAAAACTACTGTCAGTGGATTCGCTCTAAAGAGGTCGGCATCGACGGCTTTGTGCTCACCGAGCACCGCCAGTTTGACGATGACTCCGACTATTCAGGGCTCGCCAGCAAGTACGGACTGACGATCTTGAAGGCGAGCGAAGTTGAGACCGAATATGGCCATGTCCTTGTCTTTGGTATCAACGATGCCATCCACGCGGCCTTCGATTTTGCGGATATCCGCTTGCCACTCGCGCAAGTGATCGAAATCGCAGACAACAATGGTGCAATCGCCGCCCCCTGCCATCCCGGCCGCAAGCGCGTGGGCATGTATGCTCATATCGACGAGTACGGCGTGCCTGAAGGCGTGCGCATCGTCGAGGTCTACAACGGTGGCAGCCGCGACAACGAAGACGACATCTCGCTCAAGATGGCCGAAGAACAAGGCTATCTCGGCATCGGCGGCTCTGATTCGCACATCGTCAGTCATGTAGGCCGCTGCGCAACCGAATTCCCCGCCGACCTCGGCAGTGAACAGGAGTTGGTCGAGGCGCTGAAGGCGGGCGAATTTACCGCGCTGAACCTGCGCGCCTAGATACACCAGCAGTCGACGAGACACCGGGGCCAAGCCAACACACCAACAACCAGACCTTCCTCCGGACGGAGAGAAGCCAAAATCAGGCAGGTGACACTATGGATGACGACGCAGATATCGTTGAGCTGAAGGAAAAATTCTTGAAACGCGGTGACATCACGAGCGAAGGCACTTTCAAGTTAGAGGCCGACAAACTTGCCGGCTTCGCCAAGGCCACGGGCCAAACCGCTTCCCGCTTTACTGACCCCGCGGATCCCGACTTTCAGGCGGCGCCCACGTTCCCCTGTTCGCTCGCCACCGGGCGCATGCTGCCACAGGACTTTCCTGACTTCGGCGGCATGGGTATGGACGCGGGCAAGGCCGTTGAGCTCTTGCAGCCCATTCGCCCGGGCGTCACGATCACCGGCAAGAGCCACCTGCACGACATCTACACGAAGACCGGTCGTTCGGGCCGCATGATCTTTTATGTGTCGCGTCTCGAACTCTTCGATGAGGACGGCAATCACCTTGCCAACTCCGACAGCCGCAATGTCATTCGCGAGAAGCCGACCGGCTAACAGGACAGACGCTGCAAATGAAATCAAGCGACCGCAAGTTAATAACGAGACCACTATGGCTATAGAAAAACTGTCCGATATCGAGTTCGGTGTGGATCTCCCCGCGTTCGAGCCGGACACCAGCCTCAACAATGTCATCGCCTTCACCGAAGCCGCCGGCTGGGGCGGCCGCGGCCGCTTTACCGACCACGAGGCAGCACGCAAAGAGGGCCTGCCCGGTGCCATCCTGCCCGGCATCATGAGTCAGGGATTTCTGTCCTCCATGATCCTGCGCTGGGCGCCGACCGCGGACATCAAGACGGTGGACACGGTGTTTCGTGCGCCCGTTCTCGTGGATCAGCCGCATACGATCACCGGTGTCGTCACCGACATCAACGAAGAGACAAGCGTCGTTGAGATCGACATCACGATCACTAACGAGAAGGGCGAAACGCGCGTGTTCGGAACAGCGACGGCGGTCATTCCCGCCTGATAAATTGGTTGTCATAAAAAAGCCGGGCATCGCCCGGCTTTTTTATGGTCACACTGGCAGGTTGCTGGAAAAGTGCTTTCCTGCACTTTTCCAGAGTCGCGGGCCCTCAGCCTGCTAGCGGAGATTTTCTCAGGTCAGCGCACGCCGCCTTCGACTGACCGGATGAAGTCAATGAAGAGCTTCACCTCGTGCACGTCCCCAAGTTCGGCATCCACCCGTTGCAGCGCTTCGACCTCGCTCAGATCGGAACGGAAGTACAACTTGTGCGCATCCAGGATCGCACTGATCTTCTCCCTCGCAAGGCCATATCGGCGCAGCCCGACGATGTTCACGCCCTTGATTTCGATCCGATTGCCATAGCCCGACGAATACGGCGGAATGTTCTTGTCGATCACCGAGCCGCCACCGATGAACGAATACGAGCCGATGCGCAGGAACTGCACGACGCCGACCTGACCACCGAGCGTCACATGATCATCAATCACCACATGACCGGACAGACCAACGTAGTTAGCGAGCACATTGCCATCGCCGAGCACGCAGTCGTGAGCGATATGGACGTACCCCATTAGCAGATTGTTGTTGCCAATGCGGGTCTCACTGACCCCGGTCACGGTGCCCACATGCACACTGACCGACTCGCGGAACTGGTTGCCGTCGCCGATGACGAGGCACGTCTCCTCCTGACGATACTTCTTGTCCTGGGGTTCGGGGCCAATGATCGAGAAGGGATAAAACACATTGCCCTTGCCTATGGTTGTCTTGCCCTCGATCACAACATGGGAGATGAGGCGACAGCCATCCCCCAGCTTCACCTTGGGACCGACGGTGCAGAAGGGGCCGATCTCAACGCCGGCACCGATCTCGGCGGCCGGGTCCACAATGGATGACGGATGAATGTTGCTCATTTTAGATGGGTAAAACTCACAGTGAGGACGGTTGGATCACGCCGCGCTGACTTCCCGCACATCGCCGGGCACGGGTGAAAACGCGTCGGAGTGCTGAAAATAAAGCGGTTGTGTCGCCGCTACCCGACCGGCTCAAAGAGCGGTATGCACACGTCCTCATGCGCCTCCCAGGTCACTCGAACCCGCTGGCCGATCGATACATCGGTCAAAGGATCTTCGACCCCAACGACGTTGGTGAGCACCCGAAAGCCCTCATCGAGGTCCACCCAGGCGATCGCATAGGGCACGCGGTCACGAAAATAGGGATGGTAACTCTGTCGCACCACAGAGTAGGTGTAGACGGTGCCGAGACCCGCGGAAATCTTCCACGCAAGCGCGCCGTCAACGCAGCCCGTGCAGTGCTGGCGCGGGTAAAAAACGACCTTGCCGCAGCCGCCACACTGTTGGTAGCGCAGTTCCTTGTCGGCGGTCGCCTCCCAGAATGCCTGCGTGTCGAGTTCAGTCAGTCGCGGCAAGGGCCTTGTTGCTTCAGCCATGATCAGTCACTCCCCAGTATCACTGTGCCGCCTGAATGGCGGGAACCTAACGATCCGCCGTTGCCATGGGCAACCGCAAGTCGCGCACCGTCAACCTGTGAGGTCGACTCGCCGCGAAGCTGACGCGCCGCTTCTATCAGCAGGAAAATGCCCCGCATGCCGGGATGGTTGGATGACAGTCCACCACCATCGGTATTGAGGGCCGGGCCATCACCCCGTCGGTCAAAACGCAGACGCCCCCCTTCAACCCAACTGCCGCCCTCCCCTTTCTTGCAAAAACCAAGATCCTCAAGCAGCGTCAGCACTGTGATGCTGAAGGAATCGTAGATCATCGCGACGTCCATCTCATCGGCGCGCACGCCGGCCTCGCCGAACGCGAGCGGTGCAGATTGCGCGGCCGCACTCGTCGTAATATCACCGCCAGCAGTGGGGTATTTGGTCGCTTCACCCGTGCCCAGAATCCACACCGGCGGCTTCTTGCAGTTAGCTGCCACCTCAGGTGACGCGATGACGACCGCGCCACCACCGTCGGAAATCATGCAACACTCAAGCAGGTGCAAGGGATCTGCAATCATGCGCGAGCCGACCACGTCGTCAATCGTGGTTTCGCGGATATCCAGAAATTCAAGCGCGGTCATGGCAGCGACCGCCTCTGGATTGCGCATGGCGTGCAACCGGGTCGCCGTCGAGATCTCAGCAAGCTGCTCACTCGTGGTGCCGTAATCGTGCATGTGTCGATGCGCGACCATCGCGTAATTCGAGATCAGCGTCATGCCGTAGAACGACTCGAGATTGTCCGCGGGGTGCATGCCAACGCCGCCGCCGCCCACACCGATCGCGGTAGAGGTTGAATGGGCGGTCGAGCCGTAGGTCAGCAGCGCGACATTCGCCTTGCCCGACGCGATATCCCGATGTGCGTGAGCGGCATGGAACTCATAGGAACTGCCACCGACGTTCGTCGTGTCGATCACCGACGGCTGGATGCCGAAGTAATCGGCAATGGTTAGCCCACCAAAGCCGCCACCCTCGCCCGCATCATAGATGGCGTCCACGTCGGACCAGTTGAGACCCGCATCCTTGAGTGCACTCGCGGCCGACGCTGCCTTGATCTGCAACGGCGACACCAGCCCTTCCACGGCGCGGGACGGATATTCATGAATGCCGACTATCGCGGCCTGTCGATCCTTCGCTGGCATGGAACCCCCGAAAAACCTCGATGATAACGCGACCACCGGTCACAGGCGACCGTTGCCGTGTAGCCCCTGTTCTCCTCTTCTCGACGCTACGCTCCTCGCCGCTCCTCTCCTCGCCGCAGCAGCTCTCCTCCTCGCCGCCGCGCTCCGGGTTCGCAAGACAAACGCCCACGACTCGGACCTGCCGCCGCTACCGGCTTGGTTTGAAGGGTTAAGAAGGGTTAGAAGGGTTTACATCCAGGACCGGTGATCGCCGTGACTGCCCGGTGCCTCAACTTCCAGGAGACCAAAGTCCATGATCTGACGCGCGACGGTTACATCGATGAAAGGCATCCGGATCGAGCGCGAGGCAACACGCAACTTCAGGGTTGCGAGGCCGCGCCTGCGCATGAACGGTGACTGGGTGAACGACACCCCCTGCAACTTGTAGGCCTGCATCACGACGTAATCAATGCCAATGATGCCGCCACGCCCAATGATCATCTCGCCGTCAACGGCTATGCCTTTGCGCAGCCATGTCAGATACATCAAGACCATGTGGGTCGCCCAAAGCGGCAGTGGCAGCGCTGCGAGCTTCCACTCAAGGCCCAACCCGAAACCCGCGGCAACCACGACGTACAACGTTGTCCAGACGATGGCGAGTTTTGCAAAGTAACGGATATGACTACACGCAAAGTCGAGGTCCACCGGATTCGGGATCGGCACGACCTCCCAGGCCAGTTCATTGGCTTGCTGGCGCGTGATGGTCGGGACGAGGACCTTCTCGTCCATCATCCCGGCCTGCTTGTGGGAGAGTTGCTCAAACACGAGATTCAAACGCCCGAGTACACGGTCCAGCCAGTCTTCGCGAAAGAGGATCGTCTGCACCCTCGACTTGCGCATGTGAATCTCGTGCTTGGTCAGCAACCCGCGATGCACGGAGAACGCATCGTTCGTGCCGTAGAGATGAAAGTTGTAGTACGAGAAAATGGAACCGAGCACCGAGAGTCCCGCTACGATCAGCACAGACAAGACGAGGGCGCTCGCAAACAGCAACAGCATCATCCCCACCGATTGGCTGAAAAACTCTTCCGGGTCAATGCCAAGACTCATCACAAAAACCGGAATCTGGTCACCGCCCTGGCCAATCACCGCACCGACCCCGCCAAGGATGATCCAGGCACGATTGTTGGTCAGCCCATGCAGGATCAGATCTGGCAACTGACGATCAATCAGCAGATCACCGGCTTCAAGCAGATCAGACGACGGCGCATCGTCTGCGACGTCATCACGCGCCAGGTGCGCTTTGCGTTCAAGTATCTCTTTGCGAATGGCCTCTGCTTCGTCCGCCTCAAGTGCCGCGAGATAGACCTCGTCGCCGGACGACCCGGCGCTGTCTATCTTGATGGTCACGAGACCCATCGGCCGCAGGTAAAAAGGATACTCGAATGTGACGTTCTGGATGCGCACAAACGCGAGGTCCAGTTGTTTCTTGAAAACGATCCCCTGGCGTACCAGGACGCTGTCATCCCGCAGGGAATAGGCGAAGGTGCGGTAGTGCAGCACCGCCCACAGCACAATCGCTGCGACAATCGCGAAGAGCACGAGGCCGATAATCAACTCACCCGGCAGACGCGTGATGCCATACGCAAGCGGAATGAGCGCAAAGAAGTTGTTGACGAGGTGCCGGAGCGCGCTCGCGATGTTGTGCAGCACTGACCAGGCAGAGAGCCGCTGCCAATCGGCAAGCGTGGCGCTGCTCGTCACATACCGACCTTGTGCGCGAGCGCATGCTCGCGGAGATCTTCGGCGACCGCCAGCGGCAACCCGGGAATCGTAAATGTGGCCGATCCGCTGCCAGCACTGAACATCTTCACGCTGGCGAGCCCCGCCCGCTTCTCGATTGGCCCGCGGTTGACCTCCACATGCTGAACCCGCGCGAGCGGCTGCACCGACTGCTGCCGCCAGAAGACACCGGAGTAGTAGGTGAGGTCATGTTCGCGCACGCCGTAGCCGCGAGCCCTGGCGGCCGCATAGGCGTGACCGGTGACGACAATGCCGGCAACGATGACCGCAGCCACGAGGATCGGAAACTGGGGGTAGGGAATCGACTTGACGAAACCTATCACCGTCAGAACAACCAGCACCACCACCCAGAACAGCAGCGAGACCACCGTATTGATGATGGCATGCCGGCTATCGACACCGTGCCGGGCAACCGTTGCGGATTCGGGCATGTCCGCAAGGGACACATTGAGATTGGTGAAGGCCAACAAAACACTCCAAAGGCAGCCTTTGATCTTAGCCAACGCCCGGGGATGAGAGAAGCCCCTTGCAGGATTGGACTAGAGATCCACGCTTATTATTGGACGTGACAACACACTGTTTTGGTAAAAAGGGTATGACGGAAAGGGCTTATAGTAAGACGCGGCAATCGAACGAACACTAACAACCGACAAGCAATCGACTCCCAATCGAAGAGCAACCCGAGAGGCGATCATTGGACAATCAGGCACAAATTGACTTCTGGAACGGTACGGGCGGTGACAGTTGGGCCCGGAACCAGGTGGCACTCGACGGGATGCTGTCCCCGCTTGGCGAGGCCGGGATTCGACGTCTCGATCCCCAGTCCGGCGAGAAGGTCATCGACGTAGGCTGCGGCTGTGGCGCTTCGTCACTGCAGATGGCCCGGCTTGGATGCGACGTCACGGGTGTCGATGTCTCAGAGCCCATGCTTGCCCTCGCCCGACGACGGGCAGACGACGAGAAGCTCCAGGCTGCTTTCACCTGCGCCGACGCCGCGACCCACGCCGCGAGCGGTTTCGATGGGCTCTTTGCGCGCTTTGGGGTCATGTTCTTCGCCGATCCGACCGCCGCTTTCGCCAATCTGCACAGCGCCCTGAAGGCAGACGGACGCTTGACCTTCGTCTGCTGGCAACCCGTTTTAAACAATCCGTGGATCGCGGAGACGATGAGCATCCTGATACGGCATGTCGGGCCGCAAACTCCAGGCGACCCTCACGCGCCGGGGCCCTTCGCGTTTGCCGACCCGGCGCGGGTAACGCGCATTCTCGAGGAGGCCGGTTTCGGCGACATCAGTGTTGACGGGCACAATGAGGACATTCTGATGGGACCCGACACAGACACGGCCCTGCGCTTTCTCTCGGAAATTGGACCCACGTCGCGCCTGCTGGCGGAACAATCGGATGCGGTCAAAGAAGCCGTGCGAACAGAACTCGAGAAATACGCAAATGCCCATCTGACGAGTGATGGCGTGAGGATCGGCGCGTCGGTTTGGGTGGTCAGCGCCTCTGCCTAGTCGGTGCTGACCCGATTGACTCTGTCGGTCCGGGGCATAGACTGCGAGCAAAACCACCATGCGGTTGGCCGCCGCCGGACGCACAAAGACGACGAACAAACTGAAGCAAGCAACCGGGAAAATAACGCATGACTGCCGAGACCAAAAGCACACGAATCCAAAACGAATCGCACGCTGCGAGACAAGCCTATTTCGAGCAGGGCCAGAAGCGCGCATTAGCGCTCGGCAATCGCGGCCCGCTACGCTTCAATGCGGACGGATCCATCCACGATGACATCATCGAGGCGTACTGGAAGTACGGCTTCTATGTGCTCGAAGGCGTGGTCGGCAACGAAGAGCTTGAAGAGCTCCGATCAGACTTCGCCCACGTTCTCGATCACGCACCCGCGGCGCCGGGATCGGCGGTCGACAACAAGGGGCGACCCGCCATCAATGCCCCGTTCGAGCGGGTCAACTTTCAGTTCGCCAAACCCCTGTCAGACCCCATGGGAGGCACAGGCGCAGCAAACGGAC
>Ga0114999_10001349_pt1 | contig 34294 bp, 33 predicted proteins | sample ArcticOcean_MG_C_3_FD_89820 | JGI IMG/M metagenome (GOLD analysis project Ga0114999, IMG submission 89820) | Marine microbial communities from western Arctic Ocean - ArcticOcean_MG_CB8_126 | ecosystem: Environmental > Aquatic > Marine > Oceanic | place: Arctic Ocean: Canada Basin | collected...
CGGGTGACTTTTGGCAGCTGCAGGGGGGGCATTAGCATCGTACCGTCGTTTATTGCTGTCTTCAATGTTGAATGGGTGTAAACGAACACCCTCTGTTCCAACTATCGGCGTGGATCTCTTGAACTTGAGAATTTCTTTCAGAGAGGATCGTACCGGCTCGTCGGTTTATGTCGGGGAATGCCGAGTCTGGTCTGGCGAAATCTGCGTATTGTGTTCAGAACAAGTGGCCGAGGCCAACCGACAGCTGCCACGGTTGAGATGCCTGCAATCCATGGGCGATATCCGCACGCAAAACAGGTGCATCGTAGACGGTTGGCAGGCCAAAGCGCAGGCCGGCGCCCATCGAGGATACCCAGGTCCGCCGATCGAATCCGGGTGTCCAGGCGCTGCCAGTATCAGCAAAGAAAGCCGCACCGACGACTATCTTCGGGTGTTGCCAGAAAACGGGCCGTGCCTCAATGCCGACCAGAATGCGTCTGGTGCCGTCGAAGCGACGGGGGGCATAGCCCCGCAGGCCGGAGTCGATACCGAGCAATAGCTGCGAGCCTTGATCTTCTGTTCGGTGCAGTGCGTGATAGGAAATTCTGGCTGCGAGCACGTGTCGTTCCCCAACGCGCACATAGCTGCTGCCGGAGGCGCTGGCAATCAGATGCCACGGCTCTTGATCCCGGCAGCGCGTACTGACTGACAGCAAGCCAAAAAAGAAGCCATTTGCTGTGACATGGCCTCGCGGTGCCAGCTGAATCGCAACAAGGGGGTAGTTGAGATCCGAGCCAAGAGCACGAGCCGAAAGGCCTGCTGTCGCCGTGAGCCAACCACCAATCTGCAGATCTTCGATTTGCCCTAGGCCGCGGATGAATTGTCGGCGGGCATACACCGGTTGCCAGAGCGTCAGCGAAAGGCTGGGAATCACGCGGCGGCGCGACGTTGGTTCGTAAGCGTAGGGGGCGTCTGCTACAAAGTCTCGATCGCTGATGCCAAGTCGTATCCCCGGCCGGATTTTCCACGAGCCGCTGCCTGCCTGAATTCCTCTCGCCTGAATACTTCCTGATTGATTGCCTGTCCATGGGGATTCAGTCGACTGGCTCCGACTTTGCCGAAAGGATGTGGACTGGACGATCCACAGGCTCGCCCCGGTGAACTCATCATTGTAGCGGGCCACCAATTCACCTGACTGATACAGGCGTTGGCGTTGCCTGTCCTGTGTCACAGACACGCCGTAGGCCCAGCGTGTGTCGAGGGCATGAAAGGGTTTGGCTACCGACAGGGATAGGTCTCGACTCTCGTTACCGGCATATCCGGCGCTGACCCGAAGTGCGTGTCGTGTCGCAGCCAAACGCGGCTCACGATAGGTGGCGCTGATCCGATCGCCGCTGATGGCATCGTGGAAGAACGTCACCTGAGCGATCTGACCTCGGCCGAGGAAATTGTAGTCGAGGGCGACGAGTCCATAGGAGAGGTCCTCTGCGTCGCCGTCGAGCAAGGGGGACAAGGCTCGCGCATGACGCTCTGCCACTTCGACAATGGCACGCGCTGTCAGTGGATGCCCCGGGCCTGCATCATGTCGATCACTCCCAGAGACCGCTTCCATTCGAAGTCGCACGTCTGTGAGGAACAGTAGTCGGCGTAGATTTCGTTGTGTTTCTGTCGCACGATCCGCATCAATCGTGTCGCCGATGGCGAAGAGCAACTCTCGCCGCACGATGTCATTGTGGGTGCGTGTCGTGCCACGAATCTCGATCTGTTTGATGAGCCACCGTGCAGACGACTCGTCGCCCAGCACCGCACTGCAGGTGAGCAGTTGCAGTACGACAAGGCACGCCCACCCCTTGGACGAGAGGGTACCTGTCGGCGCGGGTGGTCTGCTGGACGAGAAAGGTTGGTTGGCTACCTTGAGCGGCAGATGGGCCTGGATGATGCAGATGCGTCCGGTGACCCGGAGCTGCCGACCTCGAAGAAAAGAGAATGCCATGTCAGCGACGGATACAGAGCAAGAGAGAATGAAGGGTGTCTTCGGCCTGTTGCCGACGCCGTACAAAACAGATCTCGAAATCGACACCCAGGATCTGCGGTCGTTGGCGGACTTCTGCTGCCGGTCCGGTCAGCATGGAATTGTATGGCCGGTCATGGTGGGAGAATTCTATTTCCTCGGAGAGGCTGAACGTATCGCCGCTCTCGATGAAGTGCTGGATGTCGTGGCGGGGCGCGTACCCGTTGTCTTCGGCTGTTCAGGTGTGTCGGTGCCGCAGGTTGTTGAATTCGCCCGTGCCGCGGGCCGGGCAGGTGCCGACTCCGTGATCGCCATGGCCCCAGCACAGACGAATCAGGATGTGGCCATCGATATGTATCACCGTCTGGGAGATGCCTTCGATGGTCCGATCATGTTACAGAATGCCGGGGGGTATGCTCCACTCACGGGTGAGCAAATTGCGACACTCGTCGAGCAAGTGCCCCACATCGATTACATCAAGGAGGAGCGTCATCCCGGTCCCCGTCATATTGCTGAAGTCAGAGATCTTGTAGGAGACAAGGTAAAGACGATCTTCGGCGGCGCCGGTGGTCGTCTTCTGCCGGACGAGACCCGACGTGGTGCCGATGGCTGTATGCCGGCCTGCCAATTTGGCGACATTCTGGCGCGTTTCTACGCTCTGTGGTGGGATGGAGATGAGGATGCCGCACGGGCCCTGCATCGTCGTCTGCTGCCGCTGATCAACCTGGAGAATCATGCGTTCTTCCGCTATATCCTGCAGCTGCGCGGCGTGATATCGGCGATGACGGTGCGGGCGCCGGGGCCAACATTGGATGCCGCCGACGGCGAAGAAATCGCCATCCTTCTACAGGCGCTGGACGCGCAGGATGTATGCGCCGATTTCCCCTTCTCTGACCAGGTGTAGAACACGTGGCCATCGTCGAACGCAGTACGTGGGTCGTGATGAACGATGGTGTTCGCCTGGACACAACCATCTGCGCGCCAGTTGGTGAAGTGCCCGCGGGAGGGTGGCCCTCGGTGCTGCTCATCCACGGTCACGGAGACACAGCCTGCAAGGCCAGTTGCTTGCCGCGTGCCAGACGACTGGCCGAGCGCGGATACATGAGTGTCGCCTATTCCGTTCGTGGCCAGGGCGCCTCAGAAGGTCTGTGTTTTCACATGGGGCCGAGAGAGTTGTTCGACCTACAGGATGTCATCGACTGGATCTTCGATCAGTTGCCGGCGCACGCAGAACGTCTTGCCGTCGCAGGGTCCTCACAAGGCGGGTGGCACAGCTACATGGCCGCCGCCCATCATCCGCGTGTGGCGACGGTTGTTCCAGAAAACATCTTCACCGACTACGCTGAATTTGGTGTGATGAATGGCTGTCTCAATCGCTGGTTCTTTGCCCGGACGATGCGGCGTAGAATCCTGAGTGCAGGATTTCAGGATCTGGCACGTACATGGGCCTTGTCTGGCGAGTGGGACGTGTTGCAGGAGTGGCTGCGAGACCGGTCGCCGGAACTCTTCGTCGAGCGCATACGTTGTCCCGTTTTCATTCTTCATGGCTGGCACGATGTGGGGATGCCGCCGAATCAGGCCCTCAGCATGTATGACAAGCTGCGCGTCCCAAAGAAACTCTATCTGGGGGGCGGTGGGCACGATGGCCAGGATGATCCCGGGGCGCAGGCACTGCGTGAATCTCTGGTGGATCGTTGGCTCGACCATTGGCTCAAGGGTGAAGAGAATGGCATTATGGACGAAGCGCCTGTCACTTGCGCCGTTCGTCCCGGTTGGGACCATGTTGAGCTTGCATCGGCGGATGCCGATACAACGGTGCACCGTTGGTTTCTGCAGCGGCCGGCGCCCTTGGAGAATGGGCATCTGTCCTGGGCGTCACCGACGTCGACGGCGGTGCCTTCCAACATCGCCAATACACCCATCGACACGAGGTACGATCTGCGTGCGGCCCTGCACGACGACCTGTTGGGTGTCGCGGCAGCATTGACGCGCGAAGAGTGTGTCTTCGATTCAGCCCCCCTGGAGCGCGACATGGTCGTGGCAGGTGCGCCCCGATTCAAACTGCATCTGCTACCCAATCGACCGGCAGTGCAAATTCACTGTGAACTCTACGACGTCGCGCCAGATATGGGAAAAACCGATCACGGACGGTTGATCAGTCGCGGACATCAGGGGACTCACGTCGCAGCTGCGGGCACACATCTGCAATTTGAGTTTGATGGCGCAGCCATCTGCTACCGCCTGGCTGCTGGGCATCGCTTGCGGCTGGTTGTGAGCAACTACAACACAACCTTCGCCTATCCCTTCTTTCAGAACAGTTGTACAAGGCTTTTTCACGAGGTAGACCGGTCGTCCAGTGTTGAGATCCCTCTGCGAGACGTCTGACGCGCAGCATTTTCCAGTGAGTTGATGAGATGGCTGAATTTTCTGATCCACGTCCAGCAGGCCTCGACGAGTTTGCCGAAGCGATGGCGTTTACCGATCGCGTCTTTCGACCCGGGCAGCGCGGCCGGCGAATCGTACAGAGCCAGTATCCGCACGCGTATCGCCAGACGGCCAGCTTTGCGCGTCGGTTGCTATTGCTGCGAGAGGCAGGGGCGGATGGGCAGTTGGTTGGGTGCCTGGGGATCCATCCCATGCAGCTGCGCCTGGGCGAGGCCACTGTCTCGGCAGGGGGAATCGGCGTCGTCGGAGCTGATCCTCAACGGCGCGGCGAAGGCATCATGAGTCAGCTCCTCGTGGCTGCTTTGAAGCGCATGCGGGAGGCAGGACACGCGATCAGTATCCTGGGCGGGGATCGTCAGCGCTACGGGTGGTTTGGTTGGGAGAATGGGGGAGTACGGCGACGTTATCTGTTGACCCGTCGGATGCTAGGGGCGCCAAGCAAACTTGAGCGCCAGCTTTCGCTGACGCGCTTTGACCCAGACCATGCGTCGAGTCGACGCAAGATTCACCGCCTCAGTTCGGAGAAGGCCTACGGCGTCGAGCATTCCGCCGCCGATGTGGCTCCGCTGCTCGATCGTGTAGGGCGCGAGACCTGGATTGTGGAAGACTCAGATCGCTTCGCCTGTATCTGCCTTGGTGGCCCGAATCGCCAGAATCGGCCGTATGAACGTGTTGATGCCGCCCTTGGAGAGCGAGATCTGATTGTCTCTGGACTCAGGTGTCTGATGGCGCGATTCCGTCGTGAGCAGCTGTGGGCGATTGGGGGACCAGATCCTGTGGACGCCGCGATGTTCGAGCCAGTCTCTGCTTCATGGGTTACAGAGGAGGATGGCATGATTCGCATTCTCGATCTGCCGCGGTTGGTTAAGCAGCTGGCCCCCGAGATCGCTCGTCTTCGTCGTCTGACCGGGACACGGCCGCCTGACCTGCAGATTCGATTGAGTGATCGGGGACAGGCCGCAACGCTCAGCGGTGGCAGTGGCAGTGGCAGTGGCAAGTCGCGTATGTGCCAGATGACGAGTCTGCAGGCGGTGCAGCTATTGTTTGGCGCACGACCGCTCCTCACCACGGGACTTGTCGAGCTGCTGCCGAACACGGTGATCGGTCCGTGGTCAGCGATCCTGCCCCTGCCTCTGCATGTGCCCGCGATTCATCACATCTGACAAGGTTGTAGGCTGAGTAGGAATGGTTGCGGACCTTAGGACTCCGGAGTTATGTTTCTGCATCTATGCAATCAGACCCAACTACAGCGTCTACAAGGAGTTATTCCGATATGCGATCAATCGACTCGCGCGGCTGGTTGGCCATTTTCTTTGCCGCCATTGCTCTGACCTTTCCTCAAGCCGCTCAGGCAGATGTCAGCATGTTCATCGGTTCGGTCAGCTTTGATGAAGATGCGGATTTGGACAACAGCCTCGGAGTCGGACTCCGATGGGGGAAGTCGAGTGGCATCTTTGGTGGTGAAACGTCCCTGATGATTGCTCGGCCCGAACGCACATCGGCGGGAAAATCGGTGACCGCCATTTTTTACGAGGGTCGGATTCTCGTGAATATCCCCGTGGGACAGGTGATGCCCTTTGTCGGCCTGGGATTCGGCGCGATTACGACAACTTCGGCCGATGTTCCCTCCGATACTGACGCGGCAGCAACTGAAGCATTGGAAGCGATCGCAGATCTGCAGACAAATTCCGCCTTCTCCTACGGCGCGGGTGTTCGCTACGCCCTGAGTGACCGAATGGATGCACGTTTTGACCTGCGTCAGTATCAGGTGTTGTCCGTGCAAAGTCTGGTTCAGGGGCAGATCGAGGCCGAAACTGGGATTGAGTTGCCTGCATCTGTTAAAGAGAAGACCGTGCAACATAGCGAGCTGAGTGTCGGTGTCGTCATCCGCTTCTGAGAAGCGATCTGCTTCTCAGCGACTGTCGTCCCCCGCATAGCGAAGCCAAGAGGCACGAAATGGGAGCCTTGCTGATTCCACTGCAGGCGCTTGGGCGATACGCTGAGGCCTTTGTTGCAGACTCGTGGCGGTTGCTTCGCTTCTCGTTGGGGGCGCTTACTGCTCTGAGCCGGTTCCTCGGCCACCAGGGATTCCGGGCCGCTGCCCGGGTGACGATGCAGCAGGTCTATTTCACCGGCCTGGAGGCGCTGCCCTTTCTCGCACTGTTGTCGCTGCTGCTTGGGTCAACGGTCATCGTGCAGGCCCTGCCGCAATTGCAGGATGTGGGGGCGACGGGTCTGGTGGGCAAGATCTTGGTGATCGTCATCGTGCGAGAATTGGGGCCGATTGTCACTGCCATGGTTGTCATCACGCGTTCCGGGACAGCAATGGCGGCCGAGATGGCGACCAATCGCATTACCGGCCAGGTCGAGGCGCTGGAGGCGATGGGGATCGATATCTTTCACTATCTGATTGCGCCACGGATCTTGGGTACCATGCTCGCCGTTTTCTGTATGATTGTCGTTTTCGATGTGGTGGCTCTTATCGGTGGCTTTCTCGTCGCCAGCATTCGCCTGACGATGCCCTTCTCGATGTATCTGCAAACGATTGTTGCAACCCTCGAACCCCTCGACCTATACATCAGTCTCAGCAAGGGACTCCTCTTTGGCCTCGTGATTAGCCTATTTTGCTGCTATCACGGTCTGCGTGCCAAACGGGCACCCTTTGAGGTTCCTATGGTTTCGCGGTCTGGTGTTATTCAAGCCATGTTTTTCGTCTTTGTCTCGAGCGCCGTGATCTCGGCGCTTTTCTACTGGATCTGATGGTGGATACGAACGACCCTCTCCTTCAATTTCGCGATGTGACCCTTGAAGTCGACGGTCAGCGATTTCTAGAGGGTGCGAATCTGAGCGTCAACAAAGGTGAATCGGTCGTGGTTGCCGGTCTGCCTGCCAGCGGAAAGTCTTTCGTCCTGCGCCTGCTGCTCGCCCTTCCAGGGATGGATGAATTGCAGATTGTCCGTCATGGAGAGGTGATGGTGGATGGTCAGGAGGTGTTTGAGCTCAATGGGGCAGATTTGCAGCGCTTGCGGCGGCGCATTGGTTTCGTGATGCGCGGCGGAGGCCTGATCGAGAATATGGACATTCGGCGCAATGTGACGCTGCCCGTCCTGTACCACTTTCGCGAGAGCCTGCCTGTCCGCCAGCTGGCGGACAGGCGGTGCAGCCAGTTGCTGGACACCTTTGGTCTCAATCACCTTGGCCTCGCTGGACTTCGCCCCGCCGAGCTTAATGCGGAACAGCGAGTGTATGTTTCTCTAGCTCGGGCTTTCATGTTAGACCCCTTTCTGCTGCTAATCGATGACATCTCAACAGGATTGCCACCGGTCCTGGCCAAGAGACTGTGTCAGCATGTGTTCGGCATGCCACCCGAATTCGACGATGTCTTGCCTGATGCGGCCACAGGGGAACTGACCCGTCTGGTCACGACAGCCGATTTACTGGGGTATGCCGAGTATGGTGACCGCTTCGTGTTGTTGGATGAAGGTCAATTGATTGACCTGGGTGATCGGCTTGCTGTTGAGAGCAGTGGCGACTCGAGGCTGGCTCGGTTTCTTGGGACGTACACGCCTGAGGTGACCCCACATGGCTGATGGTGGCACCCGGCGACTCCACGAAAGCTCCCTTGGACAGGTTCTGGTCGGGCTCTTCGTGCTGATCGTGTGCGTTGGATTTGGTTGGTTGCTGATTGAATTGCGCAGTGGCCCGGAGCGTTATGCGCTCATCGCTGAATTCGACACGATGGGAAATATCTCCGAGGCCACGCAGGTCAAATTGCGTGGGTTTACTGTTGGCCGTGTCGATGGCATTGAGTTTGTCCCGGATCCCGACCCAGGAGAGCCGTATTTCCTGGTTGAGATTGGCGTGGAGAAGGGTGTCCCTGTGCCGCAGGGTACGGTTGCTGAGATTCGCGGATCGGGTCTCGTGGGGGAGGCCTATATCGAACTGCTGACGCCAGCAGAGCCCGCAACGGCTGTACTGGCACCAGGTAGTCCTCTGAGGGGACAATCCGATGCGAGCATGAAGACGCTGATAGCAAGTCTCACTGAGGCGGCGACCAAGCTGGGAGGGGCCGGGACCGCCTTGCGTGACGCGCAGTTCGGCGACAAGCTGGCCAGGTTGAACGAAGATGTGTCGCGACTGGTCGATCAAATGAGCGTCGTCTCCGGTAGTGCCAACACATTGCTGCGCGCCAGCCATACGCTGGTGACGCAATTGCAACCGACATTGCAGCACTCGCTGGAGAGTCTCGATCAGAGTTTGGCCCACGTCACGCTCTTGCTTTCCAGGTCAGACACACTGCTGGCCGACTCAGATGATGATGTCAGGAAAACACTGCGTGCCTTGCTCCAGGTCGCCGAGCATCTGGATCACGTCTTGGGTAGAATCGACACGCTGACCGCCAGCAAGCAGGGACAAATCGATTCAACCTTGAGCAATCTGCATGAGACCTCGGAGTCCATTCGAGCGCTGAGCGCTCGTCCGCTGCGAGCCTTCACCGGAACGGGTGAGGGGCAGGCACCTCGAGATGAATTCGAGGTAATCACAGGTTTTGCCAGCGATCCGGACACGCTCACCACGGCCGAGATTGAGGTGGTCGATCCGTGAACGCGAATGGGCATCATGGGGCAATTCGTCGACTTCGGCAGCAACTGGTCGAGGCGCGTCGGCAGCGACGCCGCGAGATGGTCGATGTGATCGCCCAGGGTGTGCGTGAACTTGGTGGCACGGGGTATCGCTGCTGTCTGGTAGACTATGAGAATTTTCGTACCGCCTGTTATGTGCGGATCATCGGCTTTGAGCATGATCGTATCAAGGCGGAGGTAGAATTTCCCATCCGTCCCGGCTTGCGATCAGTGCAGTGGCTTCCTCTATCGCATCTGGCCGACTACGACGAAACAGAACCTGACCACCTGCGTGACATCTACGACGACCTCGGCGGCTTTTTGAAGCGTCGCGAGGCGTCTCTTACCCGTCAGCGACCCCGTTTGTGCGGCGGCCCAGCGCTGGTGACGAAAGATCGTGCCCCGCGTCGGCCGGCAGGATCGGGGGCGCTGGCCGTGTGGTGGGGGGTGTCGGGCGTTCTGTTCACATGCAGTCTCGTCTTATTCATCGCAACAACCTGAATGGCAATCGTCGTGTGTGCCTTGGGAGACGTCTCGTGAGTCAAGATTCCAGCTCGAGCCCAGCAGGCTCTGCAGTTCTCCCGATCATTCCTGCACTTTTGTGCGCCATGACGGCTCGCGCTGCCCTGGAGAAATCGAAGGCGAGGGTTCTTTGTGCTTCTGGCATGACCCGGATGCTGACAAGGAAGGCGGTGACATTCGCGCACGACTTGAGCAGTGGGCCGGCACGGATGAATCAATGGAGGGATTTATCCTGCGCTATGCACCTTTGTAGGGCGTGAAGTTGGCATCGCAGCGTGGACGTGTGCTGCGTGGGGCCAATCTGTTTCGGGCTGATTTAGCGGGGGCGCATTTATTTAATGTCGACTTACAGGGCGCGGACATGCTAAAGACCAATCTCGCAGGCGCGAATTTGAACGAGGCAAAACTGCAGGGCGTGGATCTACTCGGTGCTGCCCTGGATGGTACGCGGCTCGAGCGCGTGCAGTGGGGGGATGCCTGCGTCAATGAGCAAGGTAGGCGTGAGGCCCTGAGCGCCGGCCGTAGGAAGGAAGCCTTGGAGAAGTTTGAGGAGGCTGAGGAGGTATATCGAATCTTGCGACAGGCCTACGATGGGGCGGGACGGTTTGAACAGGCTGGCGCGTTCTTTCGACGAGAGATGACGATGCGCCGAATGCTCTTGCCCATATTGTCGATGGACCGTCTTTGGTCGAAGGTGGTAGATACCTTCTGCGCCCGCCTATGGCGAGAGTCCTCCCCGTGTGATCGTATCAGCAACGCTGATCAATTTGGTGGTCGCCATCATCTTCTGGCTCGTCGGGATCAATGGTCCCGACATAGGAATCAACAGGGAGGATGGAAGGATCGGGATCGATCTTGGGGCGAGTGTGATGCACAATGTGCTCTCGTATTTTCATTGCGTCTATTACAGCGTGGTCACCTTTACGACACTGGGCGACGGTGACATGACACCACCTACCTTATTTACGAGAAACCTCGCGGCGGGCCATGCCTTCATGGGGGCCTTCATGATGGCCATGTTCGTGGCGGTCTTTGGAAAGAAGATGACCCGTGGCTGAAAGATGTCGATGTCTCGTTGGACTCTGCTTGCTGTCCCTGCTGGCTTTGCCGACAACCGGTGCGGCCCAGCAGCTCGACGAGGCGCAGCAGGCGTTTCAGCAGGGCTACGCCTTCCAAATCGGGACAGATGGCAAGAAAGTCGATCCCGATCTGGCCCTGCGATACTATGCGCAGGCTCTGCGACTTCAACCGCAGTTCTACGAAGCCCATGCAAATGCCGGGCAGATCTACTACGAGCGGCGAAAATACGAGCGGGCCAAACAACACTTTAGTGAAGCGATTCGACTCGCTCGCGGTCGCGAGGATATCTCTGCCTCCGAAGAAGCGGGTATCAGCAGCAACCTCGGGAGCTGTTACTTCCAGGAGGGGGAACTAAGTGAAGCGGAGCGCTGGATCCGAGGGGCCGTCGCTCTCGATCCGACACTGGTCGAAGCTCACTACAACCTGATCAATCTCCTGCTGCGGCAAGAGCTAGTTGAGGAGGCGCGCAGCTATTTGGCTAAGGCCCAGCGCTCGGCACCGAGCGATCGCTACGGGATCTTCGTTGGGCGCCTGCAGACACAGGACAGCTATGCCTCGTGGAATCCTCTGTGGCTGAAGGTCGTGGTGGGCATTGCCGCCGTTGCTGTGATCGCCTTGCTCGTGATGCGTGCCGTCGGGACGGCACGCTCGACTCGTTCCTGAGCTTTCAGGAGCAGACCTTGACTATGAGAGAACACACAGTCTACACTTGAGCCCTATATCGTGGCGAGACGACTCGGTGTCGTGACGATCGCCTACACAGACGTACGGTTTCACGGTGTTCGGCATCGCTGACGCGATGCGGGAAGAATAGGAAAGGCGGTTCAAAGCCGCCGCGGCCCCGCCACTGTGACCGGTTCGAGACAAATCCGCTTTGCCTTTTTGTGGATTGCTGCGAGCCGGAAGCCAGGAGACCTGCCTGAAACCGTCGGGTTGTGAATGCCTCCGTGGGAGAGGCCTACCCGGTACGCAGAATCCGTCGATACGCTCACGGCAAGCGTGCAGACGCCGATCCTACGGTACCCTCGGGGGCCCAGGACCGGCGTTTTTTTGTGCCGGCACCCTAGTATAGAAAGAAGCCGTGTGTCTCTACTGCAGCTTGATCATGTCACCGTTGGATATCGCCCGGGGACTCCTGTCCTGCAGCAGGTCTCGCTGTCTGTGGCGGCGGGGGCCTTTGCTGCACTGATCGGTCCCAATGGGTCAGGCAAGAGCACATTTCTACGCGTAGCAGCGGGTGTGATGGCTCCGTGGTCGGGGACAGTAACCCTCGCCGGGCAAGATCTCAACGAATGCAGTCGCCGAGACTTGGCTCGTCGCGTCGCTGTCGTACCACAGGCTGCCGTCAGTGACTTCGAATTCTCTGTCGAAGAGACCGTGGCCATGGGACGTCATCCGCATCTGAAGCGGTTTCAAGGCATGGGGGACGAAGATCGCCTTGCCATCACGCAGGCCCTGGAGCTGACTTCGACAACTGATCTTGCGTCCCGGAGTATCCGCGAATTGTCAGGGGGTGAGCATCAGCGAGTGATCATCGCACGCGCACTGGCACAACAGCCACAATTGCTGCTACTGGATGAACCCACCAATCACCTCGACATCAATCACCAAGTAGAGATCCTCGATCTGCTGAGCGAGCTGCATGAGGAAACGGGGCTTACCATCGTCTGTGTGACCCATGATTTGAACGCCGCTGCCGAGTTTGGTGAACAATTGGTGCTCATGGATGCAGGTCGGCCGCTGGCCATCGGTAGTGCGGCGCAAGTGCTCACCGAAGAACTGGTGCGACAGGCGTATGGTGTTGATGTCTGGATCGAACAGATCGGTGGTCGTGCAAGGATTATCCCAAAATCGCGTCGTCATATGGTCGAATCGACCGTGACGCACAGGCGCCCTGTATGAAGGTGCGACAGATGTGGTTGGTTGCTGTGGGTCTGGTTGTTTTGTCTGTGCCCTGGGCCCGGGCCGCAGACATCCGTGTCGTGGATGATCTTGGCAAGCAAGTCGTTCTGGCGCAGGCCCCTCTGCGGATCGTCTCACTGGCACCTTCGAATACGGAGATCCTTTTCGCTGTTGGTGCCGGAGATCGCGTCGTCGGAGTGACCGAGTGGTGCAATTTTCCAGCTGCTGCACGCGAGATTCAACAGGTCGCCGGCTATTCTGACCTGAATGTTGAACGGATTACCGCGGCACGCCCGGATCTCATTGTTGCGGCCCGGGGCAATGACCTGGACGGTCTGCGCGCCCTTGAGCAGATGGGGGTTCCTGTCTTTGCGCTGAATGTGCAGAGTCTCGCTTCGATGGTCGACGCGATTCGTCGTATAGGGAAGCTAACCGCTACCACGGCGCACAGTGATTCAGTCGCTGCAGCTCTTGAGGGTAGACTCAAGGTCGTCGACGAACACGTGCGAGGACTGTCTCGTCCCCGTGTTTTGTGGGGATATGTTGCCGAACCAGTGTATACGGCGGGACCGGGCTCGCTGATTGATGATGTCATCGATCGTGCAGGAGGGACGAATGTCGCTCGGCAAGCCGAGGGAACCTGGCCGCAAGTCAGTCTTGAGACCCTCGTCGGTTGGGCGCCGCAGGTTTTTTTGACGAGTCTCGACGGCGGAAGGCATCCGGCCGGGGAAGCGGAGCGGCTGCGGCGTCTTGACGGCTGGAAGGACATCCCTGCGATCGATGCAGGTAGGATCGTCCACATCGATGGCGATCTGCTGACACGGGCGGGTCCTCGTCTGGTTGATGCCGTTGAGCTTATAGCCAACCAGTTGCATCCCGCACCGTCGAAGTGATCGTGAGCCAATTATTGTGATCCAGACTCGTCACCATGACCAGATGACTAGATGAATGTGCGTCGACGTGCGGCGGTGTGGCTGCCCTTGTTGCTATCGATTCTGATCCTGCTCGGTGTTGTGTCCCTGGGGACGGGCCCCGTGCCGATTCCGGCTGGCGATGTAGTGGATTTGCTCATTCACGGCGAAGGCGAGTTGGAGACGGTCACCTCTGCCGATGGTCAGGTGTTGGATCGTCGGGCGGCCATGGTGATTGTCCGCAACCTGCGTCCTCCTCGGATCCTGCTGGCCGTACTCGTGGGTGCGAGCCTGGCCCTGAGTGGTGCGGTCATGCAGGGATTTTTCCAGAATCCGATGGCTGATCCCTATATCATCGGGATTTCGTCCGGTGCGGCCCTGGGCGCGACGTTGGCGCTGACGATGTCCGTCTCCTTCTGGTTTGCCGGCCTCCATGCAACGTCTCTGTTCGCCTTTGTCGGTGCGCTGTCGGTGACGCTGATCGTCTACACCGTCTCTCTACGTGCCGGCCGTGTGCCTGCGACACTCCTTCTGCTCACGGGCGTCGCCGTTGGTTCGATGGCTGCCGCTGCAACCTCCTTCATCATGCTTTCAGGTGATGACACACTGCACTCGGTTCTGTATTGGATCCTCGGAAGTTTTTCTGCGGGGCGTTGGGAGCATGTACACATGGTGTGGCCCTCCCTTTTGGTCACAGCGCTGGTGCTGCAGGTCTACGCACGAGATCTGAATGTGTTGCTGCAAGGGGAAGAGAACGCACAGTATCTGGGAGTAGATGTGGAGCGTCTTAAGCGCATTTTCCTCGTATTGACTGCCTTACTAACTGCAGCGGCTGTCTCAGTCAGCGGGATTATCGGTTTCGTCGGTTTGATCGTTCCTCACATGATGCGTCTGCTCGTCGGCCCCGATCATCGCGTATTGTTCCCCGCTTCGCTTCTCGGTGGGGCGATCCTGATGGTCAGTGCGGATATGCTGGCCAGGACCCTGTTGGCGCCGGCGGAAGTGCCTGTCGGCATCGTCACAGCGCTGCTCGGTTGTCCATTCTTTCTCTATCTGTTGAGTCGCCGTCGCGAGTTGGCGCTCTAAGGGGTTGATGCCGTGGTGAATTTGACCAAGCTGTATACGAAGACCGGAGACGGCGGTCGTACGCACCTGGGTGACGGCACACAGGTGGGCAAGACCGATCCGCGCGTCGAAGCCATCGGCGCCGTCGATGAACTCAACGCCATTATAGGGGTTGCCCTCAGTGTCGATGGTGACGAAAGCATTGAACAGATCTGCCAGCAGATTCAGAATGATCTGTTTGATGTGGGAGCCGATGTTTGTAAACCCGCCCCGGCCGATGAGCAGACGGGGGAGTCGCTTCGTCTCGACGCGGCCAAGACAGGGTTTGTAGAAAGTTGGATCGACACCTGGAATGATCAACTGCCGTCCTTGCGCAGCTTCATCCTGCCGGGAGGCTCACCACGTGCCGCACTTTTTCATCAGGCACGAACCGTTTGTCGTCGCGCCGAGCGCCGCGTGATTTCACTGCGTGAGTCTGGTGGCCAGGTCTCCGAGCCGGTCGTCATCTACCTCAACCGACTCTCTGATCTGCTCTTCGTCTTTGCTCGCATTGAGAATAGGGCGGATGGGGACATTCTCTGGGAGCCTGGTGGCGAAGGCTGATCACAGACCTTGTCTCCCTTGGTCAGGTGCGTAGTTTTCCCTCACCAAAAACTCTAACCGTCGAGTCCGTTTCATGTCTCGAATCATCCGTCTTATGTCCATCCTGACAGGTGTGGGATTGATTGTACTGGCTGCCGGGTGCGGCCAACACTACAGTGAGAAAGACGCAGATACTGCCCTCGCCGAACGTGGGTTGATTCCACTGCCCGATGCGGCGGCAGCGGCGGCTGCATCACCTCACTCTGGCGCACCAGGTGCTGCAGTGGTCACGACCCCAGAAGGCATGGCTCGTATTGGAGAGGATCTGCTCGCCAGCGTGCCAGTGTACTGGGAATCGGAGACGCCCAGTAGCACGATGCGCCTGGCGCAATTCGCCGTACGTGATGCGTCTTCGGCAGCGGAATTGGCTGTGTTCAGTGGCCAATGGGGAACCATCGACGATAACGTCTCCCGGTGGATTGGGCAGTTTACGCAGCCGAATGGTGGTTCAACCCAGGAGCGCACGCAGCGATGGGAGATACGCTCAGAAGGCGGCATCGATATTACGATGGTTGATATCCCCGGCACGTTCGGTGGCGGCATGGGGGGTGGTGAGGCGCAGACCAACTACCGCATGCTCGGTGCAATCGTACCGGTGAATGGTACATTCTACTATTTCAAGTTCACAGGTTCTGAGGCGCTGATCGCTACCCAGCGTGAGGCATTCAATGCCTTCGTCCAAAGTCTGACGACCTCCTGACTGTCGAAATCGCCTAGAAAGGCCCAAGATGTACGATGCATTGGAGGATGAGTTTGGCGATGTCGTCGGCAAGGCACGTCGTGGTCAAGAGCGCACGACGGCAGACGTAGGTCGTGCCAGCGGCTTGAGCGCCTCGGACATCGAACGCCTAGAGGCGTATGATTTCGTGCCGGGGCCTGAGCAGGTGTTGGCTCTGGCTCAGACGCTAGGTCTGGCGCCGGAAAAGCTACAGAGGGCGGCAGCTGTTGAGTTTTTGCCGAACGAGCCCGGTGGTCGTGAACTGATTGACCTCGTCGTTGAGATGCGTGTTCTTGGGACCGATTTTCTCATGAATGGCTATGTCGTCGGGTGCCCGCGAACGAAGGTGGGTGCCATCGTCGATCCTGGCTTTCAGGCGGATCGGATACTGCAGGCGGCCGAAGGGGCTCAGTTGGAGATTGCCTTCATCCTGCTCACCCACTGTCATCACGATCACGTCGGTGCCCTCGTTGAGATTCGCCAGGCAACGCAGGCGGCGGTACTGGCCAGCGAGGGAGAGATGGAGCTACTCGGCGATTTACGTCAACACGTGGATGGCTACCTGGTTCCAGGTGAGCTCATCGAGATTGGGCGGCAGAGTTTGCGGGTTGCTGCAACGCCGGGGCACACGCCTGCAGGTGTATCGTTGATTCATGCAGAGGCCGCTTTTGTCGGCGATGCGCTGTTCGCCGGATCCGTGGGTGGCACGCGAAATCGTTCAGACTACAATCGCCAACGCGGCGCGGTACGGAGTGAACTGTTGTCACTTCCAGAAGACACGACACTGTATCCGGGGCACGGGCCGGCAACGACGGTTGCCCAAGAGCTCACGAACAACCCTTTCTTCACAGAATAGAGCTACTCACCTTCGCCTTCTTTGCGAGGCTGAACGTTCAAGTTCCAGTCGTAGTCCAGGAAACGGATCGACGTGGCGTGCTCGTACATTGATGCAGCGAGCTTTGGCGGGGCGTAGGGCTGCAGAAATGCGATCAATGCTGCGTCGCTACTGTCGGTTTCGACAAAGTCCTGCCGATACCATTCCAGTAACCTCGATACATACAGCGATCCATCTTGCCAGCGGAGATGCCCAGGGTCAGAGGCAAACCTGCGCGTCTGTTGGTCGAGATGTTCCTCGATATCTCCACCGTCGTAGGCGCGCTGGTATAGAGCAGGGCAACTGGCTGCACCGCAATTGACGGCAAAATGAATCCGTGGGTCGCGAAACTGTGGTCGAATAATTTCATTCTCAATATGATTCAGACTCACAGAGTCGCCGCCCACTACGTGCAGGCGCTTTTCAAAAAATCCATCGAGACCACCCAAATCTGCGACACTGGCAATCGGGTAGGCAGAAATTACACTATGCAGGACCAGCGCATTGTATGCATTGATCCAATAAGCAAGCTGGTCGTTACGTCGCCTGAATCGCTGTGCGGAGGATACAGGGCTCACGATCGCCAGGCTGTCCACGTAGTCGTCCAGAGCCGCTGGGTCATCTCGCAGACCCTCGTAGTTGACGAGTCCCGTCGAGTCGACATGTGCCTGGAGAGTCTGATGAAGCGGATGGTGGGAAAAGGGCGCAGCCTCACCACCAACACTGACCGCAGGGGAGCAGAGGGTGACGAGAGTCAATACGCACAGGTTGATTCGAATTATGAGATGCGTCGCTTGAGTGTGACGGGTTCTGGCAATGTTGGATGTCCTATGAGCTCGAGCGGTTTCGCGTGAGCTCCGCTATGCTGAGAATAAGGGGCCTGGACGCGGCACGCTATGGCATCGAGAATCTCGAGATTCCTCTTGGACAGTTGATCTGTTTTCGTGGCGGTGCCGGCTCAGGAGCGCAGGCGTTGGCACATGATGTCCTGCTTGGAGAGAGTCGGCGCCGATTTCTACGTGCACTGTCGCCGCAAGATCGTGAGCGTTTCGGTGGCCTTGGACCTCCGGTTGAGATGGAGGATGCCTCTGGTTTGCCGCCAGCACAGTCGTTGCCGGGCAATCTACTGCGGGGAAGAGTGGTCGATGTCCTTCATCTACGATCCGACCTGGCGCGCATTCTGCACGCACTGGCGCACACGACCTGTCGCCACTGTGGCGGAGAGTGTCGACATCTTGATGATGATCGAGCTGTGGAGATTGTGCAAACTCACGAAGCCATCGCAGATCGGTGCCTTGTGATCGCGCCTCTTGAGCTGTGTGAACCGCCGACGGCGACCGTATACGATGAATTGGTTCGTGCAGGATTCCCACGAGTCCTTATTGAGGATGAAGTCCTGCGGATCGATTCTGACGATGCGAAGGGGCGAAGGAGCACGTCCGATCAACTGACAATACATATTGTCATCGATCGCCTCATTCCGGCAACTGCGACGCCGACGCGGTTGGGTGAGGCGATTCGCAATGCCCGAGCGATGGCGCACGGCCGAGTCTTTTTGAAGACCGAGAACGACGAGCAAGACGTGCGCTGGCTCAATCGCCAGTTCAGTTGTCGTGTTTGCGGCCTACCTGCTCAGCAGCCCGTATGGGATGATTGGCTGGATGGAGACGAGACGAACGATACCAATCAGATCGCCAATTCGCGCCTCGCGGGTCGAGCCATCGCCGGTCTGAAGACCAGTCAGATCGGCGACGTGGATGCATGGCTGAGCGATCTGCTGGTAGATCCTCGGGCGATCCACTCTTCGATCAGCGACCCTGCCTCCCTCATTGGCAGGGGGAGGTCGCTACTGGCCCCAGCCATCGAATTGGGGCTCGGCAAATTACCCCTATGGCGACAGTGGTCGCACTTGGCCTTCGGTGAGCGCCTTCTGCTCAGCATCGCGACGGCCATCTCGCAGAGACTGAGCGGATTGCTGCATGTTGTAGACCCGCCGCTGTCTGGCCTGCCACCGACGACGTTGTCTGTCGTGATGGAGGGATTGGGACGACTTGTCACGCAGGGCGGTACGGTGGTGTTCGTTGATGCAGATTCCGATGTCGCTGCAAGAGCCCAGGTGGAGGTCGACCTACACAAGGTCGAATCAGAAGCGCAACAGCCGCTGGCCAAGGCTCAGCAATACGAGAGGGAAGGGATGCTCGTCATCCGGCCCCGATCGCCTGCTGTCGACAGCACCAATCTCGACCCGGACTTACAACTGGATTTACCGCTGGGCTGCTTGATCTGCCTGGATGGTCCCAGTGGCAGTGGAAAGTCGGCGCTCATGCGGCAGCTGACTCTCGGGCTGGCCGGTTCCGCAGATCGCCGCAGTGACTTCGCCGTAGATGCGACGGGCATTCGACGCTGTCTCCACCTGTCCGATGAGGTCCTTCGTGCCGGCCAGGGAACTCTGATGCAGTTGCTGACCCTAGGTCGTGACCTGGCACGGCTATTTGCAGCGACCTCGTCTGCACAGGAACACCAATTGCGACCCGAGTGGTTTGAATTGGAGAGACCGGGGGGACGCTGTGCTCGATGTGAAGGGGAAGGCGAGATCGTCCATCGTCTGGAGTACGTGGAGGACCTTGTTGTCATTTGTCCGGACTGCGAGGGGCGGCGCTTTCGTGAGGAAGTGTTCGTCGCCACCGTCCGAGGTGCCTCCATTGGTGATCTGATGGAAATGACCGTCGACGAGGCGGCTCGCTTTCTACACCGTGAACAGCGGCCGCAGGCGATCCTGCGGGCGGCTCAGGTGGATGGTCTGGCATCATGCCGGCTAGGCATGCCGGTGCGTCAGCTGGATAGGCTGCTGATCCTGCGAGCTTTACTGGCCGCGTATGCGGGCAGGGCAGATCACCGGGATCTGTTTCTCATTGAGCGGGCTGGTGCTGGCGAGGACGAGGCCGGAGCCAGGCAAGTCCACGAGTCGCTGCGTAGACTGGTTGCTCGTGGTGCGACGGTTGTTGCTACGCGCGCGGTGGCAGTGACGCCAGACAATGCTGATTGGCTCGTATCCATGGGACCTGGCACGGGGGCGGAGGGTGGCCGAATTGTGGTCTCTGAACAGGTCTCAGGCACTGCTTGACGCTCTCTGGTACGGAGGTATATTTCGAGATGCTCTTGCGTCGCCATCCTGCCCTGTAGAAGTTCCTGTAAGGTTGAGACACTTTGAATTGAATCCCAAGCAATCCGCCGAGTGACCATGCGCCTCGCCCGAGCCTTCTCAGAGACCAGAGTATCGCACCTGGACCTCACCGGGTTTACCCGGCTTCCAGCCTCGACGCAAGTCGCCGAAGGTCTGGAACAGATGCGCCTGTACCGCTCAACGGTCATCCTCGTGGAGTCCGAAAAGGGTGGTAGCCTCGTGGGCATCTTTACAGAGCGAGATGTCTTGATGAAGGTGGCCGATTCAAAAAGCGCTCTCAAAGACACCATCGCCGACCTGATGACCCCCGACCCTCAGGTCCTTACCGCGGACGACTCGGTGAGCAAAGCCCTTGCTCTCATGTCGAATGGGCACTACCGCAACGTGCCGGTTCTGGGTGAGAATGGCGAAATTGTCGGAAATCTGTCACAACACGCAGTGATTCGTTTTCTCACGGATCACTTCCCGCGTGAGATCTACAATCTACCCCCTGATCCGGAACTCATTCCAAGAACACGGGAAGGGGCGTAGGCTTGATACAGCCCATCGACCCCACCCGATCCATCCAGGAGAGCGCTTGATGGCCGAACCACCGGCCTCCGAATCATCCGCCGTGAATGCTGAAATGGTGCGATTGATGGATTCTGTCGTCGTCCGGTTTTCCGGCGATTCCGGCGACGGCATGCAGTTAACGGGAGATCAATTCACAAATACGTCTGCCGTACTTGGCAACGACATATCGACCTTCCCTGACTTTCCAGCGGAGATTCGCGCTCCTGCGGGGACATTGGCTGGACTGTCTGGGTTTCAAGTCAATCTGGCTGCCAGCGACATCTACACGGCAGGAGATGCGCCGCTAGTTCTGGTGGCGATGAATCCTGCTGCCCTGGCCGCCAATCTGGCTGACATAGAGCCAGGTGGGGTAGTGATCGTGAACGAAGATGCCTTCACGCGCAACAACCTGCGTAAGGCTGGCTACGATGCCAATCCCCTCGATGATGATTCCTATCTCCAGGGTTACGAACTGCATCGTGTACCACTTACGACGATGACCCGAGCGGCCCTGGATGATCTCGACGAATTGTCCAATCAACAGAAGGACCTGTGCAAGAACGCCTTTGCCCTGGGCTTGGCATTTTGGTTGTTCGATCGGCCCATGCACACAACCCTCGCTTTCTATCAAGAGAAGTTTGGCAAACGGCCTCAGGTCGTTGAGGCGAACACGCGGGCATTGAAAGCCGGTTATGCCTTCGGGGAGACGACCGAAGGTTTTCAGTCGCGCCTGAGCGTTCCGTCGCGCACTGACGATGTGCCACCTGGAACGTATCGCCGTATCACCGGAAACGAAGCGGTCGTGCTCGGGTTGGTGACAGCTGCGCAGAAAGCCAACAAGACCCTGTTCTATGGGAGTTATCCCATCACGCCTGCCAGTCCCATTCTTGAAGGCCTTGCTGCACTGAAGCGATTCGACGTTCGCACCTTCCAGGCAGAAGATGAGATCTCCGCCATTGGCTCTGTCATTGGCGCATCCTTTGCCGGCGCCATATCGGTGACTGCTTCGAGTGGCCCGGGTGTATCGCTCAAGAGCGAAGGAATGAATCTGGCCATCGTGATGGAACTTCCCCTCGTTGTGGTCAATGTGCAACGAGGGGGACCAAGCACGGGTCTGCCAACAAAGACTGAACAGGCTGATCTGCTTTCCGTGTTGTATGGCCGCAATGGTGAGAGTCCGATTCCCGTCATCGCCGCCGCGACGGCGGCTGAATGTTTCGAGATGGCGATCGAGGCGTGTCGGATCGCGGTTCGTCATATGACACCCGTTTTTCTGCTGACGGATGGTTATCTGGCCAACAGCTCCGAGCCTTGGCTGCTGCCAGACCTCGACCTGATCGAGCCGATCCATATCGAGCATCGGACAGACCCTGTTGGCTATCAGCCCTACATGCGTGATGAAGCGACACTGGCCAGGCCATGGGTGGTCCCAGGTACACCAGGTCTGGAGCACCGCGTGGGTGGCCTTGGTAAGCAGGATGTGACGGGGAATGTGTCCTATGATCCGCAGGACAACGAGCATATGATCAAAACGCGTGCAGAGAAGGTCGCACGTGTCGCAGACTTCCTGCCGCCTCTTGATGTGTTCGGCCCAGACCAGGGAGATCTGCTGGTTGTCGGCTGGGGAGGTACTTACGGTGCGATTCGTTCTGCTGTTGAGCAGGCTCAATCTGAGGGGCGGTCTGTCGCCAGTTGTCACCTGCGACATCTCAATCCGCTGCCCAAGGACCTTGGTAACATCTTGAGTCGCTACCGTCACGTTTTGGTCCCTGAACTCAACATGGGGCAGCTGTCTATGTTGCTGCAGGCGCGGTATCCCGTGCGTGTTATCGGTCTCAACAAGGTCCAGGGGCAGCCCTTCCGGATTCGTGAGATCGTCGCCAAGATCAACGATATCCTGACCTGAATTTTCTTAAAGGACCGAGATGACCGACACGATCGCCGAACCGGTAGCATCGCTCACGCGCAAAGATTTTGTTTCCGACCAGGAGGTACGCTGGTGCCCTGGGTGCGGTGACTACGCCATCCTGGCGCAGATGCAGAAGGTCCTCGCCGAAATCGGCGTACCAAGGGAACAGACGGTGTTCGTCTCAGGAATCGGGTGCTCGAGTCGGTTTCCTTACTACATGGACACATACGGTGTGCACTCGATCCACGGCCGCGCACCGACCCTTGCAACGGGGATCAAGGCCGTCAATCCAGATCTTACGGTGTGGGTGGTAACCGGTGATGGGGATGGCCTGTCCATTGGTGGCAATCATCTCATTCATTGCATGCGACGCAACGTTGATGTGAAGATCCTCCTGTTCAACAATCGCGTGTATGGTCTAACCAAGGGTCAGTATTCTCCCACCTCCTTGCAGGGTCATCGAACCAAATCTACACCGATGGGTTCGATCGATTATCCCTTCAATCCGATGTCTGTCGCCATCGGTGCTGAGGCAACCTTTGTCGCGCGCACGCAGGACACGAATACCAAACATCTCCAGGAAATCCTTCGACGTGCCGCCGCCCACCGCGGAACTGCTTTCGTCGAAATTTACCAGAATTGCATCGTCTACAATCCCACTGCCTGGGATCATACGACAGACTCCAGCGTCCGTGATGACAACATCGTGTACGTGGAGGAGGGCAAGCCTCTGGTTTTTGGTCGCGACAATGACAAGGGCATCCGCATCAATGGCATGATCCCTGAGGTCGTCGACGTAGCCAATGGAGCCACCGATGAATTGGCCATTCACCAGGGTTCCCTAAACAACAGCTCATACGCATACATGCTCAGCCGCATGCAGCACCCGGAGTTTCCGCTGCCCTTCGGCGTGTTGCGCGACGTCAGCAGGCCGGCGTATACGGATTTGCTCGTCGATCAGGTAAAGGATGCAATGAACAGTGGTGATGCCGACCTGAATGCGTTGCTGCATAGCAGCGACACGTGGGTTGTCGAGTAAGCCGAGTAAGCCGAGGAGGGGGTTATGACTCAAGAACCGATTGATGACACCGAGTGTCCCGCCTGTGGTCACGGCAATATCTCTGGCGCTGACACCTGTGACGAGTGTGGCGCGACACTGGTTGTAGAAGCGATCCAGGATCAGGAATCGGCAGCTCTGCAAACCTCGCTGCTGCGGCTCGGTCCCCGCCATCCAGAATGCGTGGAGATGACGGCAACGTTGTCTGAAGTCATCGAAAAACTTCAGAAGCGAAACGTTGGTTGTGTCCTGGTGACTGGCCATGGTGAAGAACTGGTGGGGATTTTCAGTGAGCGAGATGTTCTTTATCGCGTCGCCGGACTCATCGACCAGGCGGAGTCGATCCCTGTTGAGAGTCTGATGACACCGCGTCCTTCGACGCTGCGTCCTTCGAATCCTATCAGTCATGCTCTTCACTTGATGGCCGTCCATGGCTTTCGCCACATCCCACTCGTGGATGACGACGGGCGCCCAGTAGGCGTCGTGTCCTTACGTGACATCGTGGAGTTCATGAGCAGGGGCGTCGATACCGCGTGAGCAGGCCAGCGTATAGCAAAGGGCTGTAGTTTGGTACGACTCTGGTTTTCCTTGTGTATCGGTGTGGTCTGCCTGTTCGCGTCCCCCGCGAAGGCCGTTCTCAATGCAGATTTGCTCAACCAGTCAAAAACAGTCACAGGAGCCCAGTGGATAGGCCTGCATTTGCGCTTATTGGGACTTGAGCTGACCTATCCGGCCTACCGCGTTCATCTGGTCATTGATGAAGAGCGTGAGGCGATCAAATTCGATTTCTGGATCAGTTCACCCCTCTCACGACATCTTCATGATGCGGGTCGTCGAGAGACGCAGAGAGTGTTGTCTTACCACGCTGGAGGAATCCGCGATCAGTTGCAGGAAATGCTCGATCAGCACTTTCCTGACGTTGCGGGAGATTTTGATGCGGAGGTGGACCTGATTGGGACGTTCTATTCTCCCGCTGAACAGGTCCAGGCGCCACCTGTTCCATGGGCAAACTGGGAGAAGAACGAGCTCAGTTGGGCCAGCGAAGAGTAATCTGATCCGTCGTGCTCGACGGGCGACCGACAGGGTCCGTCACTAACTACCCCAAAATCAGCAACGACTCCGGCCAGTATTGATGCCACGCTACTGAACCTCGCTACTCTGGGTCGTGACGCACGCCGACGTCGTCGAGTGCCTCTGCGAGAGTGATCGTTTTGTCGATCACCGGTTCCTCCGTCGTTACGATCCAGCCTGCTATTTCTCGACCGAACACTGTGATCGTTTTGGGTACCACTCCAATGACGGTCGTCGCCGATGAATGGCGTTGTCGATCGGTACAGAAGAACGTGTGTCGCCTTGTAACGCCCTTCTCAATGGGATCAGCCATCGCTATTTCCTGATCGCTCGTTGTCAGATGAGGGGGAGGGACGGTGTTGCATAACCTTGTACGACCTGGACAAGCCGTTCTACACTGGCATAAGGAGTGTCTGGTTGCACACCGTGCCCGAGATTGAAGAGGTGTCGTATGCCATTGGTGCGCTCAAGCAGGCCGATGGCTTCCGCCTCGACCTCATCAGGAGGGGCGAACAGGGCACACGGATCGAGGTTTCCCTGTAGCGGAAATTGTCCATCAAGAATCCGGTCGACGTCGGCCAGGTCGGTGCGCCAGTCGAGGGACAGGACATCGGCGCCCACCTGATTGAGGCTTGGTAGCAGGTGGGCCGCGTTGTTGGCATAGTAGATCAGTGGTACGCCCAACGGTCTGGTGGCGTCAAAAATGCGTCGCAGGCAGGGCAGAGCGTGGGTCTGGAAATCCCGCAAGGACAAGGCGCCGATCCAGGTGTCAAACAGCTGCAAGGCTTGGGCACCGGCCTGCACCTGCATCGCCAGGTAATCGATGGTGACATCTGTGAGAACGTCGATGAGTTGTTTCGCTGTCGCAGGATCGTGATGCAGCAATCGACGAAATTGCGTGAACTCACGTGCCCCGCCACCTTCTGCGAGGTAGGTTGCAAGGGTCATTGGCGAGCCGGCAAATCCTATCAATGGCACATGTGCTGGTAGCCGCTCACGAATTCGGCCGATGATTTCAACCACATAGGCGAGATCTGTTACCGCATCGAAAGGATGCAGCCGCGAGACAGCTTCGGCGTCTCTGACGGCAAAGCCCAGGACGGGCCCCGGATCGAAGGTTACAGGGCAGCCCATCGGGGCGACGGGTGTAAAGATATCGGCGAAAAGGATGGCTGCATCGACGCCCAGCATTTCCACGGGCATCATCGTGACGTCAGCTGCCGTGGCGGGATCCTGAAACATCGCCTCAATCGATCCCTTTTCTTGCTTGAGGCGACGATAGGGTTCCAGTATCCGACCCGCTTGTCGCATCAACCAGATCGGGCGTCGTGGAGTTCGTCGGCCGCGACAGGCGGCCAGGAACAGAGGTTCATCAACTGTCGGTGAAGCGGTTGTGTCAGTCACCAGTTGGGACAGACTCCCAGTGAGGGATGTTGGGTTGTTCAGGACATGTCTCGAACTCTGATTCCCTCAGGCGCATAATAGACACACACATAATCGTTCCTGGCCGAGGTGGAGGTTGTCCAGTCGAGACTTTGTTTTTGCAGCTGTTTTCCCAAGGACGCTATCGCAGACCAATCTGTCGTAGATATCCTCGACGAGAGACTTCTGGCGGACGATGCCCGGCGGCAGTTCATTTGCTCGCGCATACATCATCAGGCGGATCTTGGGCCGCTTGAAGGTGCAGTTGAGATATTGGCTGTCAACGAGAGCCCCGTGACCATCGAGATCGGCTCGCGGTAAAAGCCGAGTTTCGAATACCAGAGACTACGCTCTGACGATTGGACAAATCGCGCCGAAAGGGAATCGCGCAGACCGGCAAGGTGACAGGGCGAGCCGTCGGGAAGCGTCGTTGTCCGGTAGACGAAGGCATATTCGCAAAAGGCTCGCCGTAGAGACTTGAGGCGCCCCTCGGTCACCTGTTGTTGCATCTTGGGCAGGGAGACGAGCCGTTGCCATGCTTGCTCTATGCTGTGGCGGGCGTTGGCGAGTTCTTCTTGAGATAGTTGTCCGCCGAGCATCTCGCCCAGTTGATGGGTGTCGATGAATCTGGCGCCGAAGATTGCCCGGAGGCGATCTTCCGTACTACGCTCCCGCAGTGCCGTCGAGTCGGTTTCAGTGGATGAATCTTCGTCTTCGTCGGCTACGGCATCATCGGTGAATTCGATGCGGCGATCACGCTTGGCGGCGGCAATCTCTGTCTGCAGGTCTTGCAGGAGTTTTGGGTCTACCTCATCAAGGTTGGTTGTGGCGTGCTCGATGAGGGCGATGTCTTGGGCTAACTCTTCTTGCATTTCCTGGATCTGCTCCCGCTTTTCAATAACATTGCCAACGGGATTCATCAAATGCTGCAGAGAGATCAGGCGATCGACATAGGGTTTGATCGATAGAGCCAACGCGTGAGATGTGTCGATGTCTTCAACAATCTCAGCATCCTCGCCCTGATCACCCAGATGTGTGATCAGGGCGAGTTCATGGATTCGCCCTTTCAGCGTCTTAACGTCAATGTCAGATGAGAGTGCCGACGGGGTCAAAATCTGATCTCATTTTCCGGGCTCGACCATCCACTCGGGAAGTGTGATTCGATAGCGATAGACATCATCCTGCGGACGCAGGGTGATGGTCGAACGCGAGACAGACGCGGATTCGACATCTGGCTCGTCTTTATCATCACGAAAGGCGAGTACTCGCAGTGGTGGCAGTCTGCGGTCGGGCCAGATCGCGGCCGGCTCTAGCTCGATCGGCTCCGTCGTATCGATAGGATACACATCGATCTGCCAATTATGGGTTGTCACAACGGCTGCACCGCGGACCGTAATTGGCCCGACATTCAGACGCTCTCCACGCGTGTCGCAGTAGAGGTAGTCGTCACACTTCACAAAGTCGATCCGGCCCTGGCCGGCGTCAGCTGAGTAGACGAGCAGGCCGTCGGGGCCATGGGCCAGAAATGACGCTGGTGGCAACACATAGGTCGTCTCCTCATCGAGGCTGACCTCCCATGACTCCTCCGCGGCGCCATTGATGTAGATGTGCAGGCCATTGGCATAGATGACACGGACCTGACTCAGTTCGTGAGCACCAGCTACAAGCGCTTCCGTCGTTTCCAGCAGATTGCCACCACGTTGATAGTGGATGGATTCTACCTGGACGCCAAGATAGAAAGTCTGCAGGTGGCGAAGCATGTAATAGACCTTCGCAACGGCCGGCAATCCCCAACGAACCAGGTCTGGTACCAAGCCTGCGTTGCCAAAGGCGACGGTTGTGGCCAGGTAGCGGTCGAAGGCCGGGCTCCTTGAGTCTCGGGCCTCCTCCGGCAGGTCAGCGCCAAGGAAGTCCTCGGGGCTGCCAAGGCCAATGCTCACTTGCTGGCGATCCATGTGACGCAAAGGAAAGTCAACGATCAGAGGCTGCGTGCTGGGGGACTCACCGCCTATGCGGGCGATGACAGCCTTCAGTAGGCCGCGATGCATCCAATGGTGTCCACCATCCGCCACGACGTGGGTATCTGCCTCATCACGCAGCGTGGCCAGCAGAGCCTGCTCAGCCTGAAGGGTGTGAAGATAGCTGGAAGCCTCGTCTCCAAGGCGGGCATCGCTGTCCACGCGTGTCCACGGTGGCTCTGCAGCCATGTGTCGAAGATAGATGGTGTTAGGCGAATACTGTTCCTGCACGTAACGCAGGCTCGCCGCGGCCAGGGCGGCAATACTGCGTGGTTTCAGTTGAAAGCGCCCTGGACCGGTTGAAATGAGTCCGCCTTGGGCATCTATGCCCGCATGGCTCGTCCCCCAGCAACTATCGAGGCAGGAGATGTCGCGGAATCCGTGCGACAAGGCGAAAGGAATTTTCAGATCGCCAATGGCATCGAGATATTCTCGAAAGGCGTCGTCACCGCCCTTGGCCGGGGCGCCCTGAGGCTCAAGGGCGGGTGTGCCGCCATGGCCGTCATCCCAAGTGGAGTCTGGATGCAACACAACCAGGTCGTCCATCCCCAATTGGCGAAACATACGGAGGCGCTCGTAGGCTTCGATGTAGGCCTCTTCGCCTGCTTCCATCTCGGGTAATTCGCAATAAATTCGCTGTGAATCGGCCACTGCGGGCAGGGCTGTTGTCGGTTCCGGAAGCGTGGGCAGGACTTCTTCAAAGCGCCGCGACACGGTCAGGACCCAACGCTCCTTAAGATTTCGCCGACGTCCGTCGGAGGCTGCCTGATAACGGCAACCACCATTTAGGTGCATCAACTCATCCGGTTGCCGCGGCGCACCATGCAAGGAGCTGGCACGGGAAGCGAACCAGTCGAGATAGCCGGAGATAAACACACCGGACGTGCTCAGGATCTGGGGCTGCGCGTCGCCGAGATTGAAGTAGGGGAGTCGGATCATCCGTGGGTGGATTGCCCCTACTACGTAGCCAAGTTCAACTCCCGCGGCCCGACCACTCCCGCCTTCGATTTCCACCAAGAGAGATTTACCACTGACGGCGATGCGATACAGAAAATCTGCCAACTCGCTACCGCGACGCCACTGCCAGCGGGCCTCGATCTGCTCTCCAACGAACTCGCATGAGACAAAGTGGCGCTCGATCTCATCGTCGTCTGGTGACCATTCCTGGCCATCCATGTCAATGGTGACACCGCCACCCTCAGAGAGCTTGATGGCATCCGCATTGTTGATCTCGATTTCAATGTCCGACAGATTGCCGTCGATTGGCGTATACACGTAGCGGACGACGGCTGACAGAGAACGTGATTCCAGGACGAAGGAAATTCCGTCTTTGCTGACGCTGGTGGTCACTTCCTCGTCGCATGCAGGTTGCATGCTTGGCACCGGGCCATAGGGCGAATTTGCAACGTCTACGTCTGCCAGAGGCATGGAACGTTCGAAACTGAGTGCTCGTGCCGTGACTTCAATGGCTTCACGAGCGAAGAGGCCGCGCATCTCGATCCCCGCGAGGGTCGCACCCGCTGGCAACTGAGCTCGAAGCAGGTGAGTTCCGTGGAAGTCGAGGGGGCCGGCGACAACTTCAGCTCCGCCAGACAAAAGAATGACGAGTTCATGCGACAGAGAAGCTTCTGCCTCTGCATCGGCTTCGGCTTCGCTGGTCGGCAGATCAACAAGTAGCTGAACCACCTGTGACCCCTGTGGCAGAGTGACGGGTGTTTCCGGTGAAAGCTTGAGATTGCCAACTCCGGTGATGGTGACTCGGATTGCCATTTCGTCCGCCTGGGCCGTGCCAGACAGTCCGTCAGCGAAGGTAGCTTGCCAGGTGGCGAATCCATCGACGGGAATCAGGTCCTCGATGGTGGGCCCGGTTGTCGTTTCCGGGCCAGTGGGAGCCATATTCGCAGTCTCCACGCTGACGTCGATGGTCATGGATGAAGCTTCCTATAGGGGGGGGGTATTTGGGTAGGCGATTAAACGGAGTTATTAGGCGATTAAACGGAGTTATAGAGACGGAAGAAAATAGAGTTTCCTCAGAGAAGTGTCAAGATGCGAGAGGTCACTCCACACCATAGAACAGACACCCTATCTTCTTGAGCGTGAACGGAATGACTCAATCTGAACCAATTGCTGTTGAGACACTCATCATCGGCGCCGGCGCTGCAGGCATCATGGCAGCGATCAGTGCGTGCGAGCGAGGGGCCAAAAGCGTCGTTGTGTTGGAGGCGGGAGAGCGCCCGGCCCGTAAGATCCTCATTTCTGGGAATGGGCGATGCAACCTCACGAATGTCGATGCAGATCAGCCGCAACATTATCACAGTACCCAACCAAGATTTCCTCGTCCTGCCCTGGCATCGTACACCGTGGAGGAGACCCTTCAGTTTTTCCACGACCTCGGCGTTGTCACGCGGGTTGAGAAGCGTGGACGTTTTTTTCCCGTCTCGGATCAGGCTCAGTCGATTATTGATCTGCTGATAGATCAGATGCAGATCCTGGGCGGGCAACTGGCCCTGTCCGCGCGGGCCGAGAAACTGAGGGCACGTGAGGGCGGTGGATTCGACGTCGTCTGCACCGATGGGAGAGCCTGGTTGGCAGAGACTGTCATCGTGTCTACCGGTGGTGTGAGTGTGCCCAAATTAGGTGCAAATGACAGTGGTATGGGGTTATGTGAAGGCTTTGGACACCAGCGGACGCCGCTGTATCCGGGGTTGGTTCCCCTGGAGAGTGACGATCAAACCGCTCGCCGCATGCAAGGCGTGCGTCTCTGGGCAAGGGTTGCCGCTGAGGGACCGAACGGGCGGCGGATCGAAGACACAGACGACCTGCTATTTACCCGCTACGGTGTCTCGGGGTTTACGATTCTCAATCTCAGCGCTCGCATCGTTCCCTGGTTGGCGACAGGCCCCAAGCAGCTCCATATCAGCCTGTTACCTGAGTCGACGGCGGAACAGGCCGCCGAGTTACTGCGGTGTCGATGGCAGCGACACCCGCACCGCTCACTTGGCCTGAGCCTGGCAGGTCTGCTTCATGGCAAGGTCGCCAGGCCATTGCTCGACAGTCTCGGACTCAGTTGGGAGTCGAAGGTTTCGCAGATCGCGAAGAAAGATTGCTGGGCCCTGGCCCAGCGTCTCACCGACTGGTCGGTTACGGTCACCGATGCTCACTCATTCGATCATGCTGAAGTCACGATCGGTGGGATTCGGACGGATGAGGTAGATCCCCATACACTCGAGTCCTATCTGGTCCCCGGGCTGTATTTGGCGGGAGAGGTGTTGGATGTACACGGTGACTTGGGGGGCTACAACTTCCAGTGGGCCTGGGCTTCGGGACGTGTCGCCGGAGAGCGGCGGGGTAACTAATAGCATGACTCCATCAAGCAGGCAGATGATGCGTAGGCGATGGAGTTGAAATCCACATTGCAACATGTGGAAGCTGTCGTACTTGCCGCGGGTCGGTCGCGGCGGATGGGGCGTCCAAAGCAACTGCTGCCGCTACCGGGAGGCATGTCGGTGATCGAGTGCGTCGTGAGCAATGTTACACCCCATGTTAAGCGCGTCATCGTCGTTGTCGGTCATCTGCCAGGCCAGGTGGGCGCTCTGGCCGCGCGGAGGGGGGCGGACATTGCAGTCAATTCGGACGTGGACCTCGGCATGCTGGTCTCTGTGCAGAACGGCATTCGCTCTGTCAGTGCTCAGGCGACGGGTCTTCTGCTGTGTCTTGGTGATCAGCCAGAAGTCGAAGGAAACAGCATCGCACAAGTGTTGCAGGCAGCCAGCACTCACGCCATCGTGATACCTACTTACCACGGGCGTGGCGGGCATCCTGTCTTCATCTCGCGTTCGTTCTTCGGCCAGATTCTGGATCTGTCATCTGATACCAGCGACGGATTGCGGACTGTCGTACGTGGCTACCCCGAGCAGACTTGTGAAATTGAGGTATCACGTGATGAAGTGCTGCGAGATATGGACACACCTGTAGACTATCACGATACATGGAAACGACTCGAAGGGCCCAAGAGGTGATCGGCACATGATTGATGAGGTTTTGGCCCACTTGGCGCAACTGAAATCACAGGAGTCTGTGGCATTGGCCTCGCTCGTGGAGAGTTCTGGCTCTATTCCCATGAGCGATCGGGCAAAGATGCTGGTTGACGGCCGCGGGCGGGTCATTGGCACGATCGGCGGCGGTTGCCTGGAAGCCGAGATCGTCACGGTTGGGCGGGACGTGCTCGACTCAGGTTCACCGCAGATGACTCATTACACGATGACGGAGTCGCAAGCCGGTGAGCATGGGCTTAACTGTGGCGGCACCGTGGCGATCTATACTGAACGTATCTCAGCGGATACAGCCGATCGTGAGATCTTTGCTGCTGTGTGCGCTGCCCGTGCGCTGCGCTTGGCAACCGTTGTTGTGACTCGGCTGAATTCAGGCGCACAGGCCCAGCGGTGGCTGTTGAGGGAAGACGGGCAGACCGTGGGACGGGGACTTGGAAGCGATCATATAGAAGCACGTGCCCGCCAGGAAGCAGCATCGATGTTCGGCCGGGAACTTGCACGTCTCGTCGATGTCGAAGAAGGAGGACGGTTATTTCTCGAGCCTTTCTCACCTCCACCGGTTCTGTATGTCTTTGGAGGTGGCCATGTGGGAGCACAGATCTGCCGTGCCGCCAGTGCGATTGGTTTTCTCGTCACCGTCGTCGACGATCGACCCATGTTTGCCGAAGCCACGCGACACCCAGAGGCCAGTGATTGTCGCGTTGAGGAAATGGATCGTGTCTTCGATCGCCTGACCGTTGATGGGCAGACCTACATCGTTGCTGCAACCAGAGGCCATGAGCATGACGAAATCATCGTCGAGCAGGCGATTCGAACTCCCGCCTGCTATATCGGCATGCTGGGCAGTGAAAGAAAGAAGTTGATCCTCTGGAAGAGAATCGTCGAGCGTGGCGGGGACGCAGATCGTTTGGCCACCGTGAGTGCGCCCATAGGCCTGAACCTCGGCGCTGATACGCCGGAGGAAATCGCGGTGAGTGTCGTCGCTGAATTGATCCAGAGTCGTCGTGGCGCCACACGTCGTATTTGGAAAACAAAAGAGGACCCCATGAGGCAGACTACGCCGCTGTGAAGACCTTACAGACGCGTTAAACGTTCGGGGGCCATGCTGCGTCAGATAGATCGGGTATTTCATGTTGAAGATTGAGATCAACCCCTGCACTTAGACACAGAGTTATGTAGGGAACGTTAGACACAGAGCCATGTAGAGAGCCATGCAAAGAGAGAGTCTCGCTATCGTATCGACGCCGGCTGAACCACCCATAATTGAGGTGCGTGAGAAAGAGCTGGTCAAGCGCATTAGAGCAGGTGATTCGGCGGCATTTGATGAGGTAGTGCGTCGTCACCACGAGCGCTTGATTCAGTTTGTCTTTCGACTTGTGAACGATCAAGACGATGCCGCTGATGTTGCCCAGGATACGTTTATCAAAGCGCATCGGCGTTTTGGCGACTTTCGCGGTGAGGCCGGGCTATTCACTTGGCTGTATCGGATCGCCTACAACGAGTCTATCAGTCTCCTGCGACGACGAAAGCTGCGAGCCTATCTGCGTTTGGGGTCAGATGGGCGTGTTGACCAAGTCTGGGATCCGGCCCTGGCAGTAGAGGACGATCCCAGTGCTGAAATGGAGTCTCAGCAATTGCAGCAGCAGGTGACTGACGCGGTAGCCAATCTGCCACCGCGTCAGCGAGCGATCTTCTCGATGCGTCACTATGAGGAAATGTCCCACGCCGAGATCGCTCGCGTGATTGGTCGTTCCGAAGGTGCCGTGCGGGCAAACTACTTTCACGCGATTCGTAAGTTGCGGCAGCAACTGGGGCAGCTCGTTTGCTGACCTGCCTGGGATAAGGGAAATTGCGCCATGGCAAACCACCTGAATGATGACGACTTGATTGCTCTTGCAGCGGGTGACCTGCCCCTGCCTGGACATCTCGTGGACTGTTCGCAGTGCACGTCGCGTCTCAGAGAATTTGAACGCACCCTCGAACTGACAACGGCGGCGCCTGCTCACGCAGAGTGGAACAGTTTATTATCCAGTGGATTTCTGCATCGCGTCCGTCGGGGGATTGAGCGTGATGAGGCCAGACGGGGGCCGCAGCTTCTTGGAGCTCATTGGTGGCGGCCGGCACTGGCAGGAGGCGCTGTTGCTCTGTTGTTGATGATGGCAGTTCAATTCACGAGGGAGGAATCCATGATTGTGCTGCAGCAATCCTCGACGGCAGAGGGGCAGGCGTTGTCTCTGAGTGCGATGGCAGATCGAGCA
>Ga0114999_10001353_pt1 | contig 34202 bp, 26 predicted proteins | sample ArcticOcean_MG_C_3_FD_89820 | JGI IMG/M metagenome (GOLD analysis project Ga0114999, IMG submission 89820) | Marine microbial communities from western Arctic Ocean - ArcticOcean_MG_CB8_126 | ecosystem: Environmental > Aquatic > Marine > Oceanic | place: Arctic Ocean: Canada Basin | collected...
GGTGCTGCCGTGGATTTGAGCTGGCCGGATGCCGCCGCCTGCGAACAGCGCACTGTAGGCCCTGCCCCAATGGTCTCGTCCGCCGTCTTTTGCGTCGTTGATGCGCGGCGTCCGTCCCATTTCGCCCATCACCATGACGAGTGTCTCGTCAAGAAGTCCGCGCTCGTCGAGGTCGGAAACGAGTGCCGACAGACACGGCAGGCCTCGTTCCGGACAGAATGCCCAAGTCGAGAGTGTTCGACAAGTGGCAGGTACGAGTTGAAGAGCAACTCAAGGCCCGAATGCGGCGTTTCCGTGACCACGCGATAACCCTGGCCGCCCGACGCCGGGGTGCGTGGTTCGGATCTGGCGGGAGTGGTGACAGGCAGCGGGTCAAACGGCATAGTGGTGACGTTGATTCGTTGGCGATCAGGATTCGAGCATGGTGATCCTCGGCTATGATCCCGGTGGTGCGGGTGCTGGTGGCGTCGCTGTCGTCGACTTCCAGTCTTCGCCCCCGATTGTACAAACGTCAACTTGTGACTCCGTGGACGAAGCTGTCGAGTGGTTTCAAGCTCACGACGGCCCACCACCAACCGCAATCGGGGTGGACTCACTCTTGTCATGGTCGACGTTGGCGATCGATGGACCGTCACCTTCGTCAGACCTACCCGGAGGTCCAGAACAGCGTACTGTCCAGCAACTCGGCCTACGGTGCGATGGCCGTCCAAGGAATGGCGTTGGCTATCAGGGTCCGAGAACGTTGGCCGGGAATACAGTTGAATGAAACTCATCCGAAACTCCTGTATTACGCCTTGACCGGTAACAGGTACCCCAAATTCGAGACAGGGTTTGCCACTTGGCTGTGCCGACAGTTCACTCCCCAGATTGATGTCGAGATGGCCAACGATCACGAGTGGGATGCACTCATCTCAGCCTGGGGAACATGGAGTGGGATGACAGGCCGGTGGTCAAAAGACCTGATGAGTGGTGTCGACAATCTGATCTTGCCGGCCGGCTCCACTACTTAGTTCTGGCCTGATGCGTGAAGAAACAAACACCCTGACACTCTTGAGGGCTTCTTGAATTGGCCACCAGTGAAACCTGTGATGATCCAACACCGAACGGTGGAATCCGCAGCGTAATCTACTATCTGGACTCGCGGATCCCGCGGGCAAACGCGTCGGACGACGCCCCACTCTGGGAGTGTATTGGGAGTAAAACCTGCGGCGAACCCTGTCATTTGCCGTCATCGGCTGGCAACACGGTAACCGTGGAACTAGCTACCATTAACGACGAAAACCCCTGCGGTGACAGGGGTTTAGACGCCGTTTGTCCGCCCGTGGCAATCGATGGCACAGACGGTGAAAAATGGAGGCGGCGGGAATCGAACCCGCGTCCTGTGATCCCTCAGAAAAGGCCTCTACGTGCATATTCCGTTGATTGGTCTCACTGCCGACGGTTCCACGGACAAGACACATTCGGCAGCTAGTCCACTACGGATTCTCGTACCAGGCGTAGTGGTCGGCTGACCTGGTACCAGCCCGATTTTTGACCGACCTTCAGGCTCCTCGGGCAAGGATCCATCGGCCGGAGCTGCGTTTACGCAGCCAGTGCAAACTGCTTGTTGGCAGTTAAAATGCGATCAGCTTTTTACGTGGCCTGCTGATCAACCACGGCACGCCACCTGAACTTATGGTGACCCAGTCGAATCCAATCGCCCCCCTTCGTGTTGCAGTTCCCTTTGTTTCGGACAACGAATCCCATTGACTCGACACGGAATATTCGCCAATCCCGCTTCCTTCTTATATCGGATTCAATAACAACGTCAAGCAGCTAGCAGCAATACGGGTTGCAAGTTGTTGCGACAACATGGGTTACGGCACTTGAATGCATACCACCGGAAACAGAAGGTGCCGTCCACCTGCGGCCGGCAGAGCGGTTGATCGTCTTGACTGTCATTCCATCCATGAGAGAATGGCCAGCGTAATGCCTGCCGATTCAGTCTCCACCGCCGACCTGCTTGCCGGACACCCCAATGCCGTCTACGGCGTCGACTGGTCGCCCGACGGAAAACTGATCGCATCGGCCAGCCTCGACAACTCCGTCAAGCTCTGGGACCCCGCCACTGGTAAACAACTTGCTCGAATGCCCGGGCACGGCGATGGAGTCAGTGCCGTCGTCTTCTCGGCCGACAACAAGACCCTGTTCTCCAGCAGCCTCGACCGCTCGATCAAGATCTGGAACGTCGCCTCCCGCTCGCTCACCACCACCGTCTCGGCTCACGCCAACTACGTCTGGGCTCTGGCCCGCGCCCACAACGGCAAGACGATCGTCAGTGGCGGTTACGACAACATCCTCTGCACCTGGACCCCAACCGGTTCGAAACTCCAAGCCGTGACACTCGGATCCCAACCCGTCCTCGCCGTCGCCTCGGCCCCCCCCGTGGCCGGCGGCTACAGCGTCGCCGCATCCAAGGACTCGAACGCCTACATCATCGACCGCGACGCCACCGCCTCGCGGCTGACTCTGACCGGACACAGCGGTGCCGTCGAAGCCGTTCTCGTCAGCCACGATGGAAAAACCATCCACACCGCCGGACAGGACAAGACCATCCGCAGTTGGAACAGCCGAACCGGCGAAGTGATCCGAATCGTCGAAGCCCACGACAGCTATATCCAGTGCCTGGCTCTCTCGACAGACGGCAAACAATTGGCCAGCGGCAGCCAGTCGGGTGAAATCAAGTTGTGGAACGCAGACACCGGCCGCCTGGTGCAGACTCTCGACGGACACGCCAACACCGTCTACAGCCTCGCTTTCTCGCCCGACGGCAAACAAATCGTCTCGGGCAGCTTCGACCGCTCGGTCAAGATCTGGATCACAGAATCCGGCATCCGACGGACTCGGACCAACTGACTCGGACAGGCTGACTCGGACAGGCTGACTCGGACAGGCTGACTCGGACAGGCTGGCACGAACTCAACCGGCACGACGCGATGCTCGGGATTCGAAGACCGCCTGGAACAACAACACGAAGGCGATCGACGCCGGCACCGACTGCATCAGCCCGTCTAGAACGACCCTCATCATAATGCTCTCCACCGGTCCACTGTTCAGGATCAACGGAGTCAGTAACGGCATGAACCTTAGAGCCAGCAGAATGCCGATAGCTGCCAGCACCTTGGCTCGGCATCCCGGTTCATGCCGCAGCCTCGACAGCGTCGCCACAGTGGCCCAGATCAGGACCAGCACCACAGGAACCGACACCGCAAGCCGAACCACAAGAATCGAGTTGACTGGCATGGAACGACCTTCTGCGGTTGGAAAAGGGTTGTTGGAGCATATGGCGGCGGGTTGCTTGTTCGAACTGGGTCGAGCGGGGTCAGGCACCGCCTGCGGCCTGAGCCAGTCCCCAATTAGCGGCCTCATTGAATTATCGCAACAGAAGGTTACGATAACGCCGCAGTCATCACTCAAGTGAGGAGGACCGGTCGCATGAGTACCGAAACCAACCCGTCGAACGATTCGAACCTGTCAGACACCGACGCCGCACTCATCCCAGGTGCCGATCGTCGCTACGACCTTCCCCCTCTCGGGCAGGATCCTTCGAGCACCTCGGCCGGGACGACTCCGGGCAGCTTTGCCCTGTCCCCTCGAATCGCTGCCGGCCAGGCTGGGGCCTGGACCTTTTCCTCGCCTGACACACCCGGCATGCCTCAACCGTCCAACCAGACGGCCTGGGACTTCATGCCCGTCGACTGGACCATGCAGCCGGGATTCGAGAACAACTACGAGACGGCCGAAGCCTGGCAACCCGCCGCAGACTTCACACCGATCACTCAGCTCGAACACGCTCGTGTCGGCACGATCACGCCACAGATGGCCCGAGTGGCCGAGCGTGAGGGTCATCTGAATCCCGAGCAGGTTCGCGACGAAGTCGCCGCCGGCCGCATGATCATTCCGGCCAACATCAATCACCTCGGCTACAAACTCGACCCGATGGCCATCGGCCGCGCGTCGTCGACCAAGATCAACGCCAACATGGGTGCCTCGCCCGTCTCGTCGGGAACCGACGAGGAGGTCGAAAAGCTGGAGTGGGCCGAGCAGTGGAGTGCCGACACCGTGATGGACCTCTCCACCGGTGGCGACCTCGACGAATGCCGCGAAGCCATTCTGCGCAACAGCACCGTCCCGATCGGAACCGTACCGCTGTACTCGATGATCATCGATCGCAAGATTGAAGACCTCGACCGCGACATGATCTTCGAGACACTCGAACACCAGGCCCGGCAGGGTGTCGACTACTTCACGATCCACGCCGGAGTGCTCCAGGAACACTTGCCACTGGTGCGAGAACGATTGATCGGGATCGTCAGCCGGGGCGGATCGCTGCTGGCCAAATGGATGATCCACCACGGCAAGCAGAACCCGATGTACACGCTGTGGGAAGAGATCTGCCAGATCATGCGGCAATGGGATGTCAGTTTCTCGATCGGCGACGGCCTGCGACCGGGTGGACTGGCCGATGCCACCGATGCGGCCCAACTGGCCGAATTGACAGTCATGGGTGAATTGACCGAGCGGGCCTGGCGGCAGGGTGTGCAGGTGATGTGCGAGGGACCCGGCCACGTGCCGCTGGACCAGATCGAATACAACATGAAGTTGCAGAGGACACTCTGTCACGGTGCCCCGTTCTACGTCCTCGGACCACTCGTGACCGACATCTTCCCCGGCTACGACCACATCACCAGTGCCATCGGAGCCACATCAGCCGGCTACCACGGCGCCAGCATGCTCTGTTACGTCACCCCCAAGGAACACCTCGGCCTTCCCAAGAAGGACGACGTCAAACAAGGCTGCATCGCCTACCGCATCGCCGCTCATGCAGCAGACATCGCGCTGGGCATCCCCGGTAGCCGCGATCATGACGACGAATTGACCAAGGCTCGTGCCGCACTCAACTGGCAAAAACACTTCGACCTCGCCTTTGACACTGACACCGCCCGAGCCTTGCACGACGAAGATCTCGATGTCGATACCGACTTCTGTGCCATGTGCGGACACGACTGGTGTAGCGTGAGAATCTCCAAGGAGATCATCGAGTTCCTGTCGGGCAAGGACGATGCCTATGCCTGGGAAAATGCCAAGGTCTCGGATGCCATCAGCGACGAGCAGAAACAGATCCTCGAACAGCGAGGTGTTCTGAGCCCCGAGGAAATCCACCGCCTGGCAGCCAAGACCCAGGGAACCATGCAAGGCCCGGACGACGCCCCGGCCGCCTGCCACAGTGATCTCGTCGACGACAACTCGGCCCGTCAACTTCAGCAACAACAACTGCCAGTCGTCCAGTTGGACGAATAGCCCCCACCTCGCCCCTCACCCTCTACAACTCCTGCTCCGGCGCCCGAAACAGCAGTGCCACCGGCAGCACGACAGCAGCCAGCACCGGGAACGTCCAACTGATTGGCAATCCCAGTAGGCCCCACAGGCTGCGGAGCCCAAAAAACGCGATCGATGCGGCAACGATTCCGCAGAAGTTGATCAGGTTCATCGTCCCCATCATTCGCCCCTTCAGCTCCCGGGTCGGGCACACCTGCAGGAACACCTGCAGCGGCACGACGAAGATCCCGGCACAGAACCCCAGCACCAGCAACACGCCGCCGGCTGCCCACAACCACCCGGCCGTCACCTGATCGGGGGCCATGCCCCCGATCGCCCACAACGCCAGCAGGCAACCGCCCATCCCCAACGCTCCGCGATTGACCAGCCGGAAGTTGATGCGGTGTCGCGAAAGCAGCGTGGCGGAAATGCAGCCGAACGCAATCCCCACCCCGATCGCAGCCAACAGCAGGCTGGTTCTTCCGTCGCCAATCTCCCACTGATAGACGCCAAACTCGTTGACCAGCTGGTGCATCGTCCCGCCGACGAACCAGAACAGGCTCGAGATCAACAGCACGGTCACCACGAGCGGCTGGTTCTTCAGCAGGGCACGAGTCGGCCGATCCCAAGCACACAGCATTGAGCCGGTGAACTTCAGATCGGGAACAGCTACCCCCGTCTTACGAACCGAAAACGAAATCAGCGTCCCGACGACCGCAATTCCCACACAGCCCCAGCAGATCCACTGAAGCCCCGCCACCTTATGCTCATCGACCAGTTCCTTTAGCACACCGGCCAACGCCCCGCCAAAGATCACCGCCACGAAGGTCGTCATCTGGATGATGCCGTTCGCCGACGGCAGATCCCGAACCCGTAACATCTCGGGCAGAATCCCATACTTCGACGGCCCGAACACAGTGCTCTGCAAACCCATCAGAAACAGCACCAACAAGGGTGCCCACAGACCGCCGACTCCGAACGCCACGACGCCGGCCAGCATCACTGCAATCTCGCCAAACTTGCAGGCGATGATCAAGGTCCGCTTGTTGTATCGATCGGCCAGGAACCCCGAAAACCCCGACCCCAGGACAAAGGGAATCGAGAACAGGAAAAACGCCACCGGCTGGTAGTTGCCCCCCTGCTCGCCCACCACACTCAGGCAATACAACAACACCAACTGCTTGAACAGGTTGTCGTTGAATGCGCCGAGCAGCTGAGTCGCCGTCATGCCCCAGAAACAGCCGTCTCGCGACAAGGACGGCCAGCGGTCAACGGCAGAGTTGGCGGTCGACATGCGAATGAACCATGTGGTATCGACGAACCGGGTACCCTATCGGATCCGTCACCTCGAGAACACCGCGGTTGCGAGCGTCTCGCGGCTGATTGCTTTCGGTGCCTCACGGCGAGTGATACGATGACCTCCTCGACGGCCAGCGTCTTATTTCCGGAGTTCGGTTCATGCGTCCTGTACTTTCCGTGGCCTTGTTGGCAACACTCCTGCTGGCCATCGGCTGCAACGGCAACGGCAACGACTCCAGCACCCCAAGCCAGTCGCCATCCAGCCCTGGATCGACCGGCAGCACCGGGACGGCTTCGACGAAATACCGCATCGCCGTCATCCCCAAGGGCACCTCGCACGACTTCTGGCTTTCGGTCCGCCACGGTGCCGAAACGGCTGCCAAGGAACTGGGCAACGTCGAGGTGATCTGGAAGGGGACTCAGAAGGAAGGCGACAAGGAGGGCCAGATCCAGATCCTCGACAGCTTCATCGTCCAGGGCGTCGACGGCATCTGCCTGGCCCCGATCGATCGCGACGCGATGGTCCCGGTCGTCACGCGAGCCCGAGACCGCAAGATCCCGACCGTCGTCTTCGACAGCGGACTCTCCGACACCTCCGCCTACGTCAGCTATGTGGCCACCGACAACTACAAGGGTGGCGTGATGGCCGCACGCCAGATGGGCAAACTCCTGGACGGACAGGGCGACGTCATCATGCTGCGTTACCAGGCCGGCAGCCAGAGCACCGAAAATCGCGAAAAGGGATTCCTCGAAACGCTCGCCAAGGAATTCCCCAACATCAACGTGCTCTCGCAAAACCAACGTGCCACGTCAAACAGCAACGAAGCCAAGCTGAAGTCCAACTCGATGCTGCTGAAGTACAAGAGTGAACTCGAAGGCGTTTTCACCGTCTGCGAACCACATAACAAGGGCATGCTGGCCGCCCTGGAAGACAACAAGTTGACATCCAAGGTCAAGTTCGTCGCCTTCGATTCGAGCCCACGCATGATCGATGGCCTGGCCAACGACACGGTCCACGGAGTCGTTCTGCAGGACCCGGTCAATATGGGCTACGTCGCCGTCAAGACGATGATCGCTCACCTGAACGGCGAATCGGTCGACAAGCGAATCTCGACCGGCGAATACGTGGCCACGGCACAAAACATGGACGAGCCAAAGATCGCCTCGGTCCTCAACCCCAAGAAACACGCTCCCTAGATGGACTCGCCTTCCGAACCTCGCCACGCACCGCCCGGCAATCTGCTGGGCATGTCCGGAATCAGCAAGAGATTCGGAGCCACCCAGGCACTCGACGACGTCTCGTTCGAACTCGCAGCCGGACGCGTGATGGCGTTGATTGGCGAAAATGGAGCTGGCAAAAGCACGCTGATGAAAGTGCTCAGCGGTGCCTGCACCTCCGATTCCGGCAGCATGCAGGTCGCCGGCACGACCTACCGGCCGACCGGGCCGCAGTCCGCCCGAGACGCCGGCATCGCCATGATCTACCAGGAACTCAACCTTGCGCCAGACCTCTCGGTCGAAGACAACATCATGCTCGGACAGGAAGACCACCGCCGCGGTCTACTGGCCCGTCACCTGCAACGCCCTCGTGTCCGAAAAGTGCTCGAGCGACTCGGGCACCCCGAACTCCAACCCGAAACCCCCGTCCATGAACTCTCGGTCGCAGCCCGACAACTGGTTGAAATCGCTCGAGCCCTCGTCGGCCAGGCCCGAGTGATCGTCTTCGATGAACCCACCAGCTCGCTCGCCGGCGCCGACGTCGACCGGCTCTTTGACGTCATCGGTCGACTGCGAGATGACGGGATTGGAATCGTCTACATCAGCCACTTCCTCGAAGAAGTCCGCTCGCTCTGCGACGACTACACCGTGTTGCGTGACGGACACGTCGCCGGCAGCGGAACGTTGACGAACACGACCGAGGCCGACATCGTTGCGATGATGGTCGGACGTCGGGTCGAAGAACTCTTCCCCACGGTCCCGCACACGATCGGCGACCCGGTACTCGAGCTCCAAAGCCTCACCGGCCGCAACACGCCCCAACAGATCGACTTGGTGCTTCGCCGAGGCGAAATCCTGGGAGTGGCGGGGTTGGTCGGAGCCGGCCGCACCGAATTGCTCCGCTGCCTGTTCGGACTCGACCCCGTCGTTTCGGGCACGGTCCAGGTCGCCGGCCTCGTAAAACGCCCATCGCCCGACACCATGATCCGCTCGGGACTGGCACTGGTCTCCGAAGACCGCAAGGACGAAGGCCTGGCCCAGGATCGGTCGCTGGCCGACAACATCACCTACAGCCGACTGGACCTCTACACTCGCTTCGGATGGCTGAATCTCAATCGGCGACACGACGCCGTCAACCGCTGCATGGCCGGCCTGGAAATCAAAGCAGTTTCGCCGGAACAGCCCGTCTCGGAACTCTCGGGCGGCAATCAGCAAAAAGTCGCCTTGGCCCGAGTCCTGCACCAGGATGCCGACGTGCTGTTGTTGGACGAACCGACTCGTGGCATCGACGTGGGGACCAAGGCGGAAGTCTATCGACTGATCGGCGAACAGGCAGCCGCCGGAAAAGCTGTGCTGTTTGTCAGCTCCTACACTCCCGAACTGCTCGCCGTCTGCGACCGGATCGCCGTCCTGGCCCGAGGCCGATTGCACGACGTACGCCCCGCGGCCGACTGGTCCGAAGAATCGCTGATCCAATGTGCGATCGGCAGTGAGGCAGCCGTTTCATGAACCCCATCCGCAGCCGATTCGCCCGACTCGCCTGGTCACTGGGCCCGCTGCTGGGACTGGTCGTCGTGGCACTGGTGTTCGGAGCCATCGAATACAAGGTGGCCACCGGCGAAGGCCGTACGCCTCAGTTCTTCACACCCGAAAGCCTGCAGGTGGTCCTGAATCACGCGTCGCTGGTCGGAGTGGCGGCACTGGGCATGACATTGATCATCATCGCCGGAGGCATCGACCTGTCGGCTGGCACCGCAATCGCACTGACCGCCACATCGATCGCCTGGCTGTACCGCGATGGCTTCGACGGGATGTCCGGCTGGCGAGACACCTCGCCACTGCTGGCCACTCTCGCACTCTCGGTCGTCGCCATCGCCGGCGGACTTCTGACCGGTTGCCTCTGCGGACTCGTCAACGGAGCACTGATCAGCCTGCTTCGCCTCGTCCCCTTCATCGTGACCCTCGGAACCATGACCGCTTTCCAGGGCATCGGACGCACGATCTCGGGCGAAACCCCCGTTCGAGCCTACGGCAAAGTGCCCGACCTGGTCGCGTCTTTGCAAAAACCCTACCCCGACCCCGGCTGGCTGATGGTCTCGCCCGGAGTCTGGATCCTGATCATTCTTGCTATCCTCGTCGCCCTCGTACTCAGGTACACAGTCTTCGGCCGACACGTCTTTGCCATCGGTTCCAACGAAGCCACCGCACGGCTTTGCGGCATCAATGTCATCCGAACACGGATCCTGGTCTACACGCTCGCCGGTGCATTCATCGGCGTCGCCGGGCTGTACCAGTTCACCGTACTCGGAGGCGAAGGCGATCCGGTCTCCGGGCTGGGGCTCGAACTGAAGGTGATCGCCGCGGTGGTGATCGGAGGCGGCAGTCTGAGTGGTGGGCGAGGCAGCGTGCTGGGGACCTTGTCTGGAGCCTGCATCATCACCGTGATCCAACACGGATGCGTGCTGATCGGAGTCCCCGACCACTACCAGGATATCCTGATCGGCCTGATCATCATTGCCGCAGTCACCATCGACCAACTGCGGACACGAATCGGAACCAACTGACCGCCCGGGACAGGCGACCCCATCGGCTTCGCCTCGGTCTGAGCCAGTCCCGGCGGTCTGGGCGGTCCTTGCGGATACTCAGGCAGCCTGCGAATACGTCTCGGACGTCTCCTCCTCACCAGTCTCCTCGCCCAAGCCGCTCAGGAAGCCGGCCAGGTGCTTGGAGCGAGTTTCCTGCTGCAGTTTTTTCAGTGCCTTCGACTCGATCTGACGGATCCGTTCGCGGGTCACCTTGAAGATCCGACCGGTCTCTTCGAGCGTGTAGCTGTACCCATCACCCAGCCCGTATCTCAGCTTGATGATCTCCCGCTCGCGAAATGTCAGGCTCTTGAGCACGTGGGCGATCTTGTCCCGCAACATCTCTTGACCAGCTGCTTCGATCGGGTTGCCGCCCGATTTATCTTCCAACAACTCACCAAAACTTCCGTCTTCACTCTCGCCGACCGGAGTGTCCAGACTGACAGGGTGACGCCAGCTCTTCATGATTCGCTCGACCTCGTCGATCGTCATCCGAGTCGCCTTCGCCAATTCCTCGGGCGTCGGATCCCGGCCGGTGACCTGCCGGATCTGCTCGGCCTCGGACTTCAACGCCGAGATGCTTTGAAACATGTGGACCGGGATCCGGATCGTCCGAGCATGGTCGGCCACGGCTCGCGTAATTGCCTGGCGAATCCACCATGTGGCGTACGTCGAGAACTTGTACCCACGACGGTATTCGTACTTCTCGACACCACGCATCAATCCGGCGTTGCCCTCCTGGATCAGGTCCAGAAAACTCAAGCCCCGGTTGCGGTACTTCTTGGCGATCGAAACGACCAAACGCAGGTTACCGCTGGACAGCTGCTGCTTTGCCTCGGTCCAGTCGTTGAATCGCCGCATGATCTCATCGACCCGCACAACAAAGTCATCCAACGGCTCCATCGTCATCAGCTGCAGTTCTTCCAGTTCACGCTGGCACAACTGGCGTTCCGACGCGTTGCCCCGACCGGTCAGCTGCCCGATCTGCTGCCTCAATCCCGTCATCCTCTCGACCAGCTGCTGCATCCGTTTCTGCAACGGCTGAAGCCGAGATGTCCTCAGACTCAACTCCTCACACAACGTCGCCATCTTGCGTCGTCTCAACAGCATCTGTTCTCGCAACTCGGATTGCCGACTCCGTTTCGTGCCCCGTTCGACCAACTCGCGGTAATTTCGTTCATTGTCCTCGATCAACAGCTTCAAAGTCCGCAGATTCGCCGTCATTCGGCCAATGATCTGCCCCTTCTGAACACTCTCGGTCTCCGACGTCCGCAAAGTCCGTTCGAACGGCAACTCGCCAGCCTGGACCTGCTCGAGAATCGATACGGCTTTGTTCAATGCAAAGTCGGACTCGAGAATCGTTCGCCGGAGCCGTTTTCGAGTGATCTCGATCCGCTTGGCCAGAAAGATCTCTCGCTCTCGCGTCAACAACGGAATGCTGCCCATCTGGCTCAGGTACATCCGAATCGGGTCACGCGACGTGACCGGATTCTCCGGGACCAGCAATTCTGCCTCGGCTTCCTGCTTCGCAATCTGCTTGCGATGCATTTGCGCCACAACCACCGGGTCGTCACGCAGCACGAGACCGGTTTCTTCCAGCATCATCACGACGCAGTCAATCAGCGTCGCATCACCGCCCTCGTCCGGCAGGTACTCATCAACCTGTTGAAAAGTGAAGTACCCGCGGTCGGTCGCCTCGGCGACCATCGCCTGAAGCGCATTATCAAATCGATGCACGTATGGACTCCTTCCCTGGAATTCACGAGCGCGCAGTTGCCATCGGCAGCGGCCGACGTGCCGTAACCCACATGGCACCCCGAGGTGCTCACATCGCAGCGGGCTCTCACCGATAGCATCCTTGCTCTTGTTGACAGAACCGCCGTGCGGTTGGTTCTGCCGAGAACCTCAACTACCGATCCGGACGAATCGGCCTTCCTGGCCTGCCCGAATCGGTCCAATCACAAGCTGGCGACCTTACCAGAAACTTCCCACGCGCCCACACTAAATCCTTAGAATCAGAAATAAATCACAGATTCCCTCAAGACACCACTCAACACACACCTCGCAGCCTCCAACCCGCCCGGCACAAGACCGTTAGCTTCAGTACGACTGCACTCGCAACAACGCCTCTGGTCTACGAACACCCCAACCGCCGATCCACTCCGATGACACGCGATGCCTTTCCCACCGACACCTCACATCCCCAGACTCTGCATGACCTGCAGGAATCCCATGAATCCAACCACACCGCTCACCACACCGCACACCACACCGTCGCCTCTTCACTCTCGACGCCCCGCAACCGCGGCTTGTGTCGCATTGCTGGTCTTCAGTGCGTTGGTAGCGACGACTCCGGTCGACGCAAGCATAATCTACGTCAACAATCTTCTAGGCCGAGACGCCTGTGACGGCACGGTTGCCGAACACATCGACCGAGTCACCGGCCCAATCCGCTCACTAGATCGGGCGTCCATCCTGGCCGGACCCTCGGACACGATCCACCTGGCCAACACGGGGCAACCGTACCACGGAGACTTGCGTCTGTTCGGCCGCCGCCATAGCGGCATCGCCACCCTGCCGTTTCGAGTTATCGGCAACGGAGCGGTCATCTCGGGTGCCAAGCCGGTTCCCTCTGCCAGCTGGCGCACCGTCGGCGGACTCTGGCAACTGGCACCTCGACGCAAGGGCCGTTTCCTGTTGCTCCGCAATGGTAGCCCGCTGCCGCGTCAAAAGTTGGAACGCAACGGCCCGGCTCCGACTCTCGAATCGATTCCCGACGGCCATTGGGGCGTCTGGCGAGGCAAGATCTATTACCGCACCACCGAACTGCTCGACACCAATGTCGGCAACCTCTCGATCGCCACCGGTGATTGCGGGATCACACTGTTCGCCGTCAGACACGTGCAAATCGAAAACCTCGTCGTCCAGCACTGGCGACTCGATGGAATCAGCTCTCCCGGCCTCTGTTTCGACGTCGTCCTGAGGAATGTCGTCTGCCGCGAGAATGCCCGATCCGGACTCGTCGTCTCGGGGACCTCGAAAATTCGGGCCGAAAACATCGAACTCAGTGACAACCTCGAGCACTCGCTCCTGATCGAAGACCTCGGCCTCGCCGACGTCGTCAACGGCAAGTTCAGTAAGCCGCCAACACTCGCTCCGTAATCGGCGGCTAGCACCCCGGCAGATTCGCCTCGTCGATCAACACTCCCAGACCCGGCCGATCCTCCAGTGTCACTGTGCCGTCGACGATCGGGGGCTGACCGCCCACCCAGGTCATCCACGGCCTTCCCGATTCCGGTAGCGGATCGGGATCGAGGCCAGCCAATGCGTGCAAGGCCCAGAGCTCGGAACCGCGGTGGGGACAGACGCGGATGCCGGTCCCCCGAGCCATCCGGTAGATCTTGACCAGTTCGGTCAGGCCACCGCACCAACAGACATCCGGCTGTAAGACCTGATGCAGCCGGAGATCAATTAAACGCTGGAACGCTCGTGACGTGTATTCGTGCTCACCACCAGCGATCGGGATCGGCGACTGGCTGGCCAGCGTCACGTAACCGTCGGTGTCCTGTAAAGGCAACGGCTCTTCGATCCACTCGACTCCCAAACCCTCAAGACCTTCGGCCACCGCCAATGTCGTCTCGAGATCCCATTTCATCCAGGCGTCGACCATCAACGGCACACCCGGGCCGACAATCGCACGAGCCTCGCGAACCGTGCCAATCACCCGATCCACGCGGTCCGGGCCCGAGTTGCGCTCGACGTGCAACTTGAACGCCCGGTGCCCCGCCGCATGAGCTTCGGCCAATTCGTCCCAAACCGTGATGTACGTCGGCAACGGCTCTCCAACCCTCGCCACACCGTCTCCAGCCAATAACCGAGCCACCGGTACGCCCGCTTCCTTGCCACGCAGATCCCACAGGGCCAGGTCGATTCCGCTTTGAGCCATGATCGCAATCCCGGCCTGCCCATAGGGAAGCGTCAGGTCAAACAGGTCGTCCCAAATCTCCTCGACCGGACTCGGATCGCGACCCACCAACGCCGAGCGTAATTCCGCTTCGATCACATGAATCCCGGCCGCACCCCCACCACCAACTCCGTAACCGGTCACTCCAGCGTCCGTGTCGATCGCAACAAGGATCTGGCCGATCGTCGTCCGCCAGTCGTCCGGCGACTCGGCAGAGATCGGTTGGCAAGCCCGCACATCAGTGATCTTCATCGACCTCGCCTCAGCCCACAGCTACCGATTGTCTTTGACTCGAACCTTAGCCGGCTTCGGCGATGCCAGTATCGATTCGGCATACGCCAATCGGCCCGTCTTGCCGTGGTAATACTGGAAGATGACCTGCGGACGCGGGTAGGCAATCCAGCGCGTGCCGTCGGGTTCGATCGGGTTGTTGTAGACGTTGTTGAGTTGCACGACACAGAAGTAGGGATGCCGCAGATTGAATCGCGGGATGTCGGACCGGAAATGGCTGCTCCAGCGGATGTCCACCGCTCGAGGACCATATTGGAACCGACCGTTCGCCGGCCGATCCCCCTCGTCAGTCACCCAGTGATTGTTCGAGTTGTGTGGGCCGGAAGCGAATTCCCAGACGTTGTCGGTAATCTTGCAAACGAACGAGTTGTGCAGGTCGCCGGTGAGGACAAAGACCGGCTTGTCGAGCTTGTCCCAAGCGTTGATCAACTTCTCTCGCTCGTCGTAAAACACCGTCCAGGCATCGTCCTTGTTCGTGCCACGCACCTTGCCACCTCCGACGTGAGGCACCATGAAGTTGACGCTCGAAATGACGAAAATGAAGTCGGCATCGCTGTCACGCACCCCCTCCAGCAACCAGTCTCGCTGGATCGGACCGAGCATCGAGAGACCCTTCTTGGCCGGATCACGCGTGTCGTGCATCTGACGCTGCCCACGGGTGTCGGTAAAGAACAGGTCACAGTTGGCGACTCGGATCCGGTAGTACGAACGACGACCGATCGAATACGAGACAGTCTCGTCGAGGTCGGCGGCCGGGAAGACCTCGATCCGGTGCTTGTCCAGCACCTTGACGATCCGGTACACGCCCGCGTTGGGAGTGCCTCCGACTCCGTCCAGCGAATTGTCGTTGATCCCGTCGGTCGACGTGCCCCAGTGAATGTGCAGATTGTTGACCTGCTTCAAATCCAGCTTCGTGAAATCGGCCGACTCATCCTCGACCACGCTCTTGCCCCGACGCACACGCCCGCGGCCGAAATGGATCGCCTGGCTAAACGTGGTCGGGTTGCTCCACCCCAGGTAGTCGTACCAGGCCCGAACACCAACGTCTCGGAACACCGCCCGGCGGTCCCGCAAACCCGGCGAGCCGGCACCCCAGACATCGTTAAGAATCTCGTGGTCGTCGTAGGTGAAGAAACTCGGCACATGACGGTGCCAAGTCTCCAGGTGAGGAGCCTGTTCCAGAAACTGCTTGTAGTTCTGCCAGACACCAACAATCGACGGAGCCACCCGGACCACGTCGGGCATCTGCTTCTCCGGGATGTCGACCTGCCGGAACCACTGATCCGGTTGGTACTCCCGTCGCGATTCGTAAAGCCAATCGCCGTTCAAAACGGCAAAATGGATCCGGTCCTTGATCTGCCGCAACATCGTGGCAAATGTTGGCATGCCCGGACCGTTGCTGTGGCCGGGGTTCTGGTTGTTGCCGCAGGCGAATTCGAAACTGAAATTGAACAATCCACGCGGATTCAACTCGGCGTCTACCATTAGTTTCGAGTCAGGCAATGTCCGAAACGAACCTCGCTTGCCGGTCAATCCGGTTTGATCCGGTATCGACAACTCGTAATAGTACCGGGAGTCCGCTTCGAGTCCCTTGATGTGCACCCAACCGGTGTTGTCACGTTCCAGCCGAGTGGCGATCGGGCCGGTCTGCTTGTCCAGCCGGCCGGGTGCCGTGCCGTATCGGACAACAAAATGGCCCGTCCGCAACGTGCGGGCCCAGATACCGACACCGTGCGAACTGATGCGGCCAAGAATGGGGCCGTGAGTGATGTGGTTGTACTTGTTGCCAGCGGCACCCACGGGTGCCGCCAATGCGGCGATCAGGCCCAGAGCCGCCACAGTTCCAAACAGTCGCATGCTGAAATCCTCACACCCTGATACTCGTTTGATTCAGTCACAGTAACCGCACATCTTCAGGTGCGACATGCTGTCGACGATCCGCTGCTGAATCGCCTCGAGCGTCAACTCGCCCTCGCCTTCGATCCCCTCGATCTCAAGACTGTAAGGCCCCGAAAAACCGCACACGTCCATCAACTCGAGCACCCGCACAAAGTCGACCGCTCCACCATACCCGAGCGCCGGGAAGTACCAGTCGTGGAACTCACCGTGCGAGTCCTTCAGGTGCATGTGCGACACCCACTGACAGACCTTCGCCAGGGCGATCTCGCCATTGATCGGTTCGTTGTAGTACAGAATATTGGCGGTGTCGAAATTGAGCCTGAGCCCGGGATGTTCCAGTTCGTGCATGGCGTCGATCATTCCGCCATGGTCCTGGCAGAGACCGGGATGTGTTTCAAAGCAATAGGTTATCCCCAGTTTCGTCGAGTGGTCTCCGATCGTCCGCAGGTTGCCGTACAGTGCCTTCAGATCCGACTCGTTGTCGGCTTCTCCAGCACCACCGACAACCAGATCGACACCCAGATCAGCGGCGACGTCCAGTTTCCTGAGCGTGACGGCCAGGACATCGCGGTCCAGTGGATTGCCGCTGGTCACGTTGCAGCTGCACAGCCTGACGTCATGGTCGGCCAACCGTCCAACGACGGCCGCCAGTTGTTCCGACGTGGCCATGTGGTCCAACAGCGGCACATCGCCGAAAATCGAATCGGCACCTTCGGTACGGATCGGAAGTTCGATCCACTCGATCCCCGCCTCGCGAACCATCTCGATGGCCGCCTGAGCCCCGAAACGGCCGTAGCTGTTTGTCAGGCACGAGATGATCCGCGTCACCGTGCCACCCGGCCCACTTCAAGGCACTTCAGGGTCCGGCTGTTGTGCACGTAGAACCGCCCCCCGGCCAGTGCCGGTAATGCCCGTGCGGTTCCGGTCAGCACCTTCGCAGTGGCCAGTTCGTGGTAACCGTTCGGCGAAAGACGTGCGAGCACCAGCGTACCGTTCGTCTTCTGAATCAACAGTTTCCCGTCGGCAGCGATCAGCGTGGCGTAGCCAAATCCGGTTTCTTCCCAGACCACCTTTCCCGTCGACGCGTCGACGCAACGCAATGCCGCTCCGCCAACGTCCTGCCGACCGTGGATACCGTACAATCGCCCGTCATCAACGATGGCCGTCGTGTACTGACTCGACAAGACGTCGTCACTGCGCCACGTCTCGCTCAACCGGCCACCAACGACCTTGGTCATCACCGCACCGAACCGATAACTGGCGGTGATGAAGACCTGGTCACCAACAACGACGGGCGAAGCACCCGTGACAGTTGGTCCGCTCCGACCAAACGGGAAACGAAACAACTCTTTGCCGGTGCGTGGATCGAGCGAAATGACGTTCAGGCGTGCGGCGACGATCACCTGAGACTTACCACCGATATTGGCCAGAACCGGTGACGAGTAGCTGGCTCGGACGTCGCTGGACTTCCAGGCCACCTTGCCGTCGGCCAGCCCGAATGCCACCACTCCGGCGTTCTTCTCGGCACCGCCAACATTGACGATCACCAACCCGTTGGCCACGACCGGCGAGCTGCCCTTGCCGAAATACCCTTCCGGCGGCTCGCCCTTGAAGGCACGTTTCGAATTGAACAACGCCATCGTGTCGTGGCTCCAAAGAATCTTGCCCGACCCCGCCTCCAGGCAACGCAGCCCCCCAGTCGCTCCAAAGACCACCACACGGTTTCCGATCACGGTCGGTACGCAACGTGGCCCGTTGTCGTTGACATAGGCGGGCACGAATGTCGCCGGGAAACTGGCCTGCCAAAGCGTTTTGCCTGACGAAGCCGACACCGCCGTCAAGCGTTCCCGTTCACCGTCTCGGTCAAAGACCAGCACCCGACCGCCGGATACCGCCACGCCGGAGAAGCCAGAACCCATCAGATGATCCCAAACCACACGCGGGCCAGTGGCTGGCCATGTTTCAGCCAGACGCTCGTCACTGGCGATGCCGGTGCGGTTGGGGCCGAGGATCTGAGGCCAATCGCCCGCCTGGGCCGATGACGTCCCGAGCAGAGCACAACACGCCAGTACGAGACCCGTACGGCTGGAACGACTATGGGTCAGGATGCTGAGAATCGGTCTGGGCATTGAGCAGTTCCATAAAGGCCTTCATCATCGGCGTGTTGTCGTGCCAAGTCCGGCCACACACCAGGTTGCCGTCGATCACACACGCCTGATCCACGTACTCGGCTCCGAACGTCGTCGCATCAAGTGCACACTTGGCGACCGTCGTGATCGTCTTGCCACGAATGCAATCGGCCGCCGCTATGATCTCGATCCCGTGACACACACTGCAGACCGGCTTGCCGGCTTCGAAAAAATGCCGGGTCAAGGCCAGCAGGTCCTGGTCGTAACGCAGGTATTCCGGAGCACGGCCTCCCGAGACAAACAGCCCGGCGTAGTCTTCGGGCACGACGTCGCGAAAGGCGATGTCGCTGGCCAAGTGATAGCCGGCGGTCTCCCGGGTGATGTCCCAGTCGCTTCCCGGAGGCACCTCGTGCAGCACCATGTGGTAGAGCCGCTTTTCGGGGGCCGCCACGACCACTTCGTACCCGTCCTCGGCGATCCGAAAGTAAGGGTACATCGTGTCGAGACACTCGGTCGCGTCGCCGATGATGATCAACACCTTGGCCATCTGCAGCACTCACTCACTCACACCGGTCAGAGAACGCGGTCAGCATAACGACCGTTTGTTGAGGTCGCTAGGCGTCGGCCGACTCGGGCTCCAACACCCAGCGGGCTCCACACCCATGACAGGCGAAACCAGCCAACGTGGCGGTGCCGGGACTCGGCATCAGACGGCCATTGCTGGCCGCATCCTCAAATTCCAGCGGCACGACCGTCGTGCGACCACACTGCCGACAGCTGCGGTTGGCATGGATCGCCCGAGCACGCAACAGGGCGGGCTGTTGAGACACCGAACGGACGGGAAGACGAAAGGCCGATATCGAATAGATCAGCGGACGCGCGTCCGAAACTTCGGCCGAAGTCAGTTCCGACGGAGGGCGAAACAGTTTCAGCTGGCTCATCGACCGGCGTCCTTGCCATTGTGCCATCAGGCCTGCAGAGGGTTCGTCCTGAACCGCATTCGGAATCCGCGTGGACCTCGTAGCAGCAGTGAACATAGAATCCGCTGGCCAGAATGACAAGACATCTCCCAAACCAGCACAGTGAGCCCCGATGGTCGGCGGTCGACAGACAACGTGGCGACTCCTGAAACTGCTACCCGGTTTCCTCGTCGCCGCAGCCTGCCTGTGGTACGCGTTTCGAAACGTCGACTGGCCCACCGTCGCCGAGCGACTCGAATCGGCCAACTGGTCACTCGCGCCGCTGATGGGGCTCCTGCTCTTCGTGTTCTTCACGTTGAAGGCCTGGAGATGGAAACTGCTGCTCGAACCTGTCGCATCGATGCGTGTCCGTGACGTGGCCGGGCCGCTGATGATCGGCTTCATGGCCAACAACATCCTCCCGGCTCACCTGGGGGAGCTGGTCCGAGTGCACGTGCTGAGTCGAACTCGCAACGTGCCCCGTGCCGCAGTCCTCTCGACTGTCATCCTCGAACGACTCTTCGACCTCCTCGCCATCCTGGTCGTCTTCGGAGTCGGCCTGCAGTGCGGTCGGCCGCTGCCCGAAGAATACCAGACGGCCGCCGTCACCCTGGCAGTCTTCACCGGCCTGCTGCTGGCCGCCGCAGTCGCCTTCGTGTTCGCGTCCGAACCATGCCTGAAACTGCTCGACTGGATCTGCAACACCTGCCTGGTGTTCCTGCCCACTCTTTGGAGATCCAAGCTGGTCGAATTACTAGTGTCCGCCGCCGATGGACTCGAAGCACTCAAACAACCTCGACTTGCCGCAGGCATCGTCACCGCGTCGGTCGCCAAGTGGTTCGTGATGGGACTAATGGTCTGGATGTCGCTCACGACGCTCGGAGCCACCAACGTACTGGCTCCGGCACTGGTCGTCGTCGGAGTGATCGCAGTGGTCATCCTGCTGCCCGCTCCGCCAGGCTACGTCGGAATCATCCAGGGATGCTTCACCGCCGTGCTGGCACTCTATGACGTCGACCCCAGTCTCACCGTCGCCGCGAGTGTCTACTACCACCTCTGGCAATACGTCCCGGTGACTCTCGTCGGCCTGTACTGCCTGCAACGGACTGGACTCCGGCTCAGCGATGTCACCCAAACCGAACCGAACTAACCACTCGGTGTCGCCGTGAACAGCTTCGAACGGATCCCCAATCGCTGTAGCCAGAACTTGGCCAACACCCATAAGGTGCCCATCCCGTATCGGATGCTCCGCCACAAGTTGATGCTCGATGCCTCGTCGAAATATCGCACCGGCACCGGGATGTCGCCCAACTTGAAACCAAAGTGAACCGCCTGAGCCAGGAATTGGCTGTCGAAGACAAAGTCGTCAGAATTCGAATCGAACGGAATCGTCTCCAGCACCTCGCGACGGTAGGCCCGGAAACCACTGTGGAAATCGCCCAGGTTCTGACCCAATGCGATGTTCTCGATCGTTGTCAGCACCCGGTTGGCCACGTACTTCCAGCCCGGCATCCCACCGGCTAACGCCTCGCGACGCGTGCGGATTCGTGACCCCAAAACGCAGTCGCAAATCCCCAGCCGAATGATCTCGACCGCCACAGTCAGCACACGGGCATCGTACTGGTAGTCCGGATGAATCATCACCACCACGTCAGCCTCGGATTCCAATGCCTTCCGGTAACAACTCTTCTGGTTCGCTCCGTAACCCCGGTTCGTCGCGTGAGTGATCACGGTCAAGCCCAACCGTCTGGCAATCTCAACCGTCTCGTCACTGCTGTAGTCGTCGACGAGGATCACGTCGAGCACACCCGAGTCGGGCAGGTCGGCCACGGTTCGTTCAAGTGTCTTTGCGGCGTTGTAGGCCGGCATCACCACCACCGTGCGGGTCCGCTCCGGTACCCCGGGCGAATCGAGAGTCACACCTGAGTCACGTTGCTCGACTTCCATCCCGTCATTCTCGACAGCATCACCAACACCCGACAAGCCCCCACTCGCTCTGGACTCGATGAACTCGACTGCGACATCCTCAACCGCGCCGGTTACAATGATCGCGCCGATCACACCGGGCCTCGGCTTCCACCAGAACGTTCTGCTGCTCACGGAGAACCGCCGCCGATGAATTGTCCACGCCTGCTGGCCACCACGTGGGCCCTGCTGCTGTGCACCGCTCACACACTGACCGCCGCCCCGCCGGCTGCGACTGCAGCCCAACCCGACACGGCATCAATCGCCTGGCACGCCGGCGTCGCCCGGACTGTGATCACGCCCGAGCAACCGATGTGGATGTCGGGTTACGGAGGCCGGTCGAAGCCCGCCGAAGGAAAGGTGCACGACCTGTGGGCCAAGGCCGTCGCTCTCAAGGATCCCACCGGGAAAACCGCCGTCTTCGTCTCCACCGACCTCATCACCGTCCCGATCAAAATGGTCGAGGCCGTGATGACTCAGGTCACCCGCCGACACGGACTGGGACGAAGCGAGGTGATGTTCACCTGCTCACACACCCACTGCGGTCCGGCACTCGACGAAATGCTCAGCCATATGCTCGATATGAAAGACCCGGACTGGGAACAGGTTCGCTCGTACCAGAAAACGCTCAACGCAAAACTCGTCCAACTGATCGGCAATGCCCTCAAGGACCTTCGCCCTGCAAACATCTCCGTCGGCAACGGCCGCTGCCACTTCGCCGCCAACCGCCGTGCCCCCAAGGGCATCGGCCCCTACGACCACGATGTACCGGTGATGAAGATCGAGGCACCCCAAGGCGGGAAACTGCGTGCCGTCATCTTTGGCTACGCGTGTCACAACACGGTGATGAGTTACTACAAGTGGAGCGGCGATTATGCCGGATTCGCTCAACTGTACCTCGAAGGTCGACACCCGGGCGTCACCGCCCTGTTCTTCACCGGTTGCGGTGCCGACCAAAACCCGCTGCCGAGACGACGCGAAGAACTCGCCGAAAAGTACGGCCGCATGCTCGGTGTCGCCGTCGACCAAGTGCTCCGAGACACCACCACTCGCGTCTCGGGACGGATCGCAACACGTTTCACCAACGTCGAACTCCACTTCGACAACCTGCCCAAAAAAGACGATCTGCTGGAGATCCAGAAAACCGGGAACCGCTACAAGCAAGCCTGGGCCGGCAACCTGCTCGAACAATACCGACTCTATGGACGACTGCTGCCGACATACCCCTACCCGATCCAGACATGGCAAGTCGGACGCGACCTGACCTGGGTCGCACTGGGCGGCGAAGTCGTCGTTGACTACGCCGTCGCACTGAAAACCCAGTTGGGCCACTCTCAATCGGGCCACTCAGTCTGGGTCACCGGGTACGCCAACGACGTCATGGCCTACATCGCTTCGGAACGAGTGCTCCAGGAAGGTGGGTACGAAGGCGACACGTCGATGATCTACTACCAGAAACCATCCAAGTGGCGAGCCGGTCTCGAAAAGACGATCGTCGACACGGTCACCGAACTCGCCGCCGACAATCGACTCCAGGCCGCATTGCCCACGACACAGCCCGGAACACTTCTCTTCGACGGTAAGAGCCTGGCCGGATGGAAGAAGACCCTGTTCGGCGGCGAAGCCGATGTCGTCGTCCGCAACGGACAGATGATCCTCGAAACCGGTGCCGACATGACCGGGATCACCTGGAATCGAAAGACGAAGCCGCCCGAATTTGACTACGAACTGACACTCGATGTGATGCGAGTCGAAGGACACGACTTCTTCTGTGGACTCACATTCCCCGTCGGAAAGGACCCCTGCAGTCTGATCCTCGGCGGTTGGGGCGGCGGAGTCTGTGGCCTCTCGAGCATCGATGGCTTCGATGCCAGTGAAAACGAAACCACCGGATACCAGGAGTTCCAGAATGGTCGCTGGTACCGGGTTCGACTTCGAGTGACTCGCCAGAAGATCACCGCCTGGATCGACGGAAAAGAAATCCTCGGACAGAAACTCCAGGGACACAAGATCGGGATCCGGGGCGAAGTTGATCTCTCCAAGCCGCTCGGACTCTCCACCTGGCAAACCACCGCCGCGATTCGCAACTTCCGAATCCGCAATCTGGCGAACAAGGAAAACTCTCGGCCGGGCAAGTAGCCAAAGTCCAACTTCCGCGGTTGACCGGGCTCGTGCCCGATACCTACTATTGGCGACGGAGACGATCGGACGTCCCAGAACACCTCGCAACCGCGTCTCCTGAACTTAGGATGAAATAACAACATGTCCGGCCAGCCACTCCTTTTCCGGCGCGATCGCAACGACCGGACCGCTGGCTGGCGGTGGTATCAGTTCTGGTTTACCAGCCCGGGATTCCCAGGGTGGTCCAGCGACTGTTCCAACTAAACTGGGACACAAGCACACGCAAGACCACACGCTCTGGAGTCCTTACCTGAGGATTCCAGGGCGTTTTTTTTATTAGCAGACCATTGACCATTGCCCTGCCGGGCTCTCGAGGACAAGCCATGATCGTAGTCATGAAGAAGAAGGCGACGGACGAGATGATCCAGTCGGTCGCATCACGGATCGAACAAATGGGCCTCAAGGCTCACATCATCAAGGGCACCGAACGAACGGTGATTGCCGCGATCGGCGAAAAACGAAACGGCGAGAAACAGACTCTGGCGGGGCTCGATGAAGTCGACAAAGTGGTTCCGATCCTGGCCCCCTACAAGGTCGCCAGTCTCGAAACCAAGTGCGAACCCACAATCGTTCGCACTCACAACCTGGTGCTCGGTGGCGGACATGTCGGCGTAATCGCCGGCCCCTGTTCGGTGGAAAGCGAAGAACAGATTCTCGAGTCCGCTCGAGCCGTCAAGGCCGCCGGAGCCACCGGACTCCGAGGCGGAGCCTTCAAACCACGCACCAGCCCGTACTCGTTCCAGGGACTCAAAGAAGACGGACTCAAAATGCTCGCCGCTGCCCGCGACGAAACCGAACTGGCCGTGGTCACCGAAGTTATGACTCCCGAACATGTCGATCTGGTCGCCCACTATGCCGACGTGCTGCAGATCGGAGCCCGCAACATGCAGAACTATCACCTGTTGCAGGCGGTCGGAGAAACCGACAAACCCGTGCTGCTCAAACGAGGACCCTCGGCCACGATCGACGAATTCCTGTTGGCCGCCGAATACATTCTCGATCAGGGCAACCCCAACGTCGTGCTTTGCGAGCGAGGCGTTCGCACCTTCGAAACTCACACCCGCTTCACCCTACCACTGGCCACAGTGCCCTATCTCCGAGAACGAACTCACCTGCCGATCGTCATCGATCCCAGTCACGGAACCGGAATCGCATCACTCGTTCCACCCATGGCCGCCGCAGCCATCGCCGTCGATTGCGATGGACTGATCATCGAAGTCCACCCCAATCCCGCCGAAGCACTCAGCGATGGTGCCCAATCACTGACTCCCGATCAGTTCCAAGACACCATGACCCGCTGCCGAGCTGTCGCCAATGCTCTCGGACGGACCATCTGACACGACCGGTCTCACCCCGGCAATCCCCCCCCCTTGCAGGCTCCGGCCCGTCAGCTTTCCAGCACAAACACCTTTTTTTGTTGGCGCCTTCCGCATTTGTGGGATACGATTGGGAAAACATTCGGGCCCTGCCTCAGGAGTCGACACATGGTGTCTCGTATCACCACCAAGCAATTCATCAAGTTCGCCGTCCCTGCACTTGTGGCTGTCTTCTGCGTTGCACAGGCACTTCCCGCCGCCGCACGCACCGGACGAGTCCGAGCCATCACCAAGCCGAAATTCGATCCGGATGCCAAACAGGTCGGACTGTTTCAAGGCATCAAGGACGGATCGCTCGCAGCTCAGTTGATCCTCAAAAACTCGAAACAGGGCAATGTCCTGATCGAAAACAAGACCGATCAACCGCTGACCGTCAAGTTGCCCGACGCCGTTGTCGGAGTCCACGTTCTTAAACAGGGTGGACTCGGAATGGGCATGTCAGCGTCCGGCGGAGGCGGTGGGGGACAGCAAGGTGGCGGCGGAGGTGGTGGTCAGTCCTCTGGTGGCGGTATGTCGGGTGGCGGTGGTGGTGGTGGCATGCAGGGCGGCGGCGGCGGTATGGGGATGTTCTCGATCCCACCCCGGAAAATCGTCCGCTTGCCCTACCGTGGAGTCTGCCTGGAACACGGAAAAAAGGAACCGACCTCGAGAATGACCTACCGGTTGATTCCCGTCGATCAGTACTCCAAGGACGGCGGGCTTCACGAACTGCTGACGCTGGTCGCTCGTGGACAACTTCCCACGCCAGTGGCTCAGGCCGCGGCCTGGAACATCAACAGCAAGGTGGCCTGGCAAAGTTTGGCCGCCAAGCGACGAAGCCGGCTTGGTGGAGGCTACCAGCCGCCCTACTTCCACTTGCAACATCTGATCCGAGCCAGACAGGTGGTCGCCTTTGCCAAGGCACGTGGAGCCGAAAAGCAGCGAAGCCGACAGAACAAGGCTGGTGACAGCCAGCCCAACCGTGAACCGACCCGGCCCGCTCGAGGTGTCCGGACCTTGACCAACACGTCAGCTTCACGCTAGACAAACGACATTCGATCCTCGCAGTGGCACGAAACCCTTCCCGTATTGGGACGGGTTTCTGTCGTTGACGACACGCTGCCACCCTCAATCCGTCGATTCTTGACAGCCCCCGGCCGACGTGATTCACTACTAATTCTTTCAACCACAACTGGCCCGAAACAACCTCCCCGGCGAGTCCCCGTAATGAACGGCCTTCTACGCGACTCCCACCTCCGGTTCACAGGCCCACTGCTTGCCCTCGCCTGCTCGTTCCCTCTCGTCGCCGCCTTAGCCGAATCCAACGACGATCCACTGCCCCCCGCAACCCGCCAAAAGATCGACTTCAATGCCGACATCAAGCCGATCCTTGCCAAACATTGCATTTCCTGCCACGGAGCTGCAAAACAGGAATCGGGCTTTCGGGTCGACACACACGATCACACGCTGGCTGGAGGCGATCGGGGCAAGGCGTTTGAGATCGGCGAAAGTGCCGCCAGCCTGCTAATCCGCTACGTCGGCGGACTCGACCCCGACATCACCATGCCACCCGAAGGCGACCTGCTCTCCAAAACACAGATCGGCAAGCTCCGGGCCTGGATCGACCAGGGAGCCACCTGGCCAAAGGGAGTTCGCATCGGGGGCCCTGCCAAGTCGCATTGGGCCTACGCGGCACTCAAACGGCCCGCACCACCCAATCTGACTCCCAAACTGGCCAATCGTGTCCGGACGCCGATCGACGCCTTTGTCTTCGTTCGACTCGCCAAACACGGTCTGGCTCCAGCACCAACCGCCGATCGCTACACGCTCGCACGCCGTCTCAGCCTTGACCTGCTCGGGCTGCCACCCACCCCCGATGACGTCGATCGTTTTGTCCAGGACACATCGCCCAATGCCTACCACGCACTCGTCGATCGACTGCTCGATTCGAAACATTTCGGCGAACGCTGGGGACGGCACTGGCTCGACAAGGCTCGCTATGCCGACAGCGATGGCTATGAAAAAGATCGACCACGACTCAATGCTTGGAGATGGCGAGACTGGGTCATCGACGCCGTCAATCGCGATATGCCGTTCGATCAGTTCACGATCGAACAAATCGCCGGCGACCTGCTGCCCGATGCCAACGAAGACCAACTGCTGGCAACAGCTTTCCATCGGCAGACACTCACCAACACCGAAGGAGGCACCGACAAGGAACAATGGCGAGTCGAAGCCGTCTTCGATCGGGCCGAAACCACTGGAGCCGTTTGGTTGGGATTGACCGTCGGCTGCGCCAGGTGTCATTCGCACAAGTACGACCAGATCACGCAACGCGAGTACTACCAGTTCTTCGCCTTCTACAACAACGGCGACGAAACCAATACCAATGTCGCCGTCTCGAAAACCGCTCTCACCAAGTTCCAGTCCGACAAACTTGATCACGACAAGAAACTGGCCACTCTCGAACGAGCGCTCGCAAAGGCACGCGACAACCTCGGCCCCGCCTTCAAGACCTGGACCGAACAGCAACTGCAGGCGCTCGCCGATTCCCACTCGGACCCGATCCACGATGCAACGCTCACTCACCTGGCAGCCACCGCCTCCGGCAACATCCAACTCGACATCCAGGACAACAACGTCGTTCTCGCCTCAGGACCCAACCCCGACACCGCCGTCTACACTCTGATCGCACGTCTCGAAGCCGGCACGCTGTCCGGCCTGAGACTCGAAATCCAACCCCATCCGTCCCTGCCAGGCAACGGTCCGGGCCGAGCCGAAAACGGCAACCTGGTCGTCACCGGCCTCAAGGTCGAAGTCGCGGCCGATGCCAACTTCAGCAAACCCACCCAGCTGAAACCCGCGACCGCCTCCGCGTCCTTCACTCAGGCCAAGTTCTTCGTCGAAGACGCTTTGGACGGTAAACCCAAGACCGGCTGGGCCATCAGCCCGCAAATGGGGAAACCGCATGCGGCGTCCTTCTTCTTCTCCAAACCCGTTCCGTCCGGAAAACGCATCCACCTGCGAATCACCCTGACGCAAGACTACGGCGGAAAACACACTCTCGGTCGCTTTCGTATTGTCCCACTTACCGGAACTCAACCAGGACTCGGGCTCCCCAAACCCGTCCTGGCAGCACTCATCTCCTGGGCCAAAACACACACCGACACGAAATCCTCGGATGTCCTGCGAGATCACTACACAACGATCGACAAGACCACCGCGCCGCTCGTGCGGCAACTGGCCGGTTTGGAAAAGAAGGCCCCCAAGCGGCCTCAGATGAGTGTCCGAGTGGTGCGACAACGCACCGACAAGCCACGTACGACGTTCCTGTTTCATCGAGGCGATTTCCTGAGACCTCAGACCGACGATCCGGCCATCCCCGCAGGATTCAGCACACTGCCACCGGTCCGATCGCGGGCCCAAGACACCAACCAACTGGCCGATCGGCTAGACCTGGCCCGCTGGCTGGTCGCAGACGCGAATCCACTTAGCCCACGCGTCGCCGTCAACCACATCTGGAGCCATCTCTTCGGCAACGGACTGGTCCGCACGATCAACGATTTCGGAGTCCGTGGCGACAAACCCTCTCACCCCGACCTGCTCGATTGGCTTGCCACCGAGTACCGACGTCTGAAGTGGAGCCGCAAGGCACTGATCCGCACCATCGTGCTCTCGGCCACCTATCGCCAAAGTTCGGCCACCTCGAGCCAACTGGCCCAATCCGATCCCCAGAACGCCTTGTTGGGTCGTCAAACCCGATTTCGGCTGCAGGCCGAGATCATCCGTGACAACAGTCTGACCGCTGCGGGACTGCTCTCGCACAAACTCGGCGGACCCAGCGTGTTTCCTCCAATGCCCGCCGACGTCGCCGCACTGAGCTACGCCAACAACTTCAAGTGGAAGGCCAGCCAGGGAGCCGATCGGTTCAGACGCGGCATGTACACGTTTTTCAAACGCACCGCTCCGCACCCCAACCTCGTCACCTTCGACTGCCCCGATTCGAACACCACCTGCGTCCAGCGCCGAGCTTCCAATACGCCACTGCAGGCATTGACGACGCTCAACAACGAAGTCTTCGTCGAAGCCTCACAAGCCCTCGCACGCCGCGTCCTCGGCGAAACGCACGCCGACGACCAGTCCCGACTGGCCCGAGCCTTCCGACTCTGCGTAGCACGACATCCCGGTCCCAAAGAACTCGCCGGGTTCGACGGTCTGCTCAAGGTCGCCCGAAAGTGGTACTCGTCGCACGCCGATGACGCCAAGTCACTCGTGGGCAATTACCCCACCAAGGGAACAGCCGCTGCCGAATCGGCGGCGTGGGTGGCCACCTGCCGCATCATGCTCAACATGGACGAATTCATCACTCGTGAATAGTCACGAGAGGACCAAGCCAATGCACGACTTCCTGGCAGAATCACGTCGCGATTTCCTGACGAGTTCGGCCTGCGGCCTCGGAGCCGCCGGGCTGGCGTCAATGTTGGCCGACGACGGTCTGCTGGCCGAGGCCCCCGACTCCTCCAATCCACTGGCCTCACGTTCATCGCATCGCGAGCCGCGGGCCAAGTCGTGCATCTTCATCTTCATGGCCGGTGCCCCGTCGCAACTGGATCTCTTCGACCCCAAACCCAAACTCAATCAGCTCACCGGACAACCCATGTCCGACGAGCAGCTCAAGGACGTTCGCTTCGCCTTCATCAAGAAGGATTCGGTCCGACTGTTGGGCAGCAAACGCAAGTTCCGCCCCTATGGCGAATGTGGAACCGAATTTTCGGACTACCTGCCGCATATCGGTAGCTGCGCCGACGACCTGATCCTGGTCCGCTCGCTCTACTCACAACAATTCAATCACCACCCCGGCCAACTGCTGATGCAGTGCGGTCGCGGTACCTTTGGCCTGCCCACAATGGGGTCGTGGATCAACTACGGACTGGGAAACGAAACACGCGACCTGCCCGGTTACGTGGTGCTGACCAGTGGTCGAGGCTCCAGCGGTGGAGCCACGCTTTGGCAAAGTGGGTTCCTGCCCAGCGCCTATGCGGGGGTCCGGTTCCGAGGCACCGGCGAACCGATTCTCAACCTCTCGAATCCCAGCGGACTCCCTCCACAACTCCAACGCAAGGGACTCGATGTCCTGCGCCAGGTCAACCGACAACGACTCGAAGTGCAACGCGATCCGGAAATCGCCAGCCGCATCGCCAGCTACGAACTCGCCTATCGCATGCAAACCGCAGCACCCGAGTTGATCGACCTGTCGAGTGAAACCAAGGCGACTCGGGAAATGTACGGCGTCGATCGCAAGGAAATCCGCAAGGGCGGACGAGGCAAGGCGGGAAACACCTACCAGGACTTCGCGAAAAACTGCCTGTTGGCTCGCAGACTGGTCGAACGAGGCGTCCGGTTCGTCAACCTCGTCTACGCCTCATGGGATCACCACAGCAACCTCGACAACGAACTGGCCTACAACACACACGTCGTCGACCAGCCCATCGCCGCACTGATCAAGGATCTCAAGCAACGAGGACTCCTGGACGAAACCATGGTCGTTTGGGGATCCGAATTCGGGCGGACTCCGTTGGGCGAAAATCGAGGTGGATCTGCCAATGCCACAGGACGAGACCATCACCCGTTTGCCTACAGCATGTTCCTGGCAGGCGGAGGACTCAAAGGGGGACTCGTGCATGGAGCTACCGACGAAATCGGTTGGGGTATCGCCGAGAAGCCCGTACACATCAACGACCTGCACGCCACCATGCTCGACCGCTTCGGACTCGATCACCTCAAACTCACACACCGCTTTCAAGGACGTGACTTCCGGTTGACAGACGTCGGAGGAAAAGTGGTCACCGATTGGCTGGCCTGACACATCGGTTGCACCGGCGACTCGACAAGTTCAGCCCGCAAGTTCAGCCCGCAATCGATTCCGATTCGGACTCCGAACCGACCTCTTCGGCCACATCGCCCGGTCGCAGGACTGCCTGCACGATTTCCAGCGACGTCTGGCCGCACAGGTACGCACCATAGGCGCCAAAGAAGATCATCACGGCAAACAGCACCTTGCTACCAACCGGAACTTCGCCAATCCGCCACAGGCTCGATCCGCAACAATAGACCAGCCCAGCGCACGCAACTGCGTAAAGCAACGCATACAGAAGTTCTCGAACCTTCACACGCATGCCGGGACGATAGACCACCCTCGACACACCTGTCAATCCGCCCTGACCACCCGCCTTGAACTTCGTTAAACAAAGCGAGGGATCCGTCGCAACGGATCCCTCGCTCGCACGGATCTGATTGATGCCGGGCCTGAATTCACCCGGTGGCAAGTTGCTAACGCAACCAGATTTGACCTCCCACCGTCAAACCTTGCCACCAGAGAGTTTCAAACCCAGGATCGACACCAATTGCCGGGGGCTCCGACTGACCGTTGTCGTTGTAGTAGACGTTGTCGTGTGCCCGTGACAATCCACCGGCAACGGTGATGTCGTAGGCCAGAAATAACTCGAGATTATCGCTCGGGAACAACTTCATGAAGAACCGGAAATCCGCTACCTGAGCAAAGCGGGATCCTCGTCTCGAGTCGCGGGTGTGCGGATCCCCAAAACTCCGCAACTGGTTGGTTTCCACTTCCATCTCGTAACGGTTCACACCGAGTGCCAACTTGGGCTCGAATCCCAAGTGGAACCACTCGTGCTCGAACTGCAGTCTGAATCCGATCTGCGGGGCGTAGATCTCGTTGTTGACTCGCGAGTTGATCGTGCTGACCAGGCCGAGGTCCAGCAGGCCGTCGTTGTTGACGTCTTCTCCGGTGTCCAGCATTCCGTTGCTGTTCAGGTCTTCGCCGAAGTCCACGACTCCGTCGAACCCCCCGTTGAAGACTCCCGTCTGAAACAGCCCCTCGGTCACTTCGAGGTAGCGGAATCCGACGATTGGCATCAGTTTCAGACCCGGGCCAACGTCCGGGTCGCTGGCGATGTAGTTGATTCCGGTCCCCCACACGTCTTGAACATAGCGGGCTTCAAAACTGTGGTCGTAGAGAAACTGGTTGTTGGCCGGAAGACCGTTGAGCATCGTGGTCGTGGCAGCAAAAACCGGATCCCCAGACAAACCGCCACCGGAGCTCGGTCCAAAATCCTGAGCCCCCAGGTTGGGGACCGAAAGATTCGATTCGTTTTCCTTCAGGCCCCAGACGTTCATCTCGAGTGCCCCGTCATTGAGCGCCACGCCCAACGTACCTCGCATCCCGTTGACGTTCTTGAGAAGGAGCGAATCGAGTGCCGGTACGGTCGCAACACCAATGGCCGTTCCGCCAGAACTCACCGCGAACGGCAATCGCTCGTCGTTCACCATCGGGTTGTCCGCACCCAACAGGTGATCTCCAGGCCGTTTCGACTCGAAGTTCATGTAGTCCAAGCGAATCCAGGTGTTTCGAACCAGGACTCTCAACAGCCTGTCCAGGTTCGTGTCCTGGTATCCCCAGCCGCGATCCCGCGACAACATCCGTTCGTGGATCACAGGACCGGAAGATTCCGGCTCATCCCATGCTCCGGCTGCGTACGACGCCGCCGAGACGCCCGACGGCATCCCCTGCTGACGTGGCGGTTGGCTGAAGTACTGGCCGCTGGCTGGCGCGGTGACCAACGTTGCGAGCACCAGAGTCTTGAGTATCACGTGACGGCCGATCATGCGTCGCTTCCCTGAAACACCGCTCGACTTGCAGGCGGATCGTACCGATTGTACGGCTTATGACGTCAGTATCGGCCTTACGACCGTCATAACTTGGCCGAAACACGTCTTCGTTCCACGGTTCCTTGTTATCAATGTAACCATTTTTCAAATGTGCATCGATGCAGCGCTTTGACGCACCCGGTTGGACCCCGAAGCCATCTCCGGCTACTTTCGCAATCACGGTCTCATTCCAAATTCTGGCCCACGGGTCTATTTTTTAGCGACGATCACCTTCGACTTCGAACCTCTTGGATACACAATGGCCGCCATTGATTTTCGCGATCGTCTTTTGGACGGACTCGGCGGTGACTGGCCAAAACCATGCCCGCTGAACACCCGGATCACAGCAACAGAACAGAAAGATGGCTATCGGCTGGTCAGCCTCAACTACGAAGCCGAACCGGATGACCGGGTTCCGGCGTTTCTACTGATCCCGGATAGTGCCACGTCAGACAAACCAGCACCGGGTATCGCTATCTGGCATCAACATGCCGGACAGTTCCATCTGGGAAAGAGTGAACCTGCTGGGTTGGCCGGTAACAAGATGCACCATACCGGGATAGCGCTGGCCCGGGAGGGTTATGTCGTGCTCTGCCCCGACGCCCTGTGCTTTGAAGACCGGCGAGATCCAACAGGAAAGCTCAAAACCCACTGGTACGAACGTTTCGAGTTTCTCCGTTACGTGGTCGCCGGAAAATGCATGGCCTGGAAGAACATCCTGGACATGCGGAGAGCCGTCGATGTGCTGGCTAGCCTCGAGGAAGTGAATGCCGAGCGGCTGGGATGCTACGGACACTCAATGGGATCGACCCACACATGGCTCGTCGGCCCCTGGGAACCTCGGCTGAAATGCCTGGTTGGAAACTGCTGCCTCCCCACCTACCAGGCCATCCACGACCACCACATGCTGCACTGTTTCCCGAACTTCGTTCCCGGCATCCACCCTCATGGTGACACACCCGACATTGCCGCGTTGATCGCCCCCCGTGCCCTGCATCTCAATTTCGGCGAGACGGACACTGGTAGCCCGATCGTCGAAGTCAAACGCGGGGTCAAAGTGATCGCCAAGGCCTACGAGGCAATCCACGCCGAAAAGAATTTTTCGCACTACATCGAGAACGGGGTAGGCCACGTGCTTTCTCAGGAAATGTGGCGGCGGACCAAAAACGTATTCACCCGCCACCTGAAGGCCTGACCCACGCCCTCCACAGCCCCTCACCCCCCCTCACCCCCCTTCCCCGGACGAACACACCATGAATGCACTTGAATACAAC
>Ga0114999_10001354_pt1 | contig 34177 bp, 31 predicted proteins | sample ArcticOcean_MG_C_3_FD_89820 | JGI IMG/M metagenome (GOLD analysis project Ga0114999, IMG submission 89820) | Marine microbial communities from western Arctic Ocean - ArcticOcean_MG_CB8_126 | ecosystem: Environmental > Aquatic > Marine > Oceanic | place: Arctic Ocean: Canada Basin | collected...
AGAGTTAGTAACAATTCTATTGTTCCAGATTTTCTTTCCTCTGCCCAAAGACGCATAGAAAGAGCGGGTACAAGGAAAAGATATAGCCAAGGGTGGTAATTAAAGAATGCTGCTAGACTCGCTTGCCCGCCGTTGTAGAAATTTCCAAAATTGAATGTGAACCAACCCGAAAGCACTAAGAAGATAACAATAAAAACGTAGGCGAGTGGTGTAGCGAAGTAGCTTCGTAACTCACGGCACATAATAGCGAGAACTCCATTCATGCGGCCTCCCCCCCTGTTATGGTTCTGAATACTTCGTCCAACCGACCAGATTCAAGGTGTAGCTCTGAAAATTGCCAGCCTTTAGCAGCACCTAGCTCTGTGATGGCTTCCAACGGAACCTTCCCTTTGTTCGGAAACGCCGTAAGCTGATTATTATGTTCGTCGATCTCCGTGTTGGCGACTTCCGACAATGAATCGATTGCCTCGCGTACGACATTCAGTTGTGAGGGGTTTGAAAGCTTTATTGATACTGCGTTATAAAATTTAGACCTGGTTTCAAGATTTTTCGGTGTATCGTCAGCGAGTATTTGGCCATCAGAGATGATGATAGCCCGATTACAGACAGCATCGACTTCCTCTAAAAGATGCGTTGAGATGATAATAATTTTACTCTCAGACATTTTGTTAATAAGTTTTCGTACTTCATATTTTTGATTGGGATCTAAACCATCTGTGGGCTCATCGAGTATTAATACTTCTGGATCATGAAGAATTGCTTGTGCAAGACCTACTCGACGTGTGTATCCCTTGGATAAGGTGTCAATTTTCTGATCAAGGACATGTTCCAAATGCAGCAGTCTATAAACTTCATTCAACCTGTGTAGTCTATTAGGGCCGTGAATTCTGCGAGAATCGGCGATAAATTCGAGAAATGACCTAGCAGTCATTTCCGGATAGCTTGGTGCGCCCTCTGGAAGGTAGCCAATCATTCGTTTTGCTTCGGTTGCTTGAGTTTCAATATCAAAGCCGCAAACAGAAACTTTGCCAGCAGTTGGCGTCAAAAAGCCCGCAATGAGCCTCATTGTTGTGGTTTTCCCGGCGCCATTGGGCCCAAGAAAGCCTAGAACCTCGCCCGGTTGGACCTGGAAAGTCAGATTATTGACAGCAACAAGCGGCCCGTATTTTTTGGTCAATCCTTGGCAATTAATCATTGTTGGCACCGTTTACGCTACGCGCCCTTGAAGGACACGCTTATTTTTAAGCGTCCGAGTTCGGATCGCGATTTCCCATATAGACACAAAATTTTCAAGCTTTTTTTGAGACATTATATTACTGGTTACCTAGTATTTTTCCGTCAACATCCATTAGCGATAATTTCCCGAGATTTAACGCGCGTACCTTGTCCTCAATTTTAGCCAGATCACCCACCACTACCCAGATCAATTGGTCTGGTTTGAGTTGGTTTCGGGCAGCCGCATTGGTTTCTTGAACACTGACCTTGCTGACCAGGCCAGCATATTCTTTCCAGTAATCATTGGGTAGAGTGAAACGTACCATTTGAGCGATGTCGTTAGCGACAGCTTGTGCTGTTTCCCACCGCCCCGGCAGTGTGAGCGTGCTCCTCTTTTTAGAGGTGTCTACTTCTTCTTCATTAACCGGCTTATCGTTAAGTAACTCGCGTAGTTCTCTATCAAGTTCTGCAAGCGAGTCAGCAGTTCGGTCGCTTTGAACTGGAGCGTAGACAATAAAAGGCCTTTGGTTCATGGTGTCAACAAGCATTGAACGCACGCCATATGACCATGCTTTATCCTCTCTGAGATTCATATTGATGCGCGATGTAAAGCTGCCTCCAAATATGTCGTTGACAGTTTGTAAGGCTAGCTCTCGTTCGTCCGATTTAGCAAATACAACTTGACCGCCGATTATGATGCTTTGTTCAGAGCCTGGACGGTCTACTAGGACAATCCTGGATGACTCAGGAAGCGCAACTGAGGGGATATTTTTCTGTGGTATTTCACTGCCAACCCAATTCGAAAACAGCGAGTCTAATATGGGCGCTATTTCTTTTAGGCTGGTGTCACCAACAACAATCATTGTTGCATTATTCGGCTTAAACCAAGTTTGATGAAATGTTTGTAGATCTGCGCGAGAAAGATCCGTAATCGCCTCTTCCGTTCCCGAGCCAGTCATTGGAAGAGAATAAGCATGTCCTTCGCCATATATAAGGGCTGGAAAAATTCGCAGAGCCATGCTCATGGGCGTTGTTTTCTCGCGTTGAATATGCGAAATGCCAAGTCGTTTCTGACGGACTAATTCCTGCTCGGGAAAAGCTGGATTAAGAATTACATCACTATAGACTTCTAAAGAACTCTCAAGATTTTCTTTTAATGCCGAAAGACTCACAAAAGAGTAGTCAATGTTAGAGCCTGTCCTTAGTTGAGCGCCTAGACCAGCTAACTCCTCACTAATATCTAGCGCCTCACGCGAGTTTGTTCCCTGATCTAACATATTCATAGCCATATTTGCAGTGCCAGGAGTTGCAAATTGATCAGACGCGTAACCAGCGTTTAGTTGCAAACTAAACTGTAGTACCGGTACTGCGTCACGACGGGCAACGATAAGCTGCATTCCATTGGAAAGCTCCGTACGCTCAAGTGTTGGGAAGGCTGATTCAGGAAAAATGCTGGGTATTGGTGGTTCGGATCTATCGACGTCTTCCCCTGATGCCGTTAATTGCTCTTCGAAAGGAAGCACTTCAAGCACGAATGCGTTCTTGGATAGCCACTCGCGTGCCACATCGCGTAGGTTGACTGGTCTAACAGAATTAAGAATATTCAGAGAATCCTTGTATGCATCAGGCCGACCACCAAAAACCGCGCTTTCTGCTAGAATTCCTGACTTCCCGCCAAATCCCCCCACCCGTTCAATGCCACGAATGAGGCCGGCGCGCGTCTGGGTGATAATTCGATCAAGCTCCTCTCGCGTTGGACCGTCATCAATAAAGCGTTCAATTTCTTCGTTCATGATCCGCTCAACTTCACTCAAGTCTTGGCCAGATTGGGCTGTTGCCCAGACGGCATAAGCACCAGAAATCTCACCAAGAAATAGATAACCACCAACATCAGTTGCTATTTGTTCTTCATAGACCAGGCGTTGATACAGGCGAGAGTTGGGCCCCTGACTAAGGACCGCATCTGCAAGTGATAGCCACTCCGAGTCCAAACTGCCCCATTCAGGGACTGGCCAAGTTTTATAGACTCTAGACTGTGGAACACGGTCTTCTACCGTCATACGTCTCTCTTGATCAAGCGATGGCACCCACGTTTCCATTCGCGCTATCGGTGGGCCGGGAGGAATATGACCAAAGTGACGTTGGACCGTATCTTTGGCGGTTTCAATATCCACATCCCCTGCCAGAACGAGCGTCGCATTATTCGGGCCATAATAGTTTTGAAACCATAGACCCACATCTTCGAGACTGGCCGCATTTAAGTCTTCCATTGACCCTATTGTCGTCCAAGAATATGGATGCCCACTTGGAAAAACGTTTTCGGTAATGTAGTCAAAGACTCGCCCATAGGGTTGATTTTCTCTTTGGCGTTTTTCGTTCTGGACAACTCCTCGTTGTTCGTCAAGTTTTTCTTGGTCTATTGCTCCAAGTAGGTGTCCCATACGATCTGATTCCATCCACATGGCAAGATCCAGAGCGGTTGTTGGTACGGTTTGAAAATAATTTGTGCGATCCGAATTCGTTGTGCCATTCATGCTAGTGGCACCTACTTGTTGAAAGGGTGCAAAATACTCGTCGTTGTAGTTCTCACTACCATTGAACATTAGATGCTCAAAAAGATGAGCGAATCCTGTTTTCCCTGCAACCTCGTTTCTTGATCCGACGTGATACCAGAGTGTTACGGCAACGATTGGGGCTTTTCGATCTTCATGGACAATGACGCGTAGTCCATTGTTTAAGTAGAATTCTTCAAACGGTATATCAAGTTCTGCATCTTGGGCACAGACAATCCTGGCAAAGGCGATTAAATACATCAGAATAATTGGTCGTTTCATGATTCGTCTCTGTAGGTTTAAACTTATGATCGTCTGACCCCTTAGGGGTCTATATTGGTTCTTTCTAGCGATCTTTTGCCAAAAAACAGTTTGTAACTGTTGGGTTGTGAGCTCACTCTTTAAGTATGCATCATAGGATGCAACGATATACTTACAAGTACTAAGTCACTTAACAAATCAGATGAATTTGGTCGCACAATTATGACGGTAAATTCAGCTTGCAAGCAGCCTAGTATAGTGCAGAGGACGAAGTGTCTTCCGCGAGCGAATAGATCGTGGCTGTAACCCGACGGTCTCTTTTTGCGCCGCTAGAGCCATTTGATCATGGATACCTCGATGTGGGCGATGGCCATAGAATTTACTATGAGCAGTGCGGCAATCCCAATGGTAAGGCAGCCTTATTTGTACACGGCGGTCCAGGCGGTGGGGGCGATATAACCGCGCGCCGCTTTTTTGATCCCTCGAGTTATCGGATCGTGTTATTTGATCAAAGGGGGGCAGGTAGGAGTACGCCGAGAGCCTCTTTAACAGCCAATACCACGTGGCATCTTGTGGCAGATATGGAGCTTCTGCGTAAGAATCTGAGCATTAAAAAATGGCTTGTTTTTGGTGGATCTTGGGGTAGCACGTTGTCAATTGCCTATGCGCAGCGTTATCCGGGGGTAGTAAGCGAGCTAGTTTTGCGAGGCATATTCCTATTAAGGAAGAAAGAGATTCACTGGTTCTATCAGTCTGGTGCAAGTGAAATATATCCTGATCAATGGGAGCTTTTTATCGCTCCGATACCTCAGAATGAGCGCCATGATTTATTATCTGCTTATCATAGGCGACTTCTCAGTGATGATATTGGGACTAGGCTTGCTGCGGCTAAAGCGTGGTCTATATGGGAAGGGGCTACTAGTTTTCTGCATTTTGATGCTAGTAGAACCAAACGATTCGGAACCCCAGATTTTGCAATTGCATTAGCCCGAATAGAAGCACATTATTTTATTAATCACGGTTTTTTTTCGGCTGAAAATGAGTTGCTGGCAGGCATAGATCTTATACGTCATATTCCAGCAGTCATCGTCCAGGGTCGTTATGATGTTGTTTGCCCCATGACTAGCGCATGGGAACTTGCAAAATGCTGGCCTGAGGCTGATTTACGAATTATAGGCGATGCTGGACACTCCGCTTATGAGCCGGGCATTACCCATGAACTAATTGCAGCCACAGAGTCCTTCTTGATCAACAAATGAGAGCTATGATTAAAAAACTACTAATCAATGGAAAATTAATTAACGAAGATGAGATCAGAGAGGCTGACGTTCTGATTGAAGATCAGCGTATTTCTCGTATTGAACCAAGTCTTTCGGCAGGATTGGCGGATGAGGTAATCGATCTTCAGGGTCGATACCTTCTCCCCGGTCTAATTGATGATCAGGTGCATTTTCGCGAGCCTGGGTTGACGCATAAAGGCTCGTTAGCAACAGAGTCAAAGGCAGCTATAAGTGGTGGCGTTACTAGTGTTCTTGAAATGCCTAACACTAGTCCTCCCACAACGGATAGAGCCTCGCTGCTTGAGAAGTGGGAAAGAGCGAAGGGCCGCAGCTTCGTAAACTATGCATTCTACCTGGGTGCTACTAATGATAATTTGGATGAAATTAGGCGTGTAGTTCCTGGGGAAGCTTGTGGTATTAAAGTTTTTATGGGGGCGTCGACAGGCAATATGCTTGTGGATGATCCTAGAGTTCTTGAGAAGATTTTTGCAGATTCGCCTCTCCTGATAGCCACTCACTGCGAGGACTCTCCAACCATTTGGGCTAATGAAGCCATATTTCGAGAGCGATTTGGTGAGGATGTCCCTATGTCGGCGCATCCTCAAATTCGTTCGGAGGAAGCCTGTTATAAGTCTTCGTCCATGGCGGTGGAGCTTGCAAAACGCCATGGTGCACGTTTGCATGTATTGCACCTAAGCACATTACGTGAACTAAGCTTGTTTGAACCAGGGCCTATTGAAGGTAAGGACATTACGTCAGAGGTATGCGTGCACCACTTGTGGTTTGATCAGTCCCGGTACGCTGATTTAGGGAGTCGTATAAAATGCAATCCAGCAATAAAGACCTCGGCAGATCGTGAGGGGCTTCTACAAGGTGTTTTAACTGATCATATTGACGTTATTGCAACGGATCATGCGCCCCATACTGTGGAAGAGAAAATGCAGCCATACTTTATGGCGCCTGCTGGACTGCCCCTGGTCCAGCATTCATTACAAACAATGCTGGAATTCCATTGTGCTAACCAACTCTCGCTGGAGAAGATTGTGCGCAAAAGCTCACACAATCCAGCTGTCCTTTTCGGCATTGTTGATAGGGGTTTTATTAGAGAGGGTTATTTCGCGGATCTTGTTTCCATTGACCTCGATAAACCTCAGACGATCACTTCGGAAAATATTTTGTATCGATGTGGGTGGTCTCCGTTTGAAGGAAAAACTTTTAGTTCCAGCATCCATATGACAATGTTAAATGGAGACATTGTTTTTCGGAGCGGTGAGGTTGTTGAAAAACCGAACGGCCAGCCTATAGCGTTCCTTCAGCGCTAGCTCATACTTTCTGCTCCTTTTTAAGGGAAGAGATAACATATTAAAAAAGGACTCGGGTTGGACTTCCTGTCTTAGTGACTAGCACTTAAACTTCCAATGCCGGGTAAACCCGAGTCCCAATGGCCTCCCGGCCAAGCCTGTGATCGCCGATTCGTGGGGGAGGAGTGATCCGGCGATCACAATAGCTAACTTTTCAACTACCCGCGGGTACGTCCATATAACTCAACCATACGTCGACCGTTCAGAATCGAACGCTGACTGCTCAGGATTGAGCGCTCTAGGCGAATTTGCACAAGTCCTTTGTACTCTTCGCTTACCATTTGGTTGTAGGTTTTCATTTGCGACTCAAACAAAGCCTGCTGGTCTTGCTTTTGAGAGATTTCTTTGACTGCCTCTTCCGCCCAAAGCGGAAGACTGAATACTGCGAGCAGTAGTCCCAGCCCTAAATTGCGAAATGATCCTTCCAACCTATTACTCAATGCCGTAAACACGATCTTTGTCCTTTCTTTAACTTAACTCCGATAATCCATCTTTAGAAAACTAAATGATGGGTCTTGCATCAGCTTATGCAAATAGCGTGCCAAGTTTTTTATCTAGCTATATCAACACTTTATGAAAACCGTTAAAACACGGAAAACCGTTAAAACACGGAAAACCGTTGAAAATAAACACGGAAAACCGTAATATCATAGAATGAGTGAAAGATATGAAAACCTATTTCGTAAAAGCCCTAGTATGACTGTGGTAGTAGGTCAGAACGGTTGTTTTTCTGATGCAAGTGATACATGGCTTGAACGTTTTGGGTATACCCGAGATGAAATTACGGCATTTAAACCACAGGACCTTGCAAGTTCGGCTGCTGCTAATCGTATTGAGGAAGACTACCTTCCGCTCCTAAGGCGTACTGGTCGACTCTATAACGTACCGGTAGATATTCGAACAAAAGCTGGAAAGTTCATCGAATGTCTGGCTAACGCTGTCGTGGAGAAACAAGATGTCGAAGAACATTTGGAAACCGTAGTCGTATATTCTGAGGTTGGAGAAAATGCTCAGATCGAGCAGCATTATCAAGATTTCTATCGTGATACGCCCGCAATGATGCATACGGTTGATAGCCAGGCGCGCATTATTCACGTTAGTGAGCGATGGCTCTTGAAACTTGGGTATCAACGTGAAGAGGTTATAGGCCGCAGCGTGATAGATTTCATGGCTGAAGACTCTGGGCTGGACCAGCGTTCCCTAATTAACATCGTTGCTCAAGGGGATCTGGATAATGAGCCTCGTCGTTACCGCTCTAAGGATGGCAACATCATTGAAGTCTTAGTGTCCTCTCATGCAGATAGGGAAGATGATGGTCGTGTTAATCGAATGTATGTAGCGCTGAAGGACGTTACAGAGAGGAATCGAGCAGAGCGTCAGCTGCGAGCGGCATTTGATGAGAATGAGCGCCTCCAGGCAGAGCTTGAACAAGAGAGGGATTACCTTCGAGAGGAGGTACAGATTTCTATGAATTTTGGACGCATTATCGGTGAGAGTCAGGTTTTAAAGAAAATGCTAGCCCAACTGGAGGCGGTTGCTCAGACTTCAGCCAGTGTACTTATCCAGGGCGAGTCCGGTGTTGGCAAAGAACTTGTAGCTCACGCAATTCATGCCAGAAGCACGCGTAGTGAAGGCCCGCTAGTTAAGGTCAATTGCGCCTCAATTCCTCACGAACTGTTTGAAAGTGAATTTTTTGGTCACGTAAGGGGTGCATTTACGGGGGCCCACCGTGATCGTGTTGGTCGCTTTCAACTGGCTGATGGGGGAACACTGTTTTTGGATGAGATTGGCGAAATACCACTCGATTTGCAGGGAAAACTTCTTAGAGTGCTTCAAGAAAGCGAATATGAGAGGGTTGGTGATGATAAGACACAGTCAGTTAATGTTCGTGTTGTTGCGGCGACGAATCGTGATCTGGAAAAGGAGGTTGAAGAAGCATCTTTCAGAGAAGATCTTTATTATCGCCTTAGTGTCTTCCCTATTCAGGTGCCGCCCCTACGCAGCCGTGGTGAGGATATTGTCCAGTTGGCAAGTCATTTTCTGAAGAAGATCTGCCAGGATTTCGGACATCGTCCGTTGACGCTTTCCCGTCAGCAGGCTAGCTTATTAAAAAAATATTATTGGCCAGGAAACGTACGAGAATTAAACAATGTTATTGAAAGGGCGGTAATACTCTCTAAAGGGAAGGTTGTGCGGCTTGATCTAGCAATGGCTGACATTCTCAACGTCGCTCCTGCCTTGGATCAAACTGGCGATGGTTTAGATCAATCCGTGGTGATGACAGAACATGAGCTCACAGCGCTTAATAGAAGAAATACGCTTTCCGCTCTCCAGCTAGCAAACTGGCGGGTATCCGGTCCGGAAGGCGCAGCAGCATTAGTAGGACTGAAACCTTCAACATTTTCTGATCGAATGAAAAAATTTAAAATTGCCAAACACAGTAGTTAGTTGCATAAGGCACAGATAATTTGTTATATATTATTGACATTAATATTCCGACTAATATGCCGTCTGATAAATGTTAGTGTTTATTAGATTACTAGTTTAAATTCGAATAAAAATAAGAAGAATTCTTGTCTTACTTAGCTGATAGATTTAAAGAGGCGGTAGTCGTGCTTGTCGGGGATGGCCCAATAAAGCAACGATTAATAGATGCTTATTCGGAGCACCTAGATGACCTAGAGAGTACCGAGCTTCCTGCTGCATTACGCCCTAGATTTAATGATCTTTATGCAGCTCTTCATTATGTACAGCCTATATTTCGAGAGTCTTCAATTAAGGCTAGTACACGAAAGATGTCTTCTGCAGAAGCAACCGTACATGCTGGAACTATAGTTGCACTGTTTTCTGAATTGGTGCGTCAGGCTCCCCGTGCCGAACCACTGAAGGTGGTTAGCAATGAAAGAAAGGTGACACCCAGTTTCCTCAAGAACAGCAGTTGATTGTTTTCTAAAGTGAATGCTGAGGGTGGGTGTTTGCCTATTGGTTGTCTCTATTGTGCCCTTCTACACTCTATTTCGAGATGTAGGCACAATGGTATCTATATGCGAGCATTCTTTTTTGTTCTTTTCACACACGCGGTTTGCGGAATGGCGACAGCACAACTGCCTAGCCAGTTGGACCGCATAGTTAGTGCTCATGAGATCCCATACAAAGGGATTAGTGTTTTAGTTCAGGAACTCAATGCCAAGGAACCAATCCTGGCGCACTTGCCGGAGGTCCCCCGTAACCCGGCCTCTACGATAAAACTGGTTACAACTTGGGTTTCACTTGAAGTGCTTGGGCCGACTTACCAGTGGCCAACCGAGATTTATTTTTTGGGGGACTGGGACGGTAGTAGGTTAGACGGTGATTTGGCTATCAAGGGTTACGGTGACCCTTACCTGATCACTGAGAAATTTTGGAGTTTGTTGGGAGAATTACGACGTTTCGGCTTGGAGGAAATCACGGGTGATTTAATCATTGATGATTCTTATTTTGCTGATGTTGAAGCAAATCAAGGAGACTTCGATAATCAGCCGTATCGTTCGTACAATGTTGAGCCTAACGCGCTGCTTGTTAACTACAAAGCAATAAGGTTTAAGTTTCGCGGACACTCAAATGGACGCGATGTGATTATTAGTTCAGATCCATTGCCGGAAAACCTAAATATTATAAATCGTCTTGATCTGGTTGGTGGCCCATGTCGAGGCTATCAGGCTGGTATAAGCTTCGATATTCGTGATCCCGATAATGGGCAGACAGTTATTTTTTCTGGCTCCTTTCCCGAAGCCTGTTCACCCTATTCTCTATATCGTTCGGTGCTGAAGCACAATACTTTTACACATGGGTTATTTACTACATTGTGGCGAGGGCTAGGGGGACTCTATTCTGGTGATCTTGCTAGCCAGGCTATTGATGTGGAGTTGGAGCCTATATTTACATGGCAATCACAGCCGTTAGCGGAGGTGATTCGCAGTATCAATAAATACAGTAATAACGTTATGACCCGCCAACTTCTCTATACGTTGGGGGCCGAAGAAAATTCAGTGCCTGGTACACGCGAATCCGGCGTAGAAGTCATCCGTGACTACCTGATCGAACGGGGACTTAACCCGTCATCACTAGTTATAGATAATGGCGCAGGGCTCTCACGAGATTCGCGGATTTCAGCATCCTTGCTCGCAAATATATTAACGCTTGCACAGGCTAGTCCATTTGGCTCGGAATTTATGGCGTCTATGTCGATTGGAGGGCTTGATGGCACTACTCGTGGTCGTTTTGACTCTTCTCAAGAAGGTCGCGCACACATAAAAACTGGAAGGTTAGATGACGTTACAGCTCTTGCAGGATATGTGCACGCCGCTAACGGCAAGATGTATATTGTTACGGCTATGGTCAATGCCCCAGATGCTCATCGCGGCCCTGGCCGAGAATTATTAGATGAACTTGTTAGTTGGGTTTATGCGCTTCCTTAAGGTCCAGACTATACGTTAGCGGCATCTCTATTCAGAGCCATCGCTTTCTTCATAGCATTCCGCCTTGTTAGCCAAGCATTTATGCGGTAACCCATTAAGAGAAGTAAGACTATGCTATAGAAAATAGGTTCAGAAATATCTACCTTCACTTGGAACGAGAAGTGGAGGACTCCTAGAGCTGCAATCAGGTATACCAGGCGATGTAGCTTTACCCATTTGCGTCCAAGTCGGCGCTGAGCTGAGTTGGTAGACGTAAGTGCTAGTGGCACCATCAATAACAGGCCCAAAAATCCGAGTGTTATATAAGGTCTTTGCGTTACATCAACGAATAAAGACTTCCAAGCAAAGCCCTGGTCTAGAGCTATATAGGTTAAAGCATGCAGAAGCACGTAAAAGAACCCCAAAAGTCCCAGAATCCGACGTAAGCCTACCAGCCAGTTAAGGCCTGTTTCTCTGCGCAAGGGAGTTATGACCAGAGTAATAAGAATAAGGTTTAAGCTTGTTTTTCCTAGTGTGTGTAAAACTTCCTGGACAGGGTTTGCTCCAAGATCTCCTAATCCATTGGCTCTGGTTAAAAGATGCACCAACGGGATGAGGCAGGCAAGAAGGGCAAGCGCCTTAATGAGTCCAAGCAAACGGCGGGTCACAATTGGATAACCACCATAACCACCATAACCACCTAGTAGTTCGTCACCAGGTTTAGGTTTGCGTAGAGACTAGAGACCTCCTCAGAATAACCGTTAAAAAGTAGCGTGGGAACCCTCGCAGAGAATAGGCTGCCGCCTAGAACTCTCTCAGTAGCTTGGCTCCATCTCGGATGGCTCGCATCTGGATTAACGTTAGAGTAGAAACCATATTCTCGTGCATTAGCCATGTTCCAACTTGTTTGTGGCTGCTCATCCATGAAGCGGATACGGACGATAGACTTGATACTTTTAAAGCCGTACTTCCAAGGGACTATGAGCCGGAGAGGAGCTCCATTTTGATTTGGAAGCACCTGACCATAAAGTCCGACTGTTAGGAGTGTTAGAGGGTGCATTGCTTCTGCGATTGTCAGGCCTTCTCGGTATGGCCAACGCAGTACTGGATAACGTACCCCCGGCATTTGATCGGAGTCATTTAGGGTAAAAAATTGTACGTACTTAGCTTGTGACGTTGGCTTGAAGCGTTTGAGTAAGTCACCTAAAGGAAATCCAACCCAAGGCACAACCATAGACCATGCCTCAACACAGCGAAAGCGGTATATCCGTTCCTCTAAAGTGTGCCCTTTTATGATGTCTTCTAAGGCGAAAGTTCCGGTTTTTTCTGCTTCTCCTTCGACCGTTACAGTCCATGGATGGGGTTCCAGTGTATGGGCATTACTTGCAGGATCCGTTTTGCCGGTTCCAAACTCATAATAATTATTGTATCCCGTGACGTCCTCAAACGATGTTGGTTCTGAATTAACAGCACTCGGCCAGGATTTTAAATCGCTCAGGCGACCATCTCCAGGGAATGGTTGTTCACGATTTCCTGATGCCTTTTGATTCAAAGGGATCAGGTCTTCTTGGGCTGACGAGTCTGCGGTTTTTATTAGGCCCATAGCTAGGGCAGTTTTTAGCAGCATTCGCCGTTGTCGGAATGTAGATTCCGGGGTGATTTCGGAAGCTTTGATATCTTGCGGTCGTTTGATTAGCATCATTCCGTCCTACTAGATAGAAATTTTAAGATCAGTATAGCTAAGCCAATGTTGCAACGGTTGAAGCTAAATCGCTAGTATTGATTTTAAATACACCAAGTTAGTGCAATTTTATGTTTTTTGCGAGATGCCGTTACAATGGCCTTGCCTTATAAGAAACAGTGTCAGTGATACGGACATATATAATTTGATATTTATCCAGAGGGATTCATTATGAAACTTATAACCGCAGTTATTAAACCTTTCCGTCTTGATGATGTTCGTAACGCTTTGGCAGAGGTGGGCGTGCAGGGTATGACTGTAACTGAAGTTAAGGGATTTGGTCGTCAAAAAGGTCATACGGAACTTTATAGGGGAGCCGAGTATGTAGTGGATTTCCTTCCCAAGGTAAAAGTGGAGGTAGCACTCACGGATGACTTGGTTGACCGCGCAGTTGAGACGATCATTGAAGCGGCAAAAACCGGGAAGGTGGGGGATGGAAAAATATTTATTACGGAGCTTGCAGAAGTCCATCGTATAAGAACTGGTGAAACCGGTGACGAAGCAATATAAGAATCAAGCATAAAGGGAACATAGTGAACGCTTTATTAAAACGAATGATACTACCTATGATTCTTGGTATCTGGCCTGCAATTGGCTGGAGCCAGGCTATCGATACTGGGGATACGGCATGGATGTTGACCTCAACAGCCCTAGTCCTGTTCATGACACTGCCTGGTCTTGCGCTTTTTTACGCGGGTCTAGTTGGGAGTCGAAACGTCCTCTCGGTGATCATGCAATGCTTTAGCATTGCATGATTGGTATCAGTAATTTGGGTCATCTGCGGTTACAGCTTAGCGTTTGGAGGTAGCGTCGGCGGATATGTTGGTGACCTTTCAAGAGCGTGGTTAAGCGGTGTCGAGTTAGATACCGTATCCGGCACGATTCCTGAGTCAGTATTCGTTATGTTCCAACTCACCTTTGCAATAATCACCCCTGCCTTATTCGTTGGGGCGTTTGCAGAGCGAATGCGGTTTTCCGCGTTGCTACTTTTCTCTGGTGCATGGGTCTTGGTTGTTTACTTTCCGGTTGCGCATTGGGTTTGGGGTGGTGGCTGGCTGGGAGCCATGGGGTTTAGAGATTTCGCGGGTGGGGCTGTGGTACATGTTACCGCTGGTGTTGCGGCCATCATAGCGGCTGTTGTTATGGGTAACCGCAAAGGATTTCCCAACTCAGGCGCTCCCCACAACTTACCAATGACAGTAACCGGAGCCTGCATGCTTTGGGTAGGTTGGTTTGGGTTTAATGCTGGCAGTGCAGTTGCCTCTAATGGTGCGGCTGGTATGGCAATGCTTGTTACTCATATAAGCGCAGCAGTAGCTTCGCTAGTGTGGATGACTTTAGAGTGGGTTAAGTATGGTAAACCAAGTGTATTAGGCATTGTTACGGGTATGGTCGCCGGGCTCGCAACAATCACACCGGCGTCTGGTTACGTTGGACCGATGGGCGGATTTTTTATTGGACTGGCCGCGGGGCTTGGTTGTTTTGTAGCAACCCAGTTCATCAAGCAGAGATTGAAGATCGATGACTCGTTGGATGTGTTTCCGGTTCATGGTGTGGGCGGAATGATTGGCTTGTTGCTGCTTGCTATATTTTCTGCTGAACGGTTTGATGGCCTCGGGTTAGACGGAACTATTCTTGATCAGCTGGGAATCCAGATTATCGGTCTTTTGGCCGTAATTGTTTGGACAGCAATCGCCAGCTTCGTTTTATTGAAGGTGGTAAATGCGATTTCACCCTTGCGTGTTTCAGACGATGAGGAAACGGAAGGACTGGATCTCGTCTCGCATGAGGAGAGGGGGTACAACCTTTAGTTTGTAGATGTTTGGTGAGGCAGGGGCTTAAGGAGTTCCGCAGATCCCTTTCTGAGCACGACAACCCTTATTCTAGTCTGGCAAATTATTTTCAGTCGCCCCCAATGAAGGATCGAAACTGGTGACTGTACGAAACCGCTGTCGTATTTGAGGGTTCACCGTCAACGAGCCGGGGGCGATACACGGCTTTACTTAGACGACTGGTATAAAGTGAGTTCATAAAGCGATTGGGGGATGAGTCTATAATCTCAATGTTATTAGCCATTCCCAGTGAAGAAATATTGAATCGAGCTGACATCCAGCTCCAAATATAACGAGTATGATTTCCCTGACGATCCACCGGACTAGGTGGTGGAATAAAATTGATGAGTCTGGGTGTTGAGAAGTACTCGGTTGCTAAAGACGGTTGCTCAGCATTTAAAACTTTATATGCGTCTCGATAGTATTGCAGGGCTGTTTCTGTTTGGCCACGAGCCAGATCCCAGTCTCCTAAGATAGCAAGTGCATTCCCAACTTCGGTAGGCGCTATATTATCCCTAGACTCAAGCATAGTGAGTAGACGTCTTCTAGATGAATTTGAATTTCCAAGTAAAATATCAATTCGCACCAATTCGCTCAACGTAGAAAGTTGTCTGCCATCAAATTCCTCGAAATTTTGTTGTTGAATATCAAGGATGTTTTCGAATTGTTCGCGCGCCCGACCGCGCATTCTAGAGAGATCATAGTAGTTGGCTAAGTGACGTCTGAAGGGGATTACCTGAGGGTCATCTTCACCATAACGGCGCAGCGCTAGTGTTAAGCGCTCTTGCTGAATGTTTTCAGCCAGTATTGTGTTGCCCATTAAAAGGTACGCGTTACTCATTTCATCAAGTAACAAAACTTGATCCAAATTTAATAAGCCAAAGTTTCGTTGACTAATATGCTGGGCTTGTTCAAGCGTTGAGATCGCCTCTCTATGTTCTCCGGTCAGAATAAAGGTTTGGGCAAGCTCAGTGTAGGGTTCTATAAGGGATGGTGAATATCCGCCATTTTCCTGAATAAGCAATTCGATTCCAGCAAGATAGTTTTGCTGAGCATCGTTAAATTCATCTAATTTGGTTTGAAGGCGCGCGATTTCAAAGAGTGGTTCACTAGCATCATGCAGAGAAGACGAACCGGTTACCGTTGGCATCATATTTTGTGCGAGTAATGAGGACGCACAAAACGCAGTGAACGCAGTACAAATAACTAGTAGTCGGTGCACAGGACAACCCAATAACTCAATTAACAAGATTTCCTAGTAGTTCCGCGCCTGGGTTGTTGTGAGCAGCCGGGGCTTTGGCCATCTTGTCCGGATAATGGTATGTAGAAGAATGTATATCTACGTGTGATGCCTTTAGCGCTGATCAGTTCACCATTGAGCATCCTGGGTCGAAAACGAGAGCGCTGGATAGATAGGGCTGTTGCTTCATCCTTAAACTCCGATGGCTCGGATTCGAGAACTGATATGTTCGTTGCCTGGCCAGTTGGGGTAACGTCGAAAGAGACTAGTACATAGCCTTGTGTGGCCCCGGGTTCTTCCGGGTCTGCAAGACCTAGGGTGCTAGGATTTGTTTTTAGGACATCACTGGGATCATAGAACCAGCGTTGCTGCAATGTTATGCCGTCTTCCAGTTCAGTTAGTAATGACCAGGCTTCCCGGTACTCGTTTCCAGTCGGCCCGACTCTGCTGAAAGCAGTATGCCAGTCTCCAATATCTCTCAATATTTCTGCTATTTGGAACTTATCAGGCTCGCTTTGAGATCTTAAAATTCTCAGAGCGCGTCCCAAGGCGTTTATACCAGCACCCAGGGGACGTCTCTGTTCGCGATAGGTATTAGCTATCCCACGGAGCGGTTCCACAAGGAGAACGCTTTGTGGTTCATCGGCTGCACGAATAATACTTATGGCGCGTATGTAATAGCTGTGGGCATCGTCGAATCGGGAACTGCCCCTAAGCCAGCGAGCATGTTTGTAGATCGCAGGGAGCACCTTAATGCTATCACTTCCATGCATGCGCTCCATGATATCTAGTCCAGCCAATTTTTGTCGCTCTGCATCTTCATAACGCTTCATCCTGATAAGACTGTTAGATATGTGATCAAGGATCGTTATCTGGTCCTCATTTATAAGGCCAAAATGCCGGCGATTTATGGAACGAGCTTCTTCTAGCACGGCGAGGGCTTGTGGATAGTTACCGAGCCCGTGATATGAAACTCCAAGGCCTATAAGGGGTACAATCGCGGTCGATGTGGCTGTACCTTCGATTTCCCGAAACAGCTCAACAGAAGCCAGAAAACTTATGCCTGCTTCCTCATAAAAACCCGCTCGACGCTGTATTTCTGCAAAATTAGAAATTGATCCAGCAGTTTCCGAAGACTTCTCTCCAAACTCCACTTTTATTAATTTTGTGACGCGTTCTGCTAGAGGGAGTGCTTGGTCATATTTTTGAGCATTTACACTATATGTAAGTTCAAGCTGGGCCTCTAGCAGACCAGTTAATTCTGCGCGTGGCACCTCTTCTTGTGGAGAAGATTGGTCTTCATCAGATGTTTTAGTCTCATTGACGGGGAAAATTTCCGGCACTATTGGGACAGGACCCACAGGTGTTTGAATAAAGCCCGGTGTTCCTATCCCCTGTGCCGCTACAAATTCAATGAAGCTCATAGAAAGCCCACAAAAACAGGCAATCCAAGCAACCCTTGAAGCTAAATTGATCGTTAACTTTTGTTGATCCATCCAGGGTATTTTAGCGAAAACTGGCTTTATTTTCCGACATTTTAGCGATCAATATGCCCAACCAATAAGTGGGAGGTGACATTTTTATGTGATCTAGTGCCTGTAGAGGCTTGTGGCGGTGATTCCGAGGTCTATAATGGCGCCCGAATCTGTATTTTAGGTCGTAGATTTTAGGTCGTATGAGTATTGCAATGACCGTGGTAAAACTGTGACTTTCGAAGCAGTCAAAATGCGGATTCTGCACATTCGCTTCGTAACTGGATCGCGGGCCCGATAAAGGTGGGCCGGGAGCTGTTCTGATGGACCCCACGAAGACGGAAGGAACCGAATACTTTCACCAAGTAGTGGACTGCCAATGGGGCTGTCCAGCTCACACGGACGTTCCGGAATATATACGCTTAGTTGCCCAGGGCCGGTTTACGGATGCGTATATGTTGAATCGAAAATCCAACGTATTCCCTGGAATTTTAGGTCGAGTATGTGATAGACCTTGCGAACCAGCATGTCGTCGTCGTCGGGTTGAAGATGAACCGGTAGCAATTTGTCGGCTAAAAAGGGTAGCTGCAGATCATCGTGATGATGTTCGAGATCTTTTGCCCTCAGCACCAAAAAATAAAAATGGCAAAAAGGTAGCTTTTGTTGGCGCTGGATGTGCATCGTTAACAGCGGCGAATGATCTGATGCCCCTAGGCTATGAGTGCGTTATCTATGAAGCACTGAATAAAACAGGCGGACTAATGAGAACAAACATACCCTCATTCAGGCTTCCCGCTAAAGTTTTGGATGAGGAGATGAGCTATATTTTGGATATGGGGGTTGATCTAAGACTGAATTCCCCGATCGAAAGCATGAAAGGGTTGCTGCAGGAGGGCTACGACGCAGTGTTTGTTGGTAGTGGGGCTCCAAAGGGCAAAGATCTTGATATACCTGGACGCAATGACACCGATCGTATTCATATCGGTATTGATTGGCTGGAGTCAGTTGCATTTGATCATGTTGACTCAATAGGGAAAAAAGTACTGATTATCGGAGTTGGCAATACGGCCATGGATTGTTGCCGTACATCACTGCGTCTTGGAGCTGAGGACGTGAAGGTTATGGCCCGAAAACCTCGGGACTTTTTCAAAGCATCAGATTGGGAGCTTGAGGATGCTGAAGAAGAGCAGATTGAAATTGTAGTCAATCATTCCCCGAAGGAGTTTGTGCTTAAGGATGGCAATCTGATTGGAATGAACTTTGAGAAGATGGAATATGACATAGATGGGAATGGCAGAATCACAGACACTCGTGTAATGGGGGAGCAGTTTTTTCCGTGTGATGATGTTGTCCTAGCCATCGGACAGGACAACGCATTTCCCTGGATTGAGCGGGATATTGGAATCGAGTTTGATAAGTGGGATGTGCCTATTGTTGATTCCAAAACCTTTGAAGGAACAGTCCCTGGAGTGTTTTTTGGTGGCGATGCGGCATTCGGACCAAAAAATATTATCTGGGCTGTTGAGCACGGCCATCAAGCTGCTATCTCTATAGACAAGCACTGTCATAGCCAATCTTTGGAGGAGCGTTTGCCGCGAGGGGTGAATCTTTATAGCGCAAAAATGGGCATACACGAATGGAGTTACAGTAACGATTACGATCCGGCTTCCCGTCGTTTGATGCCGCATGTGGAGCTAAAAAAACGCTTCAAGGAACTTAATATTGAGGTGGAGTTAGGATTCACGGTAGAGCAAACTATCAAGGAAGTTGAGCGCTGTCTTAACTGCGATATCCAAACGATTTTTGCTCCTAAACTTTGCATCGAGTGTGATGCATGCATTGATATTTGCCCCGTTAATTGTCTAACGATGACAAAAAATGGTGACGAGACAGACTTGCGCAATCGTCTATCTGCTCCAGCAGAAAATGTTGAGCAGCCGCTCTATATTTCTGCTGATCTGCCTCAGACCGGGCGCGTAATGATTAAAGATGAAGACCTTTGTGTGCACTGTGGTTTGTGTGCCGAGCGCTGTCCGACTGGTGCATGGGATATGCAAAAATCGGAACTTTTGATTCCCCTTGCTCAAGACGAAGCAACTGAAACGAGACCTACGGCTGTTCAGTCATCAGCCGTCTGACGAGGATTTTTTTGTGGCAGCAGTAAACGACGTCGTTATAAAGATAGCTACGGTAAATGGAACCGGATCGGCAAGCGCCAACGGATTACTCCATAAAGCGATCTTTCGTATGGGTGTGCCTGTAGTAGGCAAGAATTTTTTTCCTTCCAATATCCAAGGGCTTCCGACCTGGTATGAGATCCGTGTTACTGGTGATGGCTATCAATCGAGGTCAAATCGCACTGATCTAATGGTTGCGATGAACGCCCAGACTTATGCAAAAGACATGGCGGAGGTGACTCCGGGTGGGTGGCTTGTGTATGACTCGACATGGCCCCGCGGTCAATTACTTGATCGCCAGGATATAACTGTCCTGGGCATTCCATTTTCAAAATTGTGTAATGAAAATTTCGATGGCGTGCGTACACGTATTCTTCTGAAAAACATAGCATATGTTGGTGCAATTGCCGCATTGCTTGGTCTTGATCTCAAAATCATCACACAATTACTTGAAGAAACTTTTGGAGATAAAAAACATTTGGTTGCCTCTAATATGGAGGCGATTCGATTAGGTTACGATTATGCTGCCGAGCATTTTCAATGTCCGCTAGAAGCTAGCGTTAAGGCAATGGATAGCACCAAAGATCAAATTATCATTGACGGCAACACGGCTGCAGCATTGGGCTGTGTGTATGCAGGGGCAACGGTTGGCGCTTGGTATCCGATCACTCCATCAACGTCGCTTATGGATGGCTTCCGTAGCTTTTGTGCGAAGTACAGGATTGAGCCAGAGACAGATAAGCGTACCTACGCCATTATTCAGGCTGAAGATGAGCTTGCGGCTATTGGTATGGTTCTCGGAGCAAGCTGGATGGGCGCCCGTGCTTTCACGCCAACCAGTGGTCCCGGAATCTCTCTCATGACGGAGTTTATCGGCTTAGCTTATTACGCTGAGATTCCAGCAGTGATCTTCAATGTTCAGCGTACAGGCCCCTCTACGGGGATGCCAACCCGAACACAGCAAGCTGATATTCTCAGCTGTGCTTATGCATCACATGGCGATACCAAGCATATACTGTTATTTCCTGCGGACCCGGCTGAATGTTTTACAACTGCAGTGCAGTCCTTTGATCTAGCGGAACGTCTACAAACACCTGTTATGGTCTTATCGGATCTTGATATAGGGATGAATGACTGGATGGTGCCGGAGTTTGAATGGGATGATGAATACGTTCCAGATAGAGGTAAGGTCTTGTCAGCGGACGACCTTGATCAAATGGATAAGTTCTATCGTTATCTTGATTCTGATGGAGATGGGATTCCTTATCGCACTTTGCCAGGCACACATCCGAAGGGGTCATTCTTTACGAGAGGGTCTGGCCACAACAAGCTTGGCGGCTACACTGAAGATGGAAGCGAATATCAAGAGGTAGTAGACCGCTTACTAGAGAAGTGGGAGACAGCGCGGACTCTTGTTCCGAAACCAGAGATCATATACTCCACCTTTAACAATGCAGCGATCCTAACTGTGGGTAGTGGTAATGGTGGGTGTAAGGAAGCAATGGACCGGTTAGCCAGTAAAAATATTAGTCTTAACTATTGCCGGGTTAAGGCTTTCCCATTTAGCGAGGAAGTAAAGGATTTTATTGAAAAACATGAAGTGGTCTACGTCGTAGAACAAAATCGTGATGCTCAACTTAAAACTCTTCTGATGCTGGATATCGAGGCAGATCCAGCCAAACTGGTGTCTCTTCTCCACTATAACGGCATGCCGCTTAATGCAGGATTTGTGGTTGAGAGAGTGTTAGCAGAAATAGCCAAGGGTCGTGCGGCGTAGTTTAAGGGTTAATGTAATAATGAGTTATATAGCTAAACCAAAGGTTTCGCATCCAAAGCTGCCGAGAAATAAACTCGGGTTAACGGAGAGGGATTACGAGGGGTCCGTTTCAACTCTATGCGCAGGATGTGGCCATGATTCTATAACCGCCGCAATTATTCGCGCTGTATTTGAGCTGAATATCAAACCACATAGACTCGCAAAAATTAGTGGTATTGGTTGCTCGTCTAAGACCCCTACCTATTTTATGAGTCAAGCGCATGGGTTTAACTCGGTACATGGGCGAATGCCCTCGGTGACTACAGGGGCCAACGCCGCAAATAGAGAATTGATGTACGTTGGGGTTTCAGGCGATGGTGATTCTCTCTCTATAGGCGCAGGACAATTCATTCATGCTATACGTCGCAATCTGAACATGTGCTACATGATCGAGAATAATGGTGTTTATGGGCTCACCAAAGGCCAATTTTCAGCATCAGCCGACATCGGGAGCAAACCAAAAAAAGGCTTGGCTAATCAGCAAGAGCCAATCGATGCGGTGAGTACGGCATTAAGTCTGGGTGCTACTTACATAGGCAGAAGCTTTTCTGGTGACAAGGAGCAGCTCGTTCCCTTGATTAAGGGTGCAATGCTTCATAAAGGCTTCGCATTACTCGACATTATCAGTCCTTGCGTGACGTTTAATGATCACGAAGGCTCTACTAAGAGTTACGCTCATACCCGGCAATTTTATCATCATGTCATTGATATGGACTATGTCCCTCCGGCGGAAGAGATAAAGGCTTCTTACGACAAGGGTTCTGTCATGCCAATTGAACTACATGACGGCAGTAAAATCGTGCTTAGAAAGGTAGATGAAGAGTATGACCCTACTAGTCGTGCGAAAGCGTTCAAGTATTTGCGTGAGCGCTCTAATGCAGGTGAAATTATTACAGGATTGCTTTACATAAACGAGGGACGTCCTGAAATGCATGATCTTATGGGCAATGTGGACACTCCACTTTCCGAACTTCCGCTGGAGTCATTGCGTCCGCCTAAAGGCGAATTGGAGCGTATACTCCGAGGATATCGGTAACCAAAAATTATTGAAGAAGGCTATAAGGATGGGTAGCTTCTTCTTATCGTAATTCTTCAGTAGCTAGTTCTGACCTTCTGCGTTAAAGATAATTATATGCGTATAGCAATGATGGGAAGTGGTGGAGTCGGTGGCTATTTCGGTGCTCGAATGGCATCCGGTGGCAGTGATGTCACATTCATTGCTCGAGGCGAACATTTAACAGCTATTCAATCCCACGGACTTAGAGTTGATAGTCGTGATATGGGAAATATTACGATATATCCAGCAAATGCAACAAAGATCCCGGCAGAGGTTGGAATAGTCGATTGCGTAATTGTAGCCGTTAAGCTTTGGGATACAGAAGAGACTGGGAGAGCCATCCTTCCAATGCTTGGTTCTGAGACGGCGGTGCTTTCATTGCAGAATGGTGTGGAGGGAGATGCTGTACTTGCAGGTATAGTGGGGGATCAGAGAATTATCAGTGGAGTTGCTTTTATTGCGAGTTCCATAGGTGAACCGGGTGTTATTAAGCATATTGGCACCATGCAACGAGTTGTAATCGGAGAAAGTAACGGTGCTTCTTCGCCGCGAATTAAAGCGCTTCATGAAGCCTTAACTAAAGGAAGCGTTGTTTCGGAAATAAGCAGTGATGTTGAGCGAACCATATGGGAAAAATTCGTTTTTCTCATTGGACTAAGTGCTACTACAACCTTAATGAGAAAGACGCTCGGGCCCATTAGGCAGCATGCAGAAAGCCGTCAACTTCTTTTGGAGGTTATGCAAGAGACGGTCGCTGTTGGACGCGCTCGAGGAGTAAGGCTTAGTGAGGATTTTGCCGAAGATCGACTGGAGTTTGCAGATCAGCTTCCTCCGGATATGACATCCTCTATGCATCATGATCTTGAGTCTGGCAAACCGTTAGAGCTTGCTTGGTTGAGTGGAGCAGTAGTTCGTTTTGGAAAAGAGTCGAACATTCTAACCCCGGCCAACAAAATGGTTTTCGATGCATTAGAACAGTATGCGCCTGGGATTCGGTGAATCACGCTAGACTTACAGTAAGAAGTGTTCGTGCTCGTGCCGTCAGTGCGCCTATGAAGCTTCCACTTGGCACTAGTGCCGCAAAAATGAACAGAGCGCCATTTGTGCTGCTCGATTTGTACACTAATGAAGGCATCGTGGGACATGCCCATGTTTTTTGTTACCTGGAGTTAGCTGCCCCCATGCTTTGTGATGCGCTTGAAGTAGCAGGTTCCTTGCTTAAAGGGGTCTCTCTGGAGCCTGATATCATCAGCAAAATATGTCGTGACCACTTTATGCTTCTTGGTCATCAGGGGGTCATCGGGATGGCTATTTCTGCAATTGATGTAGCATGCTGGGACGCGCTTTCGCTGGCTTCTGGTCTGCCACTAAGTAAGTACTTGGGTGGCGACTTGCTTTCCATTCCAGCTTATAACAGCAACGGACTGAGCCTTTCTTCCGATGTGGCGGACGTAGTAGAGATTTCTGATGAGGCAAATCGTTTATTAGATCAGGGGTTTAATGCAATAAAAATCCGTCTCGGTAGGTTAGATCATAATGAAGATGTTAGAGCGGTTCGGGCTGTCCGTTCTACGATCTCAAATGAGTCTCTTTTGATGTCTGATTACAATCAAGCGCTGTCGGTTCCAGACGCGCTCGCCCGTGGTGCGGACCTAGAACAGGAAGGTTTGTACTGGATTGAAGAACCTATTTCACACGAAAATCTTAATGGCAATGCGCAGGTGACAAAAGCGCTACAGGTGCCAATACAGAATGGGGAAAACTACAGTAATCTTAATTTCCTCGCCATGGCCATAAATATGAAATCCATGAATTACGTCATGGTTGATTTAATGCGAATTGGTGGGATCAGTGGCTGGATGCGTGCGGCGGAACTGGCAAAGGAGGCGGGTCTGCCAATGTCATCGCATCTCTACCCCGAGGTTAGCGCCCATCTTCTCGCTGCGACACCAACCGCTCACTGGCTTGAATATGTTGATTGGGGAGAGGTGTTTATTGTTAACTCAATACGCTTTTCAAATGGCAGTGCAGAAGTGCCAACCGGAGCTGGTACAGGGGTCTTTTGGGACGAGGACGCTGTGGCTCGCTATGCCTTAGAATAACCTTCATTTCGTCATTATTCGATTTAGAAAGGAAGCCAGGAACTATCTGGGGATAAATGCAGGTAACCAAGATTGACCCCTTGACGCCAACCAATGCCAAATCGGACTGGCGCCACCACCACGCTGTTTAGGCTGTTGTAATTAACCCCCACGCCTCCTACGAAGTAAAGACTACCCTCAACACCGCCAAAACGTTGGTATAGATCGTTAACGGTATTTATATTGTATATAAGCATGAAAACTTTGGAGGCACTGCCGCCAAAATCAACTCCAAGTGAGGGACCACGCCAGTAGATAGGGCTCGTTGAGCCATCAGAGAGATAGAGTGTGCCATGTCCATAACGCAGGCCAATTCCAAATGAAGCGCCACCTTCTTCGCCCTTGATGTATGCGGTTGGTTGGCCGTTATCAGCAAACACGCGGTTGAAAGCATCTGCGACGCCCTGGGCGCCGCGACCAAAGAAGTCTTCAGCTTCACGTAGAATAGTACCTTGTGAGTAGGGGTTAGCCAGGGTGGGTTGGGACTGAGATTGAGGCTGGCGGTTAGCACATCCGTTTAGAATAAAAAGCAGACTGAACAAGGCTAACCGAAGAATCTTCATAAGAACTTCCACGAAGTAGAATAGATAATTACTTATAGTTTGAGCTCACAGAAGCTTGTGTCAACCTATTCACTTAAACAAATCTTTGGCACTATTTAAGATGTCATCTTCAGATGTATTAGAGGATTCATTCAACAACATTTTTGTCTTATTATTGCCACCGTCATTGTTGAAAAGTGTGGTCAGTTCAGAGAGAGCCTTATTCTGAGCTTCCATGAAACCAGGAGTATAAGCTTTGGGGTTCGGTTTAAAATATTCACAGAAGTTAGCTCGGTCCTTTTCCGTTACTTCGAGCGCGTCTTCCTCTTTGCAAGCATCGGATTCCCTAACATCATACATAATACACATACGACAAACATGCAGTTCGGCTATACAATTTAAGCACTCATCTCGCCGACCAAAGGGCAAAGGGATCGAGTCCAAGCTGTATCCACAGCGGTAGCAGGATATCTGTTCACTCATATTGGTTGGCCCGGATGATCTATTGCCTGACACAATATAGCTGGTGTTAAAAATAGATTAAAGAAAGAGATATTTTTAGTGATAGAAGCACGGGTAGTCATATTAAGAACTCTGGATAGTCCTCGTTTATCGGAGGTCGGATTCATTTTATCTGCGCTACAAATCGAGTATAAAGTGTCGCAGTTTAAAGGGTATTGGGAAATCAGCGTTCCGGTAGAATCGGCTTTTCAGGCTAGATTAGAACTTACGCAATATGCTGAGGAATCACGTACTGCACCGGCGGGCCCTCGACCCCTGAAAGCACTCAGTTCCGGTCGCAACGGTGTCATTGCTTATGTGGTGGTTCTTGTGTTGATTTCATGGGTTTCTTGGAGTTATGCGTTTAGCTATGACTGGATAGCTTTAGGCCGAAGTGATTCCGCACAGATTTTAGCAGGCGAGTGGTGGCGGACTATTACTTCGTTGACCCTGCATGTCGACTTTAGCCATCTTGCTGGCAATATTGTTTTTGGAGGATTTTTTGGATTTTATGTGGGTCTTTATCTTGGATCTGGTTTGGGCTGGTTGAGCATTGTGGCTGGTGGTGCCCTAGGAAATATTCTTAACATCCTTATAAGACCAGGGCCTCATTTTTCGGTGGGCGCTTCGACGGCAGTATTTGCTGCGCTTGGAATTCTTGCAGCTTACATTTGGAGACGAGGTTTCTGGGAAGCTACACATTGGCGAACACGAATTGCACCAGTGACTGCAGGTATTTGCCTGTTAGCTTTTACAGGCATGGGATCAGGCGCGGAAAATGACAATGTTGATGTCTTTGCACATGTAACCGGCTTTATCGCTGGTTTTGGACTGGGTTGGTTGATTTCACGATTTAATTTGCTCGAGATCTCAAAAGGAAAACAACGGATTTTAGGTTTGGTTGCTATTGGTAGTCTGGTTCTTGCATGGACCCTGGCATTAAATGTCCAGTTTTAGGGTTTTTAGCCGAGAGTTTCTGCAATTATATTTAGAAATTGCGCTTCATTTTTGACATTTGCAGTCAAATTTGCGTCCACGGTATACCCGTACTTTTCGGCGATAGCCTGATATTTCGAGCGGCGATTCTCGACATGCTTAGGGAAAACCCAGCGAACAAACTCATCTGGAATGATTTCTTCTGCATCATTGAGCCCGGTTTCCTGTAGGTATTCACTCAATTGAAAGTCCAGAAATTCGTTTTGGTAGTACATGGGTTTTGGAGAGTTAATTGCTCGCTGAGTCATTTTTTCTTCCATCACAGAATCAGCACGAAGATAGAGGATTAAGGTTTTTTTTGCCAAAATCTCCAGAGTTTCTGGATCATTTAACTCACAAATACTGCCACCCGCATCATTTAAAAAATTATCATAACCGTATAACTGTTTGGCCTTTCTTATGAACTCTTCAACATCTCTCATAGCCCCTATCTCAGCCAATCGGTGCAATTTTTGTCGTTTTTTGAAAGCGTCAACTGATAGCCCACCTAGGTTATTTTGACCTATTTTTCCAAGAAATGTTGCAACCGGAGCAAGGTTGTGAACTGTGATATTGCTGGCTATATAAATCGAATCACTTCGCAACAGATCACGCAGAAAATCTACTTTCATTGCCTGACGCTTAATATTATCTAGGATAGGTTCTGAGAGATATTTGGTGCCAATCCGGTAATCGCCCGAGTAATGAAACCATCGGGACTTAGGGCAGTTGTTTGCGAGCGTGGTTTTGCCAACACCAGACATTCCCATCAAGGTAATGGCTTTGCTAGGCCAAGCCATAAATTCTGCGCCCGTCATTTTCATATGGTCATCCAGCTATGTGATCCAATGTAATTATACGTTGCACAGAATGTATTAAGAGTAATGTATGTAATCCTGATGCTAATTTAGCCTACAGGTGTTTTAAGATAAGGGATATGCTCGAATATTTTTATATCTATTAACCATTTGGCAGGTAATGATGGTTTTATGTATTACATTACAATTCTGTGGCAATCCAGATTGGAAATCTATTTATGAAAATAGCTGTATTGTTGGGTGGTACCAGCATGGAGCGAGATGTGTCCATTGCCAGCGGAACACAAGTTATCAGCGCTTTGAGGTCTGTCGGCCATGAAGTGATAACGGTAGAGGCTACCCGTGGGGTGCTAGTTCGTGCTGAGGAGCGAGAGCTTTTAGTTGATGGAATTAACTTCGCGCCTCCAAAAAAACTTCGTGATACCGAAACTTGGCTTCCTATTTTGGCCGAGAAGCTTCAGCTAGCAGAAGTAGATCTAGTTTTTTTGGCACTTCATGGCGGTTGGGGAGAGGATGGCACTATTCAGACAGTTCTGGAAAAAGCGGGGTTGCCCTACACAGGCAGTAATGCATTGGGTAGTAGATTGGCTATGGATAAAAATGTTGCTAAGCAAAGATTTCTTGCGAGTGAGATACCCACTCCTAAATGGTTGATGGCCCCCATTGCTGTTAATGCCGTTCGAGATCAGCTTGGGTTTCCTGTCATTGTGAAGCCTAACAGTCAGGGGTCAACAGTGGGTCTTTCTCTGGTTAAAGAGTTAATTGATTTTGAATCAGCAATCATCGTTTCCAGTGAATTTGACGAAGAGGTAATGGTGGAGCTTTATATCCCAGGTCGGGAACTTACAGTTGGCATCCTGGATGGGGAAGCGTTAGCAGTTGGGGAGATTATTCCTGCTAAGGGGGATATTTTTGACTATGCTGCAAAATACCAAGTGGGTGCAGCTCAGGAAATTTTCCCAGCGCGAATTGATCAAGATACTGAAAAACAAATACGGTCCATTGCTTTATTAGCTCATCAGACATTGAAACTTGGTAGCTATAGTCGTGTTGATTTTCGAATGAATTCAGCAGGCGAGGTATGGGTGTTGGAGGTAAACACGCTGCCTGGGTTGAGCTCAAGTAGTCTCCTTCCTCAGTCGGCAGAGGCTATGGGAATTGACTTTGTGCAGTTATGTGAACGTATATGTCGCAGAGCTATTCTGAAATAGAACCTTGTGTCTGTAGGCACTATGGGGTTTTATCGCTCACGCAGTATTCCGTAAGCTAGGGCAAGCCACCCGCCCATAATACTTAGACCGCCAATTGGTGCCATAGCGCCAGCCTCTGTCATGCCTGCTAATGTGACGACGTAGATACTCCCCGAGAACACTACAATGCCAAAAAATAGAATCCATCCTGAAGTACTTATCCATTTAGATTTTGGAAAACGTTCCGCAAGCATGCCCACCACAATGAGACCAAGCCCATGGTAGAACTGGTATTCAACCGCTACTTGGTAAGTATTCCAGGTTTTCTCATCTACTGAGCCTTGGATGCCGTGGGTTCCGTAGGCACCTAATAGGGTGGCGACAAAAAGGATTAAAGCCCCAATTGCAATAAGGGTTAAATGACTATTGTGACTTGACATATCTAATGCTGCTTAAGATAAAGACGGTGGCTTAAAGGATAATGGTTAAACTATATATGCACTATCGAAATTCGCATATTATCAAAAGTGATTTTACAAGGATGTGTAAAATAAGAATTCTATGTTATACAACGATGCATATAACTTTATTAAGAATAATTTCAGGCACACTAAGCCTCTTTATATTTTTTTGAAACGTTTATTAAAATAAATGTATCTACTCAGATTTTGAGAAGTTAGGTATTTAGGAGAAGAGTTTTGAAACTTGAAACGCAATGTATACACGCAGGCACTGCACCTGATCCAAGCACTAATGCTCGGGCAATGCCGATACATAGAACGGCCTCATTTGTATTTAAGGATACCGAGCATGCCGCCAATCTTTTTGGGCTAAGAGAGCTTGGAAATATCTATACACGCTTGACAAACCCTACTCAGGATGCGCTTGAGCAACGTGTGGCAGCCTTGGAAGGGGGTGCAGCTGGATTAGCCTTGGCATCTGGTACTGCAGCAATATTTAACTCGATCATCAATATTTGTAAAGTTGGTGATGAAATCGTATCCGCCGATAACCTATACGGTGGAAGCTTTACCATGTTTAACGACATTCTTCCTCAGTTTGGAATCAACACGTCTTTTGTCGATCCTAATGTTCCCGATAACTTTGCTGCGGCCATTACTTCTAATACAAAGGCGATTTTTTGCGAAACTTTATCTAATCCCGCTTGTGATATAGCTGATATTGAGGCGATTGCTGATATTGCGCATGCTCATGGTATTCCCTTGATTGTAGATGCAACCTTTACTACGCCTGTATTACAGCGTTCTATTGAGTTTGGTGCTGACATAGTAATCAACTCGCTCACAAAATGGATGGGTGGACACGGCACAGGTATTGGCGGAATTGTTGTAGATGCTGGAAAATTCAACTGGCAGAGTGATAAGTTTCCTCTGATGGCTGAGCCTGAATCATCCTATAATGGTGTTCGTTGGGCATATGACCTGCCAGAAATGCTATTGCCTGTTTCTTATTTGATTAGAATGCGTGTCATCCCTCTTCGTAACTTAGGGGCATGTATTTCTCCTGATAATGCATGGATGTTTTCTCAAGGTATTGAAACACTTCCTTTGCGCATGGAAAAGCATTGTCAAAATGCGAGCGGTGTTGCTGAGTACTTGAAAGACCATCCGCAGGTGGAATGGGTTCGTTACCCGGGACTTGAAGAGGACCCATCGTACGCACTCAATGAAAAATACTTGAACGGCATGGGTGGGTCCATGGTTGTATTTGGCATAAAAGGTGGTATTAAAGCGGGGCAGAACTTTATTGAAGGTATTGACCTTTTCAGTCATCTGGCAAATGTCGGAGATGCAAAAAGTCTGGCAATTCATCCGGCAACGACAACGCATTCTCAACTTACGTCAGAGCAGCAAGGTAATGCAGGCATCTCTCCTGAGCTTGTTAGATTATCCGTTGGTATCGAGCATCTCGATGATATCATTGAGGATATTGATAAAGGGCTTGCTGCCTCAGGATAGATCATCGCAACAATTATCTATGTTAGTGAACGCAGGGTATATGCGTAATGACGCATAGCGTAGCCATATTCCCTGAGTTTTTTCTAGAAAGTGGTAGTATTTTAAAAAATGTCCCTGTCGCCTATAAGACTTGGGGAAAGCTGAATATTGCCGCTAATAATGTCATTGTGGTTTGTCACTCCTTAACAAGTAACTGCGACGTTGAAGATTGGTGGTCTCCTTTAATCGGACCCGGAAAAGCGTTAGATACTGATCAGTATTTTGTTGTATGTGCTAATGCTATGGGCTCACCATACGGTACAGCATCTCCTATCACTGTAGACCCTTTGACAGGACTGCAGTACGGCATAAAATTTCCAATTCCTACTATTAGAGATACCGTTAATTTGCATAAAAAACTTCTTGATGAACTAGGAGTGCAAAAAATTGCTTTCCCGATTGGTGGTTCGATGGGAGGAATGCAAGTCCTTGAATGGGCATTTCATGAGGATTTTGTGTTTGCTTTAGTGCCAATTGGTGTGGGTGGTCGCCACTCTCCTTGGTGTATAGGTTGGAGTGAAACTCAAAGACAAGCTATCTACCGGGACCCAGCTTGGGAATACGGTAATTATCTGCCAGAGAAGGGCCCTTCGGACGGACTTGCTATTGCGAGAATGATTGCAATGATGTCCTATCGTTCTTACGGTTCATTCGATGAGAAATTTGGCCGAAATGTTAAAACAGAAAATAAAAAAACAAGTTTTTCTGTTGAATCCTACTTACGTCATCAGGGACAGAAATTGGTGCATCGATTCGATGCCAACTGTTATGTCCGTTTGACAGAGTCTATGGATACCCATGATATTTCTAGGAGTCGTGGTGAATATTTTCAGATTCTTTCAGAGATCAAGCAACCCTCACTTATTATCGGCATTGATACCGATATACTTTATCCATTAGAAGAACAAAGGGAACTTTCATCTTATATGCCAAATTCAATATTTGAAGTGCTGAAATCTGATCATGGGCATGATGGATTTCTTATCGAGACTGATACGGTAAATAGAATCGTGGCAGCGTGGAGAAAAACAGTAGTTGATCCCATTCTAGTTAACTAAGAGAGGGGTGAGTGAACAATACTACCCATCCGAATCGCAGCACACGAATCTTTACTGGTGCATGCGCGCTACTGAGCGCTGCTATCTCATTTAATGGGATAGCACAGGTTAGTCCATTAGCAGTGAACTACGTAGTCGCTAGTGAGAGACTTCATACGGCCGGTCAACCTAACAAAATGCAGCTGAGTTCTATCATGGATTTGGGATTTGATTTAGTCATTAATCTTGCTACTCCAACTAGTCAGAATGCGGTGCCAATTGAAGGGCAACTGATCGCAGCAGCAGGAGTTAGTTATTTGAATATACCAGTAGACTGGACAGATCCCACGTATGCTGATTTCGAGTTGTTTAGCAGTGTTCTAAATCACTCAGGAGATCGACAAGTTCTCATCCACTGCGCATTAAATTTTCGAGCTTCCATGTTTACTTTTTTGTATCGAGTTGTGCACGAACAGATATTAGCCGAAGAGGCTTTCAAAGCCGTAGCCCAAGTTTGGGACCCTGAGGAACATTGGGTAGAATTTGGACAGATGGTGCTTGATAGATATGAAGTTGATTTTAAAATCCCATAGCCTGCATTTTTTATTTAATTAATGTTTGACTGGATTCAGTTTTTATTTGAAATTGGGCGTTGGATTCTTATCGGATTTTACTTGTGGTTTCCATTTTTTCTAATGCTTATTTGGGGATGGTTTGATGACAAACTCGAGGAAAAAAGCTATAGGATTATTATCGGAACTGCCTTTGTACTAAGCCCGTCAATGGCGTGGGGAATGCTTCATTATTTCAGTTGAAACAGAGATAGTATTACTAATGAAAAAAATTTGGTTGTTATCTATAGTTGGAATATTATTATTTCTTGTCATTGTCTACTTTTATTTTTCCCCCTATCAAAATTGTCTGAATGATGTGCCTCCATGGTGGGCAACCATTGGTCCTAATGAGATAAATCTTGTGGCATTTTGTGAGGAAAATACTGACTGGTAATATACCAGTCAGTATGAGGGTTTTTACTGCATTTCAGGGCAAACAGAAGTCTGATCAAACTGAATCAGCAGTCAAATTTCTGTTTACCGTTAACGTTATTTAAAGCGCGATCCAAAGCTGCCTGCAGCCTCAGAGACGGAATCGCCCGCAAGTTCTAAGCATACTGGGGTTGGAGGGAACAAAGCGCCTGGATCTCGATTTGGTTGCTGCTCCTCCGGACGTACTTCCCAGGGCTCGATAAATGCTGGATCGTCTACCGTCATATCAAGCCTGAGCACATCTCCCTGTCTGGTATATCGCTCAGTAATTTTAGTGCCCGGACTCATCGGCCAGCCTTTGGTGGCATACCAGAGAAGGTCTGCAGGAAAATCCACTGTTTCAATTACAAGGGTATCTCCTTCCCAGTGACCGACTGAACTACCACCCAACTGATTCAGGCCTTGGTATTCATCTTCTGTTCTCAGCGGTCTGCCATCTGTTGGCACTTGACGAATAGCCGTAAGTGGGGAGACGAACTCAGGGGCGTATAGAAGTACTACTTTATTAGGGAACTGGATAATTTCGGCAGGAAATCCTCGTTTGACAATGCCTGCTTCTCTACAGCCAAAGCCAGGATCCACGGGTCTTTCATATCCGTACTCTTCATTCCACCTTACCTGCTCCCAATATTCAGGCTTATAAAGAGGCATATTTCCGCGATCAGATTTAACAAACATTTCCTGATCAATCTCACCCCAAAAAAAGTTCCCATCCCTCACCTGGTAGACGCTTTCATTGTCACCGCTAGCAATTCTATAGAAAGATCCTCCCGGACCATTACTACTGAACCCTTGCGAGCCAGGGACGCCTCCAACCCAAATACTGCTAATATCAGGATGACCTTGCGCTGTGCGCGGCATAGGTGCGTTCAGTAGCTCTTCACGCGTAACGTCCTGAGCTATCCCATGCTGCGTCAGAACTGCGGTGATTCCAATTGCAAGAGCGGTTGCCGAAAAAATATGCATTTCCCATTCTCCTCCCTAGTTGGTGCGCTTTAATGTCAGCATAGTAAGATCATAGCCTGTCATGAATTCTAACGGGCGCCCATCATGGCCCCCGGCAGTATTGATTTCCAAACTACCGTCCGAATTGAAGCGATATATGCCTTCCCAGACGGTGCCATCGACAGGTGGTGTTAAGTTTCTACCCTGGAATGTGAGATCAATGGTTCCCGATTCAGGATTCAAACTATAAGTGCCTCGCCAGGGGGTTCGCTGTAAACGCTGAATTGTGAAGGAATTATCAGCATTAAAAACCACATTCGCTCCCAGAAACGGCTGACTAGGCTGCATTTCCTTTTCGGCAACCTCTACCACCCAGTTTCCTTCAAGGGTTTGAGCAGTGCCGCTTTTCGGCACGGATGCGCAGGCGATAAGCCCCAGTAAGCAACAGAGCATAGTCAGCGCTACCTTAGGTTTTTTACCAGACTGATTCGCACTAAATGGCATGGTCTGTCCTTCCTTTATAT
>Ga0114999_10001356_pt1 | contig 34160 bp, 27 predicted proteins | sample ArcticOcean_MG_C_3_FD_89820 | JGI IMG/M metagenome (GOLD analysis project Ga0114999, IMG submission 89820) | Marine microbial communities from western Arctic Ocean - ArcticOcean_MG_CB8_126 | ecosystem: Environmental > Aquatic > Marine > Oceanic | place: Arctic Ocean: Canada Basin | collected...
CTATTTTGATATTATTTCTTCTTTTATCTGTTATCTCCAGAACCTTTTAACTTTCCTCTTTTTTGTCTACTTTTTAGTTTTTCTATATTAATTTCAGCAACCTCTTCAAGCGATAAACCAAATTCCCGGCAAATCGCTGCTACATACCATAAAACATCACCTAGTTCTTTTGCTATCTCTGTTCTCTTATCGCTTATGGCTTTTTCTAAATCTGTACTGTCTCTAATTATTTTTTTTACTTTTTCGCTAACTTCACCAGCTTCACCAGCTAGCCCCATTGTAGTATACGCAATTCCAGAAATTCCATCTGTTGGATAAATAGCAGTTTCCATTGCCAATGCTTGATACTCTAAGAATGTAGTTGCTTTTTTGTTCACGATAACTCCTACCCTTCAAGTAATGTATAACTGAATGAATTTCCATACAATTTAGCGGATTTTTTACACAGAGACATAAAGCAGCTAAAATCATTTGGATCAGCAAATACTTGACACCCTGCGGAATAGCGATTTACTTCTGTACTTCCATGTAAAGAGGATCGGTGAATATTTATTCCATAGTATCCTTCACTAATCGAAGTTGAATCCATATCCAGTATAGAATCTTTATTGCGATCTCTATAGACAGTTACTTTTCCATTTCTTTGACAAAGCGCATCATACTTTCCTTGGTGTTTATCTATCTTCCATACTCCTCTATATTGTTTATTTCCAACCAATATAGCAGTTCCATCTACTCTACTTGGATTCTTCAACCAATATAATCCTGGGTCAGTGGTAATTTGAAACACTAAATCTACGAAAGAATTAGAATGATCTTTAAAAACCACATGAATAAAATCATCAAATACATTAGATTTTCTTGAAGGACTTCTTACTCCAACAATATTTATATTCCATTTTCCAGCAGTAAAAACTTTGAATCCTTTTGCCTTGACTTGTTCCAGAATAGGGGGAAGCATTTTATCTCCAATGTAGGTATTCTGAACTAATATAGTTATATTAAAATTTAAACAAATATCTAATTCAAAAAGTGATCAGATGAAACTTTCAATAGGGACGGTAGAGAGAATGGAATGGATCTTGTTAGTTATTGGTCTTGTTGTCGGTGGTGGTACGGGTATTGGCATAACATGGAAAGTGTTAAACAAAGATACAGATCCAGTACCTGTTGTAGTAACAGGATCAAAAGTTGGAGAAAAATTAGCAGACATTGATTTGGTTAAAATTCCATGCAGTAAAGACTATATTGAACAGAATTCCGACCTATTATGTCGAGAATTGTTTTGTCGTATGCAACAAAGGGGTATTGATTCTAAAACATCAGCAGTAGATTGTTCTGGTATAAGCAATATGAATAATTCTTTGAAATTCATAACTATAGTTACAGAACACTGTAAAATAACCCAAGAATCAACAGATGAGTATAATAAGTGCTTCGACAGATTTAATAGAATACTTACTACAGCTAAAAGCGGTCAATAAGGAGTATCTATGTTTTCTAATTGGGCTGGATTAAGTGGTTGGAAAACAACCGATGACCCAACAGGCGTTTTAAACGGGCGTTGCCTTATTGCAGAAGGTGGTCTTGAAACACCATCTTTTGAAATTCTGACGCAAGAAATATCAACATCAACAGCCTTTGATATTGATCATTATGAAATAACTACTAATTATGCTTTTCAAGATGATTGGCAATTTCAATCAGGTTTATTTTATTTGTTATCGAGGGCATCATACTCTGGAAGCAACTTAGTACACTGTTATGCTGCTGGATTCGATATTCAAAGAGGAACCATTACGATAGCAAAATTCAACAGTGTGGAGTGGGAGTTTCTTAGCGTAGCTAAAATGACATCTAACTCACCAGTAATAACTAGATCTAAATTACATGAAATAAAATTCAGAACTTTTGGAACCAACACAACTACGCTTGAATTAGAAATAGATGGAAATGTTATTCTTACTCATGCAGATATAGGAACAAGTCAAATAACTTCTGGATTCCCAGGAATTTTAGTTCAAAGAGGAACATTATATATAGATTCATTTTCTGTTATTAGATATACGGTTGACGCTAAAAGCCCTTCAGAATGGACCCCTGCTCTGCTTGGATTAAATCTTAGTCTATGGTTAAGCGACAGCAATAAAACTGTTGTACTAGACGCAGAAAGCAAGAAACGCATATCAGATTGGGATGATATTTCTGGAAATTCAAACGATGGATCAACCTCGGTATATCAACGTCCTACTTATGTAGAAGAATGGAAGAATAATTTAGAAGGAGGAAATTGGGAACACCAAGTAGGAGATCAAAGAACCTCTTCTTTCTTTACAGGTCCAGCCAATTCTGGGGCTGGAACAAATCAAGGTTTTTATGTCGCTAAGACTATGAACAATACAACACCTTTTACTGTAAGCATGTGGGTTTATTTAACATCTTCGACAAGCACACAAGATTTGTTTTCATTTTTAGATAGTGCTTCATGGGACAAGGTGTTTTGGTGCAAAATTTCTTCTCTTCAAATGTATATACATGCTGATTGTACCACTACAAGCTCTCAAAATGATGCTTTTTATACCGGAATTACTACTACAGGTATTCTAAATACATGGGCTAATCTGACATTTACTTATACTGGAACACAGTCAAATCTAGTTAATGATTTAAATTTAAAAGTATATCTTAATGGAGTTCCAATAACATTTAGTAGCCAAAATGACCGAAATCCTGGTGGTGGTTCTCCTGTAGGTCTTCAAGCTCCTGGTACTCATTTTTTAGTAAATGCGGTAGATGGCGATAGTACAGGTGGGTATGGAATTGATAATGGATTCATAGCTGATGTAAGTTTTTGGAACCAAGTATTAACAGGCACCGAAGTAACAGAATTATATAACTCTGGAAATTATTTAGATTTATCTCTACATAGTGCATATGCCAATTTAACAGATTGGTGGAAATTTGAAGAAACATTTGGAGGACCAAGAAAAAGAAAAAATGCTGTTTTGTTCCCCGATTTAAAAGGAACATCAAACTTACAAGCACCTGACTGGTGGACTTTTATGAGGGAAGTGCCGACAGAAGGTTCCTCTCCACAACAAGGAACAGGAAGCAGCTACTATTTTGGTGGAAATTATATTCCATTGTTTGAAAAAGATGCACCCACAGGAGGACAAGGATCATTGTATTGGGGTCAACCCGCTGCTGCTGCACCTGTTGGAAGTTACAGATATTTATCTTTTACTGATGGAACCAGCTTAATAGCAGAAGGAACTGCTATAACAATAGCTTTCTGGATAAAAATAGAAAGTGGAACATTAGAAAATAAACGTTTATTTACTGCTCAAAATGAAAGTGGAACAGATATTTTCTATGTTGAAACAGATCAAAATGGGCCATCACACCCAGAACTTAGAGTTTATGCAAGAAGCGATAGCTATACCGCAACACCAGGAGATATTTACTGCCAATTAGAATATGACGATAATGCTTTTACTTCACCAGGGTGGCATCATGTTGTAATAACTTGGGATGGAGTTGCAGCATCCTTAGATACAGCAGTTGCAGTATATGTTGATGGTGTTGTTCAAAGTACCAGTAGCACAACTATAAACAATCCAGCACTAGCTGTTAATTATGCTTTGGGATCAGTAACTGAATTCATCTTCTTTTCTGATAGCAAACTTAGTATATCAAAAGAAATACGACATAATATTTATTCTATTGTTGTATTTGATGCAGTATTAGATGCTCCCGCTGTTACTGAATTGTACAATACTGGTAGTGTGCTTGATCCAGCTACCCATAGTGATTCCGGTAATTTAATTCATTTTTGGAGAACAGTAGAGAAAGATGGAAAAAATAGAAACCTAGAAGAAAGTTTCAGCATCGGAAATGAACGAACTCCCGCTGATTTTTTATTCCAAATTAACGGTAGCCTAAAAGATACAACATCAAGCGAAATATGGAACGCACAATATCAAACATTCTCTGTTGCACAAATAGGTCCAGGTGGTGGTGGTGCTTTTCCTTCTCTATTAAAGGTTGCTGCTTCTTCTACTCTAGACCTAGATTCTTCTGGTGCATCTATATTTGCAATTATGTATTCAAATATTCAATTGGTTGGAGGTGATGAACAAATAGTATTACAAAAATCAAACAGTTATGGAATACTTGTCAAAGAAAATCAACTTCGTTTTGTTAATGCAGATGCAGAATACGGATCTCCTTCAACTGTTAAATTTGGGACAAAAGCACTATTTTTGGCAGAAGTCATTACAAATGATGGAATCTATATAAATGGAACTTCTAGCCAATCACTAACTGGCATCAGTACAACTGCGGATAACAGTTATATACTTTCTATCGGTGCAACTAAAGACGCTACTCTTTCTACTACTTTATTAGGTGGACTTGGTGAAATTCTGGTTTATAAGGGAGAACTTTCTACAGGAGAAAGACAGAAGGTAGAGGGTTATCTCGCCCACAAGTGGGGTCTTAATGCTGTTCTTCCTTCAACACATCCTTATTCATCACAAACACCTAAAGTCGGAGATTAAAAATGAAGAGTAATTGGAAAGGAACGTCTGGATGGGCTTCAATTGACGATCCGACAGGCGTTCTTAATGGAAAGGTTTTAGTAGTAACTTCTGGTTTATCAGCAACAACAGAAGATTATCTTACACAAATCCCAGGAACCACCGTACCATTCGTTGAAAATCATTATTCAGTTATGATTAATTATGGGTGGGGCATGGGAAGTGGTCTTCATCCACTTGCTATGGGTGAATTAGGGCTAATCGCTAGGGCTAGCAATTTCATTGCTAATATACCCATGGCTTATGATGCTTATATAGGAAAGTTTAATATAGAAACAGGAAAAATAAGTATTGTAAAACGATACCAAAACACTGAAACTATTTTAAGTGAAGCAAATGTTCCTTCCGATGTAATTGGTAAAGGAATGAAGCATGGGATGGAGTTTAAATGTTATGGAACCAATCCAGTAACCCTTCAATTTTCAGTAGATAATACTATTTATTGTACTTATGGAGACTCTTCTAGTTCCTTGCTATCATCTGGATTCCCAGGAATTCATGCAAACAGTGGGACTAGCTATGTGGATAATTTTACAATTATTAAATATCAGGAAGACGGAAAAGACGCTGTAGCTTGGTTGCCTAATAACTCAGCTACTACTTTAGCTGCTTGGTGGAAATCAGATGTTGGTATAACTGAGTCGGGTGGGGACATTTCTGCATGGGCAGATCAAAGTGGTAATGCAAATAATTTATCACAAGCAACACCAGCCGATAAACCAAAATATATTCAAACATATATAGCAAATCTCCCAATTGTATCTTTTACTGCAACGAATCATATTCTGTCTGCTAGCGATACAGCATCTTTAGATATAACTAGCGGTATTACCCTATTTGCTATTGTAGTAGCACCAACGATGGGGGTTCCAGCAGAAAGACTTATTGTGACAAAAGGAACAAATTATGAGCTTGCTTTAACAACAGCCAATGCCGTTGAATATCAAACCAGTACAACAGATACTAGCACATCAATTAATCGCGCAAATTCTATTCAACTTATTGAACTTGTCAGTGGATCAAATTTCTATTTAAACGGGGTAGAAGCTGGTCCCACAACTGCTGTAAATGGTGTCGCAAATGCAAATGTTCTAGACGTTCAATTTAAAGAAGGTAAAATAGGTGAAATTATTGTCTATGACGGAATTTTGACTACTGACGACAGACAAAAAATAGAAGGTTATCTTACACATAAATGGAGATTATCTGCACAACTTCCTACTACTCATCCTTACCGCTCTTATGCGCCACTTTTATAAAAATGAACGATACAAATCAAATAAAAAAAATCAATCAAGATATTCTTTCTCGACTACAAAATGTAGAAACTTCGATGAAGAAAATAGAGAAAGAATTAAAAAACACAACAGGATTAAATTCTTTTATAGAAAATAAACATATTACAAGACAAGATAAGATTTGGGGTTGTGAAAAATGTGGATCACGACTAGGTATATATGATAAGGAAAAAGATGAGCTAAGAGTTCGTTATAGAGATTTTTTTGCTTGGTGGAAACCAGGAATTGATGGTTATCTAAAAATTGTATGTAGAGGATGTTCACATATCAATGAAGTAAGATATACTGATAATGGCGACAACATATAGATGGACAAATTTAAAAAATTAGCATATTATACTATTGAACTTAGGAGATAATTAGATGTTAAATATACCAAGTGGAAAGGCATCCAACGTTAGTTTTGGACCTGCCAGAGTTTTCATGAGTAAGATTGTTGATGGATATGACGCAGATTGGTCAACAACTCCAATGGCTACACCAAACACAATCGCAAGCAACGATGTAGGTTGGATTGGAGAAGATGGGGTTACGGTAGAACTATCCTCAGAAAAAAAGGACATCACCCAAGGAAATCCTAAACTAATCAATTATTCTTTCTGTCAAGCTCAAGGTGCCACAGTTAAGTTTTCATCAATTCAATGGGATTTTGATAATTTTTCCAGTGCGCTTGGAGCAGGGGCAACCGCTGGAACTGGTACTGCTGGTTCTACCGATACTTTTGCTTTCGGTGGTAATGCACTAAACGACGTAGTTGCTATGGTTGTTCAACACCAGATGGCAACGACAGGCGATACTCTCACCCTGTTTTGCTGGAAAGTCCAATCTGAATCCGGTTTCAGTATACCTTTCGGTGCTGATGAACATTCATTTGAATTCGGTTTTAAAGTAGTTAGATCTGAATATGAATGGGGTGGAGAAGCTTTAGGAACTGATGAACAGCTTATTCGTTTTAATAGATGGTATGCACCTTGATTTAATCTAAATACTTAGATTATTAATTCCACAAATACCCGATGAGGTAGGAGTTCAATATGTCTGATGAAATACTCGACACAGAAATAAAAGAAACAGAACAACAAGATCTTCTGAATTCTATCAAAAACTTCTTAGCTACTCTCGTTCCTCCGACGAACATAGTTATTGAAGATATTTTTGGTAATTCATATGAATTAGCTTGCTCAGTCAGTGCCAGAAATCAAATTAAGATTTTAAGAGAATTTGATAAAATTAAAGATATTGGTTCTGACTTTAAATTTAGTGCTGATGGTTCAGTTGGAAGCTTGGTTGACAACATCATATCTATCGCCACTGATGATCAAGCTTTACTAATTATATGCAGATGTTTTTCATTAGGACACGGTGCATGTTTAGAACAAGTAAAGGAAGTCGCTAACGCTAATAGTACACCTTATGATGCAGGGGATATGGCATGTGCTGACCTCTTTGCACTAGAGGAGTTGGTTACTGCCATTGTCCCTTTGTTTATTCGCTTGGCGAAAAGAGCAAGCCAAGCGGTGAACAGAGTGCTAAACAAATAAATCCTCAAAAATATGTAGATGATTTGGAGCTAGTTATCGGAACTCTTTTAAGCACAGGACACACGCTTGATGATGTTCTTGATATGAGTTGGGACCATATTCGGTTTGCATCAGCTTCTATAATGACGCATAAGTCATATATGCTTGGTATAATATTTGATGCCGTTTCTATCGGATTGGGTGGCAAAAAAGCAAAAAAGAAAGGTCAAGAAAAATACACTGGAAACAAAAGTAAATCAAAACAAAGTAAAGAAGAAAAAGATGCTGCCCTATTAAGTGGAATTAGAAACATGGGATTAAAGATTTAATAGGGATTAGTCATGGCATGGGCAGAAAGAATAGATGTAGAGATTGGGCTTAATTCTAGGGATTTTAATAAAAAGCTAGATAAAGCCATTGGAAACATGAACAGGTTTTCCACGACTGTTTCTAAACAAAGTAAAAAAGCCTTTAGTGTAATGGCAGCTTCAGCAGCACTAGCCGGGGTTGCTGTTGCTAAATTCGGAGTAACTGCTGTTGAAGCTGGTGCAAAATTTGAAAATGCTATGTATACCTTGGGTTCTATTAGGGGAATAGATCCACTTACAGGCTCCCTTAAAGGGGCAGAAGATCAAGCTAGGTCGTTGGGGCAATCTACCCTGTTTACAGCAACCCAAGCGGCAGAAGGGATGCAGAAATTGGCTCGCGCTGGTATGTCGATGGCTGACATTATAGCAACTTCTGGAACCGCATTAGAATTCGCTGGTGCAAACTTCATATCAATGAACCAATCCACTACTTTAGTTGCTGCAACTATGAAGCAATTTAGTATTGCTGCACAAGACGCTACACGAATTACTGATGTTATGACTACCGCTGCTCAGAACTCTCTTTATAACATTGAGGGACTAGCCACATCAATGCGGTATGGTGGTTCGGCAGGGTCTTCTCTAGGTGCGTCTTTAGAAGAGACTGTTGCTATGTTGGCTCAGTTTAGAAACCTTGGTCTTGAATCTTCAATGGCTGGTGTTCGTTTCAGACAATCAATGCTAGCTCTTTCAGCACCGACATATAAAGCCAAAAAAGCACTCGCGGCATTAAATATACCACTGGAAGAAGTAAACCCAAGAGTAGTTGGTCTAGAACAAGCGTTTTTAAGATTAGGAAAAGCGGGATTAACAGCAGATCAACTTGTACCTATTGTAAATAAGATTTCAGCAGCAGACGTAGCAAAAATCTCTTCTCAATTGCATGACGCTAGTACAGCAGTTGGAGATCTTGGAGAAAACTCAAAGGAGACAATAACTCCTGTTCAAGATTTGATGAATAAAATGTCTGAAATGCGTGGGGTTACTAAAAAGACCTACGATATGATCAAAGCCAGTACAGTTGGTCAGTTTCAAATATTACAATCTGCATTTCAAGAACTACAAATAACTTTATTTGATGCCTTAAAAGGTGGACCTACTGGAACAGAAGAGCAATTTGCAAGTATTAAACATGTAATCCAAGGACTAAAATCAGTTGTAGATGATTTAATTAGAGCTTTTAAAATATCATTAAATGAAATAGGAAAATCTACAGGGGCTATTTTTGGTGATGTAGCAAATAAGTTAAAGTCAAACAGCGAAGTAATTGCTGCTACTTTAGTAAAAAATGTTTTACATGCAATGAGTTTTGCTAAAGCTTTATATGATTGGATCTCTGTAATTGCGACCATTACTAAATTATTGGCAGTAATGTTTGCTAGCTTTAGTATAGTTTCAATGACAGCAGCAGTATATGGATTCATAAAAGCACTGATTCTGCTAGCTGGTACAGCCACAACAGCATCTCTGGCATTTCATACATTAGCCGCAAGTTTGGCAGAAGCTCAATTAGCCTTACTTGGACCCCTTGGGATCGTGGCAGCACTTGGTCTATTTATAGGGGCTATGGGAGGTATAGAAATTGCTAGCAGAGCAGCAGCGGATAAAACAGATTTGCTTACCCAAAAGATTGTGGCACAAAAGACAGCATATACAGAATTTACTAAAGTTCTAGAAGAGTATCTTAATCAAGTAAGCAACGTAGAACAACGAGTAGGCATTAAAGCAATTAGCGATGAACTGGACGTAAGAGGCGAACTTAATGTATCGTTAAAAACAACTTTAGATAATTTACGAAATCTAACTGAGGAACAGAAACAAGCCGCACCAGAAAAATATTTTAATACACAAATAATGGCAGGGGGTAAACTATACGATGTAGTATTAGACCTTGTTGCAGCAAGAAAGCTCCAAGAAACCTCTTTAGATGAAGTTGTAGGTGCAGAAAATATTGCTGCTTTATCAACTGAAAGATTTGCTAGCTCAGTAGATAAAGCTACAGGAGATATTCGTTTTGGTAGCACAGAGCTAAAGAGCGCACAGATAAGTCTTAAAGACTATTCTGACACTATGGAAGGAGGAACACAAGGAGTACAAAAATTTACAACTGAAATGAAAGATGGAATTAAGGTATTTAAAGATCTTGGTGGATCTAGTACAGAAATAGAAGGAGCATCAATCGCGTTTGCAGAGACTTTGAAGAAGCAAGGAATAGCGGTAAGTAATCTCGCTGACGATTACTCTGGTGAATTAAATCCACAACTTATGAACATGAGGGGTATTGAAGCCGATATTCTAGCAGAAAGCGACAAAAAGATAGAAAATATCAATCGATACCAAAATGCAAATACCTCATTAAAAGACGCTCTACAAGATGTTGTTACTAAAAGCAAAGAGTATGCAGAACTTCCTGATCCAGGGTTTTTGGATTCAGTTAGTGAGTCAGAAAGTGGTGCAAAACGTCTATTAATAGGAGAAATTGAAGAAGATCTTAAAGACCTACAAGAGCTTCTTAACGATCTAGGAGAAGCAGATATAATCACCATTCCAGAAATACCACAAATTGATTTAACTGCGTGGCATGACGTTAAAGGCATAATTGGAACGGTAACTGATACTGATGATCTTGATAATTTCATATCGGTACTCAACACACAATTAGAACCATCATTTGTAAATATACAATCATCAACCGCGCATTGGATTCAGCTAAATCAGAAATGGCATGACGCTCTTATGGGAATGTTGGATATAGACGTTACTCCTGTTAGTGAGGGTATAAGAAAAGTAGGAGCAGAAGCAGATAGTGCCGCTAATAAACTAAAATCACTTCTTGATAAATTAGAAAAACTAAAAGATAAAAGAATTCAAATAATTATTTCTTTACAACAAGAAGTAGCAGAATTGATTGATCCAAGTGAGGCTGGTATTGCCGAAGCTCAACAATCTGCAAAAGTTTTTAAAGACTTACAAAAAGAAGAAATAAAGGTCATAAATGATCTGCTTAAACTTGGAAAGGTATCTTCAAAAAGAAGGGTAGAGGTCTACAGGGACGGTCGGTTAGCAATGAAGCTAATTGCTGCGGCTTTTAATCAAAAAATGATTAATTTAGCAAAAGCAAAAGAGAAAGAAATATTAGAAATAGAACAAGACGCAAGCGATAAAGTTGTCGATATTTTAAGAAATAAAGCAGATCGAGAACTACAAATATCAGAAGATAAACATAAAAAGGAATTATCTGGTCTACTTGAAGCTATTACGCAAGAGGAAAAACAAGCTTTAGAGAGCTTTAAAAAATTAAAATCTAGGTCATCACAACTCTTTGATTCAATAGGGATGCCACCTCCTAAATCAGATTGGGGGGAAGCGGTTAGGAAAAGTCTTCGCAAAACAGGAAAAGTAACTAAAGAACAACAATCTTTACTTGATGCTCATGCCAAAAAATGGAGCGAACTTTCGGAAGAAGAGAGAGAAAATGCAAAGGCATTGACAGAAGTAGATTTGGCGGCAGATGAAACTGCAAAAGCATTGCGTGATGCACTAACAGCAGCGGGTCCAGCTAAATTAACAGAGGAAGTTCAAGAACTATCAGAAGCGTGGAAGAACGCTAGTATTGAAGAACGAGCATTTGCAGAAGAAGTAGCCAAAGGTGTTGAGTGGAGTCCACCTAATGTAGATGACTTATCAATAGCTGATGGTTCATTTGTAGTGGAAATGCCTGAAATGAACACCGACGAATTTACTGCTAAATTTGGAGGCTTTGTAAACGAAGCAACTCAGAATCATGCAAGATTTGTAGATACGATTAATAAAACTGGTTTTAATGAGGCAGAGTATACACTTAACAATTATGTCAACAACTTTATTACAGCGCAAAAATTACTAGAAGGAAAATTTGAAACTAAAGCAATAGCCGTTGACAGTGAAGCCTATACTACAGCAAATCAAGCCTTAAATGACTATGTAGGTAAACATACAGCAGCAAAACAAACAATAGACGCTAGAGAACTCAAATCTACACAATTACTAATGTCTGAGGAAGGCATTAAACAACATCACCAACAAAAAGCGGGTGAGGCTACACTAGAACATGACAAACGCATGGGGGAAGAAAAAGTAAGAATAAATAGAGGAACAACAGTTGAACTCAACGGGATTATAGATGAAAGGATTGAGAAATTAACAACCTCCGCTGGACAAGAACAAGCTGCATTAACACAACTAGTAGACTGGAAAGACAACCAATTTGATCACCTAAATGACATTATCAAAGCCGCAGAAGACCATGGAATAGATATAACTGCGAAAGCTGCACAAGCAAAACTACTCATTGAACAACAGTATGCTGCCGAACGCACAGCCATAGTTGGTAAAATGTATGCCGATCTAGGCATAGCAGAAACAGAAGGTGGCGCACAATTTGTACAGGGGCTTCAAGATAGCCAAGATAAACTAATAGGAATCTTAAAAGGTTCTGGTGCTTTAAGCGTACTAGCAGGAATGGGCATAGCTCTTTTCGTTGCTTTGAAGAAAAACCAAACAGAACTAATTAATTCTGAAATGGACTTTTACGAAGAACGGATAAAAATCCAACTGGACTATAATAGAAGAAAAAATGATATTGCAAAGATGTTTCCAGACGGAGGTGCAGATTTTGATAAACTAATGGAGCAAACTGAAAGACTAAGAACATTAGGAGAAGCACAAGCAGAAAACGATAAAGCAAAAATGCTGACCGATACGCGCTTTTATAAACTTACTATGAAAGCACTTGGGGCATATATAAAAGCATGGAAAGGTGGAATAGGTAAGATTTTTGAGGGCTTTAAATTCCTGGCAAAACCGCTTGAAGGTGCGCTTAGTGGGATGATAGGCGCAGCTAAAGATAAATTTCCTAAGTTAGCAGGAATAATCGGAAACGTCAAAGAACGTGTTGGAGAATCAGTAGGAAAGATAGCTGGAAAATTTGGTGAACTAGGACCGAAAATTGCTGCAACACTAGGAAAGATAAGCGTAAAAGGCTTTATGGTTGTTCTTGGAGCAATGGTAGGAGCAGCGGGAGCAGCGTTTAAAGGTATTGCTTCTGCTGCATCTATGGTTGGAAAAGCCATTATGAAAATAGCAGAGATGACAAATCAAGCTATTTCGTTTATGACAGGTGGATTTAGTTTAAATCTTTTAGATATGATGCAAGGTGGTGCAAACGCTATTCTGGAAGACTCTGAAAATGCAGCAGCAAGACTTAAAGAATTGGATGATGAACTTGCGGCTGGAACAATAACACAAGGAGAATATGATGAAGCAAGAGCCGAGGGAGTAGGAACCGCGAACCCAGAAGCAGCAGCAACACAGTTCGTTGATGATGCAGTAAATAAAGCTCTAAAATTTGTAGACGCTATCGTCACCGCTGCACCTATAGTTGTTCAAAGACTTATAGATAAGTTGCCAGAACTTCTAAGTGCTATTGTTGCTGGAATTCCAGTGGTTCTAACAGCGTTATTACAGGGAATTGGTCCCGTCATAACAAGTGTTGTGAACATGCTTATTGCTCTAATTCCAGAACTTGTAAACGTTATCGTTACTGAATTACCTAATCTTGTAACTACCTTAATATTCTTAATTACAGATAAATTACCTGATATTATTGACGCATTAGTGACAGGTTTAACTAGTATCTTCGATACATTATTTGCACCGCTATCAGGCGAAAATATAGATGATTTAAAAGCCGCACTTGCCGAGGGAAAGATAAGCGAAGAAGAATTTGCAAAACAGTCTCAAACTCTATTTGATACGCTAGTTGAAGCTATAGTTGCAGGGGCTTTGAAAATTATAGAAGGAATAGGTGATCTTGTAGTTCATCTTGTGAAAGCTGTTCCAGGTATTGTTCAAAGTATTGTGACAGCTTTACCAGAGCTTATTGAGGGACTATTAGCAGGTGCAAATAAGCTAATAGAAGCTGTTTTACAAGCACTACCAGATCTACTAATGTTCATTCTGATGGCATTACCAGGGTTGATTCTGGTTCTTCTGAAAGGAGTTCTGGATCTTATTGTAATTATTGCCAAAGAAGTACCTATGCTTGTTGCAAAAATTATTGAAGCTTTACCAGATCTTATTGAAGAAATATTAGCTATGGCTGTTTTGTTAATAGTAGCCATTATTGAAGCCGTTCCGCAAGTTGTCCTGGCATTAATATCGACATTACCAGCATTAATTAAAGCTTTAGTTACACTAGTACCAGATGTTATACAAGTATTGATAATGCACCTTCTAACAGCTATACCAACTATTGTTGCAGTATTGATTACTGATATTTTGTTTAAGTTACCAGAGATAGTTTACGAATTAATAGCAGGTATTATAGAAGGGATCGGTGGTGCCCTCGAAGGGGTAGTAGAGAGCATAAGAGAGGTATGGACTTTAGATGGCGAATTTTGGGAGCCCTTGCGTAAAATGTGGGATGACGTAATCGAAAGAATTAAAGACGCACTACCTGGGGGTTTCCAAGATACACCTGATGAAGAGCTAACTGATTCCCAAGTATACTTCAAAAAGATGGGTCGGTTTATAGGTGATACTTGGAACGAACTAACGTCGGGAGGTGATGCAGAAACAGAAACGTGGGGAGATACCCCTGGACCTATTCTCGCTGGCACAGATGGTCTTGCTGCTAGGTTCCAAGCTGGTGACTATGTAATAGCCGCACAAGAGCCGTTAAACGTAGCATCACAAGCACTTGAACTCCTTGGCAGGAGTACACATGGTGCATTACGTGGGGCTGTTGCTACAGCAATTACTCCGCTAGTTAGCCCTATTGCTTCTACTGATTCTGCTACACGCACACAAAATCTGAATATTGCGGTAATCGCTGAAGGACGGGTTTTAGATGACATACAAGTTCGGGCTATTAATAGTGGAAAAGCACCAAAAATGAAAAGAAAGCTTAGAGCAGCGTCAGGAGTAATTGTTGGATTCAATAGAGGCAAATATAATAACTATTAATTAGAGACTTCAAATGGCTGAATTTCCCACTCAATTTGTAATTGTAAATGATCCGAATTTTAAAGAAGCTACTGTAACACCAGCTACAGCTTCAGTTGATAATATTAAATCAAAGAAAACTGGACCCGCTGTTGGAGCAGTATCTAATGTTGGTGATTCCTCTTTGTTTCTAACAGGAACACCAACAACAAATAGCACTTATGAATTTAAGATTCAAAAAAGTCAAGATGCTACACAACAAGGAAGCTTTATTTGGAAAAAATCATCAGAAAGCGATGAAAACTGGAAGGGAACACCAGACCTTAAACAAATGCATACTGTTCAAACAATAGAGGGGTGGCAGGGGGGTTGGATAAAGGAATTTACATACCCGCAAACAATATACTGTAAAAACACACAGAAAGAGATTTGTTACACAACAAAGAGAACTAGCTTCATTAGTGTGGTTTATAGAGATTACAAAAGAAATTCTGATTCTATTTCAAATCCTTGGACAACTCCAACTATTTCTATTGATGGAATAACTAGTTCTCCAGATGGTAAGATTTGGTATTCTTCTCTAAATTTAGAGGGCACACCTTGTCAAGTATCATCAGGTCGTCTTGCAAAGTATTTTGGTCTTGATTTTACTGTCTGTGCTTTAAAAAATGGAACTATTCTATTAGCTATCTCAACAGGTGGAGACATAAATATTTATTCTTCAACTGATGGATTAAATTTCACAACTATATGTAAAGGATTAGTATCTTCATCGTCTTTAACAGAAGTACAAATAAGTAGAATAGAAATGGTTTCTAGCGGCAATTATGTAAGTATTGCCATTGGAGCCCAAAAAACATTAATATTTGAAAACAATAGTATTGTGGGTAGTTTCCTACAGGAGATGGTAATTCCAAGTATTAAATCTTTTTTTAGTTCAAATCAGGGTGTTACTTGGTCATACCGAAAACAAAGTGAGAAGCTAGATATTGGTAAAATAGATGCTCCAAATTGGAGTGGCTTAAATCCTGGTGACATATATTGGAATACTGATTGTTGGTGTCTTGGCTCCTTAGATGACGAAGGAACCTTTATTCTTTGGAACCAAAGCACAACAAGCACTACTCCAAAATTGATCGGATTGGTAGCCTCTGGAGCGCAGCCATTTGAGTATGTTTATGGATTTGATCATCATAGTACATATATGTTAAAACCTGTCATTATAAACACTCCAGACAGAGTATATTTTATATCTAGTACATATTTTCCAAGAGATGAAAATATGCTTCCAGAAGCCTATCAAATCAATAATACATATGCTTCTTTAGTCAATTTTGAACTGTCTGTAGGATGGTTAGAAAAGGTAAAATTTACACTTGGTACAGATGTGGTAAACCTTAGCCCATCAGGAAGTGATTATGGATTTACTTCCTTCTCTGGGGGGGGGCACTTTGGTTTTACTGATTTAAATGGATACCCTAATCCTAATGGGGGTATTTCATTTACTGCTCTATTAAGAAATAGCTGGGGGGATACCCCATGTAGGTCTGGAGCCGTTCCAGTTCCACCTGTTTATTTTAGAATGGGAGGCTGGGAAACTAATCCTGTAAGAAGCTTAAATTATGCAAATACAGGAATTGAACAAGGACAAAACTATCTACAACAACAAAATTATATTAACACTCCTATTAAACTTTATGAAGTCGAATTCCAGCCATTTATGGGTCTTCCTACGGGGGGATACTACTCTAATGGTTTTCTTTATTCGTCTGAGGATAAATCTCCATGGAACATAGTAAGAGGCAACTCATCTGTTATTTGGAATCCAGCTTATATAGAAATAAGCGATAATACTACTGGAACCACCACAGGTGGCTTGCTCTATAACTACCTCTCTCTACATAGTTATTCTTCTCCTAGTTACCATTCTCCATATGACCCATCACTACCGGGTGCTGGAATTTCACAATATGAGTCAGATTTAGCAGCAGGTGGAATAACTAATTTTCATGTACCAGATTCAGGTAGAGATTGGGATACTGGCGCAAACGCTCCAGTAGTAGATGGAGGATGGGGGGGGCAAGGTATGGCTCTCCCAGAAGCAAATAAAGAGTTTCCAATACCATGTTGGGGATTTATACCAACAATGAATGGATCATCAGTTACATATAATGCTTTAAGTGATCGAGATAAGGTAAAACTTTCAAGATGGGGTAGTGGTTCTTGTTTAAGATTTATTGTTTCTGCTCAAAATTCAGCCTCGGATACTCATGGAACAGGGGTTACTCTATATGGTGAAAATAGCCCTATAGTGTGTGGAATATCTACTTATCTAGGTCAAAATCTATTGACCGGTGGAGTAGGGACTACAAGAGTATTAAATATAGAAGTCAGAGTAGGAACTCGTACTATTGATTTAATAGATGTAAGAAATCTTGCTGGTCCTACCAGAATCGGAAGAATTGATACTGGATCAGATACTGGTCTTTTATTAAAGGAATGGGAAATTAGGGTTGGTATCACCCCTTGGAGGTATTTAGGCACAACCTCTAATGAATCAAGTAATCCATATATTTCTATGATAGCTAAACAACTTGGAACAGATCAATGGTATTCAACTGGAGATGTATATAACGATACTGATATAAACATGGATTATCCAGCAACCCGTATTTTATTAAATCAAATGCTTTATTTTGGACACGACACAGTTGCCGCTAATGTTACCAATAAAAGCAGATGGAGTTTCGTTGGCATCCACGCAGGTAACGATTTAAATACCCTCTCTTATGTTTCCCCAGATCTTAATCCTGTTGCTAATTTAAAGTCGTATAGTCGTAATTTCGGAGGACCATTAAGCCCATTCCCTATTGGGATAGAGAAAAATCTAAGTACAGTATGGGGTGGATCAACAGGAGCAGTAGGTGATCAATTTAATATGGAAGTAGATCACAACTATGCTCTTACTAATATGCTTAAATTTAATAGTCCAAGAGTATTTTTTGAAAGTACCGATGCTAATAGTTTTACCGACTTTGAGTTTGTTGTTTCATCAAAAGAAAATACAGTTATGTATTTGAATCATTTTGCATCAACAAACTGTAGAGCTAAGAAGCTCGAATTCTCTTATAGTAATGATGGGATAACTTACTCATCTCCTGTAGATACCTTAGACTTTGGTACAATTATTACTGGATCTGTACAAGAAGTAAGGAACAATATTCTAAGAATTAGATGGGACGCAACAGATGCATACTATGGAACTCCTATTCATAAAATACTTAGGGATGGATTACTTACTTCCTCATCCAAAAGAAATTGGTATCTCTATAAAGACAGTGTAGGTAGTGTTGGAACTACTTGGGAACTAAAAGTAGCTTATGATATTGTTAGAGAATACAAAATTGGTCAAGTTAATAGAAGTGGAATCCTTCTGCATGAAAGTGATATAGAAATATCCACTAAAAACGCTGCTTCTTACTATCCAATATCAGCAGCAACTTGCTTAATTCCATCATATGCAGTTGGTTCCTCTATTAGAATTTACTCAGATAGAGGAATGAAAGAACTTGATACCTCTTTAACTCCAAGTCCTTTGGGGGCAAAGTATGTAAAAGTCGTTGCTACGCCATTTGAAAGAGCAGACAATAATTCAATAAGAATTGGAACTATGATTGGTGGAATTAAAAAAGAATTTAAGCCTCCTTTGAATTGGGATTGGAGCGATGTTGAAACACCAAATGAAGAACAAATGACCACAAGAAGCGGTATCAAATGGACTAATACACAAGGACCATCTTCAAGGGCTTTATCTCTAAAAATGGAAGGGGATTTAAGTGAACAATTTAGATATGGATTCAGAAAAACCCTAGACGGAATTACTCAATATTCTAAAAATCCAATGTTTATCTCTTTGGCACCAATGTCTACAATTGGAACAATCCCAAATAGAAGTCTTTATGAAGAAAATCTTTCATTAGTTCAATTTGATAGCTCAAGTGACTTTAAAAATCAAGGATGGAAATATAACGAAAACACTTCTGAATGGATTGCAATTGGAAATATGGGCTTTAAATTCTCGGAAATTGTATGAAACAAAAAAGCCAACTAGAAACATTAAGGGATTTATATTTCGTACAAGAAAAAAGCAAACAATCAATCACTGATTATTGGAAAAATGAATTCATTAACAATCCATATTTTGAAAATGTTTTTATAACTGTAGATTTGATTCTATCTACTGGAAGAGTTCTAAGATTAGCAGTAGATAGATTTTCTGTATCTAAGGGTACAGAAACAATTGGCTATCTTCCTTTTCTTGTAAATGAACCAGAAATAAGTTCTTCCTACACTTTTTTAAGTGGAGATGGGAGTCAACGATCTATTTCTATTGAAATAGACGGGAGGATAATAAAACCAATGTCGGCTTTACAAAGCGGAAGCTTTCTTGCTGGCATAGGGGAAATAAGTTTACAAAAAGCCGATGGAATTTATAATAATAGACTTGTTCTTATGAAAGGAGAAATGACGGGAGGAATTTCATTTGGAACAGATACAGAAAGAGTCTCTGTAACTTTATCAGATCCAATATTATCAAAAGATTTTAAAATTCCCAAATCAAATCACTACATATTAAAAGGTGATGATTTTCCAGACCTGCCAGAAGACCAAATGGGGGAAAAATTCCCACTAATAATAGGGAGATATGAAGGAGGTGTTCCGTGTATACGGATCACCGCAAACAGATACGGACCACAATTCCTTGTTGGATATGGGTGGCAAATCCAAGTTACGGGAGTTGTTCTTGACGGAAGAGATATTCCATCAGACGATATAGAAAGAGGCTGGGAGATAAAAACAGCTACTACGCCAAGTGGTATTCCGTATACTTATATAGATTTTGTTTACCCAAATTCAATGACTACACCTGAATGGACTCAGCCAAATATAGACAATGCCGAAGTTTATGAATTCCAATGGGTAGATAATGCACATGTCTATGCCATAGTAGGTGAAAGATCTGTATTTGCTGTGTCAGACAATGAAACCATGATGGAACAAATAAAGTTTTTCATAACTAATTATAGTGGATTTGGAATAGATGGTTTCGATATACCATCGTACAATAGAGCTATAATTAAAGACCCAGGATTAAAAATACAAACACTTATAAATGGCTCTACTTCAATAGATAGCACTACAGTATTAGAATATATACAGTCAACTATTAGTGACTCATTCCCTATGGTATCCCTAATCTATACTGGAATTGGAATTGGAGTAATTTACACAGATAGAAGAAACACCACTGTTTATCAAAGCTTTATAAAAGGACAAAAAGGAATAATAGACAGGGCTTCACAGTTTGCAGAAACATCAACAGAAGAGGTTTTTAATTCATTTGTCCTAAAATACGCATACGATACAGCAAACGATGTTTATACAAAAATGATCACTGCAGATTATACTAATAATAAATTGTGTGAAATATCCGCAGCTAGATTAGGCCATAGAGAGTATGGTTTATTAGAATCAGTAACTATATTTGATGACAGAACAGCTATCTATATCGTGAATTGGCTTGCTGCCCATATTTCTCTCCCAAGGTATATTGTTCAATATACCGTTGCTCCAGATTTGTTCTTATATTTAAGTGTTGGGGATAATATAAAAATAACAGACGAAGAAATGGGATTAGAAGGAATTACTTCAACAATAACAGAAATCATCTACAATAAAAAAGAAATGATAATCACTGTAGATATGTGGATTATTCAAGATAAATTAGAAAAATTATCAGTTATTACATGAGTTTATTATGGCAGTATATGGTAAATTGAGTATAAATAGACTTTCTTACGATGAATCAGGAACTATTACTGTTTTATACAGCGAGTTAAATACTGCTTATGACACAGTAGCGGTAAATATAATAGGAGCAATACCTTCTGACGAAAGAGCATATTACGACTCAGTTAATCATAGTTGGTATTATATCGAAGATCACATGATTTTAAGGGAAACAGATTGTGTCTCATCCCAAATCAAATCCCTAAACGATATACCAGCTTCAGGAATAGCACTCCTTAGAAGATGGCTTAGTTTCATCGGATCACAAGTAGGTATTTCCCAAGAGTCCGAATTTGGGGATGACTTAATAACGGGAAACTGGAATTATGACATTACAGGTACAGGAGGTTCTAGTAATGTTTATGTTGACCAAGGTTCCGGTATCCAAAGAGAAGAAGGATTAACACCAAGTCGAGATGTTACGCTCATCGTCCCTTCTGGTGTTACACCAGATGTACTAGGAACAATTGAATCTAATTGGCAATTAGAATTAACCCCAGAAAGACCAGGAAGAAATATAGTTCTAGAAAAAGCATGGACTTGGGAGTGGATAAGTCGACCTGTTTCAGAATATAGACAACAAACCACTACAGAATTTCTAACAACAGCCCGTATCCCTTATCCATTGGGAGAAACGCAGAATATATACTCAAATAATTATTTAAAATTAGAACGGGTATATGCAAATGTAGCGGAAACATACTCTAGAGTTATTGACAGAGTGCCAGGAATAGCTTTACTATCACAAGAAAGAGGTAAAGTACTTGATAACAATACAATCAAAATTCTCGCTTTATCAAAAAACATGAACCTTGCTGCTTCTGTAACTCAATACCGTCTTGGAGAAGAGATGGTTTTATCAAATACAAATGAACAAAAGAATGAAGCTGTTCGAGAACAACGATCAAATTCAAATCTTACTTGGAAGGAAATTCCAACCAATGTCTCTGCAACTAGAATGATAAGCGTAAACGACTCCTTTTCTGGAAACCCTATGTTTACACAAGGAGACGGTGGCAAAAGCGGAATAACTGTCAAACGAATTGCTGGAATTTCTACAGATGGAATTGCTGGAAACTCAACTACGGATTTTCAAGCAGAACAATTAATTGCCCATATGACAGAATTTATATCAAGCTCTGGTGAAACAAGGTTAAAGACAAAAAAATCAAACTTAGATATTGGATCGGTAAAATTATACAATACATCTAAAAGAGTTAAATCTAATGTATTTGCAAAAATTTCAATATCTTCTGATGTTTCTATAATTACAACAACATTCTTAACAGAAAATAATATTTTAATAGGAAAACAAAAAACAGGTTGTCTTGGGGTAGAGTCATTTGATGATTTTGGATACAACGGATGGTATGCTGGAAAAAAATCTATTATGTTTACCGAAAACATAAACGAAGACGTTGGATACAATGGATGGGACAAAGGAACAGGATTTACTTCTGGAAAGAACGAAACATTTGATCAAGGTTGGACAGCAGGGTTTAGCCCATACTCTAGAGTAGGAGAATCGGTTGTATTTGCAGAAGACCTTAGTTCTCAAACAGGTGGCTCTAAAGTTGTCTTTTCTACAACCTATACATATGTAAGGGGTACTTTACAATGTGCTTGGAACGGACAGGAACAAGTAAAAGGTGTCACTTTTACAGAAACAAGCCAGAAAACCTTTACTACTTCATTCGTACCTGGAGCCTCAGATTATCTAACTGTACAGTATGACAGATTCTACGGGACACAACCGCTAGAAGGCTTCGCAAAAACTGCCGAACAACAATTTAATTCTATGATCGAAACAAAGATCGCTGGATTCGGAAACACATAAAGCAATTTACTTGTCAAAAACAAGCTTAAAACATAAAAAACTCCAAACAAGATATTTTCCACTCCAGATACGGATAGCTGGTTTTCATCTGACAATTATCTGTATATAATAAGATGAAATAATTATCAATGAAGCGAAATCTTACGGGGAATTCTTATTATGCCTATTCAGTTTACTACAACTCAGATCAAAGACGCGGCTATTACAGCAGCAAAGATTGATACATCTGGTACTTTTACCTTTACATCTGGAATTGTTGAGGTTGCAGACATTACTTCTGGATCTGGAGCGAATTATGCTGCACCAAAATCATATGTAGACAGTGTTGCAAATGGGCTGTTTTGGAAAGATGCGGTATCAGCGTCATCCGAAGCAAATATTGTAGGAACTTATACCAATGGGGTTCTTGGAGTAGGGGCCGCGCTCGCTCTCACTGGTGCTGGTGCTTTGGTCTTGGATGATATTACGGTAACTGCTGGACAACGAGTTCTGGTCAAAGACCAAACAACTTCGTTTCAGAACGGGATCTATACCCTCTCAACAGATGGATCTGCTCTTGGAGCCTCTGGTACTATTACCATGATTGCTCCTAACACTATGACAGCAGGAGTGAAAGGTAAATATACAGCCACAGTAGTGACCTTTGGCAGCATCACAGGGGCAGTAGCTCCAGCAGGAACAATAACAGTCGCTAACTCAAATAATATCCAAGCTAGTGATACGATACGAGTCATAATCCAAGGTGGAGGAAATGTAGATTTTGTCGAAGGAAGCGGTGGTGGACAATGGGCAAAAGTAACAGATAATAACAATCAGACTGCGAACAATATTGCCTCTGTAATTAACACTAACGTAAATTTTGCCGCAGTAGCAGTTGGGGCTGTGGTCACAGTTACCTACCCTTCCAAGGGAACGACGGGAAATGCTAATGCCATCACCCAAAGTTCAGGGTCAGGTACGGGACTGACTTTCGGTGCCTTCGCTGGTGGGGTAATCGGTCATACCTTGACAATCGACAATAAGAGCGATGTGGCTAAGGTCTTCACCTTCGTCCCTAACGGTACGAGTCCTGGTTCATTTGAAATACAAAAAGGAATCGATAACAATGGGACTGCTGCAAATATGGCGCGAGATATTGCCCTACAAGTAGACTTCCAAACAAGTGGTACTGGTGCCGTAAGAGATATTTGGGCTTCTACGACGGGGCCTCCGACAGGTACTCCATCTATAGCGACTACTTCTACGGGGAATATAACATTCTCCTCTGCTAATATGACAACAGGTACAGTTGGCGATGTAATTACGATCCAAAATGCGGGTGGAGCAAGTAGTGTCTTCTCTGCTGTTGCGAGTGTTCCAGGTGCAGATGGAGATCAGTTCAATGCTGGAGCAGGGACCAACGCAGCAGGTTCCGCATCATCATTATCGACCCGTATTAATGCGAATAGTAACTTTTCAGCTTCGGTAAATGGTGCTGCTCCGACTTCTCTAACTGTTACCCAAGCAGTGACGGGAACAACAGGTAACGGTAGAACTATTACTTCCGCTATTCCTGTTGGGGAAGCAACATTTGTCAACTTCGCTAATGGACAGGTTGCAGGGAATGGAACGCTGACACGTTCAACTGATATGGATGTTGCGATTGAGTTTCCTTCTGCTGCCGTATTTGTCAAAGCAGGAACTGATCTTGGCGATACGGGTTGGGTCTGTACTAACGATAGTGATCCAGTGATCGGAACCACAGCTATTGCTTTTGTGCAGGTTACAGGAGCAGGTCATCTTACTGCTGGAAATGGTATCTCTATCGCTGGAAACACTGTCTCTGTTAATTTAGATGGCGATTCATTACTTGTTGGTGTTGGTGGTCTGAAGATCAATGTTAATGGTGTTGATACAAACGAACTTGCTGCTGATGCCGTTGAGATCGAACAAGCAGGGTGGAGATGGAAGAGTAAAGTCGCAGTAGTCGGTGATACAACAACCAACTCAATAGCGGTTGATGCTGATACCGATAATGCTGGATTTCAAGGACCAGAATCGGTTTTCGTTTTCCGAAATGGTCAGACCATGCTTCCCGATGCAGCAACAACCGCAGGATCAGGTACTCTTAGCGGTAAATACGGTGTCACAATTGCTTCTAATCGAATAACTGTTGTCTTTGATGGCTACCTTGGTAATGGGGATCAAATGGAAGTTCGTTATATGATATAGACTGAACACTATATAATTGAAACAAATTCCCTCTCTTGTTATTTTACAAGAGGGGGATTTTTATGTTTATATGCTATGTAAGGTTTGGAGAAGAAACAGTTCCACTTGTCTGTGAAGAGATAGAACAATCCTCTTTATTAGATAATCATATTGTTTTAAAAGGAACCAAAATGATAGAAGACAATTTCCTACCTATTTTAGATATTAAGGAAATGTCTATTCCTAAAGAACAAATAGAATACTATGTTTCTGGTGGATTAAAAAAAGAAAGCGAAGGACTCTTTGAAGCTTTAGAACGCTCTAGAAAGAGAAAACAACAAGAAACGAAAGAAAAAGGAAAAGTTGAAGAATTTATAGAAAAGAAAAAAGAAGTTTAAAAGCCACGCAAGAGAAACAAAAGATAGGGGGAACCACCCCCCTATCTAAACATCACAAAAAAGATCAACAGATCTATGGAACAAATTGTTTGTAATTACACGATAACATATAATTCATTTTCAAAAAAATATTTCGTGGCACCCACGTACATTTTTATTGTACATACCGTTTAAATAAAAAACATATTACATTCGCTATATATTTGTTATTAATGTACCTTCTCGTATTTCTTTATACATTCAATTAAGACCCCAACACTGGCTTGTACCCTGGTGTCATACAGCCATATCTTACACCACTCAGAATAACTTATCTCACAGTGTGTCGATAATGGGCAGAAGTAAAGTTCTTGTTTTTTGAATTTAATACCCAAACATGGAGCTTTATTTATTTCAACAATTCCGCTATAGGTATCTTTTATGCGATGTACTATAAAATCAACTTCTTTCGGGAGTTTATAGTTTTCCAATAGCCAGGAAACCAAAATACTTTGCTCATCGAATTTCGTTAATATAGAAGAGGAATAAACACCACGCTGTAAAATGCAGTTAAAATTAAAGCTTTGTTCTATTATCTTTATCATTAGTTACGAAACTTTCTGTAGCAATCACACCATTATATTTATCAACAATATAACCAATTAAAACTTTCATAGGTTCATATCTGTGGTTTAAAGAAGTAAATTGCATTACCATGAAGGCATATCTTGATTGAAGGTAAAAATGATTGATAACTATAAAAGCGTATTGGCCGAAACCTGTTCCCGATTTCCATTGATCGGACAAGCTCTCATGTACCACAAAAATACAAGAGGGCAACCAATGATCTTTAAAGATATGCCATACCTCGCTCCTATGTATAGGGATATTCCAAACTTAGATAATGTTGCCATACGAAAAGCGGTACAAACAGGACTGTCTGAACTCTTTATATGCCTCACACTTTGGCATAGTGGATGGAAAGGCAAAATAGTCGCCTATATCTTACCTACATTCTCTGTTCGGGACCGTTTCGTCAATCAACGCATAAACAAAATAATAATGGGAACCAAGGAATATAGACAGCTAATTCCAAGAGGCAGGGATTTAGGAAACAACCGAATGAAAAGATTCGGTAGCGGTTCTATTCTGTTTCTAGGCTCTAATACAACCGGAGACTTCGTTGAATTCTCTGCCGATACAATCATCGTAGACGAAATAGACCAATGCGATTCCGATAACCTTGCTAAAGCTAAAGACAGAATTCGAGCATCGGAAGACCCGCGTATATATAGGCTCGGAAACCCCACTCTGCCAACTATAGGCATATCTAGAATATACATGGGCACAGACCAAAGAACATGGTTTACTAAATGCCCACATTGCAATTTTTGGCAAAACCTAGATTGGTTCCAAAATATTGTGCAGAAAAATGATTTGGGCGATTGGCTACCAAAAGACCCTTTTGCCAAAGATAAAGTAATACTCGGCAAAATCGACACGTTTAAAGAAAAGGTACAAGCAGTATGCGCTAAATGCGAAAGACCTTTTCAACGACAAGACCACGGAGAATGGGTCGCCAAATTCCCTTCAAAAGATACCGCTGGATACTCTATGTCTAGACTAGATATTCTCTCACAAAACTTGTCCGAACTTTACGTCGAATGGATTCTCGCACAAGGAAATACTAGCCGCATCTCTACTTTCTATACCTCGGTCCTAGGGATGCCGTTCGAGTACGCTGGGGCTAGAATAACTTCCGAAATGATCTATAACTGCCAAGGGAACTACAACCTAGACTATGGAGGAAGCGATGACTATAAAAACGAAATCATCTCAATGGGAGTTGATGTTGGCTCACTTCTTAATGTCACAGTATCTAAAACTATCGAAAAAGACGGGGAAGCCATTAGGCAAACTCTGCTCATTATGACCGTCCGTAAATTCTCCGAACTACAAGATATTATCTCTAGATTCCATGTGGACGTATGCGTAATCGACTCTATGCCTGAAACTAGAAAATCTCAGGAACTAAGAGATTGGGGAACATCTATCGGAATATACGTCTGGTTATGCCGATTCTATCCTACACCAAGAATAGGAAACCAAAAATACGGACGAAAACTTAACTGGAGAGATAGGGTAATCACAGTCGATAGAACGCAAATTATGGACGCTACTTTCGATGAAATTAGATACACCAAAAGAGAAATACCAAAAGACGTAAATACTATCCTCGGATACCACGAACAAATGAAAGCTCCCGTTAGAATTCTCGATGAACAAAAATCTAGAATAATATGGGCCGAAGGCTCGGCTGCTGACCACTTTAGATTCTCTGATGTATACGATAGAGCAGCATTCGATCTATGCTCTATGACAGGAACTTTCAGCAGTTTTTAACTTTCTGAAACAGAAGGGCGAACCAACACCCTCGGCAATCCCTCTTCACTCACTATATTACATACCTCTATCAAATCTGATCGCTCTAACTCTACTGTGATTGATGCATAACTACAACTACTACAACTACGATGACGTACTACAAAATCTTCCGTATACCAAGACAACAACTCCGTTATCATACTACGCAAATATAACCGAGATGTGTCTCCATTTGATGCCGTGTTTATTACATGCCATTTGTTTCCGCATTTTGGACATTTCATAGAATTTCCTCAATACAATATAACTAATTAACCCCATCATTGACACTACCGTAATTTTTACAGAAATAAAACGGAAGGTAAGAACATGGGCTATAAAAAAAAATTTATTCGGGGATAGGGGGGGGGGCAGGATCGGATCTGCCTTTGAGATCCGATCCTTTTGATCCAATTCTCACATGAATTTTTTGCCGTTATTCCATTCGGAATCCTTTGCTTGAACACATGCGATTAGCTTCTTTGCCTTTGCGTTCAAATTGCCATCAACGGAGAATTGAGAGGAGGCGATCATAATAGCTAACATTTCATCATCGGATATCTCACATATCCAATATCCCACGAACGGAATCACAAAGATAACGAGCCCATTCGCTAACAGGCTTTGTCCTGTAGCATAAGAGAAGCCGCAATCCGTTGCTCCGTGCTTGAAAAAGCTTGACGTATGGCCAGCACGATGTGAGGGACATCCAACGTCACAAAGCAATTTTCCTGTATCCTTTTTGTGATCTGCTATCATTTTTGGGGAAGGGAAATAAATGTCTTTTTGTTCTATCTCTGTTTTCCCTTGGATCATATGTCCACATGGCTTTTTCCCCATGGATTGGCCAACACGATCAGCGGCCATGATAGCGTCAAGCATAGCCGAAAATGTAACGACATTTCCCGTATGATCGCTATTCTCAAAAATGTAATTACGGCTATTCTTTTTCGTCTTTGAAGGCTTATATCCGTAATCAAAATCTGTGGAACGAACGAGAGCGTGGGCAAATGTTACATTTTTGAAATCTGCATATGTATTTTCCGATGCTCCTTTGATGAAATCGGCACGGAGATTCCAGCCTGTTGCTTTTTGTGTTTGTGCGTCTTTCTTTGTGATCTTCAATTCAAAAAGCACGGAAAGCATATCCGGACGATTCATTTTTCCAAATGACAAAGCCAGATCAGCATCTTGTTGTTGTGCGAGATTGTGAATAATCTTCTTTGTGATGCTACGTGTCTTCGTTGCTTTTTCGATTCCCATATTGAGAACATCTGAAAGGCTTATTTGATTTCCGTTTGACATTTTATTTTCCATTTTTGAAGCTACAGAACAGGATTGTTCTTGCCTTTGAATGATAGCCTTTCCGTTTGTTAAATCCACAAAAAAGCGACAATTGGACGTTTATTTATTTGAACATATCGCAAATTAGAGAGCTATACAGCGATTAAGCATTTGATCAAATAACAAAAAGAATGATCGCCTATAAAATAAAAGGAATTGCGCACACGTATTCATCGAATTTAAAAATAAGCAATAAAAAAATGAAATAAAATTATTGTCGTTATTTCTTTAAATGTTGTCTTTGTCAATAGATAGATCTTTGATGTCTTTTACAGATAGCGTTTAAACGTCCGTATTTGCGCTTTAAGCTATGTTTAAACAATTAGGGATATGTTGCCCCATTGAAAGGCTTTAGCTCTTTTTGTATAGCAGCACAGCGATTAGAAGATAATTGGATCTATTGACAAGACAACAGATAATTGTAGCACATGCAATTATCATGCCTTTAATTTGCTGAATGAACAATTGATCTATTGTCGTCAAATCCCCGAATTGACAAATAATCAATTCAGATCAAATAAAATTATCTTTTTATTGCACATTCTAAAATTCGATGATTTCAAAAATGAATATTTATTTTTGTTGAACATTATAAAATTCGATGATTTCAAAAATAAATATTTATCTTTATTGCACATTCATAAATTCGATGATTGTTGAAAATGAAATTTATTTTGAAAATAAAATTATTTTTTTGTTGATTGTTCAAAACGGCAATGATACAATGTACACAGCATCTTTTTTTTTCGATTTTTTTTTTTCGATTTTTTTTTTTTTTTTTTTTTTTTTTTTTTTTTTTTATATTTTTTTTTTTTTTTTTTTTTTTTGATTTTTTTTTTTCGATTTTTTTTTCTATTTTTTTTTTCGATTTTTTTTTTCTATTTTTTTAAACTAATTATTATTTTCCCCCTATATAAATAGTGTCTGCTTAATTCTGTCGGCTGAATTCCGTAGGCTGAATTCTGAACGTTGAATTCTGAACAAAAGAAAAAAGGCTGAACAAACAGCTATTGCGATAATGTTGAACACTAGTGGCTAAAAGCAAACAGACACTATTATGTTGTTTCGATGGATAGCGTTGGAACGTCCAGGGATAGTCTCACGTAGCCCCTCCTGACACTAACGTTGAATTCTGAACGCTCTAGTTGTTCCGCTTAATTCTGTTCAGATAATCAATAGCCACTAGTGACAAGAAACAGGCAAACAAAAAGCCGACAAAACACATCGGCTATTGTTAAAATCTTGAAATCTATTTTTCCCAAATAATAACAAATGGGCTTTCAAAATTATTTTCGTCTTTGCTTCTATTCATAATTATTTGAACAACGTCTTTGCCTTTTGCGATCAAAAGCAATCCATCAATAACAAGACAACGATCAGGATCATATTTATTGGGAATTGAAAGAATAGGCAAAAGCTTATCAATATTTTTATGATTCAATTTCGTAGCTCCTAACAAAGCAATAGAATTGCCATTGTAAGGCGCAATTTGAACATTTTTTAATTGTTCTAATAAATCGGATTTTCCCCATGAATGATCTTCAAGCTTATCGAAAGCGGATTGTGGAATATTTACGTTGTACATTTTATTTCCTTTTGTGCGTGTTTACAATTACAATATATCATTATATTATAAAATATTGAAATCATTTAAGCTTTAGTCTCAACGGCTTTGTTGCTTTAGTCTCAACGGCTTTCATGTATAGACTAGTGAATGTTTTTAAGGAACATTAACAAAGCAACAGAACAACACTAGTCTCTATTTAACGAAAGCTTGAAACTAATTGCCAAACACTAAAGGCTTGAAACTAATTGCCCAAACACTAAAGGCTTGAAACTAATGCTTAATTCTGTGCTGTTAATTCTGTAGCTATTTCATTTATGCTCAAATGCTCCGCTTTCTTTGAGGGACAAAAATGAACAATTCTCAATTGTATCCATCACATTTTCAATTGAACACAACGACGCTGGATTAAGATCACACAATAACGCATATTTGCCCTTTTTATAAAATGCCGTGAAAGGCACGTAATAGGGCTTCTCGCCATGTTCCAAGCTATCCAACATGTCTTTGAACGCCAATCGGATCGTAACGCTCTCTCTGTGAGAATTCGTGAATTTGAAATAAAGATTAGCTCCATCCGAACGCTTTGTAATCGGCTCATATCCATTACGAGCAGAAAGACAACGCCCCACAACATACAAAATAATGCTGTTGTGTTGCGCTTTTATGTCTTCTTGTGGACGTTTTTCAAAATTATGAGATAGCCATGGATTATCAATGCAATGGAGACAATCTGGATGCGATTTAGGCATGATTTATTTTCCTCTTGTGTGGATACAATTACAATTTATCATTTATTGTTAAAATATTTGAAACCTTTGAAAAGATATATTAATTAGTTTCAACGCAATACAAATCTCCATTAGTCTCAAACGCCACACAAATATCATTAGTCTCAAACGCGACACGCAAATGCCAGAACACTAGTCTTCATTGGATTCTAAACACTAAAGCTGCATTAGTCTTCGTTGAGATAGGCAAACAAAAAGCTGACATTACATCAGCTATTTGCTTTCCGCGCTGCTATCGGGACGAAACGGCAGCACATCGCCCCCTAATTATTCATTGGCTTATCCTCCTGTTAATCATCCTTTATTCAATTACAATTTATCATTTATTGTTAAAATATTTGAAACCTTTTAAAACATATATTTATTAGTTTCAAACAATAAACAAATCAAATAGCAACTAGTGAATAAAATAAAACATCTTTAGTGGATATATTATCGCAGAAATTTGATAAAATTAGAATATCACAAAAGGGATAAATCATGGAAACGATAATAATAAAAACAGTGTTAGATCTTCTTCTTGTCTGCATCGCTTGTGCAGGGATAACAATAGCCGTAGTCTCTATTAAAGAAACAGATTATCCAGATGAGATAAAATAAAAGATTTATCATTTATTGTTAAGGATTTTAAAACCTTTCTTACAATAACAATTAAACACTAGTCTGTATTTGAAGAACGATTATCGTCTGAGACTAATGAGCTATTTTAATAAAAAAAGCCCCACACTAAGCAGGGCTGTATTGTCCAATTATTCAATTCTGGATTTACTTTGTTGGCGTGAGATATTTTCCGCTTTCCCATAAATTCATCAAATTCCAATTGACAGCGATCAATCCTTCGTCAATAAATTTGAATTGAAGCTTTCCCATTTTCAACGAATGTGTAAAGACACTAGACACGCCATCCTTTCCCATGATCTGAAAAGCTTCCTTGACGCGACGAGCCTGTAAATCAACATGGGAAAGATTCTCTTTGATCTCAAAAACATGGGAAGCTAATTGCAAATCAGCTAATGGCATCAACGGAAGGATTAAGGGATTAGATTTATTTTGTTGTGGCATTGTATTTCCTTTTGTGAGAGCTTTATTGCTCAATTACAGATTATCATCAATTCTTGAAATATCTAAAACTATAGAATCATTAGTCTACATTTAGAACATCAACATTAAAGAGCAACTAGTGAACAAAGAATCAACTAGTGAACAAAGAATCAACAAAGGAAAAATCCGTTAGATGAGATTTCCTAACGGAGATTAAGAATAAAGAGAGACTAAGCTTCTTCTTCAAGAATCAAACGTCGAAGCATATTTCTTTTTTCCATTCGATTTATCTTGTTTTCCCTTTTTTTCCTTTCTGGAAAAGTGTTGGATTTACAATAACGATCATCCACTTTTGCTGTAGCTGCCCATGATTTAGCTTTACGTTGTTTGCTATCGAATGACATTTTATTATCCTTTTGTGATGAGCTTTATTGCTCAATTACAAATTATCATCAATTCGTGAAATAATTGAAACCAACGAAGATTAGTCTCTGCTCCCATCTTTTATTTACTAGTGACAACATACAACGAAAAAATCAATGATCAATTTCCTTGCCTTTGTGTTTACGCTTACGGATGGGCTCTCTATCGCTTCGCTTGCCCGATTTAGAGCTATGATAGCCAGCCTTTGGCTTTGCTATGATGTGCGCTAAATGCGTCATGTTTCGACGCTGCACAGAAGGATTCTTATTTTGTTTCCCTTTATCCATTTCATCTCCCTTTATGTGATTACAATTTATCATCATATTATGAAGATTTGTAAACTAATGGGCTTTAGTGTCTTGCTATATAATCATCAACTAGTGTCTCAAAATGGACAAAATGAAACGCCCACCATTGATGGGAATTTCAAATTCTTGTGGCTATCCCATGAAGAGATAAACGATAGCCCATGAACAAGGAATAACGAAATAGCTATTTAGAATAAAAGTGGCAGCGATGCCCAATACAATTGTTTCGCCATTTAAAGAAGAATACATTTTAATTTCCATTTGTGATAAGCTTTATTGCTCAATTACAAATTATCATCAATTGATAAAAACATTGAAACCATGGAACGTTAGTCTATGCCTTGTTCATTTATCCACTAGTCTTCAAAGAACGATTTCCTTACACTAGTGAATAAAAAACACACACTAAAGAAAACACAAACTAAAGAACGAGAGCTATAGTCTCTCCCCCGAATTCTCGCTGAATTCTATACTAGTTTTATTTGTTATAGGAAAAAGAACACAGAAGAAATCCTCTGTGCTTTTTAAGATTTTGAAATCAAGAGAATGTAATCCAATCGCCATCTTCATCTTTTTCGTTCAATCCGAAATGCATTACAGGGCAAGGGAAAGAAATAAAGCGAAGGGAAACATTACGTTCTAGGGACGTTGGGATTCCTACGCTAATCCAAAAGGGCTTTACGCCTTGCCCTACATTGATCGGATCTCCAATTTCCCAGATTTCGCATCCGTCATCATTAAAATCTCCCTTGATATGCTCCCCTACGCGCTTCAAAGCTTCCATGGGGATAGAGCATGTATTGGCTTTGATAGACGCGATAACAGCGTCTACACATGCCCTGTATTGAGCATTAGGAACAGAATAAGAATCCTCTGGACAATCCAAAAGATTTGTAAGGCATTTAGATATTATGGACATTGATTTCTCCGTTGTTGTGATTCAATTACAGATTATCATCAATTGTTTAAATGTTTGAAACCTTTGAAAAGATATTCTCCTTAGTTTCAAAACAGAACGATTTTTTACACTAGTCTTATTTGTTATAGAAACACACTAGTTTATAAATGCAAACAAAAAGAACACTAGAGAAAATCCTCTGTGTCTTTAAAAAATATCCTAAATATCCCCTTGTGCATAAACACGAAATTTTCCAATTTTTGTTTCGCCCATAATTTCTGTATCCTCAAAGCTATTGACAACAGCCAAAAGATCAAGATTTTTGTTGTAAACGAACATACGACA
>Ga0114999_10001358_pt1 | contig 34146 bp, 19 predicted proteins | sample ArcticOcean_MG_C_3_FD_89820 | JGI IMG/M metagenome (GOLD analysis project Ga0114999, IMG submission 89820) | Marine microbial communities from western Arctic Ocean - ArcticOcean_MG_CB8_126 | ecosystem: Environmental > Aquatic > Marine > Oceanic | place: Arctic Ocean: Canada Basin | collected...
ATCACTTGAATTCTTTCTTGAGAATTCGAAGCTTAGTCCACTACTGGAAAAATATTCCAGTTGGACCGATGATAAAACATTACTAAGTAAATTTATTTTTCCTGATAATTACATACCATATACATCACGGGAAGTGGGTACTGCAAGTCTTTTTACTATTCAAGCACAAGCAACAATACCAAATATGTCAATATTTTATCTTGTAGAAGATCAATATAATAATACCGGGTGGATAGTATGGTCAGATTCAACTTGGATATTAAAAGAATAGAGGATTAATTAAATGCCAAAGAAAGAAACAGAAATACCAATAGTAGAAGTACCAGTAGTAGCACCACGAATTGAAGAGCCAACATTTACAGATGAAGACTTTGCAAATATGTCTCCTCAAGAAAGAGAAGAAGCTAAAGCAAGAACAGAAATGAATGATGCTAGAGATGCATTGTTTCAAGAGAATTATATTACTCCTGAAATGGTAGCAGAATGGAAGAAGCAACATGGTGACATAGGATGGACTTCATTTATAGTTCCAGAATTTGAGCACGCAATTGTTTTCATCTATAGGGTTATTCGTAGAAATGAATGGAAGAGAAATATTAAAGGTCACTTCTCACAACATAAAGTTGTAGATCCAGATGACCAAAATGAATACATTGCATCCTATGGTGTACTATGGCCAGAACCTGCACATGACCCTCGCTTTTGGGAAACAGAACCAGCACTTATGCCTGATACTCTGGCCTCCCTTATAATGGATGTTTCAGGTGGAGACACTCTAACTCCTCCAATGAGACTGTAAAAAATGTTAAGTCCAGAACGTCTTTTCGAAGCAAAGAGAGACTACGGTACTATACTCATTCAAGAAATAAATAATACTACATATACAATTAGACTTCTATGTCCTGAAGACTATAGATTAATTATACATCCTGGATCTATGGAAGAAGAGGACATAGAAGAAATAGTATGTAGAATGTGTGTGTTAGATCCGTTGCCTATAGATTTTGATGAACTAGATTATGGTGTAAGTGATCTTTCGAAACTGATCATACAAGAGTCAGGTATCGTAACTTCTGATATACTCTTAAGTAGTATGGATCGAATACGTAAAGAGATTGCTACCGATACTATAGATTTCATCATTGCTAATATATGTGCTAACTTTCCTTCGTATACTCCGGATGATCTTGAACAAAAGCCAGTACCTAAATTATTAAAACTTCTAGCTATGGCTGAAAAAATATCAGGTAAGGAGATAATAACGCCTGCTCTATTTAAAAAAGCAGCTAGAGGTAGACCTACCATGCAGCACCCAACGAATCCAGTTGATGTCCCAGGACAGAAATTCAATACAAGTCATGCATCAGAAGGCCAAGAAGCAGGAATGACTAGATCTTCAGATGCACTTTCAGACGCATTAGGTGATAAGATAAGAGGATAATATGAATAACTTTTCAAGTGTACCAGGCTCGCTGTACGGAGTCGATGCAACAGAAGTAGATGTTAACGTAAGGTTTGGTAAAGATATACATAGTATTAATGTTTCAGTAAGTATACATCATAATCTTGTAACAAAAGAAATTGTTGGTACTATCATTGAATCAAAATTAGTTGCAACACAACTACAATTACTTTCACTCGTAAATAGATATGGAGGCATTTGCGATATTAGTTTTACTACATCCCAAGAATTTACTAATCCTGGATTACTGTTAATGGAACTAAGAGGATGCTGTATTCAAGCTATGCAAATGGACTTAGATGAAGGTGATCTAATGAGTGTATATCGTATCAGTATTGAAAGTATATTTGATGTAGGTGATCCTGCTCCTTGGGATTATAAAGAAGAAACCCATACAGATGATGCAGGAGTAGAGTATATAAAATCTGGAGATTATCCAGACTTTCATAAAATTGTAGATATTATCCCTACTGATAAAACAAAAGATATAATCGAAAGCGAAGATTCATCACTTAACTAATGGTGTAGAATGGCAGAGTACGATGACATAAGAGACCAATTAGAAGGTCAAGGCTATGATGCCGAACCAGAGACTTCCTTTACAGGAAGTCTTATTGGTATAGGTGCGTCTTTAGCTGCCTTTCATTTTGGTATGATGGGTATAAATAAGCTTGGTAAATCCATCGGTAGTGGTCTTACTCGTCTTGCTGGACAAGGAGCGGGAAGAGCTGGCGCTCTAGGAAGAGTAGCTGCCCAAATACGTAATGCTTCTAAAGGTATAGTTGGAGGACGTGCCTTAGCTTCAGATGTTAGAGGACTAGGTAGAGCTGCAAAAGAAAGTAGTGTACGTAGTGCTATTAGTGGTGCACCAGTTAAAGGTATGGGTGAGCTAATACGTGATCATCCTCGTGCTGCTAACTCTGCATACATGCAGGCATATCAGAAGAAATTAGAAGGACCCCGTGCTGCACTGAATTCATGGAGAGAACAAACTGGAGGAGTAACAGGAACTTATACTCAAAGACGTGCTGCTCTTAAATCATACTTTTCTCCATCAGGACTTGATGCGCGTGTAATAGGCAGTACAGAAAAATACATGAAGAAGTATATGGCAGCTTCTCCTGCTGTATATCTTACTGATAGAGCATTGGGTTTCTTTGAAGATCATGGAGATCAAGAACCCGCTCCTGCATGGTGGAACCTTCCTGGTAATGTATGGGATTATGCTAAGTTTACTGCAGCATTCCTACCAGTAGATCTTGCGTTCTCCGGAGCTACTAAGCATGGTATTCCTATGCTTAAAGCTGGTGTAGAACATAGTGCTACTAACATGCTCGCTAAGAGTGGGTACAATGCTAAGATAAGAGACTGGATGGCTGATCAGTTCTCTGCAGATGCGTCTAGACGTAAATTGGATGTAGCAGGTGTTGTTGGTAGAATGAGTGCCGCAGTAGATGCTATTGGCGCTGGTATGAGTGAGTTAGGTCTACGTGATCCTCTTCTATTTGTTGACAAAGCAACAGGAGTAAAATTTGCACCAGTTGCAAGTGGCATAGGAGAAAGAGCAAAACAAACTGCACAAGCTGTACGACAGAGATTCTCAAATAGATGGAATCAGCGTATGGAAGAAATACGCCAAGAAAGAGTAACTGCTGCAAGTCCTACTGATTGGGGTCCTCAAACTGGACAGATGCATACTCTTAATAGATTACTAGATGGAGAAAAAACTGCTCTATATGGAATAAAAGGAAAACCTTCTAAAGATTTAATAGCAGATAGAGCCACGCAAATAGTAGTACAACGAACTCTTTCTAATTATACTAACCCAACTAAAGGTGGATTCTTTAGTAGAGTACTTGGATTAGAACAAGCATACGTAACTAAAGGTGGACCAAGATGGGATGAGTTTGTAGAACAATTTCCGAATATAGCTAGAGGTCTGGATAAATTTGCTACTCCGCAACATGAGGGAGCAATGAAATTCCACCTTGGTAGTGGACTACTTAGTGCTAAAGGCGATGCAGGTCAAGCATTAATCAATACCCATAAGTGGAGATTTGCTGCTCTAAGTAAACAAATTATCCAACCTTTGGAAAACCTACAACTTGGTCTTCCCTTCTATGGTCCTAAGATACCAGTAGGTAAAATATTTGCCGCAGGTGCGCACTCTCTCATTGATGCCTTTTCGGGCCAGTGGGGTAGAATGCCAAAGGTACATCAACTATCAGAAAATGAAGGTTATGCAATACCTAGAGCTGGTTCTCGAACAGGACAAATAGTTACTCCTACTAAAGGATCTGATGCTTTCTTTATTATGGGTCAGCTCCATAGAAGAGTAGATGGAAAATTAGTTAATGCTTTACGAAATCCAATAGCTACAGATGATCTAGGAAAAGCAATATATAAATCTAGTAAATATTTTGATGAAGAACATCAAATGCCTCTATTAGTTTTTACGGGTATAGATAAAGCTAGACACTCACGTTTATCAAAATTAACTAATCAATCATTAGGTTTCTTTTCTCAGGTACCACAGAAACTATATGCTGGTCAGAAAGATACATGGGAAGGAGTAAAGAGATGGTCAGGAATAGGTGGACATGCTAGAGGTATTATAGGAAATGTAATTGATTTCTATACTCATGGATTCTCAAGACAATCTCCCAGACATATACTAGGTGATAATTCATCACTCGGATTCTTTCAAACTGTAATGCCTGGATTCCGTACTGGTAAGATAAACAAAGCAGATATGGGTATTGCTGTAAATGAACTTGAAGGTTTATTTAAAGAAGGCGGAGTAGCAAGCTATGAACTCTTTGGTAGACGGGGAGTTAGAGAAGCCTTCTCAAGTACTGATGGAAGTCCTCCCTGGTTGACATTTGCAGTTCCAGGAAGAAAAGTTCCAGTAACAATGGATGAACTATGGAACTTGAACGATGACGATTTAGTTAATGCATCTAAATCTCTAATGGAAAACATCCATATTGGAAGAAGAAAGAACTGGTGGGGTTCTAAAGTAAACAGTGTTATATCAAAATATGAGATAGAAGATTTCGATAAAACACTTACACAAACATCAACACAATATCCTCGCTCTCTTATGGGAGCCCATAGAGGAGATCTTAGTGGTGCAGATGAATTAAGAAACTTTCTTATTCATGAATCATTATACCAGAAACAAATTGCAGGATCAGCAGGTAAGGCAGTAAAGAATAGTAGATTTGATGACATAGTTGATCAACTAGTTAAGAAGCAAGTACTTGGAGATAAGGCAGCAACAATAATGCGTTTCACTAATAAAGGATTAGAGTGGGAACACATTAATGAAATGAATGGTAGCGCATCTGAAGTACTAAGAAAACTTACAGATGTTAAAGATGCTCCTAAGAATGCATTGAATTGGTTATATGATAAACCACAGAAAGATGTATTTAGAAAGATGGGACAACTATATAGTCCTTTCGCTGAACCCAGACTAAATATACTTGGAGATGAATTTAATGCGATAGGTACAGAATCAACACCTAATGTTCTCCTTGCTAGATGGTTACCTGGAAACAAAACATTTAATAATACATTCAATCCAAAACCCGGAGATCCATTAACAACTGAAGGTGCTATTCCATTTTACTTAATGGATAGGTTCTCTTCTGTAGGTCATATACTTGGAATGGGATATGATCCAACTAAGACTCAAACTCCTGCAGCTCTAGCATCACATTTTATGAAGCTCAGTGGAATAGCTGCAGCTTCTATGGTAGCATGGAATACTGCAGATACATTCTTTGATACTGTTCCTCTATTTGAAAATACTGCATTAGGAGAAGGACTTAACGTAGCAGTTGGTACTGCGTGGACTAGTGGTAGACTCGCAACAGCTCATATATATGATCTTGCTGGGATAACTGCTGGAGCACAATATGCAGAAGGACTTATGCCTGGGTCTATGACTTCTCCGTTAGCTGGAATACTTAGAGGTATAGCAGCTCCTATTATTGGTGCTGGAGTAGGTGGACCAAAAGGATTAGGTATTGGTAGTCTTATATCAGTACTTACTGCTGGGGGACCTGCTGCTGCATTCGGTGAATGGGATATAACTAAAAGTGCATCAGATTTAAAAGAACAATATACAGGAAACAAATTAATTCCTATTAGAAAAGGTAGATGGTGGGAACTTGGAAGTTCAACATGGGAAGGCGGAAAGATTCAGTACTTTTCTCCTCACTGGTATCAACGATTAAAAAGTCAATATAGAAATACTCCATCGCAACTTGGTGGTAAACTTGAAAGTTGGTTATATAGAGACTGGCCTCTTGTGGGTGCCAATCCTATAGCATGGCTATTAGATCCTTATCATTATGAAAGAACGCATTATCTAGATAGACCCTATCCTGAAAGTGCTCCTATGTTTGATGAGGTTCCATTTATAGGTCCTCTCCTAGCTGGTAGTATTGGACAAATATTAAAGCCTCAAGTTAATATGCACTCAGCAGAAGTTAATGCTTCGTTTAGTGATGGACCAGGATGGGTACCAAACTCAACTGCTGGAGTAGGACCTAAGTTCTATAACAATACACAGGATAGCGGAACTGGACAACAGTTTATTGGTAATTCATTACAAACAAGAAAAAATGCACCAATGTCTATGCAGGGAACTAGACAAATATTAGGTTCTACATTTGATAGAGCGTTCCAGCAACCTGCAGGTTTAATAGGATGGCAAGCATCTTTACTTACTGATGGAGCACCTTTCTCAAGTGCTTCTGTAGTTGCAAACGCTGGACCTATTGGATCTTATCAGAGACAATATTGGGACATGCAACTTGGTGGTCTTGGTGGTATAACTGAGTTTGTAAGAAGATTCATTCCTCATGATGTCAATGAACGTGAGATGTGGAATCCAATTAGAAACCAACAACCATCATGGTTACCCGGTGGAGCAGAGAATACATATCATAAAGACTTTAAATATGGTGATCCATATAATAAGTTACCTATGGGTGAATTAAGACTTCCCGGTAGAGGATATGAAAGTGCGCACGATATAAACTTTACGTTTCCTATGCGTGCTTCTAAGTTTGGAGCAGGAACAGAAGATCAAGTTAGATTCTTCTTAGGTATGGATTCTCCTCTTACTAGAACAACAGAAGATATACTAGATAGAGGTACTGCACTTCATAGAGCAATACAACAGAATCTTGCAAGACTCAATCTATTAGTACAAGCAGAAGCAGTTGTATATGATCCGTATACAGATATCTCTGGTCACGTAGATGCTATTATAAAAGAAGGTAACAGAAAGAAAGTATTAGAAATAAAGAGTACATCTACTGAGAAACTATCGCGTATGGTAGATGCTCAAGATCCTCATAAGAGTCAGCTTAACTTTTATATGAAAGCATTAGGTCTTAAAGAAGGATCTATTCTATATGTTGATCGCGAAAATCCTTCGAACATGAAGACGTTTGAGTATGGATTTGATTACAACAGATACCAAAGAGATGTTAATAGACTGCATGCTTCTCGTGAAAGTGCACGACTATTACTTAGACAAGGAGAAGGTGCTAATTTAGGAGAGGCTTACTCGTGGGTAGATAGAGCAAGAATCCTTTCTGATGTAGCTCCGTACTCACCAGAAGCAAAAGATGCATTTGTAAAAGCTGCACAACAAATAGGAACAGGTCAACTTGGACCACTTGCATATGAAGAACTAGAAGAAATAAAAAGAATGCGTAAGGCAGTAGCTAGACGATATGATTTCTATCCTAGACGATTTAGTAGTACTTCTGATTTCTTAATGCCATCAGAGAATCTAGAACTCTTAAGTGAAAATGAACATATAAAAGCTGCTGCAGATTATGGACCCGTAGCTAGAACTATCGGTGCTGCGTGGGAAACATTGACTCATAGAGATACATGGGTACATAGAAAGTTTATAAATACATATGATCCTATTGAGCACTATGAAAGAAACGTACTTTATAATAGATCTACATCTTTCTGGGATGCCCCCATTAAAGATTTTATAGAACCAACTGTTAGAAGTATGATGAGAGAAGATGACCCAATTGGTGGAGCAATTAGTTGGGGTACCACTGCTGCTATGTTAGGTAGTAATTCCTTTGGTCTAGTAGGTGCAGCAGGTGGAGCAGTCTGGGGTGCTGCTCGTGGATTGTATAGCAGCATAGATGATACTAAGTGGATACCAGATATAGTAAAGAAAGATAGAGAGTACGATGAATACTTTGATAAATTACAATATGTAAAAGCTCAACGAATGTATCAACAAACAGGAAACAATGATTGGCTTACAGTTGCTTCGGAAACTATGTCCGGAGTAAATCCGTATAATCAAAGTAGAGATGGATGGACTCATTTTTATAGGGCACTTCCTGCACAGGAAAGACCTTACATGGATGCGTTCATGAGAGAAGTAAATCCGGATAGAAGAAACGAAGTTATAGAAATGGTCCCACCTGGTGTAGCTGATGCATTAAAAGCTAAGTGGAATCAGTTAGACTTCAAGCAAGGTCAAAGAAAGTCTGATGATCGAGCTGCTGAAGAAATTACAGATTACTTTAGGAATAAAAACCTTCCCAAACAAGGATGGATGGGATGGCATCCTATGGCAAACATTGAAGATGTACAAGTAAAAACTCTAGATCAGGAAGGGATGGATGCGCATGATTTTAATTTAGGATGGATGGATCAACGGAGACGTATGACCAATTCACCATTTGGTTCAGGACCATTAAATATAGATGAATCAACTGGTAATGCTGTATATCCGGACACGCAATTGCGAGCATCGGATATAAAACAATCTATCAATAAGGCAATTAAAATGTTAGGATTAGAAGGATATGTTCATCTTAATATAACACCTGGTCTACTTAACCAAACCCGCGTGACAGTAACAGCGCATAGAGATGCTGCTATTACTTCAGATATAAATTCTGTACACGCACGGAGTTAGAATGGCAACGAAAGTAGAACCAGAAGAAGAAGAACCAAGAACAATAAAGTTTATGAGTCAAACGTACGAAGTAATAGAAGACGATATGGTAGAGACACGAAAAGAAAATTCGTTTGCTACTGTAGACTTTTTAGAAAGAAAAATTTATATGACTTATGGTATGAAAGAAGATGCTGCAGAAGAGGCATTGTTCCATGAGTTAGTTCATGTTGTAGAGCATCACTTAAATATTCCTCTTGAAGAAGAACATGTAGCACAACTTTCTGTGGGGATATATCATCTCATAAAAGAGAACAAACTATTTAATGGCTGAAGAACGATATAATTATGAGGATCTTCCCGAAGATCTCGCTGCTTCTAGAGTTACATTCGTAGGAGCAGCGTACTTCGGTGGATTGCGTCTAATGTCCAGACTCAAAGATATGTCATTTCGAGAAAAGATAGATGCATTCTTGGTGAAGAGAAACATTATAGAACCAGAGATTGTAGATGTACTTGAGATTGATCCGCCTAGATCTCCTAACTCAACAGTCGATATATGGTTTGGTAACCATGAAAATCTGGGTCCAGGGATTCCTGGGTTCGAAGAGGATGGTCTATTCGGACCTCGTGCTGCGGCTGCAGAAGCTAATACAGCTAAAGTGAATAGAGAAGTATCAAAAGTAATTAATGAATTTACATCTATTATTAATAGTGGAAATGATCATCAACGACAGAACGCATTAAATGCAATAGCGCACGTAGTAGGAAATTACAAAACTCGGTCAATTTATCCAAACAGCGGTATACTCCAAGGTATAAAAGCTGAAGATGTCTACTTAGGTCAGAACGGTGCATATGAAAAAGCACTTGAAAGAATGGGTAGCAGACTTTCTGCAGGTGCTCCCGTGCATGCAGATGTCGCAAGATTAGCAAGTGATTTAAAGAAAGCATTAAATTTATTCGTAAAAAGAATGCCATTAGATGATGTAGATATGCCTGTTGAATATGGCAATGTAGGAATAGATACTACTGCTGCTACTAGTATGACTAATGGACCTGGGATTGTCGGAAGGCCATCGCTCACTGCAAATCATGTTAACCTTGAAGTACAGAAAGAAATATGGGCTTCAAGAACAAGAGGCGCTATTAAAGGTAATGCATTAATAGCACTTAATGATGCGCTTGCAGAATCAAATGTATATGATGGTGGTATCACATTATTAAATGCAGAGCAACGTAATAATATAGTTAATAATAAACGAGAACTTATAAAAACAATTGATATTTATAATAATGCTGAACATGTAGACAACGTAGGTTTAGTAGAAGTGAAAACAATAAAAGGTATCCCATTTATTTCTGGCGATCCTTCCTCTGCAATAGATCATCAGGTTGCAGTTATTAGAGTTACTGCGTCCTCTCCTGCAGACCCATCAAAGAAAGTAGTATCCTTTAAAGAGATACCTCTTATGTCTAAGTTTAATACTTTTATATCGGGTGCAGGTGATAATGTAAGAGCAGGTGTCCTACATATAAATGAAAATATATGGGACAATGGAATGGAGAATGGCGTAAAGGTTAGACCAGCATCATTGAGACCCGGAGGATTACTAAAAGATATACGTAACCCTATGGGTAGATTCAACGATATACTAATGGGTAATGTAGATATGGAAATACGTGAAACTATTGAAGGTACTACATTGCCTGGTGCAACTCGAAGCATAGCAGAAGATATGTTTGGAAGACGAATAGCTGCCGCGTATGGTAATGAAGCTAGATTAATTACATCGCAGAATCTAAATGAACTAACTCAAGGTACTAGAGTAACATATGGTGCAACGCAAGTAGCTAGACAACCTAAATCTACTACTATGAAAAGAAGACTTAGTGCTATACAACAATTTAAAGCATTAAATAAAACAGGAAAAGCAAGAGTATACTTAGATATAGAAACTTTAGCTGAAGATACAACTGCGCATCCTTGGTCAAAAGTAGATCATACTGATATATATCAAGTAGCTGCTATTAAAGTAGATGCTAAGGGTAACACAGTTGGACAATATATATGGTGGGTTAAATCAGATAAACCAGTTACTGAAGAATGGGCACGCCACACTATAGATAGTACTAATCCAAAAGATATTACAGCGCAAGCGAAATGGATGACTAGACAAATACAAGGTGGAAAAACTATTGAAGAAGTAATGGATCAAGTAGGAGCATTAGTTTATGATGGAGTAGGAGAAGCAGCACAAATAGTAACTCACTATGGTAAGCAATCTGATATGCCTACTATTCGTAATATAATACAACAGATATCAGGCGGCATGCAAAATCAAAATGCAATAGATGCACTTATGCTTACTGGAGATGATACTTTAATTGATACGTGGGAAATGGCTACTCATGGATTAAGAGCAACAGGTCAATCATTAGAACTAGAACGATTAGCTCTAGATGTTCATGGTGTCAATAAAGCAGACATTGTAGCACAATATAAAAAAGCATTCAAAGATAAAATAGTAAAAGTATTTGGTAATGCTCCTGATCTATTAGAAGATTTTGATAAGAGATATGTGACTACTCACTCACCTCTAATGGATGCTCATCTTACTATGGCTATTGCAATTAATATGATGAACGAAGATAATCCTATTGCTAAATCATTAGGGAATACAGAACAAGCAGAGTACTATAAAAAAGCAGTATCCCCTGTATATGCTCCTGCTATGCTTCCTGCTACATTAAATATGGGTACACTTATGGCACATCAAGGTGTACATAACTTTGTGGATGAAGTATCTAGTCTAATTTCATTAACTGGTCATCCTGATGCTATGGGTAAAGGTATAAAGAACTTTAATTCTCTTGCAAACTTTATTCCATTCGGCCAATTCTATACCGCATGGAGAAGAGGATCAGGACACAAAAGAAGTGCTACTGCACAATTTCATCATGATGCTAGAGACGCACTTATCCAATCAGATGTACATAGAGGTCAACTTCCTGGAAGTACATTGTATCCTCACTTTGTTACAGATAAGATGTTAGAACTATTACCTGATGGAGCAGCTAGAGCACATACTGTTGGACATTTTATGAATGCTACTGTAGCATATGCAAATACTAGATTCGCGGTTGAATCCAATGTGCTTGGCGGAACAAGAGTTCAAGCATTGAAGACAATTAGAAATCAAGATAACTACCCAATACAATTACCTACTGGAGCTACGTCAGCAAAGATAATAGGTAAGTCTAAAGGTATGGTTTCTGATGCTAGTTTAGATAGAGCATCACCCGGACGAAGTAAAGGAGTGGATGCGCAATATGGAGAAGTTGAATCAGGCGAAGTTCTACTAATACAATACACAGGTAAAGATGGAAGTGTAGGATATGAAAATCATGTGTATCAGGGACCCAAGGCAGCAATCGTACGAGGAGAAGTATTCAATTCATTAAACAGCACACTTATTATTAATAGAGATGTGATACAAGAATTTCGAAGTGCAATTAGAGGTTCCCTACTTGGTTCTAATACAACCGTAGAAGCTATGAATAGATTGTTCTATAGAGTTGGCGATGGTAGTTCTACTGCATTGGATTCAGGAAGAAATATAGATCTACTTGCTTCATGGAAAAATGAAGGAGTTTATAAGTATGGAGAACATGGTAGAACTGCAGAAATGGTTATGGGTAAAGTAGTTGGACCTCTACTAGAAAAAGCAAGACTTGGTGCAACACCTGAAGAAGAAAAAATAGCTAGACAAGCACTAAATGATATATTTGATGTATTACCTAATCAATTATTAGAACTTAAAGATGTTGAATATGAAAATTCTTTCCCTGGAATCTCATCTGATGTAAGACCAACAGTACGTATTCCTACTGTAGTAGAACGTAGAATTGATAAGGTTATTGACCTAGGTACTGCAATGAATGAATTAGTTAATTGGAATACTCTTACAAAAATATATACAGTCATTAATAAACATCCAGAATTAGTTCCTCATTATAGTAAGTATTCAGAGGGTAGTAAGATAGGTAAAAAAGAATTACACGATGTTATCATTGAAATGCAAAAGATGGAAGATGTTATGACAGATGAGATACGCGATGTTGGTGCTGAAGTTAGAAAATTAGAAATGGATCATAGAGATAATCCTACTAAGATAGGACTAGAAGAATTAAGAGATGCGAGAAATCGTAAGGCAACTCTTATAAAAGATATAAGAGCATTTAAAAACTTCAGCAAGACCCATATCAAATCTGGAGGATTTAAATTCTATGAGACTATCATGCAAGCTCCAGTTGGTAACAATGCTCCGGAAGAATTTATAGGATTCGTTACTACAGCATTATTTGGAATTGGAGTAAAGAGCCCTGAAGAAAACATGAAAACGTTTCCTATTGATGAGTTCCCAACAGACTTTGCTGGTAATCCAGAAGGTATGAATAAATTAAGACACCAATCTATTCAATTAATGGATGAAGCTTGGAAGGGTATGGACATCGATGAAAGATATAGAACGACAATGTTAAATGTAGTAAAGGAACATCTTGGTAAAAATGCAGAACACTATCCTGCTATCAAGTTTAGATTAGCTGAATTTGAATATGTATTTGGAACTGATCCATTGCCCGGAGATATTAAAAAAATAGTAACGGAACAATTGAGTGTGCAGGTCACTAAGATTAATCAAGCTATAGAAAGTGTAAGATTAGCTACAGAACATACTCAGAATCATATATTTTCAGTTAAGATAGAGGGACAAGACAGAGAATATCCAGTAACTGATGTACTAACTGAAAAGGCTGCTGTGGAAAAAATAGCTACTCAGGAAGGAGTAAGTAAAGATAGAGTTAAAGCTATAAGAATTCCAACTAGTAAACTAGGATTAATGGCAAGTGCGGTAGATCCATCAATACTTCATGGAAAAGTTACATATGATAATGGAGCTATAGATGATATATTCTTAAATAGTAGTGTTCCTCTTGCTATTAAAGTGCCCGAACACTTACAACAATTCGCTACTATAAATTTTAAACAAGTAGAAGAACTAATAAAAGAAAGTAAGTCTCTTGCTGGTACTGAACATACAATGCAAATTCTACGTGCTATGCATGGTGGACCTAGAGAAGAAATAAGAATGCCTTCTTTAGGTTTTGATTCTCGTGCAATGGGTGAAGGCGGAACAGTAGAATTAAGTAGATTACAATTGACTGCATTGAATCTTGCATCTAGATTACAAGATGCGAGTATTTCAAAGAATCCACAGAATCACGCTGCACTTACTACTCATGTAACTAAGTACTATTATGAAATGGCAAAGTTTATGGGTAGACATAATCTAACTGGGGTTGCTGGTACATCATTCCTTCCAGGAAGTAGTAATCTTCTTGCTCCTATTCAAGCTGCAGGATACATACAGAAGGATGCTGCTAATCTTGGAAGTAGATATACTGAATTTCATACTGTAACTACTAGTAGAAGCCAAGGTGTGGCAGAAGGAATACCCAAATATTTGGAGAATATGGGAAAGACTGCAGTAGAAATAGAAGATATCATGAGTGGTAAAACTGCATTCATGGAAGCTACTCTAAGAGAACCAGATAACTATACTACATCTCTTACTATAACACAAAGATACTTCATGGCTGATAAGGACTTTGTTGGTTCTTCTGCTGGTATGAGTCCGGAAGAATTAAAGACTGCATCTAAAGGTGTAGCTAGATTGAGTGGAGAACTCTTTGGTCAAGTACATGGAGATGCTGATGGTGATATTGGTCAACAATTAATCTTCCGTGCAAAATCTCCTGATGAATTTCATGCTCTTCAATTAGCAATGAAACATATACATAAAAGGTCCGGAGAAGAATTCATGAAAAGTGGGAAATGGAGAACAGAAGATTTAATTCTAAACACTGGTGCTACAAGTAGACATGGGACAAAACAAAGATTCATTAGACAAGAAGTAGTAACGGGTAATGGAGAAAAGATAGTAAAGTATGTAACATTTGATGAGGCACATCGAATGAATAGTGGCATCTCAAGTAGCGAACTGGATTTGATATCTAATCAATTAGATGCAGCACCACAGATTGATACAGATCTATATAAGATGTTTACTGGTAAGAAGAGTGGAATACATAGAGATGTTGTTGGTAGAAATGAATCGGATGCTGCAGTTAGTGCATTAATGCAAACTCATACTGGTAAAGTAACTGCAGCTACATGGCAGCTTCGTACTGCATTTGATATTATGGAAGCTAGAGGAGTAACAAAGTATGGAGACTTAAGTTTATATTCTGAAGGATCTCCCTATCCAGAACAATTAGTATTAGTAGATGGCGTATATACTCCAGCAAGTAGAGTTCGAGGAATACTAAAGGATAGTATAAATAATCCTGATGCTGTTACTGGAGCAGATGTATTTGCTGATATAATTGATACACTAACTATTAGTAAAAGAAAAGAATATTTTGAAGCATCAGCAGATATAGATAATTGGACTATTGCTATGGACCCTAGAACACCGAGAGATGAAAGAGTAGATAGAATTAAACGCATGTCTACTTCGGCTAAAGGTATTGTAAGTGATGACTTTGCTGGGTTTACTGCGGACTTGGTTGATGTATTTCATAATATGGATTCATCTGCAGTTGCAAAGACTATGTACAAAGCTGCAGTTGCTTCTACTGATCCTACCTTTGGTGATGTAATGGAACAACTTCATATTATGAATACTAAAAAGGGTATAGATGTTCCTTTTGGTATGGCAATTCTTTTACCTCAACAATATAATAGAGAGAATAGAATGCAGAAGGCTCAACTAGAAGCAGAGATAGCGCAAGCTGGAACTATGGAACCTATGTATTTTAATAAAAGATCATTCAGACAGATGGTAGCAGATGAAGCTTCAATGGAACTAGCTGGAGTTAATAGAGGATTCAGAGTTGCTGGTATTGCAGTTGCTGCAGTAGCAGGTATTAACTTTATGTTTCCTGAAATGAATGATTGGTTTCTTGGGGGACAGGCTCAAGGATTTGGTGGAGAAAGATATGATTACTTTGGAGATGGTGGAGGATTACCTTCTCAAATTCCATTGGCTACTCCTGAGTATTCTTGGGATACATGGATACGAACTGAACCAAATTCAGGTAAGTATAAGAAGAAACAAGACTATGCTACATTTAATTATAATACGCAACCTAGAATACAAGGTAGCTATAGTCAGTCATCTGGGGCTAACTATTCAACAGGTAGCTACAACCACAGAAGTTCCCCTGTAACTTCGGATAATATGCAAAGAAGACAACAACCCCTTAATCCTTTCATTGGTAGATAATGGATATCTCAATAAATATTTCCCTCGATGGCGTACCTGATAATGCTAACTTACAGCAGATAACTGAACAGCTTAGGACTATTGTTGAGTCTATTACTCAGCAACCTACTAGGGCTTATGTGCACGACAGGCATGCACCTGGACGATATGATAGACTTACACTCCTTAAGTCACTCAATAGAAATATTGGCGTGACTGGTGATAATGTAGGCTTCGATGATAACTCAGATAGAATAACAATAATGCGCGAGTAAAATATGGCAACAGAAAAGATAGTACAAATATATAATAATATATATGCAAAGACTATGCGGATACGTAGAGAATGGTCAAATAAAAATCAGGTAAATGATATAATAACTGATGCTATTCTTAGAATATCTAAGAAGTTCTCTCATATTGATTGGGTAGTTACAGAACTTATACGTACTCCTGCAGAGAATGCTAAAATATATAGTAAGAGGGGAAAGCCTGTACCTGATTATAGTTTTCATTATGATGGTCTAGCTGCTGATATTAGAGTAAGTAATATTAATGGAGTTAGTATTGGCACAGTAGTTAGATTTATTAATAGTGAGATACCTGGAATAGAAGGCGGATTCCATAATGGAAATCATATTCATATAGAATCATCTGGTCGAAGAGGAGTACAACCACCAAGAATTGCTAATCCGGATGGTAGTATAAATATCATAGAATTCGATAGGCTAGCATTTACTGAAGATGAAATAAGTAAAGCTACTTATACTATAGAAAATACGCAAGATGATCAAATACTAATACCTGATTTTCTTAAAGATCCTACTGCATCTCAAATACCAGGAGCTACACAAATAGGAGATACGTGGTTAACTATTCCTCCTATCGATATATCTATTGATACAACGGATGCTCATTACTCTATGGAAACATTGAGATCGCATGGTGCACCTAAAATTAATACTGGAACTTCTATACAGGAAATAAGTATGATACTTGAGTTTGCGAATTCAAGTGGTATTAATTCTGAACTACGTCATATAATTGCGCAATTCAAACGTACTCCGTTTACTACTGTTAGAAATGAACTCGTAAGTAAGGCGCTTACTCCTATTGTTGGTGGACCTACAGAACTGCTAGAATTAGTAGATGGAGAAACGACAGATAGAGATAGAGATCTAGCAATAGTTAAAGAGTATAAAGCTATTCCTATGTGTCTAAAAGATATTTCTGTATCTACTATTCCTGGATTTCCAGATTCAATGCAGGCTACTCTTACAGTACAACTATTTAATCATGCTCCTTACTATCCATCTTTCGGATTTGTTCCTACTACTAGTATGGCATCTAAGAGAGCAGATGATGAAGCTAATAGACAAACCAATTTAATTAACGATGAAACAATTCCAGTAGCTGATGTAAGTGAATCGCCGCTGTATAGAAGATACTATTATGGATTACTTCCAGAGTATAATGATATTCCAGATAGAAATAGATTCGGCGTAGATGAATTTGGTAATGATGCTGGACCATATGTCGCAACTGATATTGATAGACAACTTGATATATATACGCCGGATACTAATAGTGTACTTGCATTTAGTTATCAATTTACTACAGATACTATCTTTGATAGACTTGATGCTATAAGAAGTACAATACAAAAGAAACATGAAATCCTAATAGATATGTTAAAGGATAATGAAGAGAGAATACCAGAAGGTCCACTATTTCCTTTAAATCCATCGTTACAAGGAGTAAAGGATGTCTCTAGAGGTTTACTAACGGCAGTAATTCCTGCTGCCATTGTAAAAGAATGGGATATTCTAGTAGAGAAAATAGGTATAGCATGGTCACTACCCGGAAAAATAATAGATAAAAATATGTCGGGTTTTACTTCTTTGAATGAAAAGCTTCGTTCTGTAGTAGAAAACTTTGGAGAGAATCCTGCTGAGAGAACTGCTCTTCAAACTGATTTCGATACAGGAGCTATAGAACGAATAGCAGTTAGATTAAATAAATTGCTTACTGAACCAGGTGGGCATCTAAAAATGCAAGAAATTATAACCGATATCGTTGAAGCATATGTAGCAGAACTAAAAGCAAGACAAGGCACTAAACCATTAGAAGAACTATTTATTATAGGTGGAAATAATGCTGGTTCTATTAATGGAATTAGTATACCGGGCTTTGCAACTATTACTGGGATTAGTGCTACATATAATAATCCTATAACGCCTATTCAAATAGCACAGTATAATATTCCTACTATGCAGCATATGGGTGTTGGTGAATTTGGCGTAACAATAAATATAGAGACCGATTCTCTTGAATTAATTAAACAGGTCAGAGTTATGAATGCATTACTTACGCATACTGCATTCGTTACTAATATAGCTTCTGCAGATTTACAATCATACATTGATACTAGAATAACAATATCTCCTTCATTACCAGGGCACTTACTTAGAACATTAGGTATCAGTTCAATGGTAATACAAAATATTAGTGTAGCTAATATTAAAGGTAGTCCAGGAACTTATAATATATCTATGAGTTTACAACAAGCTGATATGCTTACGTTTCAAGCAGAACAACTTACTGGTACTAAAACTATAACTAATCGTATGGTAGAGCTCGCCTACTCTAAAGTTATCCTATGGATCAGTGATAGAATTTATGAATTAGATCCTTCTATTAAGAGTGAAGATCCAAATAAAAAATCATTAATACCAGAAGGTCCACTTACTCTGAAAAATACCATAGAACAAGAAACTGAAACAACTTCTAAAGCTACTCCCGCATCTGGTACGGCTAGACCATCAGGACGATGGATTGAGTTTATAGATGAGACAGCAAAAGATTATATAAGAGTAAGTAATATTAGAAAAGAAGCACTGGGACTTACAGAACAAAGTATAGTTGTTGCAGATTTTCTTACCAGAAGAGCAGTGGATTCTTTCTTTGCACGTCCTGGTGAAGTATATGTATCAATAATACCATATGTAATTGTAAGATTAATAGGAAAAGCTGCTCCAATTCAAGCAAAGCTTATCGATCTTATAAGTTCACACAATACTAAAGCTAAAATAATTAGACTTATTGAAGATGAAGCGACTAGACTAGCTATTGGAGATAGTGATTTAGATGATCTATGGAAAGAACAACTATACAAACAAAATAGAGCTGGAGTTGCTGGAGGCTTAGGTAAAAATAAATCTATCCATACTTGTTATCCTGATCTAGATCTTCCTATTATCAATGGTACTAATATGTATACTTCCCCTTCATTCTATTTACATGATAAACATGGAATGGATGGACATGTATATAGTAGAATAAATGCTAGTCTTAACGTTATGACAGATAGAGTACTACAAGCTACAGTAGCTAACAAGGCTATTGCTAGTGATCTATTAGATGAACTTAAAGAATTGGGTCCTCTAAATACATCATATCAGTTTGATCATAGAGGAGAAACTATTACTATAGGTACTCCTACAGGATCAACAAAGGCAGAGCTAGCATTAGAAATGGAAACTATACTTAAAAAAGCAGCAATCGCACAAGAACTACAGGATACTGATCCGCGTAAAGTACAACTGAAAAGTAAATTAGAGTACAAGGATTTTATAGAAAGTGTAAGAGATATACAAATATTAAAACTAATAACTATGCAGGGAATAGCCACAAGTCTTTTTAATGATGTTAAATTTAATAAGATAGCTTCTCCTGATGATAGACAAGTAACTCAAGATCTAGCAAGCAGATTTTCTCCATCAGATAAAAGTGCAGCGTTTAGAATAATAAATAATATACCTCATTCTGCTGATGTAAGTGAGGATAGCATTGCACAACTAAAAGCATTTGCAGCTAAAGCATTTCAAGGATCTGAAGGTGGAGAATTTCATAATGAACTTACGCAAAGACAAGCAAGAGAGATGGTGCAGAATTTATTAGATGAACATATTAGAATGTCGCAGGGACTCGAAACAGAAGCAGATCAGATCACTAAGTATTATGGAATGGAAACATTTAATTCTATATTGAGAAAAATAGACATACTTAGAAAAGCAGAAGAGCTACATAAGAATGATAATACTGGATCATTCGATAGAGCATTCCCTACATTTAAATTATATTTTATTGAAGAGGATGCTGCTAACTGGCAACTGTTTGATGATTTCTATTCTTATAGTGCAGTTAGTGAAATATCAATTATAAAAAGTAAGAGAGCAGCATCAGATGTTGCTATTATTAAACTATCTAATATATCCGGAGTACTAACTAATCCTAATGCTGTACGAGATGCAGAATTAACTGGTCAGAATACAGTTGAAGAACAAGATATACGAAGTCTATTTTTAAGACCAGGATTAGCTATAGCTATTAGAATGGGATACGGTACAGATCCTATGTCACTTCCATTAGTATTTATGGGTAGCGTTAGTGAGGTTCCTGCTGGAGAAGATATAGAAGTATTATGTCAAGGCTGGGGAGCAGAACTTTATAACCCAGTTGGTATTGGACCAGGTATTGATATAGGATGGGATTCTTTTGATAAGGCTCTAGGTGATGTAGCTACACGTGTTCTAAATGAAAGTGGGGACGGACTAGATCATTTCGGTAGATGGAGTATATTTAATGAACGCGATGATATAAGACAGAGTGGTCAAAGAAAATGGGCAGAGAGTCTTCTAGGTACAATAGGATTAGACTGGTTAGCTACTACAGTTGGGAGAGCTAATAAATTAAGTGAGAATATATATTTAAGTTATAACGATAGCTTGCTTCCTTGGACCAATGGTACTTTCGATTGGAGAATATTTAATCAAACTACGTGGGATGCTCTTCAAGAAATATGTTTATATATTCCTAACTATGTAGTTAGACCTATGTTCTTTAATGATAAATCTTCAGTTAATAATACAGAACAAAGAATGACATTATACTTAGGACCTAAAGATGGATATTATAGATTCACTGATGATCCACTTATAACTAATCTCACTGGTCAAAATGCCGCAGAATATGAACAGAGTTTTGTAGATGATAAAACATTTAATCCAGAAGAGATACGTAATTTCGTTCTATCTGATCTTAGAAGTCTTCAAACAACTATTACTATAACTGATGGTAAATTAGATGCTGGTACGGCCACTGCATTTGCAGCTAGCATTATAGCTCCAGTTGCTTCTTATATTTTTTCTGAAGATGATACGTTTCTAGATAGAAAATTAAGAGATAGAGGATATGTGAATTTACAGAAATGGTTAGATAGACCAATCAATTATAGTCTTGCTCCACTATTGACTCCGCGATATCTTATTGATTCCAGTACTAACAATTCCGATCCACGAGATCAGTTTGGAGTATTAGTATCAATACTAAGTGGATCGTATAATATAACTGATTCTGCAATTAAGCAAGCAAACGCACGTCAGAATGATCCAATCTCTAAGGTAGTCAATATTGCATTCAATACTATAACAGAAGGACTACGTGAAGATATTATAACTATATTTAAACATGGTACTCCTGCTGCAGATGAAATAAATCATGAGGTTGTAAAATCAGGAGGAGCAGAACTAACAAAAAGATTTCAATCTAAGCATCCACATTATAAACCTTTTCAGAATCATTGGATGATTGATTCGTATAGACATATCGTAAGTAATAATATTACTGCAGATGCAGAAGGTATGTCTAATGAAGTAATACTTACGTTCCCTTCGAGTGAACCTGTAATGAGTGATCCAAGAATTGGAGCCACTACTGTAGATGCTATGAATGATTCTGTACGTACATATCGTACAGTTGTTGATGATGATATTAAATCAGAGTATAGAAGAATCAATCAAACATTCCAAAAGAATATCGATACTAATTGGTATGATGAACTAGGTTCTTTCATAAGTGTTAAACGAGAATCCGGAGAAGATAGTTTCTATAGGTCGCCTACTGGTAGACTATGGATTCCTTCTTACATTAGAGTTGCTAATACAATATTAGCTAATCATCTGGCACCTATGTATACTGGAGAAATATGTATACTTGGTAATCCCGGAATGAAACCCTGGGATGTCGTTTACATACAAGATGACTATAATGATATGCAAGGGCCTATTGAAATCGATACAGTGATACACAAGATGTCAAGACGTGAAGGATTTACTACTAGGATTGTACCTAATGCTGTAGTATATCAACAAAGTTATTCTAGTTTATTAGATCCAGATTTTATACAATGGGCATACTATAAGGGAGCGATAGAAGGATTTTGGGGAGCTACTGAAGGATTGTTATTCGGTCTGCCACTAGGAGGAATAGTTAAGACAATAGGAAGCCCAGGGACATTGTACACGATTCCTATAGGGTACCCCCATGGCGGTATCCCAGGATTTTTCTCTAGTAGAGGATCTGGGGGTAGTCTAGCTAGAGGCGCAGGTAAAGGACTATTATGGTTAGGTAGACGAGCACCTGCTGTAGGAGTTATACTTGGAGGATTAGAAGGATTTAATGATGCATTAAGTACATGGAGCGGAGCAGTAGGTAGAATGTTTGGTGGTAACGTAGTACATTATAGTGGGCTATGGCTCAATGGTCAACACTTACAAGCAGGATTAGATGGACTAAGACAGAATACTATTCAAGATCATAGACTTACTAGATTTAGTCATGGCGTACAAGAGCTAATATATCCTGTTGGTGGAGCACCTGGAGCTGAAGGTGGGAATGTAACTTACTAAAGGAGAGCGTATGTCTAAAGATACTTGCGATGTGTGTGGTAAGAAAGCTACAAGTTGGACTAGAGATCTAGATGTTCGTGAAGATAGTGTAGAAATAATAACAGCATATGCGTGGTGTAAGAAACATGCTAAAGTTTTGGAGGAAGAATAATGTTAGGTGAGCTAGGAAACTTCTTAAAGAAGAAAGGGCTACCACTTCTTGGTGCCGTAGCAGGAGGGCCTGCTGGAATAGCTGGTGCCATCATTGGTAACATAGCTGGAGAACTAGGATTAGAATCTTCAGATGAAGATCAAATTATTAAACATATAGAAAGTAATCCTGATACTGTATTCAAACTTAAGAAGCTTGAAGCAGATAGCAAAGCAGAACTCAAGAGACTTAATCTACAAGGTGCAGAAATAAAATTAAAGGAAGAGCAAGCTTTCTTAGATGACAAGCAAGATGCTCGTAGTAGAGAAACTGATTTCATTAAAGCTACTGGTGGTAGAGACTGGAGTCAAACTATACTAGCATGGATAATAGTAGGTGGATTCTTTGGCGCACTATTTGCATTTATAGGTGGAGTGAACCCAGCAGGTAATGAAATTCTATTAGTACTTACAGGTACAATGGCTGCGAAGTTTGGTTCTGTAGTTGATTATTTCTTTGGTAGTTCAAAAGGATCATCAGATAAGAATAAGATGATTGAAGCAGGTAAAACAAAAGAAGAGAAGAAAGAAGAAAAGAAGGGAGGACTAGGTTAATGAATATCAATAGAGACACAGGAATAGTATCTGATATAGATTACGTTGAATCTCCTAATCAAGGAGGACAGCTTGTACCTGATTCTATAGTGATACATTACACAGCTCAAACTTCTACTAAAGGTGCCATAAGATCTTTAAGTGATCCTACTAGAAAGGTAAGTGCACATTTCGTATTAGGTAGAGATGGCTTACTCACACAAATGGTACCACTTAATAGAGTAGCATGGCATGCAGGTAAGTCTTCTTACAATGGTAGAGTAGGATATAACAAATATTCTATAGGTATAGAGATTGTAAATGCTGGTCCTCTTAGTAAAGATCAAGGTGGATTATTTCGTACATGGTACAAAGGTAGTATACCTGAGGATGAAGTTGAAGAAATGTATCGAGGATCATTAAATTATGAATACTGGCATTTATATACTAAAGCGCAACTGGATACGTTGTGGAATATATGCGCTTTACTTGTAGATGTGTATGGTATCAAGGAAGTAGTTGGACATGAAGAGATCTCTCCAGGACGTAAGACTGATCCCGGTCCTGCATTTCCTTTAGATAGATTCAGAGACAGACTCTTGAATTCAAGAGATCAAGAAGACGGCGCTGAGTATGACATACCTGAAGACTCACTTACTGGTGTAGTTAATGTACCTCCAGGAGAAACTCTTAACCTACGTGCTACAAATCATGGAGATGGATCTATACTTGGTGAAATAACTAATGGAGCACAAGTTAAGATATTGGATGAAGAGGGAAGATGGACTAAGGTATCAATAGAAGGATATGTTGCAGGGAGGTATGTTAAATAATGCCAGCAGAAAAAACAGATGGTTATACACAAGATAGACATAGTTCTTCTAAGACTTGGTCATTTGCACATATACATGGAGACAATGCATACGACGAAGCAACTAATACAATACGTATTAAACATCCTGATGGTAAAATTATGTATACTTACCTAGCTTCTATGGGCGTGTTTGTTGAACCGAATCCTCAAACGCATATGATTTTCCACTTACACAATTGGGATATTAAACCAGTAAGTAATACAACTGTAGTTCCTGGTCTTGGAATCCTTGTACAGATAGCTCAATTTGAGAATTGGAAGATCGAATCTACTTCAATGCCAACTGTACATGCTAATACTCCAGGAGCAGCACCCGAAGGAGAAGAGTTTGTTATTAAAGGTAAAGGAGGAGAATTTCCTACAGGTATATCTGTGCGTAAGGATGGAGCATTAATACTTAGAGGAAAAGGTACAGAAATAGTATTGGGAGATGAAATATATATAAATGGGATAATTCATCACGAACATGATGAAACTAGAAACCATCTTATAAAGACTAATCGTATGGAGCAGTTTATACTTCCTTCATTTTGTGTGTTTCCATTACCAGTTAAAATGCCTACCGAAAGATTGTTTTGGAGTATAGGAAGTATAGTAAGTGACTTTAGTAAAATAGCTAATGGAATTTCGTCCCTCGTTTAAACTTAATGGGGCTAGTAATTGTCTATGGTGATAGAGTATGCATGAATCAATAAGAGATATAAAGATGACTCTCGATGGGGATATCGCACTGGAAGGTGGAGATATCGCTATTACATCCGGTGAAGACTGGTATATTCGAGAAGCAAATAAACGACTACGCTCAGGAAGAGACTGGAAACATCATCCTTCCCTAGGTGCAGACCTTCAACGATTCACCGGAGAAGCAAACTCAAGAGAGACCGGAAGAAGAATTCGTGATGCTGTTGCACAGAGTTTAGGTCAAGACTCTATACACCTTCCCGCAACCCTAGATATAAAAGTAATCCCCACATCAAAAGACTCTATCCATATAGTAGTAACTATGAATGGAATGGGAGAGCGTGTAGTAGTTTCACATTTATCAGTAAACATGGAGACTGGAATGCTAGCTCCAGTTAATGAACCAGAGGTAACTGATCATAGAGATGAAGATGACGCAACATATGCAGAAGATTATACTGCACCAACCGATGTTACTAATAAGTATCAACGCAGACTACGGAGGACCTAATGCCCGTATTAACTAGAATAGAAGAAGAGATACGCGATAGGGTAACTAAGATCCTTCAAAGTAGATCCGGAATAACTGCTACTAATAGAGGAGCAACTGCGCAGATATTAAGTGAGATCGCAGCATACGAATTAAAGAATGCATACTTAGAAGTAGAGAATATCGATAATGCTACTAGTTTTACTAGAGCAACTGGTACCGCTCTGGATAATAAGTTTGGTGTTCTATTCGGTAAGACTCGCGGAGATTCAACTAGAGCATTTGATGATAGCAGAAACGTTAGAATATTTATTGATCCAAGTACTGGATTATCTGCAAGTGGTATAGTTACGTCTAAAGTTACACCAGCAACTGTAACTGCTAACCCTACTACACTTACTACCACTGGTTTTACAATAATTGCTGGTACTACGCTAAGTGCACCAGGAGATGTACTATATACTACAACAGAGAATGTGACAATAGCAAATGCAGATGTAGAAGTATTTGTATCCGTAATAGCTAAGTCTATCGGTAGTTCTTTCAATATAGCTGCGGGTCAACTTACCAATCATAATATAAAATCAAGACAACCTGAGTTACTTGAAATAGCTGATTTCATACTTGTAGAAAATAGAATGCCAATACAGAATGGCACATTTGAAGAATCAGATGATGCATACCGTGCTAGAATAGCAGACACACTTTCAGAACTACAAACAGGAAATCAAACTGCAGTTGTTAGAGCAGCACTCTCTGTACCCGGAGTAAGAAACGCAATCTTCGTTCCTTATGATGGAGGACTAGGTTCTTTCTCTATAGTGATACAAGCTAAACAACCAGTAGTTTCTGATGGACTTATTTCAGCAACACAAAAAGCTGTTGATACTGTGACTGCATCTGGTAACAGAGGCACAATTAAAAGACCAGTATATAATGGATTAGAAACTAAGATAAGAATAGAGTATAGACCTCAAGCTAATAGAGCACTGATTCGTCAGAAGGTTAGAAGAGCAGTAGTTGATTATATAATCAACATACCATTAGGTGAATCTTTTGTACTAAATGAATTAATTCAAAGAGTACTAGAGGTTGACGATAAGATATTCGATATGAGTATAGAGAAATTTGTAAGGTTTACTTACAATGCATCAACACGAGATACAGAAGGAGACGAAGAAGCTTTTGAGATTCCTACTAATTTAGATCTAGATAGCTCATTGCACGCATGGTACACCTCTGATAGATTCTCCACAGTATGCGATTAAAAGGATAACTAAACATGGACTTGGCTAAATTCCAAGAAACACTAATATATGCTCCAGGTAAAATGACCACATAGATATGGATGATTATAAATATATCATGAAAACTGTAAAAGCCTATGCCCCTAAGAACCTTTCATAATTCTGCAGAAACCTTTAGAATAGTCGAACAACTTCCCAGTTGGATGGTAACTAGAACCGATGTCGATTCTGACGGATGGCAAATAGTTAACGCTCTATGGGGAGATGGTCTCGAAGCGCTTAAGCAATCCATAGATAAATTGGATTCTAATACAGGACTAGCAACTGTTAATCCTGATTACCCACGTAGAATATGGAGAGATGATCTTCAGGATGAAGTTCCTGATTGGACTAAAGTAGATGCGTTTGCAAAAGAAATGAATGTAGATGGTGCACCTGTTGAGATAAAAGTTGCAGATAGTACAGAAGAATTCTTCGAAGGTCCCATTACTAGATTCAGTTATTCTCCTGCAAATACAGTATCACCTAGTGGTACTAATACAGGTACGTATGGTGCATCAGGCATTATAGGTATCGCATATGTAGAAGGAAATGCTGCTACTCCTAGTGGCGGATACTTAGTTAACTTTAAAGTTCCTGCAAGTGAACTATGGTCTTCAACTTTATATGATCTTAATTGGGTAGAAGCTTCTGGTTATCAATTTGCCAATGTAAGACATGACTACGATACAAATGAATACGATGAATATCTATATGTGGATGCTGCTTCCCCCTCAACGCAACTAGAATTCAAACCAGTAAATGCTCAAGAACTAAATATACTCGATGTAAATGATATAGATGCGTCTGGATTTGCTTCTATTGTTCCTCCGTCTAGCTACATACTAGAAGGCAAAGATATTAATTTTATTAATCCTTCTTCTCTATACGTTGCCGAATATACAAGGGAAACATTTCCTTGGCCTAAGTCAGTTACATTCCAAGATAGATTTCACACTAATTATAATTGGGTAAATAGACCTACCCTTGCTACTGATACGCAAGAGGGAGAAGTAGAACTTGCATTTGAAATGGGACTAAGTGAACATACTACTCCTGGTGCACTACTTAGAATTGATCCTGTAGATCTTAGACCTGGCAATGTAGCTACTGTAAGATTTGATTATCCTAATAATCAAAGATATGATTGGAGTAATCCGTGGCAAGAATTGGATGTACATATCTCTGATCCTGTACTAGATTCATTACAACAGAATGCAATTGTAGTGAAAGATTCTACTGGAACTATTGTTCCGCTACATCCCTATTTGAATGCTGAACCTTCTGGTAGTTCTGGTATTGGTATTAGTGGATCATCTGTTATAAGAGATACAGATTTTCAAGGAGTAGCACCTTCTGTAAGTGATCCTTCCGGATGGTCAGTAGGTAGTGGAAGTAGAATTGTTGGTAACATACATGCTGATGATACATCTCAAGTTATGAGAATAGCTCAAGATAGCATAATACATCAACGACCAATTAGACCATTAGTAGAAGATACATATCTAGCAAGTATTACTATGGGTGGAGTTAGTGGCGTAGCAAGTACAAACCTAAATGTAAAGATAGATGGATACAATGATGAAGATACGTGGATAGGATCTGTTACCGAGAACTTTATTCCGACCATTACTGATGCAGGTACCGATGGATTCGAAACACATCAAAGACATATTTATCTACCTCTTACAACCTTTGCACTAAAAGTTACATTAGAAGCTAAGACTAGTGGAATGTACGTAAGTGATTTTAAATTAGAACCTATGTCCGTATTTAATATGGCTGACTATTCTAGAAAGTATACTGCGCCATTTACTATGGACGTATGGTTTAATGCTAAAAGTGTATACAATGTTACTGGCGTACAATCTCTTGCAACTGCTACTGCAGATACTCACCCATATGCTTTCGATTGGGCTATAGAAAATAGAAGACATGTAGAAACAAATAAAGTAGTAGAACATTATAAGCCATATACTATGTTACCCGTATCTGATGCTTCCGGATATATAACTGATGCACTTATAAGTGGACAGGCTAGTAACTTTACTGTTACAGTTCCCAGAGAAATAGTAGGAATAACATATGCTCCAGAAGATAGACTATTAAGTAATGGAGATAAGAGAGCAATATATGGTGTAGAAAGGCATCAACAAACTCTTACTACATTTGATACTCTTGGTCGTTCACGAAATATACAACCTTTATTCTCTCCTGATATTAGACACTACCTTAACAATGATACAGTTATCCCTTCTGGCGGTAACTATCTATATGCTGAACCTTCAGGTAGTCAAGTTGAAAAACCATTTGTATCCTATGATCTACATGCTGATCTTATATATGGCGATGCAGATACAGTCCAACTATATAGAGAACCTAGAGGTATAGAGTATAGAGACGGACATCTTTATATTGTAACTGCGGTAACTGATCAAAGTACTACTTATGCAGCAAGACCATCGGGCACTGCTACATTTGGTGAACTTGCAGATAGCGTCATATATAGGTTCGATACTTGGGATGAAGATAGAATACATATCACTCCTAGTGGGGACTCAAGAATTCCGCTCAATGAAACAATTACTAATCCAACAGATATGAGCTGGGGTCCTAGTGGCGCTTTACTTATAGGTCATAGTGGTCAAGTACACAGGTATGATCCCCATTGGGATTATGTAATATTTGATAGAGAAGATAGAGTAGCATACTATAGAGAGAACTATTTATAATGGCTCAACTAACTTATATAAAATCATTAGGTAATGACAATTTTCAATCTAACTTTGCTTTAGGTGGATCCAAGTATAGTTCGGGAGAAATAGGAACAGTAGGTTCTACTACTGTAGCTATTACTTTCAGTACAAATGTAAATTCAAGTACAGATGATTATGCTACTGGTGTCACTATAAAAGTTGATGGTGTAGCTGCTACAATATCTTCTGATACTTTACAAGTAGATACATCTATTGTTTATTATGTAATATCTGTTGCACCCTATGCGGGAAATGTAGTTACATGGGAATACGATGATACTGTAGGTAACATAAGTGATTCTACAGGAACAGTTGCTTTGGGTACTACAGTACAAACTGTTACATCTAATCTAACTTCATCTTTTCAGATATCTATAAATACTGAACTTGGTATTAGTGCAACTAAGACATTTGTTCTTCCTGCTGTTGGTGGACCTTTTGATGTTACAGATTGGGGGGATGGCAGTTCTGATCTTGCAGTATCGGGTGGAGATGGAGCATTAACTCATGTATATGCTGAGACTGGTATATACACTATATCGATAGATAAAATTACTAATGCATTTCAACCATGTAGATTTGCAGCCGGTGGAGATAAAGCAGCAATATTAGATATTATAAATTGGGGGAATATTGAATGGGATTCAATGTATCGCTCTTTCTTCCAATGCTCTGCCATGGATATAACGGCAACAGATGTTCCTATAACTGCTGCTGCTACTAATTGGGAATACGCATTTAGCACTTGTACTTCTGTGACATCTATACCTCTATTTGATACTTCAGCATGTACTAACTTTAGTCGTACATTTAGTACTATGTCTGGTCTTACTGAATTCCCACGTATAGATGTTTCTTCTGCTACTTCGTTAGTTTCTACTTTTTCAAGTCTTACTGGACTTACTGAATTCCCATTGATAGATACTTCTACTATTACGACTTTTAGTGCTACATTCTACGGTTACACTAATGTAGGCATGACTGTCTTTCCTGAATTTGATACATCTAATGCTGTAACTTTCACCGATGTTTTTAGTCATTGCTCAAAGATTACATCAACCCCTGCATATGACTTATCAAGTGCAACAAACACCAACCGAGCTTGGACTAATTGCCTTTCACTTGTTACTGTGCCATTTATGGACTTATCTCAAAGCACTAATGTTGATTATATGTTTGGTACATGTGCATTAATAACCAGTCTACCTGCCTTTAACTTAGCGTCTGTAGTATCTGCAACTAACTTTATCTCCAGCAGTACAATAGATACTGCTGACTATACTGCCCTCCTTGTTCTAATGGAGGCTAACAATTCGAACAATGTATCAGGTAAAACTTTCCATGGTGGAAACTCTAAAGTTACACCAACCGGAAATTTAGCAAGACAAGCATTGATCGATGATCACGGATGGGCCTTTACAGATGGAGGTATAGATGTTCCGGCATTATATGTTGATGCGACCTCCCTATGGAAAATGGATGAGGCATCTGGTGATGCCTTGGATGCTATCGGTGGAGAAGATGGGGCAGACAACAGTACTGTTGGAGTAGCAGCAGGGCTTGTGGACGGTGCGAGGTTAATGGTAAAAACAAGTGGGCAATATTTCAGTATCCCAGACTCGACCGATCTAAAGGGTGGTGCTAAATCTTTTACTATTGCGTGTATGTTCTACCCCGTTACAGTAACGAACGATACTGGTATATTCACCCGATGGGACCATAACGCAACACCAACAGCGAATAGGGAGTGGAATATATATATGAATGGCGGGACTGTTTCTTGGTATGTAAGCTATGATGGATCAGATGCAAAAAACATAAATAGTGGCGTCACACTAACATCCGGCAATTGGTATAAGATAGTCTGTTGGTACGACCATCCGGGGCAAGAGATAGGGGTATCCATCAATGACGGGACTCCAGCAATCTATAGCTTGCCTGCAAATTACTCTACAGGTCTTCACTCTTCCGTGCAAACTACAGAGATTGGAGCCTATAATGCTGGTAGCACTGCGAACGGCAGTTTCGATCAGGTGGTGCATTGGAATCGAGTGTTGTCAGCAGCCGATATAACCTCCTACAATAACCTGACTGAGTATATATAAGAGGTGAACTATGACGAATCTACAGAAGGTCCGAGCTATTAAGATACTGGATGACAATATCCCCATACCGACACTTGTGGATGGAAAGTATATTCAGGTTATGGACTTCAACGTAGGGGTCTCCCATGTCGTGTCTATGCATGTCTACTCTGGTCGGCTTGGAGTGGGCTACATAAGGCGAGTTATTTTCACAGATAGGAAAGGCATAAAGAACCTATATACGGATGCATTCGGACCTTACGACAGGTATAGCGGATGGCAGATACCTGGAGACCCACTACTACTATCTGCTCATGGATAGGGTATTACAAATAGAGGTACTACGTAATGACAAGAGATACAACACACAAGATTAAAACTATAGATGCTTTGAATGGACGAAACTGGCGTACAACAAATATAAGTGATGGAAGGCAAGGAGTAATTGGATGGATTACTAATAGTAAAGTTATCTATATTGCTTGTATAGAAAATGCAAATAAAACTACTGTACCTCTTTCAACTAGTCTTGAAACTGTAGATCCTGATAACATGGGTATACATCTACAAAGTATGCTTGATAATGGTTGGACTATGAGTGAAGACCTAGATATAACACCAGAAGATTTCACCACAACGTATGCTTGATAATGGTTGGACTATAAAAGAAGGATTGGACATAACTCCAGAGGACTTTGGATAATTAATGGCAGATCTAAAACGACATACACTATGGACTGAACTAGATGAGTTCGGAGTAATTCTTAGTCTTCCGCGACATCCCGATGAGGATGATCATGAATACATACGTAGACTTAAGCAACGTATGGAATGGAAACCAGGAACTACACCCCAAGGACTCATCAATGCTCTATCTGTAGAATTCGGACTTACTCCTTATTATAAAAATGATAAACAAATATTCCAACTAACTCATAAGCCTGAGAACCTAGATGCATCAGTAGCTAATAGTAGTGACTATTTAGGTAATGCCATAGTTAATGGTAAGTTAGATTATGGCACATTAAGAGTATTTGTTGATGACGCTATCAATGTAAACGGTAATCCACTAGTAGAGTATGGAGAATACAGTCCAGCAACAGCACCATCTGGGTGGTTATATCCATCTGGATATACTCCTAATGAATCTGGGTTTGTTAATTATGGTAATCCAGGATACATAATATGGAGAGATGATGAGGGGAGTTACACTGAAATATTAGAGTTTCTTAATTGGGTTCCTCCTACTGACTCAGAAGTCAGAGTTGAATATGTATATGAGGATGAAGGCGGAGATCATCAGTACTTCTCTGATTACTCGCATCCAGAAAACAAACAAGATAAAAGATTTATTGGTATAAGTGGACACGTACCAGATCCTACTGTAGATATTAGAATACTCACTACAGATGATCTTACACTAGATGGAGCATCTATAGGTCGAAGAGAACTAGCACAAAGATTACGTAGTCTATATGGTACTACTTGGGATACATTTAAGTGGGGAGATTACACATGGGAGAATGCTCAACTTGCTGGGTCCGGAAGTATTCCTTCTATCTATGATGCAGAACAAAATGCACAATACTCAGAATACATCGGTGGGGTAGGTACTACTGAAGACTTACTTATAAACGATGAGTTTAGTATTTTAGAGACGGTATGGAGACCACAAATTAAGAGTGGTTCCTTTTTCTTAGGCAATGTTCCATATCATCTATATGAGGATCGCAGGTCTAGAACATTCGAAGCAGGTAATTCTACAATAGATATCAGTGGAGCACATTTTGGTTCTCCAATAACAGTAACTGAACTTACTGGGTTGCCTACTCTTCCTAGTGGACTAATAGATCATTCAACAAGAATGTACGGATTCCATCCGAGTGGTAATCAAACTACTGCGTCATGGAAACAGCTACCTAATCTTTCTAATTTAGGCGGGATAGATGAGTTTACTTGGAACCCAGCTAGTCAAGAATATTGGTTAAGTGTACCAGATTGGGATGCAATACCTATATCAGGAACTTCTCCTACTGTTCCAATAAGAATTAATTCTCCTAGTGGTCTAGGTACTAATTTAAATGTATACTATGAAGCAGATACTGCCTCTGGGGTAGGAACAATCATTAATGAAATTGATGTTAATCCCACAAACAGCTATAGATATAGTAATAAATTTCTTGTAATAGATGATGAACTAGATGCTAGTCCTAGTGGATACTTAACTATATATCCTCGATCTAATGAAACCGTAGCTCAGAATGAAATAATTCGAATAGGTGGTCATCTATTGGGACCCAATGGAAATGCAGTTAGTGACGCATTAGTTACAATAGATGTTAGTGGTGCCCAAGGTCATCCAGTAGATGTAGATGGAGGATGGGAAGATTATAGCAAATACATATCCGACGATGGTACATTTAGATTTGATTACAAAATACAAGACATTACAGAAACCGATCCTATAAATATAAAAGTTACATCTACTAAAGCAATATCGAATAGCAATTACGTAGATGTAAATCACCCATCAGGTACATAATATGCGTTGGCTTTTACAAGATACATACACAGATACGCAATGTCCAGTTGCAGCTTTTGTAAGTGATAGACCTAGAACTGCTGCGTCTATGATTAAGTCTCAAGACTACACCAGAACTATGCCTGAGAACTTTATATCTAAAGCTGAGTCTGTTGATATTGTAGGATCTACATTTACTCCATCAGGAGTACCTGTTAATAATGTAACACA